>VFQN01007867.1_pt1 | contig 11184 bp, 8 predicted proteins | sample 3512371 | NCBI WGS metagenome assembly VFQN01 (sample SAMN10412370, study PRJNA504923) | tailings metagenome | isolation source: Replicate 2 from Balatoc abandoned mine | place: Philippines: Itogon, Benguet | collected 2017-08-28 | reverse complement strand
TTCCCAATCTTAATCCAATTCTTAAATCAGAAAATGGTTTTATAAGAAAGCCCTGACTGATACTATTACTTGTTGTAATTGCAATGATTGCCCAAGCGCAGTTCAACTACCTAAGTTCATTTATTAGTGAAGGCGTGCCTGCTATTTTAGTTTATGAACCGATTTTGGAAAGAATGCGGTCAATATTAAAGCTTCTCTTCCCGATACTCCGTTCTTGTACTGGGTATCGGGATTGTAGAGGGTATTTTATTGAAAAAATCTAATAGCAACCCCAATGAACAATTTTGAGTAGAACTTCAGTTGACAGAAAAGTCAATTTTTTTACTATTTCTTAAATAGTGACTTTTATTCGACGAGGTCAAGAAATTTTAAAGCTGATGATATTACTGCTGTTGTATTCTCGTTTAACGGCACTAATTTATGCTCTAAATCCTTTGAAATTTAAGTAAGTAATGTGCAATAAAATATCAATAATGAAAAAACACTCTTCTGTTGAAGTAAATGTATTCCCCAATCCTTGCCCAGAAGTTATTAATGTAGTATTTGAAATGAAGGAGGTAGGGCAGAATAAAATCCAAAAAAACGAACTCTTAAAGATTGCTAAACACTAGTCAGCTCAAACAAAATCGCCATAAAGTAAAAACAATAGCAGTCGCTCGCGTCGCGTTAGTGACTGCTATCGGAAGGCTTCCAGCCTTAATCGTCAAGATGACTCATTATAGTGGTCACTCGCTTTGAAGCGAGCGAATACAATTACACAAAAATTTTTGCTCGACCACTTAATGGTATGCCCATTCAGGACTACCAAAAAATCAATTTCCTCTTTCCAAATCTTACTTTATTACCATCATTTTCTTACTCAATCTTAAATTGCTAGCCTGAAAAGTACAGATGTACTCACCAGTTTGCAAATCGTTAATAGGTAATAATATTTCGTTGTTGCCTTGATAGCATTGTATTTCTTTTGTCCAAAAGAGTCGTCCGTTTAAGTCATAGACACCTATTTTAGTTATAGCATCATTGAAAAGATTAATTATCATTTTAGCCTCAGAAGTGGTGGGGTTGGGGTAAACTGAAATATTGATGTCAGATGTCTTTTCTATGGAATTCGAATTGATACTTTTAACAAAATGCAAGTTTGATATGCTTAGCTCTACTGCCCTAAAATCACGATCATTGCCCCTAAACGAAAACACGACTGCTGTAATGTCTTTGACATTAAGGACTTTGTGTCTAATTGAGTAAAAATCACTGTAAGGAATAGAAATGCTACGGGTGTTGGCATTGAGTTTCACTTCAAAACGAAACTGTTCTTCAAAGTTTGCGATAGATTTTTTCATCAAGACTACCTCTACAATGCCTTTACCTGATGCCTCAAACTGCACACCTTCAAAATCACTCATGTCAAGTGGTTGGGCAGATGGTCGCAACATCTTGAACAAAGACACATAGCTTTTGACCTCGGCCTTTAAGTGGGCGTTGCGTTCCAGTAAATATCCGTTTTTAGGGGTATCGGCCCCTTTATTTTCTGTCACTTCAAATACTTGAAGGTGTGTGTTTTGTGTAGGGGCATCTATTCCCCAAGGACTATCCGCCAAATACAGCACATCGTGAGTATTGGTAGTAATGTCTGTGATTGTAATCCCGCTATCAAACATCTGATTGACTGGAATTTCCACGACTTGCAGGGATTGATCAAGGGTTTGTTCAAACGCCCAATTTTCGGAGTATTGGGTAGTTTCAGTACGTTTTAGCTTTCCATTAAATACTACCTTGGTAGGAGCCATACTTCGTATATTGAGTAGCAATCTCCCCTTGGTGTAACGCCCACTTTCGACAAATGAAGTCGGAATGGAGGGTTTTTGACTCGAAAAGTGTATAGGCTTGTTAGCCATTTTCAAAATCTGTGTTACCAACGCCTCAGCATGGGTAGTACTGCTTGCCCAAATTTGGAAGTTAAGGTAATTTTTGCCTTTGGCAAATTCATCAATACCCCAACGGCTTTCACTCATGTAGTGAGTGCCATTATCAGCCAATGAAAAACAAATTGCATATTCAACAATCAAAGTAGGTTGTAAAATTTTGGTCAAAATAAAGTTTCCACCTGAAATCTGCATAGGCTTAATTTCCAAAATTTTTCCACCATTTAGCCTATCACAAATGGTTTTAGTATGATTGTACACCTCGTTTTCGGTATAAGTAGCAAGTAGGGCAGCAGTACGATATCTGCCTACGAAATAATCTACGGCCAGTACTTTTTTGGCGTTGGTTATTTGAGGTAAATCGGTAGGTGTAGAAATGAATGACTGACTATTGACAAAGGGCGATATAGGTACGAAATTGGCTAAATCGTCGGCAGCTATACGAGCTTGTCTTCTATTTTTTTCAAATGATTTATCCTCAGTCGGGTTGTCAAATTCAGGCTGTAGATGGGTTTGTCGTTCAAAATGCCGAAGGGCTATTTTATCGGCCAAGGCCCCTTCGCTCTCTAAGCCTCCATCTGAACCAGAACTGACAGGCCCCGATACTAATCCTCCTGATGATGAGCCTCCATTGAATAATTGATAGGTACAAACAGCCGTAGGCTGGCCATCAACGGGGTCAATAAACTCAAATGTAATGTAACCAGAAGGAGGAAGGTTTTCTCTGTAAAATGTATAAGTGGCTGTGTTGCCATTGGGTACTGATGGCGGATTAAAGGGCGATCCTTGGTTAGTTTGCCCAAAAAACCAGTTTTGAGTTGTGATACCTTCGTTCGAAGTCAACCATGTTCTGTTTATGACAGGTGGATAAACGACGGGATTGTCCCACGTAAAATGAAAATTACCCTGATTGCCCGATGTAAGGGCTGTTTGAGAGTAGATACTTTCGGGTGTGATATTGGAAGCAAAAGTGCTTACGACTTGTCCATTGCCATTGTTGCGAGAATAGTTGTAGGGGCAGTATCGTAAATTTACTTTCTGAGCGTGGAGTTCCTGCCCCAATATACTGGTTATAATGATGATATAAATGATAAGTAGCAAATTTCTCATTACAAGTTTTAGATTTTATTTTTCTTTTCAAAATTATTTTATCCCAACCTGTTTGATGATTTTTTTCGACGTTTGGCGAAATTGCCCACTTTTTCAGTTAGGTTTGGGTTATTTTTGGAAATACCAATGAAGGTGTTGGAGATATTAAAGATTCACAAATAGGTAATGAAATCGTATTGTGCTGAATACTCCTATCTGTTTTTTCAAATCAATGTGATTGATAGCCGCCGTAATCAATTTGTAAGAATGTGGAAACCGACCGAAGTGGGTCAAAATAGTGTTTCAGTTCCTGTTATTGATTTGCCTTCCGGACTTTATTTCGTTCAGGTGAAAAATAAAGATCAATTAAAAACCCAAAAGTTTTTCGTCATAAGGTAGGAGGCTTTCCTGTTGTTTTGATAAAAGGGGAATAAACATCGTGTTCATTCCCTTTTCGTATTTTCAAGTACGGTAATTTCTGCGTTCTACCTATTAAATCTCAAGCCGTTTGATCTCAATGTTGATCTCATAACTGCCTCGTAATGCTCTCGAAACGGTCGAAGTGGAGAGATTAAGTGCCTTCGCTATATCTTTAATAATAATTTTGACAGTCGTAATGTTGGTTTTGTACAATTTGTGTACGTAGAGAGCAGGTGTACTGTTTGGGAAGGTTAAGCTACAGGTTTTAACCATTCAATTCAAATAAAATCAATACAAACTGAAAATAATAGGTTTCGGCAACGTTACCGACAACGATTGCATAAAAAAAGTCAACAAAATATTTGTAATGTACTAAAATTATGAACTAAACTTGAATACGGCAATGGATAAATAGAATGAGGTAAAGCAAATGGATAACAATGCCTTTTATCCAAATTTCTAAAAAAAATTAAAATCAGAAAAAATGAAAAACTTCGACTTGACGGGTAAAGTGGCATTGATAACCGGCTGTGATCGAGGAATTGGCTTGGGAATGGCCACAGGTCTCGCCGAAGCGGGAGCCGACATCATCGGGGTGTCGCGGTCAATGCCGTTGCAAGGAAGTGAAATTGAAAAAGCCGTGCGTCAATTGGGCCGGGAATTCAGCCCCTACGCAGCTGATTTAGGCGACCGCAGTTCATTATACGCATTTATTAATCAAGTAAAAGAAGAACATTCTCGCATTGATATTCTCTTCAATAACGCGGGCATTATCCTACGCGAACCAGCGGCTAGCCACCCCGATGAGTATTGGGATAAAGTACTGTCTATCAACCTAGATGCGCAGTTTATTTTGGCCAGAGAATTTGGCAAACAAATGATGGAAAGAGGGTATGGAAAGATTGTCTTCACGGCTTCGCTGCTCACTTTTCAAGGGGGGATAAACGTCCCTGGCTATGCCGCGAGCAAAGGCGCGGTTGGGAGTCTCGTAAAAGCTCTCGCCAATGAATGGGCGGGCAGAGGGGTCAACGTCAACGCGATTGCGCCTGGATACATTTCTACAGATAACACAACCGCATTGCGGGCCGATGCCGACCGCAGCAAGTCCATTTTGGACCGTATTCCGGCGGGTCGTTGGGGCGAGCCAGATGACTTCAAAGGCCCAGCCGTGTTTTTGGCATCTTCGGCTTCTGACTACGTAAATGGTACAGTTTTGACCGTAGATGGCGGTTGGATGGGGAGGTAAATAATTGTAATACAGTAGATTATTATATATTTAATTAAAGAACTCAAATGCAAATAAGGCACGAAAGCAGCCGTAAAGAAACGGCCCAGATGAATACCGAAGAGCTTCGCGAAAACTTCCTGATTGAAACATTGTTTACGCCCAATCAAATCGAATGGGTGTATTCGCATTATGACCGGGTGTTGACGGGCGGTGCAATGCCGCTTGAGCGTACCATTGCGCTTGAAACACATGATGCCCTCAAAGCTGCCTATTTTCTGGATCGCCGCGAACTGGGCATTATCAATGTGGGAGGGAAAGGCCGTATCATGGCCGACGGAGTCATGTTTGAACTGGACAAATTAGGTTGTTTGTACCTCGGAAAAGGTACTCAGAATGTGATTTTTAGCAGTCAAAATGTAGAGAACCCTGCGCGCTTTTTTCTGCTGTCGTCGCCAGCACATCATACGTACCCCAATCGGGCTTTTACCAAAGAAGAAGCGTCGCCGGTTAATCTGGGCGCGGTCGAAACGGCCAACCAACGTACCATTTACAAATACATCCATGAAGGCGGTATTCAAAGCTGCCAATTGGTGATGGGATTGACGGTACTCCAAACGGGGAGCGTCTGGAATACGATGCCTGCCCACACGCACGACCGACGCATGGAGGCCTACTGCTACTTTGACGTGCCAGAAAACCACGGAGTGCTGCACCTCATGGGTGAGCCTACACAAACGCGTCATTTGTGGGTAGCCAATCACCAAGCGATCCTTTCGCCGCCGTGGTCGATTCACTCGGGCTGCGGTACGTCCAGCTATTCTTTCATCTGGGGAATGGCGGGCGAGAACAAGGATTTTACCGATATGGATTTGCTTCCGATTCCTGCTTTACGATAGTTACTTACACCAATAAATCTGGTTTGACTCAATGGTGGAGCATATTGTATCTTCTTTACGAAAGGTGTTATAGCTTCAGCTTCTCAATTTCGCTTTTAATTTCTTTTACGCCTATTTCGAGTTGGGCATTGACGTGGTTTAAAAGTAGCTGTAAACTTTCAGCTTCTGGTTGCTTACGGGCTTGGTTTTCAATTTCGGCCATTGTTTTTTCTAAATCCGTGAGTCCTACCATCCCAAGGCTAGGTTTTAGTCGGTGTGCCAACTTGCTCAAAGCCACCCAGTCGTTGGTATTTATTAATGCCTGAAATCCCGAAAAATCGGGTAGTGCATCAGTCAGAAAAGTTTCCATCATATCCAGAATGTACTCATTGTCGTCGCCGTACAATTCTTTGAGGCGAGAAAAATTGAGAAGAGTAGATGTTGGCTCAGAGAGAGAAACTGGGGAGGGTGTAGGTAGGTTTTCTACTTTGAGGAATTTTTGAATAACACTTAACAGCTGCGACGGAGTAAATGGCTTGGTGATAAAATCATTCATTCCGACGGCCTTCGTCTTGTTTTTCTGATCCATCATTGCCGAGGCGGTAAGGGCAACAATGGGCGTATTTTGGTTGAGATTATTCGTGTTTCGAATGGTCAACGTTGCTTCGTATCCGTCCATATTTGGCATTTGAATATCCATAAGAATAATATCGAAATGCTGTTTATGGGCTTGTTCTACCGCTTTTCTGCCGTCAATGGCGATGGTAAACGGAATATTCCATTTATTGAGCAAGCCGCTGATGTAGCGTTGGTTCATGATTTTATTTTCCACAACGAGCAGGTTGCATAGCTCTAAATTGGCGGTACCATCTTCAATCGTATAATCGTTTTTAACAATCTCAGTGTCAGATTTTTGAAAGGGCAGGGTAAACGTAAAAGTGGTTCCTTCTCCTTCGTGGCTTTTTACCGTTAGGGTACCGCCTTGCAATTCAACGAGTTGTTTGGTAATAGATAGCCCCAGACCGGTGCCCTTGTGTTTATGCCCTTGCGGGTTGACCTGTTTAAATTTCTGAAAAATTAAGTCCAGTTTTTCCTTCGGAATGCCGATGCCCGTGTCGGCTATTTTAAACTCAATCCAGCAGGTTTCATTGTCTTCTTTCTTGAGTTTTACCGTTATTTCAATCGTTCCTTCTTCCGTAAACTTTTCAGCGTTGCCAATAATATTGAGCAGGATTTGATTCAACATCACATCGTCGCCTAGATAGTTGCCCGCAATACGGCCGTCAATCATTAAATCCAGCTCAATGGGGCGGTTTTCTAACTTAATTTGAAATACACGTTGGGTAGTTCTTAGAAGACCTACTAAATCAAATGGATGGTTCTGAATTTCGATGCGTCCAGCTTCAATTTTTGCCATGTCAAGTAAATCTGAGATAAGACTGTGTAGAAAATCAGCCGATGATTTAAGAATATCAAGGTACTCGTATTGCTGTTTGCTGGGGCGGGTGTCAAACAATAAGTGGGTCATTCCAATGATGGCATTGAGCGGAGTACGAATTTCGTGGCTCATATTTGCCAAAAACTGTTTTTCAGCTTGACGCGCCTCTTCCGCAATTTCTTTGGCGAGGGCTAGTTCTTGTTCTAGGTGTTTTCGCGCTGAAATATCGTAGTGGATTCCCATAGAACCTACAATGTTGCCATGTTCGTCCATGATGGGCGCACCACTAAGAATGACCCAGATGCGGCTTCCGTCTTTTTTTATCATCTGAACTTCATAGGAGGTTGCCTTGCCTTCGCTTCTTATTGACTGATGCTGCTCAAATATTCCACGAAATTCGGGAGGCAAGAATAAGTCAGACGCCACTTTGCCGATGAGTTCTGCTTCTGTGTAGCCCATCATCAGACAAAAACGGTCGTATGCCCGGATAATGTGTTCTTCTTTATCGACTTCAATCAGGCCGAGCTCCATGTTGTTCATGATGCCTCGGTATTTTTCCTCGCTCTTTCTAATTTGTTCGCGGGCCAAAAACTGTTCGGTTACATCGGCATATTTCCAAAGGTGCCCTCGGTATTGACCTTCCAAAAAAATCGGAATATAGTCGCGTTCAAGAATGCGACCATTGACCATGTGTAATTCTTCATTGACTCTGATTTTCTGCTTGTCCAGTAAATCATTGATTTGTTGGACGAATTCTTCTGTATTTTTGAATAAATGTTTCGATTCTTCGGCCAATTGTGAGCAATCGACTCCGATTAACGACTCGGCGGGAGCGGGAATCTCAAAAAGGTCGCAAAATAATTGATTGACCAGAATGATTTTGCGGTTTTCGTCTTCTACCAAGACACCTTTTTGTAGATTGGTGATAAGGGTTGATAAACGGGTTTGGGTAGTGCGGAGGGCATCGTCGGTGGCCACCTGTTCGGTAATGTCGCGCGCTACTGCGACCAGCTCCACTACATTTCCTTCATTTTCGATGAGTCGCACCGTTTGTCCAATCCATGCAATTTCGCCATTTTTTTTGTAGACTGGGAAGTCGTTATAGGTGCTTTCTTTTTGAAAGTGCACCATTTCCCAATAAAAATTGACGAGTTTCTCACGGTATTCAGGCACTACTAGTTCGGTAAAATGATGCCCTATGATTTCGTCAGGGCAGTATCCTAGACGTTGTTCAACCACAGGGTTCACAAACGTAAAATAACCCTCAGGTGAAATTTTATAAATAATATCCTGCACAGACTCAATGAGCTGCTGGTATCTTTTTTCACTTTTTTGTAGCTTAGCGCCTCCCTCAATTACCTGTTGTTCGAGGTTTTCGTTAAGGAACCGCAGTTTTTCATTGGTTTGATAGAGTTGGAAAGCTTTTTCTTCCAGAATTGCCTCAGCTTGCAGGCGAGCTTTGCGTTCCCGTTCTACCCGTCTTTGTAGAATTTCGATGTCTTGCATACTACTTTTCAATCACAAATTTTATCTTACTACCGTCTTCTTGAAGAAGTTCCTGCGTTATCGTTGCCGTTTCGCCGTAGTGTTTCATTGCGCCCTCAATAAGGCCATACGCCAAATCTCCCATGCTTCTGACAGACGAGTAGTGCATTACTAAGGTATTTGCATTGGGTTGTTCTATGTCAAAATGGGGCAGTTCGGCATCTGGGTAGAGCTTTCGTACTTCAACATGGATGTAATTGTGGATAGAACCCAGAAAGGCAAAAGCATTGGGGGCTTTATCAATCAGATGGCTGTATATTTTAGTGAAACGTTGAAACAGGTAGCGACCAAAAGTTCTCAATAGCTGTGAAATGGGGATTTTTGTTTTCATATTCAGGGTAACAAGCAAGTTTATCATTTCTTGGTGATTGTAAGTGCCGATGCTTGTATAGATGCCTCCTGAAGGTAACTCCGACTCGTTGAGTAATGTGTCAACCATTTCATAACCGAAGTTTTGCTCAACCATGTCGAGAAACTCGGTAAAAACTATGCCTTTCATAACGTATGTAAGTATGTAAATTAAGATACTATCCTGAACTGAAATAAAGACCAAAAGTTATGCATTTTTTTTAACATTCATGACAAACCCCAAAACTAGTGCCGGAATCTTGGGTAAAAGCATTTTTTTTATTACTTTAGAAAAAGAGCGAAAAAAACGATAGTTATCACTTCTTTTTAACCGATTTAAGACATGAAAAGAGTCAGCCTTCTCCTCTTTGGGCTTTTATATCTAATGAGTGTTGTATCAAATGGCCAAAATACAGGCCATCTTCTGTTTATAGGCACCTATACTTCCAAAGCCAGCGAAGGGATTTATGTCTATCAGTTTAATTCCAAAACAGGAGACCTTACTCCCGTAACGATTGGAAAAGGGGTTAAAAATCCATCGTTTCTGGCATTTTCGCCCGACCAACGTTTTGTATATTCTGTGGCCGAAATGAGTGGAGGGGCGGTAAGTGCCTTTTCATTTGATAAGCAATCGCAAAGTTTGACTTTACTAAACACCCAGTCGGCGGGTGGCGTAGGGCCATGTCATATAACGGTTGATAAAACTGGGAAATGGGTTATTGTTGGTAATTATGGCGGCGGGAGTTTGAGCGTACTGCCCATTCAGGCCGACGGTTCGGTTGGGAAGCCCATCCAGACCATCCAGCACGAAGGAAAAAGCATCAATACAGAACGCCAAGAAAAACCGCACGTTCACTCGATTAATATCGCCCCCAACAACCGTGATGTGTTTGTTCCTGATTTAGGCACTGACAAAATTATGACCTATACGTTGAACACAGAAACGGGTCAGCTGACCCCAGGAAATCCTGCTTTTACGGCTACCACTCCTGGTGCTGGCCCCCGGCATTTTACGTTTCATCCCAATGGAAAGTTTGCGTACGTGATTCAGGAATTGGATGCCACCGTGACGGGCTTTAACTACAAAGATGGCAAATTGGTGCCTTTCCAGACGATTACTACCCTCCCCGACGACTACACAGGCCGCAAGTGGTGCGCAGATATTCACATTTCTCCCGATGGTAAATTTTTGTACGGCTCCAACCGCACGCACGAGAGTTTGGTGATTTACAGCATCAATCAAAAAACGGGAAAACTGACCTACGTAGGCCATCAGAATGTACTGGGAAAAACCCCCCGTAATTTTATGATTGACCCCACTGGTAAATGGATTTTGGTAGCCAATCAAGACAGCGACAATGTGGTGGTTTTTAGTCGTGACACCAAAACGGGGAAACTGACCCCCACCGGAAAGGAAATCAAGGTTTCGATGCCCGTTTGTTTGAAATTAATGAAGTAAGAATGCTATCTCTTTTATGAATCGTCGCGATTTTATTCAAAAAAATACCTTGTTGGGCTTGGGTGCGGTTGGTGTACCTTTGGCTGGTGCTCAAGTAAATAAAGCTAATGATACGGCCCGGTTGTATTGGGCTAAGTTGTTGTATAAAATTGCCGAGCCTGTGCTCAAAAATCTGGCGGAAGGTACGTTGGTAAAAAACTGGAAAGTAGAATACAGCCCCGCTTGGGACAACCGCAACGCAAAAGTAGCCTACTTAGAAGGTTTTGCCCGAACCATCGTAGGCGTAGCGCCGTGGCTTGCGCTACCCGACGACGCCACCGAAGAAGGGCAGCTGCGCAAAAAAATGAGGGGCTATGCCCTTAAAAGCATCGAAAACAGCGTGAACCCGTCGCACCCTGATTATATGCTTTGGAGAAAAGAAGGACAGACATTGGTGGATGCGGCGTTTTTGGCGCAAGCCCTCATTAAAGCCACTGATGCACTCTGGAAACCACTGGATAATGTTACCCAAAAACGGGTCATTGAAGAATTTAAGTTATTGCGTCGAGTGGTTCCGCCCAACAATAACTGGGTCTTGTTTGCAGCCATTATAGAAGTGTTTTTGTTATCTATTGGTGAAGAAGCTGACCGCTACCGCATCGAATTCGGCGTCCGAAAAATCGAAGATTGGTACGTAGGTGATGGCTGGTTTAAAGACGGTGAAGTCTTTCACACTGATTATTACAACTCTTTCGTCATTCAGCCTATGATGGTCGATGTGCTGCAAACGTGGCTGGAAGCCAACAAACGACAATCGCCCACGGGCAACCATAAAGTGTTGCAGGAACGTTATACGCTTGCGGTCAAACGAATGCAACGGC
>VFQN01007866.1_pt1 | contig 11185 bp, 9 predicted proteins | sample 3512371 | NCBI WGS metagenome assembly VFQN01 (sample SAMN10412370, study PRJNA504923) | tailings metagenome | isolation source: Replicate 2 from Balatoc abandoned mine | place: Philippines: Itogon, Benguet | collected 2017-08-28 | reverse complement strand
TAACGTTTACTTGCCTGCCACGCTCGCACGGGGAACGGCACAGACCGCCAACCTATCCAATCCAGTCTCAGCAGCCAGCTATTCGACAGAAAATGAGAATAAATCTAACGACTGGCTGGTTGAAAACACGCTTACCTATACCAAAAATTTCGGAAAGCATAACCTGCAAGGTTTCCTGCTGTATTCTCGACAAAAGTCCGAATCACGTCTACTGAGAGTAAATGGGCGGTCCGGTACCTACACTTCAGGAACGATTCAGAACCCGTCGGCTTCATCTGATCTGCTGGGTAGCATCGCGTATGGTTCGTTAAATGCTTTTGCTTCGACGGCTGCCCGCATCACCTATGATTATGATAGCAAATATTTGTTTTCAGCGGCAATTCGGCGAGATGGTTCCTCTCGCTTCGGCCCCAACAACCGCTTTGGTACCTTCCCTTCGATGTCAGCAGGGTGGCGCATTACCGAAGAACCCTTTTTGGCGTCTGTAAAAGGTGTGCTGAGTGAATTGAAACTTCGGGTAAGCTACGGTGAAACGGGGAATGCCAGCATTGGTGATTTCACATGGATTAGTTCGGTAGGGTCGTCTAACTACAGTTTTTCTAATATCCGTACATTCGGAACCACTCAGAGTGGCTACGAAAACCGAGAACTTACTTGGGAAAAAAACCGACAAACGGATATTGGAGCAGAGATTGGATTGTTCAACAACCGACTTTTTCTGACAGTGGATTTTTATCAGAAGCGTACCAAAGGAATGCTCTTTTCTAAACAGCTTCCGCAGGTAATTGGTTATGCTGGGAGTTATCAAACCAACATTGGGGAGTTGGAAAACAAGGGATTAGAGTTTTCGCTGACTACTCAAAACCTCAAAAAATCTGCCCTGAAGTGGACGACTGATTTCAATATCTCCTTCAACCGCAGTAAGGTACTTGATTTGGGAGGTGTGGCTTCTCTAAACCCTTCACCAGCCCTGCCCGGACTGGATAACGCTTACCAGATTCGGGTAGGTGACCCAATTGGAAATATCTATGGCCATGTGATTTCGGGCGTTTTCAAGAATCAGGCCGAAGTGGACGCTGGACCGAAATGGGTGGCGGGTTCGCAGGTAGGAGATTATCGAGGAACCGACTTTACAGGGGATGGGATAGTGAGCATTGCCGACCTGACTGTGTTGGGTAATGCCCTGCCCAAATTTACGTTTGGTTTGGTGAATCGGTTCAACTTTAAAGACTTCGATGCCAGTCTCATCATTCAGGGTTCGTATGGGCAGAGCATGATTTATGGCATGGCTCGTCAGTTGTATTACAATTCTGGTCAGTATAACTTACCTGTTGAGTTTATCGATAACTATTTTCTCCCCTCCAATCCCAACCGTGATGTAAAGTATGCCCGTCCGGGAGTCACTGGGTTGACATTGGCTCAAGGCGTGACCAACTACATTCTCTATGATGCTTCGTTTGCCCGCGTCCGTAACCTGACCTTTGGCTATACCCTTCCAACTTCGTTACTCAAAAAAGTGCGCGTTCAGTCGCTCCGCATTTATGCCACTGGACAAAATTTGTTTACCCTAACGAAGTATCCTGGCTACAATCCAGAAGAAAGTTTGAACGGAAACACCGTCTATACGCCGGGGGTTGACCAGGGTAACTACCCCGTCAATCGGACTGTTACAATTGGTTTAAATCTAGGCTTTTAACCCCTTCCAATCCTGAAAACAATGAAAACTAAACTATCATACTTAAAACAGGTGGGCGTGGCCTTGTTGCTTTTTACTACTGCCTGTCAATCCGATGCAGAGTTTTTAAATCTAAACTCGCCAACGGCTATTTCGGCTACGAATTATTACAAAACTCCAGAAGAAATCACAGCGGCCGTGACAGGTGCCTATGGTGGCCTCCGAGGTTATTACCAGCGGTTTTTTGCACTGACAGAAATGCCCAGTGACAACACAATCTCCGTACTGGGGTCTGACGGAACCATTGGGCAATATTACCGTTTGACTTGGACCGTGACAGATGCCGAGGTCAGTTCGCGTTGGTCGCAGAGCTATAACTTGATTTTTCGGTGTAATAATGTGCTGGAGCGCATCAACAGCGTCACATTTCCCGACAATAATGTTCGTGACCGAATGGCGGGCGAAATGAAATTTATAAGAGCGTTGATGTATTTTAACCTTGTGCAGTTGTTTGGGGATGTGCCGTTAGTGCTGAAGGTGATTCAATCGGAAGAGGAAGCCTACACTTTTTTGCGTGAACCGAAAGCGGCCGTTTATCAGCAAATCGAAAAAGACCTCACCGAGGCCGAGGCTGTGCTGCCCGCCCGATATACTGCACCAAACGTAGGGCGAGTTACGAAAGGGGCTGCCAAATCATTACTTGGTAAGGTATATCTGACCCAACATAAATGGCAGCAGGCCGAAACCAAGCTCAAAGAAGTGATTGAGGGGAGGAGTGAGTCGGGCTACCAATTACTGACCAACTATGCCGATGTATTTCGCGAAGACAATGGAAACAACGCTGAGATTGTGTTTTCTATTCAGTATACTAACAACAGCAATGGCGAGGGCAGCAATTTCACGCTGGATTTTATCCCTTCACTTTCAGGTACCCAGATTGTACCTACTGGGCAGGGGGGCAATAACAACCTAGGATCAACTGATTTGTTTAATGCCTTTGAGCCGAACGACAAACGAAAGGCTGTTTCGATAGATAAATTTGTGTCGGGCGGAACTTTCTATTACACACGTAAGTGGTTTACGAGCCGCCCATTGGCTATTGCCAACGACGGCAATGCCGATTGGCCAGTCATTCGCTATTCCGATGTACTGTTGATGTATGGCGAAGCCTTGAACGAAAACGGCAAAACCACTGATGCCCTGCGGCTTGGTTTAGAGCCAGTACGTACTCGCGCAGGCCTCACTACCAGCCTTACACTTACACAGGCACAAGCTAGACTGGCTTTTGAAAACGAAAGACGCATTGAACTCTGCTTTGAGAGCCATCGCTGGTTTGACCTGATTCGGACCAACCGTATGGTGCCCGTACTGTCTGCTTTCCGCGATGCCAACCTTGACGGTTCCAACAAAGAAATTCAGGTGGCTGATTACAAAAAGCTCTTTCCGATTCCGTTGAATCAGATTCAATTGAACCCCAAACTTACGCAAAATCCAGGCTATCAGTAAGTCATGAGTGATTGGGTGAGTAAGCCAATGATTTATTCACTCAATCATGTATGGAAGGCAACAATTTTAAATCTTTTAACAGCTTGAAAAAGCTACTAAAAATGAAAACCGTAATATCCATAATTCTCTTACTCATAATCAGTTTTTTATCGGGACACTCCCAGGAATTTGACTACTCAACATACGGACAGGAAATGCCTATTTTCAAAAGTCTGAATATTGGACAATGTATGGATGCTGCTATTCACAAAGACAGGCTTTTTGTGATAGGTCATCGAACATTCTATGTATTCGATATAAAAGACCCTAAGAATCCCATTGTAATAGATAGCATTAGCAATCTGGGAAACGTCCGTCAGCTGGAAATTCAGGAGGGATATGCCTACATAACGTCTCGTGAAGATGGGATGTTTGTCGTTAGCATAAATGATGTCCACAATATGACGATTGTAGCTCATTACGACTCTGTCGAGTTGGCCACAGGACTTCATATATCTGGAAAAATCGGTGCAATAACCAATAGAATTTATGGGATTGAATTGGTGGATATATCTAATCCCAAGCGACCCAAACATATTTCATCCACATTGACCGACGAAGCTCAATCGTTATTCATTCATAAAAACTATGTTTTTGTAGGGGATTGGGTAGCAAGAAAACTAATCATATTAGATATTTCTCAACCCAATAATCCCAAAAAAGTCTCAGATGTCCAGTTAGACGGTTATGGAGACGGGATTTTCATTCAGGGCGATTTATGCTTTGTAGCTACAGGGCATCATGGAGCTGGCTTGGTAGAAAAAGTGCCAACCGACCCCGCTTGGGGGGCAGGGCACGGTCTGGAAATTATCGATATTTCAAATATAAAAGCCCCAAAACGGCGTTCGATGGTAAAATTCCCCAAATACTACCAGCGTAGCCCCGATTGGTGGGACGTGCAAGCAGTGGGCAACTATGCATTTGTGGGCGATACCAAAGCAGGTTTATTTGTCGTCGATACCAAAAATCCTGATAATCCTCAATTTAAAGGACACGTTAAATTGCCCAGAACCGTATTTAGGGGCGAGGCAATGAATGACCCAGTAAATGGTTTCGCGATTGGCAAACAAACTCTATACATTGCTGGAAGTACGGGTCTTCATTTAGTTGATGCTTCCTACCTGCCTCAAACACCCACGGTTAAGGTTGAAACAAGTAATGTGATTCCCCCCAAAAACAATTCCAATGACAAAAGTCGTTCTGCCTATCATACTGGAACCCAGATATATTCAGTTTGTCTGGATAGTTTAATGGGGACTGCCTATGTGGCTGCGGGTTCTGGAGGCGTACATCAGGTAAAATTGTCTCCAACTATAACAGGAAAACAGCTAATCAAAACAGAATCGGTTGTTTATGATGTACAACTGGAAAACGGTAAACTCTTCGTCGCCGAAGGCAAAGGCGGATTGTCAGTTTGGGAAATTAGTAAAGATGAAACACCGAAATTTATAAGCCGCTATTTTGGCAAGGAAGGTGGTGTTTATCAGGTAGTTATCGACCATGAATCACAAAGAGCTGCCTTGCACGTTGGCACAAATACGATGGATATTATTGACATAGCAAACCCACTTAGCATAAAGAGGGTTTTTACCGACGTAAATCAAGGAACGATGTATCGCTTTCCGATTTCTAAACAGATTGAGCCGTCAGGTATAATTGGATGTCTTTGGTTGGTTGATTGTTATACGTACGATATCAGGTCAATTCAAGAAAACCCCAATAAACAAAAGGTACTTCTTCCTCTTGGCGCGTCGAATCCGTCGCTTGGCCCCATAAACGGGTTCACATTTTTACCTACTGGATTAATAGCTACCTATGGTGGTGAATTGATTATAAAGCAATCTAGTACAGATAATCTTCGACATAGTTGTCTTGTCAACAGCACTGCACCATTGAGTGGAAAAGTAACGCGACTTAACTCAACTCTCTACGCTACAGACAGGAGGGAAGGGAAAGTAAGTGCTGTAGACATTTCAGATTTGAACAGGCCTAAATTGCTCTGGGAAAATCGACTGAAAGGTCATCCCGGTTATGCAGTAGAATATCGGGATATGGTAATTATACCGGCAGGTTTTGGGGGCTTACAGCTTTTCAACAAACAAAATGGTACTCCTGTTTTCTAATCAAATAGATAGGGGATACGATACCTATCAAGGACGAATAGCTTTGGCCTTGATAGGTATCAAGTATTATGATGAGTGAAATATTCTTATTTCTTTGTCATTGTTGTAAGAAGTTTTGTACTGATTTATTAGTTTGAGTATGCAGTTTTTTAGCTGTGACTTTACTTATAAAATAAAAATCAATAAACAGCTGTGCCAAAAATTCCTCATAAATCTAGCTGATATCATAAGCCTTCCCATTTGATTTGCTTTACTCCATTTTTTGAGAAAGTTACCGACAATACGGGAAGGTCAAAAACTGATAAGGAAGTCTCTATTAAGTCTTTACTAACCTTTTTGGAGGTTTGTTGGTGGACCAAATATTTCTTTAACTTTTTGGTGAGATACTTCGCAAATGCCTCATTTCCTTGCATTAGTTTGCCGAGACCATTGTCAACCAAGAAGAAGTAGCCTTTGTACTTGAACACAAAAAAAGGCTTAATACTTTCGGTAATTGCCTCAAACGTGGCGATAGCCTCCACCTGATAAAAAATAGTGTCCTGAACTACCACCATAGACAGATGTACGACTCTGTGAGTAGGGACTTTTTCGATATAGTGATTCAGAATCCCTAAAGTCAGCGTGTCGCTAAAGATTATTTCTCTTGAAAAATAAGGGATGTCCTTTTTAGGTTGAGCAAAGCTATAAGAGCCTGTAAAAAAAGTAAAGTAGCTGATCCAAAGTAGTGTTTTCATGGTCTGCACCATTGGTGGAGGCAACAATAAATACACGATAAAACTCTTGGATTCAATAATGTTGAGTGAAGAGGGAGCTGGTAAAGTTTGACGTATTTACTTCAATTCCAATTGTTCACAAGCTTTTTCGGCGGCCGATTGTTCGGCTTTTTTCTTAGAATAGCCACTACCTTGGGCAAAGACCTCACCGTCAAGGGTCACTTGAGAGATAAATTCGCGGAAATGACGGCTACCTTTTTCTTCCACAATCGCAAAGCGTACTTCTTTACCTTCACGCTGTGCCCATTCGATGAGGCGGCTTTTGAAGTTGGCGTTGTTGTTGATAAGCGCGTCTAAGTCGTAGTGAGTGAGGAGTTCTTTGGTGATAAATTTCCGCGTAAAACGAAAACCTTTATCCAAATACACGGCTCCTACGAGTGCTTCGAGGGCATCGCCGTACATAGAAGAATTGGGCGGCATTCCTTTGCGATTGCCGTCAAACTCAATCAGGCGATCGAGGCCGATTTTACGAGCGATACCATTGAGGGTTTCACGATTGACAATCCGCGAGCGGATTTCGGTCAAAAAACCTTCGTCTTTGTAAGGAAATTTTTTGAAGAGGTACTCGGCTATCACCATACCAAGCACGGAGTCGCCCAGATACTCTAGGCGTTCGTTTGATTCTCTAAAACCTTTGATGTTGGTTTCTTTGGAAGCGGAAGTATGGCGAAAAGCTAGCTGATAAACCTCCAAATTTGAAGGTTTTTCGCCGATGATTAATTCTACGGCCTTTCTAAATTTCTTTTCGGGGGACATATTTCCCGGTTTAAAGAAATCAATAATGGGATTTAACACCGTAGCCAAAGGGGGTGAATTTAAAGTTTTTACAATCTACAGTTTTTGATTGAAAAAATCAATCGTTACTGTTAAAATTATTTATCCCTCAAATTTACGAAATACCACGCAGGTATTGTGTCCACCAAAACCAAAAGTATTGCTGATAGCAATATTTACCTTCCGAGATTGAGCCTCATTGAAAGTCAAGTTCAACCGAGGGTTAATGTCCGGGTCATCGGTGACGTGATTGATGGTAGGAGGGATTTTTTGCTCTTGGATTGCCAAAATAGAAGCTACTGCCTCTACAGCGCCTGCTCCTCCCAACAAGTGGCCCACCATTGATTTAGTAGAGCTAATGTTGATATTGTAAGCATGTTCGCCGAAAAGACGTTCGATAGCTTTGATTTCTTGGGGATCCCCGATAGGTGTAGAAGTACCGTGAGTATTGATATAATCTACCTGATCGGGAGTGATTTCGGCATCTTCAAGCGCATTTTTCATGCACATATAGGCACCGATGCCGTCGGGGTGAGGAGCCGTAATGTGATACGCATCCGAAGACATACCACCGCCCAAGATTTCGGCGTAGATTTTGGCACCTCGTGCAATAGCGTGTTCGTATTCTTCCAGAATCAAACATGCCCCACCTTCTCCTAAGACAAAACCGTCGCGGTCTTTGTCGTAAGGGCGAGAAGCAGTACTAGGGTCATCGTTACGTTCCGACATTGCTTTGAGGGCATTAAAGCCTCCTACACCCGCTTGAGTAATGGCCGCTTCTGACCCGCCTGACACGCAAATGTCGATTTTGCCGAGGCGGATATAATTAAAAGCGTCAATCAGAGAGTTGTTGGAAGAGGCACAAGCCGATACCGTAACATAGGAAGGCCCTAACAGACCGTGCCGGATAGATAAAATACCCGAAGCACTGTCGGCAATCATTTTCGGAATAAAAAACGGATTGATGCGTGGAGTACCGTCACCTTTGGCAAAGCTAATAATTTCTTCTTCAAAAGTTTTGAGACCTCCGATTCCGCCACCCCAGATACAACCTACTCGGTGTAGGTTGACGGGCAAATCGGTCGGAATACCTTTTTCGAAATCAATGGGTTTGAGGTATTCATCCAAGCCAGCATCTCTGATGGCTTCTGCGGCCGCAACTACCGCAAATTGGGTATATAAATCCATTTTACGGGCTTCCTGACGGGGAATAAACTGCGACATGTCTAGCCCCTTGACTTCACAGGCGAAGCGGGTTTTGAACTTAGTTGCGTCAAATCGGGTAATAGGCCCAGCCCCGCTGGTACCACTAAAAAGCCCCTCTTTGTATTCCGATAGCGTATTACCGATAGGAGTTAAAGCCCCCATCCCTGTCACTACCACTCGTCTTAAAATCATAAAATGGATCTATAAATTAAGAAAAATAAGCTTACTTGACGTTTTCTTCGAGGTATTTGACCGCCTGACCTACTGTTCCGATGTGTTCAGCTTGGTCATCAGGAATCGAAACGTTAAATTCTTTTTCGAATTCCATAATCAATTCTACCGTATCGAGCGAATCAGCGCCGAGGTCGTTGGTGAAGCTGGCTTCTTCGGTCACTTCTGACTCATCAACGCCTAATTTATCAACGATAATTTTCTTTACTTTTTCTGCAATCTCTGACATTTTTTTGAGGAGTTTGGTTCAAAAACGCTGCAAAGTAATGTATTTCAAAGCAGATTGTCAAATATAAAATTTCTTCCTTTGTATCATCTCCTCCACAACATCCGCTACCATATACCGAATAGAACGTCTATTTTTGATGGATTCGCGAATAAAAGTAGCAGAAATATCTAATAAAGGTGCCGAAAAAAAACGTACCGCAGGGTGATTCCCAAATTCATGAGGAGGGACATTTGGGCGTGGATATACATATAAGCCGTAATATTCTAAGATAGCTTCGTAGTTTTTCCAGTTTTTAAATTGTGCTAAATTGTCTTCTCCGATGATAAGCTTAAAAGTATGCTGGGGGTATTTTTCTTGTAGTTTGGTCAGCGTATCAATCGTATAGCTTGGCTTGGGCATCGAAAATTCTACATCACTTACTTTTAGTTTGTGGTTGTCGGCGATGGCTTTGTCTACCATATCATAACGGTCAAACTCGTGTAGCAATCCTTTGTTCTTTTTAAAAGGATTTTGGGGAGATACCACAAACCAGACCTGTTCTAAATCGGTAGAAGTTGCCATAGTATTGGCAATAATAAGATGACCTACGTGGATAGGGTTAAAAGACCCAAAGAATAATCCTATTTTCATTGTTGTGAGTACCAAAATAAAGTGGCAAAATAGATTTTTAAGGAGCTAAATGGGTGGATACTGCGTCATCCGCATTCTATTTTGTAGTTTTGTCTGGTCAAAGTTAAGACTATTTAAGATGTTAGAAAAAATCAAAGTTTTATCTAAGGCTTATGCCGAACATACTGTTGCTAATCGTCGACATTTGCATACGCATCCCGAATTATCGTTTCAGGAGTATAATACGGCTCGATTTGTAGCCTCAAGATTGAGAGATATGGGGCTTGCTCCCCAAGAAGGAGTAGCCGACACAGGAGTAGTCGTAATGATTGAAGGCAAAAACCCCGAAAGTCGCGTTGTGGCACTGCGTGCGGATATGGATGCTTTGCCAATCATCGAAGCAAATGAGGTTTCGTATAAGTCACAAAACCCCGGTGTGATGCACGCTTGTGGGCATGATGTACACACGTCGTCGTTGCTCAGTACAGCGCGCATTCTGAATGAACTGAAAGATGATTTTGAGGGCACAGTAAAATTGATTTTTCAACCTGGGGAAGAAAAAATCCCCGGCGGGGCTTCTTTGATGATAAAAGAAGGGGTACTTCAAAACCCCGCCCCTGCGAGTATTTTGGGACAACACGTAGCTCCCAATATACCTGTAGGCAAAATTGGCTTTAGAGAGGGGATGTACATGGCTAGTACCGATGAGCTTTACTTAACTGTAAAAGGAAAAGGAGGGCATGGAGCTATGCCTGATACGCTTATTGATCCTATCCTGATTGCGTCACATATCATCGTAGGATTACAGCAGGTGATTAGCCGTAATCGTAAGCCAGCGGCACCCTCAGTGCTGTCGTTTGGGAAGGTGATTGCCAATGGTGCTACCAATGTCATTCCTAATGAAGTATATATAGAAGGTACCTTCCGCTGTATGGATGAAGAATGGAGAGAAGAAGGCTGGAAGCGAATCACTAAGATAGCACAAGGGTTGGCCGAAGCCATGGGCGGAAGCTGCGAAGTAGAGGTCAGAAAAGGATATCCTTTTCTCAAAAATCATCCCGAACTTACTCGGCGTACCAAAGCTGCTGCCGTGGCTTATATGGGTGCCGAAAACGTGATAGATTTGGATTTGTGGCTAGCGGGAGAAGATTTTGCTTTTTATTCGCAAGTAACTGATGCCTGTTTTTATCGATTAGGAACCCGCAACGAGGCGCGGGGTATCGTATCGGGGGTGCATACGCCTACTTTTGATATCGACGAGTCTGCCTTGGAAATTGGCCCTGGGTTGATGGCTTGGTTGGCATTAGAAGAATTAAAAATTAGCTGATACTTTGGCGATGAATAAAACCCTCCGTTTGATTTGTTTTTTGATTCCTTGGGTATCTTTTGCCCAAGAAAATACGGCAAAGCCTACGCCTTTTGCGGTTTCCAAACACCCCTTTACTTACACGGGTCGGCAGATGATTGTGGGACAATCTATCGGAGGATTAGAGAAAGAATACCGTTTGCTAGAAGACGGGGGGATTTATCGACGCATGAATACTTCTCAGGAGTTTGAAGTTTTGGGCGAACAAACCAAAAAAAATGTTGAGACAGCATTTAAAGCGTTAAAAGATGTCAATTTTGAGGAGATAAATTTTAAACACCCAAGTCGCACTTCATACTTTATTATTCTGAAAACGGGCCAAAAAGAGCATAAAGTTACCTGGGGGGATGCCAAGCATCCAGCCCCTGAATCAGTGCTGAAAGTTTACAAAGCTTTTATGGGGATGATTCCTGCAAGTATGCGATTATGAAAGCCTTTGCTTAAGTTCAAGAACTTTATTTAGAAATTTCAATAGTAAACCTGACTCTTCTTAGAGTAATACACTTATCAACATGGACGAAAAATCCTCATTTTACTATAAATTAATTGATAACATCTAAATTATATTATGCGCCTTAAAGATAAAGTAGCCCTTATTACGGGTGGAAGCAGTGGAATTGGCCGCGAGACGGCATTGTTATTTGCACAAGAAGG
>VFQN01007865.1_pt1 | contig 11186 bp, 8 predicted proteins | sample 3512371 | NCBI WGS metagenome assembly VFQN01 (sample SAMN10412370, study PRJNA504923) | tailings metagenome | isolation source: Replicate 2 from Balatoc abandoned mine | place: Philippines: Itogon, Benguet | collected 2017-08-28 | reverse complement strand
ATCGGCCATTTCCCTCCGCGTGGCGACCCGACGACCCTGTGGATCGGGCTGGCGCCCTCCGAGGGCCTGCAGCTGCTCAAGCGCAAGGTCGACCGGCAGCTGGCGAGCTTGGGGGTGCCGCCGGACCCGCGCAAGTACGCGCCGCACCTGACCATCGCCCGGATGCGCGGCGGGCTGCCGGAAAACCGGCTGGGGTCCTTCCTGAAGCGGCTGAGCCTCTACCGGTCGGAACCTTTCGTCGTCAGCGGCTTCACCCTCTACTCGTCGCTGCTGCGGGCCGACGGGGCGGTCCACACGCCCGAGGCGACCTATGACTTCGTGCGCGGCATCGCCGAGCGCGTCTGATCCGGGGAGGGCGGCTCCTTCTCTTCTGGAGCCGCAGGCCCACCTGATGTTATTCTGGTCCGTTCCCGGCACTCGGTCCGATGCCGGACGACATCAGAACGTGCTTTTGCACGAACGAACCCGAGAACGGCAAAATTGCCAAATGATTCAATAACTTAACCTGAACAAAACACGCATGATTCGACGCTGAAGGCCAGCGTATCTGTTCTCGAAAACATCCCGCACAGCCGGCCTGCCTCAGTCGGCCGGGCCGAACGCCGCCTCGTAGGCCGCCGCCTGGAAGCCCACCATCCGCCGGCCGCCAAGATCCAGGACCGGGCGCCGGATCATCGTCGGCTGGGCCAGCATCAGCGCGCGGGCGCTGGCGGCATCGAGGTTCTGCCGCGCCGCTTCCGGCAGCTTGCGGAAGGTCGTCCCGGCCCGGTTGAGGAGCTTCTCCCAGCCGAGCTCGCCGATCCAGCCGTCGAGGACCGCGTCATCGATGCCCTCGGCCTTGTAGTCGTGGAAGGCATAGGCGACGCCCCGGCCGTCCAGCCAGGCGCGCGCCTTCCTGATCGTGTCGCAAGCCTTGATCCCGTACATGGTGACCGGCACCGCCGGTCACTCCCACTCGATCGTGCCGGGCGGCTTGGACGTGTAGTCGTAGACCACGCGGTTGATGCCCTTGACCTCGTTGACGATGCGGCTGGCGACGCGCGCCAGGAAGGAGGGCTCGAACAGGAACACGTCAGCGGTCATGCCGTCCTCCGACGTCACCGCCCGGAGCGCGCAGACCCGCTCGTAGGTGCGCGCATCGCCCATGACCCCCACCGTCTTGACCGGAAGGAGCACGGCGAACGCCTGCCAGATCCGGTCGTACAGCCCGGCCATGCGGATCTCCTCCAGGTAGATCCGGTCGGCCTGCTGCAGGGTCTGCACCGCCTCCGGCGTGATCTCGCCGGGGATGCGCACGGCCAGGCCCGGCCCGGGGAAGGGATGGCGGCCGACGAAGATTTCCGGCAGGCCCAGTTCGCGCCCGAGCAGCCGCACCTCGTCCTTGAACAGCTCGCGCAAGGGCTCGACCAGCTTCATGCGCATCCGCTCCGGCAGGCCGCCCACATTGTGGTGCGACTTGATCGTGACCGACGGGCCGCGGAAGGACACGCTCTCGATCACGTCCGGATAAAGCGTGCCCTGGGCCAGGAAGTCGGCGCCGCCCAGCTTGGCCGCCTCGCGGTCGAACACGTCGATGAAGGTGGCGCCGATGATCTTGCGCTTCCTCTCCGGGTCAGTCACCCCGGCGAGCTTGCCCAGGAACTCGTCGCCGGCATCCACCGCGACCAGCGGGATGTTGAAATGGCCGCGGAACAGGTCGACCACCTCCTTTGCCTCGCCGTGGCGCAGCAGCCCGGTGTCGACGAACACGCAGGTCAGCTGCTCGCCGATCGCCTCGTGCAGGAGCAGGGCCGCCACCGCGCTGTCCACGCCGCCGGACAGGCCGCACAAAACCCGCCCGTCGCCCACCTGCCGGCGGATCTGGGCGATCGCCTGGCTCTTGTAGGCGCTCATCGACCAGTCGCCGGACAGGCCGGCGATCTTGTAGACGAAGTTCTCGAGCAGCTTCGCACCGAACGGGGTGTGGACGACCTCCGGGTGGAACTGCACGCCGAAGAAGCGGCGCTTCTCGTCGGCCACCGCCGCGAAGGGCGAGGCGTCGGACACGGCGAGGATCGAGAAGCCCGGCGGCAGGGCAGTGACCTTGTCGCCATGGCTCATCCAGACCTGGGCGCTCTCGCCGGGTTCGAGGATGGTCTCGAACAAGGGCGAGGGCTTCTCCAGGCGGATGCTGGCCCGGCCGAACTCGCGGTGCGACGACGGCTCGACCTTGCCCCCCAGCTGCGCCGCCATGGTCTGCTCGCCATAGCAGATGCCGAGCACGGGCACGCCGAGGTCGAAGACCGCGTTGGGTGCTCGCGGGCTCAGGGCCTCATGGGTGGAGGCCGGCCCGCCCGAAAGGATCACCGCCCCGGCGCCGAACTGGCGCACCACGTCGTCGGTGACGGTGCATGGCAGGATCTCGCAGTAGACCCGCGCCTCGCGCACGCGGCGCGCGATCAGCTGGGTCACCTGGGAACCAAAGTCGAGGATCAGTACGCGGTCGGTCATCGTTCTGCCCGGAGAAGCTGGCAGGCTCTCTAGCGCGGATCGCCCGAAAGGGGCAGCCTCGGCCGGCGTCTGCATGCTCCGCCCTCGGCCGGGTTGAGCGGAGCAGCGAACACTGCTAAGGAGCGCCACCTTCGCGGCCAGCCGGCAGCGGGATTCCGCGTGCACGCCCGTGTCGGGTCGAACCTCGCGGACGTGGTGGAATTGGTAGACACGCAGGATTTAGGTTCCTGTGGGGAAACTCGTGAGGGTTCGAGTCCCTCCGTCCGCACCAATGTCTGTCCGGCCGCGAACCCATGGAAGCCGGTGACCGAGACTGGTCGCCGGCATTGGTCGTTTCGAGGGCGCTCATGCAGGTCACGCAGGTTTCGGCCGACGGTCTGAAACATCATCTCAAGGTGGTGGTCCCGGCCGCCGACATCGAGACTCAGGTTAGCGAACGGCTGGGCACGCTCGCCAAGACCGCTCGCCTGCCGGGCTTCCGCCCGGGCAAGGCGCCGGTCGCGCTGCTGCGCAAGCAGTACGGCCGCTCGGTCACGGGCGAGATCCTGGAAAAGAGCATCGACGAGGGCTCGAAGAAGGCTATCGCCGACAACCAGCTCCGCCCGGCCCTGCAGCCCAAGGTCGAGGTCACCTCGTTCGACGAGGGCAAGGATCTCGAGTTCGACATCCATGTCGAGAACCTGCCGACCCCGCCCGAGGTCGACCTGGGCGCGATCGAGCTGACCCGCTACGAGGCCGAGGTTTCGCCGGAAACCATCCAGAAGGCGCTCGACGACATCGTGAAGGGCAACCGGCCCTACAGCGAGCCGGCGGAGCCGCGTCCGGCCAGACAGGACGACCGCGTCAGCATCGATTTCGCCGGCAAGATCGACGGCGTCGCCTTCGACGGCGGCACCGGCAAGGACATGCCGGTGATCATCGGCTCGAACATGCTGGTCCCGGGCTTCGAGGACCAGCTGGTCGGCGCGTCGGTCGGCGAGGAAAAGACCATCGAGGTCACCTTCCCCGACGACTACGGTGCCGAGAACCTGCGCGGCAAGGCGGCGACCTTCGACATCAAGGTCAACAAGATCGAGGAGCCGGGCGAGGTCACGGTCGACGACGAGTTCGCCAAGAAGCTCGGCCAGGAAAGCGTCGAGAAGCTGAAGGAGGCGATCCAGCAGCGCTTCGCCGGCGAGTATGGCCGCGCCACCCGCCTGAAGCTGAAGCGGGCCCTGCTCGACGTCCTGGCCGAGAAGCACGAGTTCGAGGTGCCGCCGGGCATGGTCGAGCTGGAGTTCGACGCGATCTGGCGCCAGCTCACCGCCGAGATGCAGCGCATGGGCCAGAGCTTCGCCGACGAGGACAAGTCGGAGGACGAGGCCAAGGAGGAGTACCGCAAGATCGCCGAGCGGCGCGTCCGCCTGGGCCTGCTGCTCTCCGACATCGGCACCAAGAACGAGATCAAGGTCGAGAACAAGGAACTGCAGCAGGCGATGATCGCCCAGGCGCAGCGCTTCCCCGGCCAGGCCCGCCAGGTGTTCGAGTTCTACCAGAAGAATCCGAGCGCTCTGGAGCAGCTGCGCGCGCCGATCTTCGAGGACAAGGTCGTCGACTTCATCATCGAACAGGCCAAGGTCGAGACCAAGACGGTCACGCCCGAGGAGCTGATGAAGGAAGCCGATGAGGACGAGGACGAGCCGATGACGGCGGCAGGCGCTGCCGACGAGGAAGCGGCCTCCTGAAGATCGGTTGAACGACCGTCGCCGGTCGGCTACCGATGCGTGAGAGACGTCCGCGCGAGCGAAGGCTCGGGCGGACGTTTCGTTACCGGGGCAACGGCAGCCGGCCTGGGCGGAAGCGACGCCCGGCCGGTTGACGCTTCAACTTCTCGGGCGGCACGCTACATATGCGCCTGACGAGGGATCGAACCAACGCGTCAGCGGCGCGGATCACGAGGGACGGGACATGCAGGGGCCGATGGCGCAACTTGTACCAATGGTGGTCGAGCAGACCAGCCGCGGCGAGCGTGCGTACGACATCTACTCGCGGATGCTCAAGGAGCGGATCATCTTCCTGATGGGTCCGGTCGACGATGGCCTGGCCAGCGTCGTGACCGCGCAGCTCCTGTTCCTCGAGGCGGAGAACCCCGAGAAGGACATCGCGATCTACATCAATTCGCCGGGCGGCGTCGTGACCGCCGGGCTCGCGATCTACGACACGATGCAGTACATCAAGCCCGACGTTTCCACGATCTGCATTGGGCAGGCCGCCAGCATGGGCTCGCTGCTGCTATGCGCCGGCGCACCGGGCAAGCGCTATGCGCTGCCGCATGCCCGGGTGATGACCCACCAGCCTTCCGGCGGCTTCCAGGGGCAGGCGACCGACATCGAGATCCATGCCCGCGAGATCATCAGCATCCGCCAGCGGCTGAACGAGATCTATGTCCGCCATACCGGGCGCACGCTGCCGGAAGTTGAATCGCGCATGGAGCGCGACACCTTCATGAGCGCGATCCAGGCCAAGGAATTCGGCCTGATCGATGAGGTCTACGAGAAGCGGGACGTCAAGGCCGCGTGACAGTTCAGCCACGGTTCGCCTGCAAACCCATGCGCGTTTTCTGGTTGTCAACGCAGAAAGTCGCATGCTGTCATCCTGGAACGAGCGGGGCGTTTCGGACGTTGCTCGTATCGACGGTTGAACCAGTCTCCACCGACGCGTACCATCCCACCATGACAGCTACCGAGTCGCCCGATCAATGAGCAAAGCTGGCGGGGAATCCAAGAACACCCTCTACTGCTCGTTCTGCGGCAAGAGCCAGCACGAGGTCCGTAAACTCATTGCCGGCCCGACCGTGTTCATCTGCGACGAATGCGTCGAGCTGTGCATGGACATCATCCGCGAGGAGAACAAGTCCGCGGTTGCCAAGAGCCGCGCGGGCGTGCCGACGCCGGCCGAGATCTGCTCGATCCTGGACGACTACGTCATCGGGCAGGCTCAGGCCAAGAAGGTGCTCTCGGTCGCGGTCCACAACCACTACAAGCGGCTGGCCCACGGCGCCAAGGGCGGCGATGTCGAGCTGGCGAAGTCCAACATCCTGCTGATCGGCCCGACCGGCTGCGGCAAGACCCTGCTCGCGCAGACGCTTGCCCGCACCCTGGACGTGCCGTTCACCATGGCGGATGCCACGACGCTCACCGAGGCCGGCTATGTCGGTGAGGACGTCGAGAACATCATCCTGAAGCTGCTGCAGGCTGCCGACTACAATGTCGAGCGGGCGCAGCGCGGCATCGTCTACATCGACGAGGTCGACAAGATCAGCCGCAAGTCGGAAAACCCCTCGATTACCCGGGACGTCTCGGGCGAGGGTGTCCAGCAGGCGCTCTTGAAGATCATCGAGGGCACGGTGGCCAGCGTGCCGCCCCAGGGCGGGCGCAAGCATCCCCAGCAGGAATTCCTGCAGGTCGACACCACCAACATCCTGTTCATCTGCGGCGGCGCGTTCGCCGGGCTGGACAAGATCATCGCCTCGCGCGGCAAGCCGCGCTCGATGGGCTTCGGCGCAGAGGTCCGGGGCCCGGACGACCGGCGCACCGGCGAGCTGCTGCTGGAAGCCGAGCCGGACGATCTCCTGAAGTTCGGGCTGATCCCGGAATTCATCGGCCGCCTGCCGGTAATCGCCACGCTCCACGACCTGGACGAGGCGGCGCTCGTGCAGATCCTCAAGGAGCCGAAGAACGCGCTGGTCAAGCAGTACCAGAAGCTCTTCGACATGGAGGGTGTGAAGCTGTCCTTCCAGGAGGACTCGCTGAAGGCGATCGCCAACCGTGCGATCCAGCGCAAGACCGGTGCCCGCGGCCTGCGCTCGATCATGGAGCAGATCCTGCTCGACACGATGTTCGATCTCCCGTCGATGAGCGGGGTCAGCGAGGTCGTCATCAACCGCGAGGTCGCGGATGGCCGTTCCAAGCCGCTGACGGTGCATACCGAGCAGCGCCAGGACGCCGCCGCTTCCTGATCTCATCGCTTCTGGGCAACATTTCGACGTCACGGCCACGCTTGCGTGGCCGTTTGACGTTCTTGAAACCAATGTCTGCTATAGCCAAGTCTCTGGTCGTGATCGCATGGGGCGACGCGTTCGCCCCCGAGACGAGGTACCATGAGCGAGCAAGCGCTAGGCAATCTTTATCCTGTCCTGCCGTTGCGCGACATCGTCGTCTTCCCGCACATGATCGTCCCGCTCTTCGTCGGGCGCGAAAAGTCGATCAAAGCGCTCGAAGAGGTGATGAAGGACGACAAGCAGATCCTGCTGGTCGCTCAGAAGAACGCCAGCCAGGACGACCCCGGCAAGAACGACATCTATCGCGTCGGTACCGTGAGTTCGGTGCTGCAGCTCCTGAAGCTGCCGGACGGCACCGTGAAGGTGCTGGTCGAGGGTGTCGCGCGGGCCGAGGTGACCGGCTTCGAGGACAATCCCAACTTCTTCCTGGTCCGGGCGGAGCCGGTCGGCGACGACGCTTCCGAGCCGCGTGAGCTGGAAGCGGTTGCCCGTGCCGTAGTGGGCCAGTTCGAGCAGTACGTGAAGCTCAACAAGAAGGTTCCGCCCGAGGTCATGGTTTCGCTGAGCCAGACCGAGGACCCGGCCAAGCTTGCCGATACGATCGCGGCGCATCTCGCGCTGAAGATCTCGGACAAGCAGGAGCTGCTCGAGACCCGTTCGCTCGCCGAGCGGCTGGAGAAGCTCTACGGCTTCATGGAGGGTGAGATCTCGGTTCTCCAGGTGGAGAAGCGGATCCGCTCGCGCGTGAAGCGTCAGATGGAGAAGACGCAGCGCGAGTACTACCTCAACGAGCAGATGAAGGCGATCCAGAAGGAGCTGGGCGAGCTGGAGGACGGCCGCGACGAGGCCTCCGAACTCGAGGATCGCATCAAGAAGACCAAGCTTTCCAAGGAAGCCCACGACAAGGCGATGGCCGAGCTGAAGAAGCTCCGGACCATGAGCCCGATGTCGGCCGAGGCGACCGTGGTGCGCAACTATCTCGACTGGATGCTCTCCATCCCGTGGAAGAAGCGCTCCAAGATCAACAAGGACCTCAGGCGCGCCCAGGAGATCCTGGACGCCGACCATTACGGGCTGGAGAAGGTCAAGGAGCGGATCGTCGAGTATCTCGCGGTCCAGCACCGGGTCGACAAGATCCGCGGGCCCATCCTCTGCCTGGTCGGTCCTCCCGGCGTGGGCAAGACCTCGCTCGGCAAGTCGCTGGCCAAGGCCACCGGCCGCAACTTCGTGCGCTTCTCCCTGGGCGGCGTGCGCGACGAGGCCGAGATCCGCGGGCACCGGCGGACCTATATCGGCTCCATGCCGGGCAAGCTCATCCAGAGCATGAAGAAGGCCAAGACCAGCAACCCGCTGTTCATGCTGGACGAGATCGACAAGATGGGCGCCGACTTCCGCGGCGATCCGTCGGCGGCCCTGCTGGAGGTCCTGGATCCCGAGCAGAACGTCAACTTCAACGACCACTACCTGGAGGTCGACTACGATCTCTCGGACGTGATGTTCGTCTGCACGGCCAACACGCTGCGCATGCCGCAGCCGCTGCTGGATCGCATGGAGATCATCCGGATCCCCGGCTACACCGAGGATGAGAAGCTGGAGATCGCCAAGCGCCACCTCATCTCCAAGCAGGCCGAGCAGAACGGCCTGAAGAAGGGTGAGTGGGTCCTGGAGGACGATGCCGTCATCGCGCTGGTGCGTTACTACACCCGCGAGGCCGGCGTCCGCAGCCTGGAGCGCGAGATCGCGAACCTGGCGCGCAAGTCCGCCAAGGAGATCGTGCTCGAAGGGGTGAAGTCGGTCCGGATCTCGGCGGAGAACATCGAGAAGTATGCCGGCGTCCGCAAGTTCCGCTATGGCGAGGCGGAGCTGGAGGACCAGGTGGGCGCCACGACGGGCCTGGCCTGGACCGAGGTCGGCGGCGAACTGCTGACGATCGAGGCTGTCACCGTGCCCGGCAAGGGCAAGATGACCATCACCGGCAAGCTCGGCGACGTGATGCAGGAATCGATCCAGGCGGCTCGTTCCTACGTGCGCCACCGGTCCGGCGCACTCGGCATCGAGCCGGATCACTTCGAGAAGATCGACATCCACATCCACGTGCCGGAAGGGGCCACCCCGAAGGACGGGCCGTCCGCCGGCATCGCGATGGTCACCTCGATCGTTTCGGTGCTGACCCGGATCCCGGTGCATGCCGCGGTGGCGATGACCGGCGAGGTGACGCTGCGTGGCCGGGTGCTGCCGATCGGCGGCCTGAAGAAAAAGCTCCTGGCGGCCCTGCGCGGCGGCCTGAAGACGGTGCTGATCCCCAAGGACAACGAGAAGGACTTGGCGGACATCCCGGAGAACGTGAAGAAGCAGCTGGAGATCGTGCCGGTCTCGACGGTGGATCAGGTCCTGGCGCGGGCGCTCACGCGTCTGCCCGAGCCGCTGCCGGACGTTCCGTCGCCGGAAGCGATTGCCGCCGTTGCCGACAAGTCCGGCACGGGCGCACGCCCCAACTGACGTCGGCCGGATTGACACGGGAGGCCCGCGGACCATGTCCGCGGGCCTTTTCTCGTTTCAGGCGGCGCATGCCGGGCATGCAGGAACGTTCACCACGTATCGCTGAGCGCCAGCCGCGTCGGCTCGCGCGGGCCTTCCGGAAACTGCTGCACCGAGGCCAGCAGGTCGACCGTGCCGGCCGGGCCCATCGGCAGGCCCTGGCGGGTCGGCGTATAGGGCACCTCTTCGCCCTTGACCGACGCGGTGAACCGCCAGTCGATCAGCTCGGCGAAGTCGGTCTGCTGCGGCAGGTGGATCCATTCGTCGTCCGGTGCCGAGGGCGGCTTCGGAACGGCCCGGCAGGCGACGCATACCCGGCAGATCGGCGGGTTCTTCGCCGTTCTAGCCGTCTGGTGCAGGTGGAACACCTCCAGCGGGGCCAGGCGGGCGAACCGCAGCAGATAGTCGAGGTTGGCAAGGGAGGGCAGCCAGAAATTGTCGCCCTGGTAGAAGCGCGCCTCCGCGTTGAAGAAGGCGGCGTTTTCCGCGGAGATGGTGGCCCCGGTCTCGATGATCAGGATGCCCCCGTCGCGGACCATGCTGCGCGCCAGCAGCAGGCCGCCGAGCGGGTCGAACATGTGGTACAGCACGCCCGAGAACACGACGACGTCGCGCGGGTGATCGCTGACGTGGCGGTCGCGGAACGCGCGCATCGACATGCCGGAGCGGTACTCGAACCCGACGCCCAGCTTTTCCTGGAGGAAGGCCACCTTCTGGCCGAAGTCGAGGCGGTCGTAGCTCAGGACGTGCCGGGCGCCCCGGCGGGCCAGCACGATCGGGACAAGCCCGTCCATCGACCCGATGTCGATGCAGGTCATGTCCTCAACCCGGGTCGCCGACAGCGCCTTCCTGGTCATGGCGGTGGGCGCGAAGTTCATGCCCGCCGTCCATTGCCCCGGCGCATGCTCGATCGAGTAGTACCAGCGCCGCTCCAGCAGCGGCACGTCACCGCCGCGCGGGTCCTCCACCAGGAACTTCCGGGCAAGGTCGTCGCGGCCCAGGGGGTTCGGCGGCAGATCCGGCTTGCTCCCGGGGCCAGTCGGGCGGGGAGGGGGCGGGCGCCGCGAGGTCAGGCGTCGATAAAGCCGAGACAGCATGAGGAACTCCACCAGGACCCGTTATGGCGCCGACGGTAGGGCCGCGCCTGGCCGCTGGCGTCCGCATGGGGAGGGAACCAACGTCGCCCCGCCTCGGGGAGTTCCCTCGGTGCTCTGGGGAAGCGTGGTGCGGGCGGAGGGTTTCGAACCCCCGACATCGACGGTGTAAGCGTCGCTCTCTACCACTGAGCTACACCCGCATGTGCGCAGGCTGTAGGCGCGGTGCGGCCGGAGTTCAAGCCGTGGATCGACGTGGGCCGGCAGTCCCGCAGAATCCCTGCGAAACCTGCCGTCTTGGCGTTGACACCTTCCGCGCCGGGCTCTAATCACCCGGCCACGGCACGGGGATGTAGCTCAGTTGGTTAGAGTGCCGGCCTGTCACGCCGGAGGTCGCGGGTTCAAGTCCCGTCATCCTCGCCATCCCGTACCCCTCCACGCAACGCCCACTTCAACCGCTGCCGACGCATGGCAGCGTGTACGGTCGGCGCGCGCTTGCGTGCTTGGCGGATCGTCGGCCCGCTACTATGTTCCGCCCGCGCTGCGGTGCGAAGAGCCGTGGCGAAGAACGAGTGGAACGCATGGAAGCCTATCTGGCGGAATACCTGCCGATCCTGATCTTCATCGCGATCGCCGTGGGTCTGTCCTTGGTCATCTTCGGCGCATCCATGTTCACGGCGCGCCAGCGGCCCGATAGCGAGAAGCTGTCCGCCTACGAATGCGGCTTCGAGCCCTTCGAAGACGCCCGTGGCCGGTTCGACGTCCGGTTCTATCTCGTCGCGATCCTGTTCATCATCTTCGACCTGGAAGTGGCCTTCCTGTTCCCCTGGGCAATCACGCTCGGCGAGATCGGCGTATTTGGCTTCTGGTCGATGATGGTCTTCCTGGGCGTCCTCACCATCGGCTTCCTCTACGAGTGGAAGAAAGGGGCATTGGAATGGGACTGACCACGGTGACGAGCGCGCCTGCGAGCACCGTGCCGGCCGCGCCTACCGGCGCAGCGTCCGCGGATCTGTTCGCGCGGG
>VFQN01007864.1_pt1 | contig 11187 bp, 7 predicted proteins | sample 3512371 | NCBI WGS metagenome assembly VFQN01 (sample SAMN10412370, study PRJNA504923) | tailings metagenome | isolation source: Replicate 2 from Balatoc abandoned mine | place: Philippines: Itogon, Benguet | collected 2017-08-28 | reverse complement strand
CTACGCGACCGGATCGCGACCGAGCTGTCGGGCGGCGAGCGCGCCCGCGTTCTGTTCGCACGCGCGCTGGCGGTCGAGGCGCGCGCGTTGATCGCCGACGAACCGCTCGCCAGCCTCGACCCCGGACACCAGATCGACGTGATGGAGATGCTGCGCGCCGAGGCGGCGGGCGGCGGGCTGGTGATCGCGGTGCTGCACGATCTGACGCTGGCCGCGCGCTATTGCGACCGGCTGTTGCTGATCGATCGCGGGCGGATCGTCGCCGATGGCAAGCCCGCCGACGTGCTGACCGCCGAGCGTCTGCGCGCGGTGTACGGGATCGACGCCGCGGTCGAGACCGGCGGCGACTGGCCCACGATCACGGTGTTTGGCCGCGCCTGCGGCTAACGAACCGGAGCAGCCACACGCACGGTGCGGCTTGTCCGTTTGCCGTCGGCCGAGCGACTGCGCAGTTCTGTTTCACCACTCACGCCAACCGGCCCCGAATAGCGCGTCCAGTCTCCGCCCGAGGCGCGATATTCAATGGCGGTACCCGGAAACACGGTGTTCGCTTCCAGTCGGCCGTCGACAATGCGTGCACCCGGTGGCGCGACGCGATAGGCGATACCCATCTTGTCGAGCATCGGCAGCTGTGCCGCGACGCGTCCCGCAAAATCCTGCCAACCCGCCTTGAGCTTCACCGCATCGACGCGCTGGTCACCCCATTCATAAGTGGCACCCGCACCGTAGGGCGGCGCCCATGTCGCCGGGCTCCACGCGCGTTCGGCGAGCGCGAGCAGGCGCGGGAACAGCATATAATCGACCTGGCCGTCGGTACGGATCGTCTCGCTCCACAATTGCGCCTGGACCCCCGAGATCCGGCGTCCCGGTTGCAGCATCGGCTCGTCCGCGATCGCCTTGCCCTCGGCGTGGGTGTTGCGGATCGTCGCAGCGTTGGCGGGCAGGTTGCCGGGCATGAAGCCGAACACCTGATAGTCGTCGACCCCGCGCGAGGCCCAGTGATAGCCGCCCTCGTCGGGATGCGCCGCGTAGGGCATGTCGAAATAGCCGAGGTCGGGGATCGACAGCACGACGTCCCAGCCGCGGTTCAGCTGATCATGCGCTTCGCGCACCGCGCCGGTGTGCAGCACGCCCCAGATGTTCGTCTGGACATTCCCGGGCATCCTTGCCGCATCGGTATGCCCCATGCCATCGCTCCAGCCGCCAGTGCGCAGGCCTTTGGCGGCGAGACGCTGCGCAACCCGCTCGATGAAGCGCGGGGTCAGCTTGCCGGCGTCGCCGCCATTTTCGGCGATCATCGTCTGGCAGGCTAGCGAGTTCACCCAGGCGCCCGCGGTTTCGTCGGCACCGATGTGAAAGATGCGCAGCGGCGTTCCCGCCTGCCGGTGCATGTCGGCAAGCGCATCGACCACCGTATCGACGAAGCGATAGGTCGCGGACAGGCAGACGTTCAGCGTATTGTCGTTGTAATGCTGGATGCTGCGATATTCGGTCGTGTCCGCCGGGTCGATCAGTCGATAAGCGTCGGCATCTGCCGCCTTGCCCGCGGCCATCAGCCGCGCGTGGCGAACCTCCATCGCCTTGATCGCGGCGCGGCTGTGGCCCGGCATGTCAATCGACGGGATGACCTCGATCTGCCGCGCCGCCGCTGCCTGCACGATCGCGACATAATCGACGGCGGTCAGATAGCCGTTGACGCCCGCCTTCCCGTCATGACCGGCGCCGAGCTGGGGCAACAGGCACGCCCGCTCTTGCAGATCGTGGCATCGTTTCGACCCGATCTCCGCGAGTTCGGGGAGCGCCGGGATTTCGATCCGCCAGCCTTCGTCGTCGGCAAGATGGAGGTGTAGCTTGTTGAGCTTGTACGCCGCCATGGCCTCGACCAGCTTCAATATCTGATCGCGACCGTGGAAATTGCGGCCAAGGTCGATGTGCAACCCGCGAAAGCCATATTCGGGGGCGTCCACCACGCGCAGCGGTTTTATCCGGCCCTTTTCAAACGCCGCCTGCTGCGCGAGCGAGCGCAGCGCATGGCTGGCTCCCGCCGCATCGTGCGCGGTGATCGCGATCCCCGACGTCCTGACGTCGAGCATATATCCCTCGGGCTTTGCGACTGCGGCCGGATCGACCCGAACGGTCAGCGGCAGTGCGCCGCCTTCGGCGACACCGAGCGACGCGAGCGCGGGCGCGACGGCCGCCCTTTCGACACCGTGGAGCGTCAGCGCAATCCCCCGGCCAAGATCGACCGACGGCCGATTGCCCTGCACAGCCTCGATCGGTTTCGGCAGGATGGCCACACCGGTCGTCGCAACGGCCTGGCGCTCCGCCTGCACGGCAAAGGCCCGTTCGGCGGTCAACCAGCGGGTCCGATCGGCGTCGCTTTTGGTCGCCAGCCGTGGCTCGTTGGTCATCGGCGCCGCGAACGGCAGGGCTTCGAGGCCCGTGTCGGGATCGATCACCGCGCGCGTGGCGGCAATCGTCCGCGGGTTTACCCCGTCGGCGACGAGATAGGCATTGGGCATCGCAAATGCCCGCGAGAAATTGGCACCGACCCCCCATAGCTTGACGACGTGCCTTGCCCCGGGGCGCAGCGTCGCGCCGGGCTTCAGCGTCAATTGCTGAACATCGCCGTTGATCAGCCGGTGCGTAAAGATGTCGCTTTCGACCAGCGGCAGCTGATTGACGAAGCTGAAATAGAGCGAGAGGCCGCGCGTCGGTAGCGCATCGGGCAGGGTTTCAGGGACCGTCAGCGTGAGGGTGGTCAGGAAACAACCGGCAATCCCGGTCGGGCATTGGGGCCGGTTGTCTACCGTTTCCAGCTGATAGCCCAGCGTGTCGGCGAATTGGTCGAGTGCCGCCTGCGGCGACGCCTCGGCTGCCGCGGCTTGCGGCGCGATCAGCGCCGCCACAGCCAGCATCGCCCAACCCACCGGCTGCATGATCGTCTCCCGTCCTAAAATTTGTATTTAATTTGTCATGTCGGCGCGAGACGGTCAACGCCTTTCCACGACCTAGGAGATACAACAAGTCCTCCTAAATCTAACATAATGGAAACCGATGAACCCTCGTCAACGGCATAGGCATTGGTTTTAGATTAGTATTAGTTTCCGCCTATGGGCATGGCTGAGACGTCGATCGCTGCCAGGAAGCCCCCCTTCGACTGCCCCAAAACGACGAGCGCGCACCGCCGTGGCATCCGTCGCCACACGCAACAAAGATTGACGCAACGATACCAATGCAACACATATGATCGCGGCGCTGGCCTTATCGCCATTGTGCCGGGGCAATCAGGTGGAGCAAGGTCGTTGTCATTGATCGAACGCGTGGGTCCGCTCCACAAGGACGACCCGACCCCACTTTATCTGCAATTACAGAAGGTTCTGCGCGGCGCGATCGAGGGGCAGCTGGTCAGGCCAGAGGAGGCGATCCCCACCGAGCGCGATCTGGCCGAAGAATTCGACGTGTCGCGCATCACCGTGCGCAAGGCGATCGACGGGCTGGTCGCCGATGGCATCGTCGCGCGGCGCCGCGGTGCCGGGACCTTTGTCACGCGCCCCCGGGTCGAAAAAAGCTTCTCCAAGCTCACCTCATTTTCAGAGGATATGGTGTCGCGCGGCCGCAAGCCGCACAGCGAATGGATCAGCAAGACGGCCGGCGCGGTGACGCCCGAAGAGGCATTGTCGCTGGGGCTGTCGCCGGGATCGCTCGTCTATCGCTTCCACCGCATTCGCTATGCCGACGACACGTCGATGGCGCTCGAATATGCGACGATCCCGGCCTATTGCCTGCCCTCGGTCGAAGCAGTTGATGCGTCGCTGTATGAAGCGCTGGAAGCCGCGGGCCATTTGCCCGCGCGCGCGTTGCAAAGATTGCGCGCCATCGCCTTTACCGCGGAACAGGCGGACATTCTGGGGATCGAACCGGGCATGCCGGGGCTGTTCATCGAACGGCGCGGCTTTCTGGCCGATGGGCGCACCGCCGAATTCACCCAAAGCTATTATCGCGGCGACGCCTATGACGTCGTGGCGGAGCTGAACGGCTAGCCCAGCCCCGACATACCGAGGCCTTGATGCCAGCGCGGCGCGCTGATCGACGCCGCGCGCGCCGCGGCGCGCGGGCGATCATGGAACCGCCAGATCGGCTGAACCGATTTTTTGAACATACATCTTGATGAGCTATATATAACCTATATAGTACCAATATATCGAGCCGCCGCGAGCCGCTCGACCGGGAGGCCAGATTGATGACGCTGAGCGCCGCGCGAGACGGACGACACACGCTGATGGAGCAGGAGGCGGGCGAGGCGGCGGCAGCCGTCGCGCGCATGCTGGAGGCGAACCGCGATGCGTTTGCCGCCATCGCGCGCCGCCTTCACGCCGCGCCGCCGGTCGCCGTCGTCACTTGCGCGCGCGGTTCGTCGGACCATGCCGCGACCTATGCCAAATATCTGATCGAAACGCTGACCGGGACGCCGACCGCATCGGCCGCGCTTTCGATCGCCTCGCTCTATGACGCTCCGTCGCTGGTCGGCAACCGCTTGTGTCTGGCGATTTCGCAGTCGGGCCAAAGCCCCGACCTGCTTGCGGCGGTCGAGCAGCAGCGCGCGTCCGGCGCGTTCGTCGTCGCGCTGGTCAACGCGCCCGACACCCCGCTCGCGAAGGTTGCCGACGTCGTGATCCCGCTGTCAGCGGGAGTCGAACGATCGGTCGCGGCGACCAAATCCTATATCTGCTCGCTGGCGGCGATCGCGGCGCTTGTGGCGGCTTGGTCGCAAAATGCCGCGCTCGATGCGGCGCGCGATACGCTACCCGCCAGCCTCGCCGACGCCTTTGCTCTCGACTGGTCGGCCGCCGTTGCGGCCTATCGCGGCGCGAGCAACCTGTTCGTCCTTGGCCGCGGCTATGGCCTTGGCGCCGCGCAAGAGGCGGCGCTCAAATTCAAGGAAACGTCAGCGCTTCATGCCGAAGCGTTCAGCGCCGCCGAAGTGCGCCATGGACCGATGGCCATCGTCGGCAAGGGCTTTCATGTGCTGGCGCTCGGCGGCACCGATCGCGCCGCGATCAGCGTCCGCGATACGGTCGCCGAATTTCGCCAGCGCGGTGCGACGGTGCTGCTTGCCGATCCTGCGGTCGGCGACCTGCCCACCATCGCCGCGCATCCGGCGATCGAACCGATCCTGATGATCCAGAGCTTTTATCGCATGGCGAGTGCGCTGGCGCTGGCGCGCGGGTGCAACCCCGACTCGCCTCCGCATCTGAACAAGGTTACCGAGACTTTATGATCTATCGCTTTCACAACGGCCGGGTCGCACTGCCGGACGGCGCCGTCGGCGCGGCAGATATTGCCGTCGCCGACGGCGCCGTTACCACCGTCGGCCCGACCGGACCGGCATCCGCCGATCATGTAGTCGATCTGGAAGGCGGTTGGCTGCTCCCCGGCTTCATCGACACGCAGGTCAATGGCGGCGGCGGCGTGCTGTTCAACGATCAGGTCGACGTCGAGGCGATTGCAGCAATCGGCGCCGCGCATGCCCGGTTCGGCACCACTTCATTCCTCCCGACGCTGATCAGCGACACCCCGGCCCAGATCGCCGCCGCGATGGCCGCGGTCGATGCCGCGATCGAACAAGGCGTACCGGGGGTGGTCGGCATCCACATCGAAGGACCATTCATCAACGAGGTCAAGCGCGGTATCCACGAGGCGCATCGCATCCGCCGCCTCGACGCCGAAATGCTCGCCACGCTCACCGCACCGCATCGCGGGCGCGTGATGCTGACGCTGGCGCCCGAGCTCTGCGACGAAGAGGATATTCGCACCCTCGTCCGCCACGGCGTGATCGTCAGCGCCGGTCACAGCGACGCGACCTATGACGAGGCGCAGCGGGCGATCGGCGCGGGACTTTCCGGCTTTACCCATTTGTTCAACGCGATGTCGCCGCTGCACCACCGCGCGCCGGGTACGGTCGGCGCCGCGTTCGATTCGGACAGCTATTGCGGCCTGATCGTCGATGACGTCCATCTCCACCCCGCCGTCGTCCGTCTGGCGATCAAGGCCAAGGGCATCGAGCGCGTCATGCTGGTCACCGATGCGATGCCCAGCGTCGGCACCGACGACAGCGAATTCACCCTGCAGGGCAAGCGTATCGCGGTGAAGGACGGCGTCTGCATTTTCGAGGATGGCACCCTCGCCGGCACACATCTCGACATGGCAGCGGCGCTGCGCAAGACGGTCGAGGTGACCGGGCTGCCGGTGACCGACGTGTCGGCGATGGCCAGCACCACCCCCGCCGCCTTCCTGTCGCTGCGGGACAGCCACGGGGCGATCGCGCCGGGGCAGCGCGCCGACTGGGTATGGCTGGGCAGCGAACTCGACCCGCGCGCGACGTGGATCGGCGGACGGATTGCGCCCGACGCCGCACCGGACCTGGCCCGCGCGTAAAATGATAATCAAGCCGAAAAAAAGCGGCGGAAGTTTTGGGGATTAGATCGATGAGCCTGATCATCACCTCTCCGCTCAGAGGGTGGGCGACGACGCTGGACAGCGTTCCCGATCCCGTATTCGCTCAGCGCATGATGGGCGACGGCGTGGCGATCGAGCCGCTCGGCGACACGATCGTCGCGCCGTTCGACGGCGAGGTGGTGACGCTGCACGACGCAGGCCATGCGATTTCGCTGCGCAGCGCCGAGGGCGCCGAGGTGCTGATCCATATCGGTCTCGACACCGTGATGCTGAAGGGCGAAGGCTTCACCCCGCTCGTGGCGATCGGCCAGACCGTCGCGCGCGGCGATCCGCTGATCCGCTTTGACCTAGACGCGGTGGCGCTCGCGGCGCCCAGCCTGATCACCCCGGTGATCATCACCAATGCCGAAGCCTTTGCGATCAGCCGCCGCAGCACCGACTGCGCGATCGGGGCGTGCGAAGCGCTGATGACGCTGGTGCCGGTGCAGGCGAATGTCCGGCGCAGCTCGGACGACGGGATTGTGATCGAACAGACGGTGAAGCTGGCCCTGCCGCACGGCATCCACGCGCGGCCTGCCGCGCGCATTGGCGAAGCCGCGCGCGGGTTTCAGGCCGAACTGCACCTGCTGAACGGCGACAAGCGCGGCGACGCCCGCAGCACCGTGGCGCTGCTCGCGCTCGGCACGCGGTTCGGCGACGAGGTCGTCGTGCAGGCGCGCGGCGACGACGCCGAGGCAGCGCTGGCCGCGATCGCCGCGCTGCTGGCGACCGACATGGGCGAAACGGCATCCGCCGCGCCGCCCGCCGCTGCGATCGTAACGGCGGCAGTGCCGTTGCAAGCCGGACAGATCGGCGGCGTGATCGCGTCACCCGGGCTCGCGATGGGACCCGCGGCGCGGCTGCGGCAGACCGAGATTGCGGTATCGAGCGAGGGCGTGGGCGCGGCGGAAGAACGCGCCGCGCTGCTGGCGGCACGCGATACGGTGCGCGCGCATATTGCGGCGCGCGCCGACAGCGACGACGCCAGCATCGCGTCGGTCATGCAGGCGCATCTTGCGCTCATCGACGATCCCGAGCTGATTGCAGGCGCCGACGCACGGATCGCCACGGGACGCAGCGCGGGTTTTGCCTGGCGCGGCGCGGTCCATGACCAGATCGACGCGATCCGCGCGACCGGCAACGCGCATCTGATCGAACGGATCGACGATCTGGTCGACATCGAACGGCAGCTGCTGTCGGCGCTGACCGGAACCCCGCTCGAAACCGCCGCGGTCGCCGGGGGCGCGATCATCGTCGCCGACGATCTTTTGCCGTCGCAGCTGGTGGCGCTCGCCGCTGCGAATCCCGCCGGGGTCTGCCTGATGCGCGGCGGACCGACCTCGCACGTCGCAATCCTGTGCGCCGGAATGGGCCTGCCCGCGCTGGTCGCGTTGGGCGATGCGCTGGGTGCGGTCGAGGATGGCGCGCCGCTGCTGCTCGACGCCGAGCTCGGCCATGTGACGCTGCGCCCCTCCCCCGCCGACGCGGCTGCCTTTACTGGGCGGCTGGCGAAGCGCGCGGCGCGACGCGACGCCGCGCAGGCCGCAGCGCAGGAAGCGTGCCGGACCGCCGACGGGACGCGGATCGAGATCTGCGCCAATCTGGGCAGCGCAGCCGCCGCGCTGGTCGCCGCGGCGCAGGGCGCCGAGGGATCGGGACTCGTTCGCAGCGAATTTCTGTTCCTCGATCGCGAGACCGCGCCGTCGGAGGACGAACAGCACGCCGCCTATCAGGCGATCGCCGACGCACTGCCCGGCAAGCCCGTCATCATTCGCCTGCTCGACATCGGCGGCGACAAGCCCGCCGCCTATATTCCGATCGACGCCGAAGAAAATCCGGCACTCGGCCAGCGCGGCATCCGCGTCGCGCTCGCTCGGCCCGACCTGCTCGAAACCCAGCTCCGCGCGATCCTGCGCGTCGAGCCGGTGGGCGCGTGCAAGATCATGATCCCGATGGTCGCCAGCATCGACGAGTTGCGGCAGGTCCGCACGCTCGTCGACCGGCTGCGCAGCGATATGGCGATCGCAGGCGCCGTCGAGGTCGGGGTGATGGTCGAAACCCCCGCCGCCGCGATGACCGCCGACCTGCTCGCGCTCGAGGCCGATTTCCTGTCGATCGGGACCAACGACCTCACCCAATATGTGCTGGCGATGGACCGCGGCAATCCGGCGGTCGCCGCCGGGGTCGACGCGATGCATCCTGCCGTGCTCCGCTTGATCGGCGAAACCTGTCGCCGCGCCACCGCGCGCGGACGCTGGGTCGGGGTGTGCGGCGGGCTCGCGTCGGATCCGGCGGCACTGCCGATCCTGATCGGGCTGGGCGTCACCGAATTGTCGGCGGTCCCCGGCTTCGTCGCCGAGGCGAAGCAGATCGTCCGCGGCCTGACGCTGACCGAAGCGCGCGCGCATGCCGAGCTTGCGCTGCAATGCAAGTCGGCCGCCGAAGTTCGTGCGCTCTCCCGCGCTTTCGAGGAGACACGTCGATGAGGAAGATACTCGAAACGCTCCAGCCGCTCGGCCGTGCGTTGATGCTGCCGATCGCCGTGCTGCCGATCGCGGGTCTGTTGCTGCGCATCGGCCAGCCCGACCTGCTCGACATCGCGTTCATCTCCGCCGCGGGCGCGGCGATCTTTGACAATCTCGGCATCTTGTTCGCGATCGGCGTCGCGGTGGGTTTCGCGCGCGACGGCAATGGCGCCGCCGCGCTGGCGGGCATCGTCTGTTATCTGGTCACGACGACGGGCGCGCAGACCTTTCTGATTGCGCCGCCCGATGTTGGCGCCGGGTTGCCCGAAGCCGCAGCGGCGCTAGCCACAAAGACCTGGGCGCTGACCCAGATCGACAAGCTGGAGGTGCCGATCGGCATCCTGTCGGGGCTGATCGGCGGCAGTTTCTACAACCGCTTTGCGACAATCGCGCTGCCCGAATATCTTGCCTTTTTCGGCGGTCGCCGCTTTGTGCCGATCGCCAGCGGCGTCGCCGGGCTGCTGCTCGCAGCGGTGCTCGGCTATGGCTACGCGCATATCAGTGGCGCGATCGACACCGCCAGCCGCACCGTCGTCGAAAGCGGCGGCATAGGGCTGTTCGTCTATGGCACGCTCAACCGGCTGCTGATCGTCACCGGGCTGCACCATATCATCAACAATGCCGCCTGGTTCGTCGTCGGCGATTTCGCTGGCGCGACGGGCGATCTGCGCCGTTTCTTCGCGGGCGACCCCGACGCCGGCGCCTTCATGTCGGGGTTCTTCCCGGTGATGATGTTCGGCCTGCCCGCCGCATGCCTCGCCATGTATCACGAGGCGCGGCCCGAGCGGCGCAAGGCGGTCGGCGGGATGCTGCTTTCGCTGGCGCTCACCAGCTTTCTGACCGGGGTGACCGAGCCGATCGAGTTCACCTTCATGTTCGTCGCGCCCCTGCTCTACGCGATCCACGCGCTGCTGATGGGCGTGTCGATGGCGCTGATGGACGCGCTCGGCATCCGGCTCGGCTTCGGCTTTTCGGCGGGACTGTTCGACTATGTGCTCAACTTCAGCCTCGCGACGCGGCCGTGGCTGCTGCTGCCGATCGGCGCCGTCTATGCGTTGCTCTATTACGGGCTTTTCCGTTTTTTCATCCGCCGCCTCGACTTGCCGACCCCGGGACGCGAAAAAGGCGAGGTCGCCGAGGCCGCGGCGACCGCCGCCGGGAGCGCGCGCGGCGACGCCTTTGTCGCCGCGCTGGGCGGCGCCGCCAATCTGGTCAGCGTCGATGCCTGTACAACCCGGCTCCGCCTGATCGTCGCCGACAACGACGCGATCGACGACGCTGCGCTGTCGCGGCTCGGTGCGCGCGGCATCATCCGCCCGTCCGACAAGGCGGCGCAGGTCGTGCTCGGCCCGATCGCCGATCTGGTCGCCGAGGAAATTCGCGGCGCGCTGTCAGGTGGCGCGGCTGTCGCCCCGGCCGCGGATGCGCAACCGGCGAGCCGCGACGTCGAGCCGATCGCCCTGCCCGACGATGTCGCCGCTGCGCTCGGCGGCAGCGACAATGTCCGCACCGTCCGCGCTCTCCATGGCCGCTACCGCGTCGAACTGACCGACGCGGCACGGATCGACGAGGGTGCCTTGGCGCAACTGACGCGCGGAATCGTACGCCCGCAGCCGGGCGTCTGTCATATCCTGATCTGAACCGATCAGGCGGGCGCCGACAATTTCATCAAGACGAGGCCGCTGACGATCAGCACCGCAGCAAATATCCGCATCGCGCTCGCCTGTTCGCCCAGCACAAGGATGCCGACGACAAATGCGCCGACCGCCCCGATTCCGGTCCAGATCGTGTAAGCGGTGCCGAGCGGCAGCGATTTCATCGACAGCGCCAGCAACGCAAAGCTGGCAAAAGCCGCGACCAGCGTGAGCAACGACGGACCAAGCTTGGTAAAGCCGTCCGACTGTTTCATCGAAAACGCCCAGACGATTTCGAGCGCACCGGCAATTGCGAGATAGATCCAGGCCATGACAGCCTCCCATTCAAGGCTGCCGGGCCGTCCCGGACTTGAAAGCCTGCCCATGATGCAGGCGAGGACGTGGCCTCTTGGCGATTTATGGCCTGGCAGGGGCAGCAGGACTCGAACCCGCGACCCTCGGTTTTGGAGACCGATGCTCTACCAACTGAGCTATACCCCTAGGCCGGAGTGCGCCCCTAGCCCGATTGC
>VFQN01007863.1_pt1 | contig 11187 bp, 7 predicted proteins | sample 3512371 | NCBI WGS metagenome assembly VFQN01 (sample SAMN10412370, study PRJNA504923) | tailings metagenome | isolation source: Replicate 2 from Balatoc abandoned mine | place: Philippines: Itogon, Benguet | collected 2017-08-28 | reverse complement strand
CTTGATGTCGCTGAGCATCTGTTGTGCGCTCTTGAAACCCTCGCTGGCCGCGATGGAGGAGAACTTCGATGTTCAGCGTCGCAAGCTCGCTTGAGGCAGGCATATCGGGTGATAGCGCACCGGGCTGATCACCGGCGATAATCTGGCCGGGCGTCGATGAACCGTTCGGCACAATGCGAAGCGATCTTGATTCAATGCTCGATCGGTGAACTTCCTGCGGATGATTGTGGCGGGTGCAGCTGATGGAGCTGCGCCATCTCCGTTATGTTGTTGCGGCTGCCGATTGCGGCAGCTTCCGGCGTGCAGCCAAGACGCTGGAGATCCAGGAAACCGCGATAAGCTGCCGCATTCGAGACTTGGAAGATGAGATCGATCGTCCTCGCACTTCTCCGCGAACGCCTTTGGATCGGCGTCGTCCCTGCCGGGGCCCGAACAGCCGAGCCTTCTCCGTCGGGGGTGACGCCTTCGCGGCGCAAATAGTTGAGGTGGGTTGCGAGTGGCGCGTCGCGTCCGCCATGGTGGACCACGCGCGCTTTGACGACGGCGCCACGTGAGCGGGAGGGGATAAGCTGATTGGCCTGCATCGATGCGCGCTGCCCACGGTCGAAACGGGAGCGATGGTTCGGCCCAATCATACCCTTGCGGGCGACCGATCCGCCGACGCGCTGGGCCGCAGCCAGCGCCTACGCGATGAAGGGCTTCGCGCGCTGCTCATCGAGCGGATCCGCCCTGGGCGGATGCGGAAATCGTCCGCTGCGCTCATGGCGGCGAGCCCGCACATCGCACTATGGCCGAAGACGCAGGCTGCGCCGATTAGAGCATCTCGCGCTGCTCCCTCACAAAATGCCGCCGATGATAAGGGAGCAGCGCGTAGCTGCACCCCGCCAGGGTGCTTACGTGTTATCCGTCGAACTCGATCGACGCCATACGTTGGGCGCTGAAAATCCCGCTGTAATTCAGTGAGAAGAGTCAGTCTCATAAGAGAGTGGCGCGCCCGACACGATTCGAACGTGTGGCCTCCACCTTCGGAGGGTGGCGCTCTATCCAGCTGAGCTACGGGCGCATCGATATTCAGATAGTGTCCGAGATCGACCAAGGTCAATCCCGAATTCAAAAAGCGAATTGGCTCAAACGACGCAGCTTCAGGCCCCACCGATTGTCGCCGTTCGTACTCTACAAGCTCCTTCCAGTTTGCTTCCGCAGTGCTTCCGCGACCACAGCAGCGATTTTCTTGCTTCCTTTGAGCTCCGCCAATCGCTTGGCTTTACTCAGCTATTTCGACCCTCACCCAAATCGCACTTGACTTAGCGTTGCCTTCGGAGGGCAGCACTCTATCCAGCTGAGCTACGGGTGCCCGGCCGAAGCGGGTAGCCGCTCCGGCGCGACCGGGCGAGCCCGATCACGGGCTTCATAGCCGATGCGCCCGCAGGCTTCAACGGTGAAATGAAGATTGCCGCGGCGTGTTCGCGCGCCGATGCGTCACGGTCTGTTCCAGCGGGCATCATGGCCCTATGTTCTTCGCGGATAGCGGAAGGAATCATCCTATGGACATCAAGCGTTGCGGTTCGCGGCCGTCGGCGAAGCCGTCGCCGGATTATTTCACCGGCGCCGTGCGGCAGGATCCGCTCATCGAGACGCCGGAGCCGGCGCGGTTGCGCGCCGTGAGCGTCACCTTCGAGCCGGGCGCCCGCACCGCCTGGCATACCCACCCTCTCGGCCAGAGCCTGGTCGTCACCTCGGGCTGTGGCTGGGCTCAGAGCTGGGGCGGTCCCGTCCAGGAGATCCGGGCGGGCGACGTGATCTGGTTCGCCCCGGGGGAAAAACACTGGCACGGCGCGGCCGCCACCACGGCGATGACCCACATCGCACTTCAGGAAGCGCTGGACGGTAAGGCGGTGGACTGGATGGAGCACGTCTCGGACGAGCAATACACGGCACCCCGCTAAGATTTCGTCTTTCCGCGATGTTCACGCTCGAGCGCGTCGAGACCGCCGGCCAGGAGGTGAAGAAGAGCCGCTTCCGCGCCGTCGCCGGTCCGGTGTCCACTGAGGAAGAAGCGCGGCACTTCATTGCGCGCCATGCCGAGGCCGGGGCGAATCATAATTGCTGGGCGTGGCGCGTCGGCCAGAACTATCGCTTCACCGATGACGGCGAACCGAGCGGCACGGCGGGCAAGCCGATCCTGCAAGTCATCGACGGCCAGTCCCTCGACCGCGTGGCCGTGGTGGTGACACGCTGGTTCGGCGGCATATTGCTCGGCAGCGGCGGGCTGGTGCGCGCCTACGGCGGAACTGCCGCACTTTGCCTCAAGGCAGCCGCCAAGGTACCGCTCGTCGCGACCGTCAAGGCGGCGGTGGGCTGTGTGTTTGCCGATCTCGCGACGGTGAAAGCGCGCTTGTCCGCCATGCCCGATGTCGCGATCGTCGAAACGCATTTCGTCGACACTGGCGCCGACCTCGTCCTGTCGCTTCCCGAAGCGGATGCCGAGGCGATCCTGCGGCAGGTCGCCGATCTCACCAGCGGCCGCGCCTCGACGGCGGTGCTGCCCTGAGCAGCTTCCCATCAGAGGCCGGATCGGCATAGATGCTCGCCGCGAAGCGGAGAAGCGGCATGAGCACACGCAGGACCATCGTTCCGGAGGCGTTGAGGGGCGTTTATGAAGGCTGGCACTTCGCGCCTGCGGTGATTTCGAGGGGCATGATCTATTGCTCCGGCATCATCGGCACCAGCGTCGACGGCGAGGCGCCGGGCAAGGAGGCGCTCGAAGGCGCGCGTTCCACGACGACGGTATCAGATGCGGGGCTTGCTGCATTGCAAGCGGTCCGTGACCCCGAAGCGCAGTTCGCGACGGCCTTCGAGGCGTTGGCCGCGATCCTGGCCGAGGCGGGCGCCGGTCTCGGAGACGTCATCGAGATCACCACCTACCACGTCGATATCGGTCGCTACATGGAAGCCTTCGTCCGCGTCAAGGACCGGTATCTGAAGGAACCCTACCCGGCCTGGACCGCGATCGGCGTCGCCGAGCTCGTGGTGCCCGGCGGCCTGATGGAGATCCGCGCGATCGCCGCCCTGCCGGAATAAGCTTCCGCCCGCGGTTGGCAAGCTCGGTCCATGGAGCGAGCGATCAGTTGCTCGCTGCAGGAAGATAGCGCTGAATCAGCTCTTCGACATGGTCGTTGCGGCTCCTGGCGGAGTCCCCGCCCATCACCACCACCACCAGCCGGCGTCCGCCGTCGTTCACCGACGTGACGATGTTGAAGCCCGAGGCCCGGACATAGCCGGTCTTGATACCGTCGACGCCGCGCACCCTGCCGATCAGGTCGTTGTGACCCCTGATCGTCCTGCCGCGGAAGACGAAGTCCTGCTCGCCGAAATAATGATAGTGGTGGGGGAAACGCTGGCGCAATGCCATGCCGAGAACCGCCATGTCGCGCGCTGTTGTGCGCTGGCCGTCGTCGGGCAGCCCCGAAGCATTACGGAAAACAGTGGCGCGCATGCCGATGATGCGTGCCTTGGAGGTCATGGTAGCGGCGAAAGCGTCCTCGGTGCCCCCGAGATATTCCGCCACCGCCACCGCCACGTCGTTGGCCGACTTGGTGGCGAGCGCATGGATGGCCGATTCGACATCGATCGTATCGCCGCGCCGAAAACCGATCTTGCTCGGCGGCTGCGAACGCGCATGGTCGGAAATCGGGATCTCCGCCGTCTTCGACACCCGCCCGGCATCCATCGCCTCGAACAGCAGATAGAGCGTCATCATCTTGGTGAGCGAGGCGGGAAAGCGCGCTTCCTCGGCTCCCGACTGATAAAGCATGCGGCCGTTCCGGGCGTCGACGACGATCGCCGCATAGCGCGTCGAGGCGAGCGGCGTAGGCTGGGCGGCGGCGATAGGCTCCAGCTCCGTCGTCGTGCAACCGGCGACGGAGAGAGCAAGAAACATAAAGACGGCTGTCCGGCGGGTGAGAGGATTGTGAAGCGCGCTCGGCAAGGATGTTACCTGGATATTCGACGGTCTCGTTATGCTTATACGCGGCAACTTTCGCGAAGCTATCGCGATATCGCCGGAATTGTCTCTCAGGGACGTGAAGAAAGCGTTTTCCTGTGAAAAAGGCGCTCTAAACTCTGCCGAACGTCCGGACATCGAAAGCTCGGCTGCTCCCCCTGTGTCGTGTGGTCATAGTGGCGAGACGTCGTGAGTTCCAATTCGTCGCCGAGCAACGCAGTCAGACCGTCGTCTTCGCGGTGCCCCAGGGCCGGGTGGCTGCACCGCCTCGGTGACGTCGCGAAGCTTCAGATGACAGCGGCTCCGCAGGAGAGCAGTGCGGCGCGCAGCACCGCCATAGAGGCCTCCTCTTCCACAGGGTGCGGGCCGGCGTATCATCGGCGGATATATCCGCCTATTTGTCCACGCCGCCCCAGATCGCCTCGGCCGTCCGCACCACCAGGTCGAGCTTCCGTTTCTGGTCATCCTCGGTGATCTTGTTACCTTCTTCCGTCGAGGCGAAGCCGCATTGCGGCGCGATGCCGAGTTGCCCGATATCGGCAAATTTCGAGGCGGCATCAAACTTCCGCTTGAGATCGTCGAGCTTTTCCAGGTCCCCGACCTTAGTGGTGACGAAACCCGGCAGCACCCGCTTCTTGCCCTTGGGCAGCAGCCTCAGCGGCTCCAGCCCGCCTGCCCGCTCGCTGTCATATTCCATGAAATAGACGTCGATGCCGGTCTCGTTGAATACGGCGTCGGCTGCGGGGTCATAGGCGCCTTCCGCCACCCAGGTCGACTGGAAGTTGCCGCGGCACATATGCATGGCGATCAGCATGTCGTCGGGCCGCGCGGCGATCGCATCATGCATCACGCTGGCGTATTTCGAGATCAGCCAGTCGGGGTCGGTGCCTTCGGCCGCCTTCTGCGCGCGGATCTTCGGATCGCACAGATAGGCGAAGAAGATGTCGTCCATCTGCAGATAGCGGCATCCCGCGTCATAGAAGGCCTTCACCGCCTTGGCATAGGTCTTCGCCAGGTCGTCGAACAGAGCCTCGACGTCGTCGCGATATGCCTTCGGGTGGATATCGTCCTTGGCCGTCCGGAAATGACAGCAGCTCGGCCCCGGGATCGATATCTTCGGCGTCAGCTCCGTCACCGACGCGAGATATTTGTAGTGGTCCAGCATCGGATGGTCGTCCGGGAAATCCAGCCGATCGGTGATGGTGGGGAAGATCGGCCGCAGCTTGGCGCCGTGGAACTGCACGCCTTCGTCGCGCTCGACCAGCTCGAAGCCGGTCAGCGCGCCCATGAAGTCGTAGTGCCAGAAGGAGCGCCGCATTTCGCCGTCGGTGACGGCGAGCAGGCCGGCATTCTGCTGCATGCGCACGGCGTCACGGACGGCCTCGTCCTCGATTGCCGAGAGCTCCTCACTCTCGATCGACTTGTCTTCGAAGAAACGTTTACGAGCCTGCTTCACGCTTTCCGGACGCAGCAGGCTGCCGACATGGTCGGCGCGATAAGGCGGCTTGGTGACGCTCGACATCGGTGAATTCCTCCTATGCTTGCCGCCTTGCCCCTCGACGTTTCCAGGCGGCGCTTGAGCGGTGGTCTCGGCTTACCGTATCGACAACGGACAAGGTACCGATTTTCCCACGCGAAACATGTGGACGGCGATACCATCGGTCAGCGGTCCAGCACGTCGCGAACCTTCCTGGCGAGCTGTTCCATGCTGAATGGTTTGGCGATGAAGTTCACGCCTTGGTCGAGCATTCCGTTGTGGGAGACGGCATTGCGGGCGAAACCGGTCGTGAACAGGGTCTTCAAGGCGGGGTTTCCGACCACGGCCTGGTCGGCCAGCCTGCGGCCGCTCATTCCCGGCATCACGATGTCGGTGAACAGCAGCGAAACCGCAGGGTGTGCTTCCAGCCTGCGCAGTGCCTCGGCCGCGTCTGCGGCCTGGATCACCCGGTAGCCGAGTTCGCGCAGGGCATCCACGGTCAGGGCCCGCACGCGTTCGTCGTCCTCGACGACCAGGATCGTTTCGCTCGGCTTGCGGGCGGGCTCGACCCTCTCGTCCACGGTTTCCGCTTCTTCCTCGCCGAGCTGGCGCGGCAGATAGATCTTGACCGTGGTTCCCTGGCCCGGCTCGGAATAGATCGCGACGTGACCGCGCGATTGCTTGACGAAGCCGAAGACCTGGCTGAGCCCGAGCCCGGTGCCCTTGCCGGCCGGCTTGGTCGTGAAGAACGGATCGAAGGCCTTGACCACGATTTCAGGCGGCATGCCGCTGCCGGTGTCGGTGACGGCGACCAGCACATACTGGCCCGCTGGCACTTCTGCATGCTGTGACGAATAACGCTGGTCGAGGTCGGTATTGGCGGTCTCTATCGTCAGTTTGCCGCCGTCAGGCATGGCGTCGCGTGCGTTGACGGCGAGGTTGAGCACTGCGTTTTCCAGTTGGCTGGGGTCGACATGTGACTTCCAGAGTCCGCCGGCGAGCACGGTTTCGATCTGGATGCTCTCGCCCAGAGCCCTGCGCAGCAAGTCCGACATGCCCGCCACAAGCCGGTTGGCATCGAGCGTCTGTGGGGTGAGCGGCTGCTGGCGCGAGAAGGCGAGCAGCCGTGCCGTCAGGTTGGCTGCACGGTTCGCCCCGTCCACGGCGGCCTCCACGAACTTGCCGATGTCGGTGTCGCCGCGTGCCAGCTTGCGCTGTATGAGGTTCATGGCACTGACGATCACAGCCAGCATGTTGTTGAAATCATGCGCGATGCCGCCCGTGAGTTGCCCGACCGCCTCCATCTTCTGCATCTGGCGCACGCGCGCCTCCGCTTCCTCGCGCGTCGCGATCTCGTCCGACAGCAGTTTGTTGGTCGCCGTCAGCTCCGCATGTGCGGAGACGATCTCGCGGATGCGCCGGCGCGAATGCACGATGCTGAACAATCCGAGGCCCAGAACGGCGAGTACTGCGGCAACCGTAGCGTAGCGGAGCCAGCCGGCGATGCGGTCGGCATCGGCGATCCGCGCCTGAAGGAGGGCGTTCTCGTCCTCCCGCATATCGGTGATCACGGCCCTGATCTTGTCCATCAGCTCCTTGCCGCGGTTGCTGCGGACCAGGGCCAGGGCGCCCGCGGCATCGCCGGTCTTGTATCGCTCGACCGTTTCGGCGAGCTCGACGAGCCTGCCACTCACTGCATCCGCCAACTCGGCGGCCTGGGAAGCGCGTGTTGGGTCATGGGCGGCAATCTGCCGGATTGCTTCGATTTCGGCCGGCAGCTGCTGCGTCGCCTGGGTGTAGGGTATGAGATAGGCGCCTTCGTTGGTAAGCAGGAAGCCTCTTTCGGCGGCCTCGGCGTCCTGGATCAGCGACAGCGAGAGCACGAGGCGGCGTTCGAACTCGAAGGCCTGGCGCACCGCCGCGTTGTCATGCCGCTGGCGCTGGATGAGCAGACCTTGTGCTGCGATGATGGCGGCGAGAATGACGAAGCCGCCGATCAGCGGGAGGAGCTGCAGCCGCAATATGCCTTTGATGCGCCCTAGCATTCGAAGGGACCCGCCTCATCCACGACGGAACATTGTCCTACAGGCGTCGGCCGGAAAGCAAGAAGCTTCGTATCTCCGTCGGGCTGATCGCGGGCCGGACTTGCCCTATTCCGGGCTTGCCCTATTAAAGGGGAGGCCATGGTGCTTGCGAGGAAATCCGCATGTCAGAGATCGCCCATGTCGCTGCGACGCTGTTCCGGAAGGCGGCCGGATCAAAGCGCTTCATCGTCGCGATCGCCGGGCCTCCCGGTGCAGGAAAGTCGACGATCGCCGAGCAACTCGCGGCACTTCTGCCTGAGAACTCGGCCGCCGTCGTGCCGATGGACGGCTTCCACTACGACAATGTCGTGCTGGAGCAACTTGGGCTACGGCACCGCAAGGGTGCGCCCGAGACCTTCGACCTGTCCGGCTTCGAGGCCCTTTTGAAACGCATCCGGGCCTGCGAAACCGACATCGCCATTCCCGTTTTCGACCGCAGCGTGGAACTGTCGCGGGCCGCCGCCGCGCTGGTCGGGCGCGACAGGAAGTTCATCCTGGTCGAAGGCAACTATCTGCTGCTCGACGAAGCGCCCTGGAGCGGCCTCGCGCCCCTCTTCGATTTCACCATCTTCCTCGACGTGCCGCGCGAGGAATTGGAGCAGCGGCTGCTGCAACGCTGGCGGGATCACGACCGCTCCGAGCAGGAGGGGCGAGACTGGGTCGCCTCGAACGACATGCCCAATGTCGATCGCGTCCTATCGAGAAGACGGACATCCGACATAGTCCTCTGAGGCACGAGCCGGCATGGTCGCCTCGGCAGTCCGGCAGGGCAGGGCGCGTGCTTCGCCGTGGATTCGGACAATGAAGACGCAGCCCTTTGTTGCTTCCGGAAGATTCATGTCTCGCAAGAATTCACGCTGATTTGCATTGTGTAAGCAATCGTTTTCCATCGAGCTATACGGACGATAATTCTGCTTGAAGTCGTCTTCGCCGTGGAGAAGGATCGCGTCGATGACGGAGAACATCACCCAGCTGTCCGGCGGCGCCGAGACTGCCATTCTTCCGGACAGCGTCGCTTTGTTGCGCGCCATCGTCGACCGTTCCGCAGTTGCAATGGCCCTGATCTGCCGGAGCGGTCGGCTCGCTCATGTCAATCGACAGCTCTGCCGGCTTACGGGCCACGATCCCGAGGCGCTTTCGGTCATGGGGCTTTGCGACCTCCTGCACCCTGAGGAACGCGAGAAAGGCGACGGTTTCGCAAACACGGGCGGAGACGAACGACGCCTTCTCTGCAACGACGGTACGGTCATCCATGGGCTGGTGATTGTCTCGCCCATCGACGACCCCCCCTACGATATGCCGTTCGGCGCCATCCTGCAGATTGTGGATATCGACCAGCGAAAGCGCACCGAGCTCTCGATTGCCGAACGGGAATGGCGTTGGAATCAGGCACTCGTCGGCGCCGGGCAGGGCGTCTGGGACAGTGACCTGACGACGGGCCAGGCGTGGATCTCACCCACTATGCAGGCCATGCTCGGCATCGGGCCGGACGAACAGGATGTCCGTCACGGCGAGTGGCTGGCGCGGATCCATCCCGACGATCATGAGCAGACCAGGGCGTTGCTCGACGACGTCCTAGCCGGCCGGTCATCCACGCTGGACACGACCTTCCGGGTTCGCCGCAAGGACGAGCGATGGATATGGGTGCGTGCCCAAGGCAGGGTCTTCGATCGCGCCGGTGATCGGCAGGCGCGGCATCTCATCGGCGCGGTTGTCGACATATCGAGGGAAAAGGAGATCGAGGCTCGGCTCGGCACCGCCACCGAGCGGCTTGGCGTGGCCCTGGACGCTGGCGGCATCGGCATCTTCGAGGTCGACTTTCCCTCCGGCTTCCGGCGTTGGGATGCACGGACGCACGAGCTCCACGGGGTCCGGGCGGACGACTTCGACCACACGGCATCGGGCTTCGACAGGCTCATTCACCCTGACGATGTCGAACGGGTAAGACGCATCCGCGATGCCGCCTTGCGCGACGGCTCCCACTACCAGGTCGACTACAAGGTGCCGCTTGCGGCGGGCAGAATGCGGCATGTCCGCGTCTCGGTGCGACTGGTGCGCGGTCCCGACGGAGCTGTCGAACGCGGCATCGGCGCTTGCTGGGATGTCACGGATGACGTCGAGCGCGCCCGGCATCTGCACGAAACCGTGGCGCTGCTGGAAGCCGTGATGGGCGGCACGCCCGACTTGATCTTCGCCAAGGACCGCGACGGCCGTTATCTTCTCACCAACCGGGCCGTCGAGGAGGTGATGGGCCGGCCGCGCGCTGAGATCGTCGGCCGGAACGACATGCAGATCTTCGGGCCCGAAATGGCGCAGCCTTTTGTCGACAACGACCGCCGGGTCATGGATGGCCGGATTCCGCGCACGACTGAGGAGCGCGTGCTGGTCGGTGGCATGCTCCGCACCTATTCCGCGACCAAGGCGCCGCGTTTCGACGAAAATGGAGAGGTCATCGGCGTCGTCGGCATCTCGCGCGACGTGACCGACGTGAAGGCTGCCGAGGCGGCGCTTCGGCAGAGCGAGCTGCGCTGGCAATTCGCTCTCGACGGATCCGGCGACGGTGTATGGGACTGGGACATGCAGACCGACGAGGTGTTCTATTCCCGCCAGTGGAAGGCCATGCTGGGCTACGACGAGTCGGAGATCGGGCCGACACTCGCAGAGTGGTCGGACCGTGTGCATCCGGATGACCTGCCGAAATGCTGGGCGATCATCGATCGCCATCTCAAGGGCGAGACACCGGATTTCGCTACCGAGCATCGAATGCGCGCCAGGGACGGAAGCTGGCGCTGGATCTACGATCGTGGAAAGGTCGTGGAACGTGCCGCCGACGGAACACCCCTGCGCAGCATCGGCACCCATACGGATATCACAGCACGCAAGGAGTCCGAGGCCGCCATCCTCGCGCTGAACCAGCGTCTCCAGATCGTGATCGAGGCTGCCGGCGCGGGGGTCTTCGAGCTCGATTTCACGACATCCCGCTTCGATTGGGACGAGGGAATGTATCGCCTCTACGATCTGTCCGTAGGGGACTATGACGGTACGCTGGAAAAATGGCTGACCTTCATCCACTCCGACGACGTCCCGGAGATACTGCACAGGTTTGGGACTGCGGTCGACGAAACCTCGGTCTTCAGCATGGAGTTTCGCATCTGGCGTCAGCGGTCCGGCGGGTTGTGCCATGTCAGTTCGTTGGCGCGCGTGATCCGCGACGAGGCGGGCACGCCGCTGCGCGCGGTCGGCATGAGCCTGGATATCTCGGATCACAGGAGGCTGGCAGAGGCGCTCTTCGAGGAGAAGGAGCGGCTGCGCATCACGTTGCACTCGATCGGCGATTCCGTCATCTCCACAGACGCGCAGGCGCGGGTCACCTTCATGAATCCGATCGCCGAGGAGATGACCGGCTGGTCTGCCGTCGAAGCAGCGGGACGACCGCTCGATGAGGTCTTCCGGATCGTGGACGAAGATACAGGCGCGACGATTCCGGATCCGGTAAGGATCTGCCTTGAGCGCCTGCAGCCCTCTTACCTCAACGACGGTGCCGTGCTCATCGCCCGCGACGGCGAGAGGCGAAGCGTTCGCGATTCGGCGGCACCCGTCCGCACCGCCTCGGGCGAGGTCAT
>VFQN01007862.1_pt1 | contig 11190 bp, 5 predicted proteins | sample 3512371 | NCBI WGS metagenome assembly VFQN01 (sample SAMN10412370, study PRJNA504923) | tailings metagenome | isolation source: Replicate 2 from Balatoc abandoned mine | place: Philippines: Itogon, Benguet | collected 2017-08-28 | reverse complement strand
GCGTACCACGGGTTCAAGAAGATCCTGCTGCTCAACGGGCACGGGTCGAACATGCCCAACCTCGACCTCGCTGCCCGGCGCACGAACGTCGAGACCGACGCCGAGTGCTGCGTCGCCGCGTGGTGGAACCTGCTCACCGTGGACAAGACGTTCCTCCCGAAGTGGCGGCAGAGCAAGTTCCCCGGCGGCTGCTCGCACGCTTGCGAGCTGGAGACAAGCCTGTACCTGTACCTCGACGGTGACAACGTCCGCAAAGACCTCATCAAGAGCGGCACGATTTCGTTCAACACCGACGACAGCCCGTTCAACTGGGTCGACCTGTTCGCGGCCGGCCCGGCGACGACCGTGTCGTGGACGAGCAGTTATTCCGACACCGGCGTGCTGGGCGACGCCGAGCTCGCCACCCCGGAGAAGGGCCGGCAAGCCTACGAGGAGGCCGTGAAGCAACTGGTGCGGTTCGTGACGTGGTGGCAAGGTCGTCCGAAGGACCAGCGCAAGGACCGCCACCGCACCCCACCGACAATGCCGATCCCGTGGGGCCAGCAGAACCTCACGCAAAGCCGTAAAGACGCCAAGAATTCAGACTGATTCGGGTCCTTCTTTGCGACTTTGCGAGAGCTTTTTTCATGAAGATCACCGATGTCCGTCTGATCGGCCTCAAAGGCGGCACCGTCGAGGGCGGGTGGGCAGCAGAGTTGACCCCCGAGGATAACGTCCACACCATCGTGGAAGTCCTCACCGACACCGAGCACGTTGGCGTCGGCAGCGTGTTTACCAGCCGATCGCTCGTGGCCGCCGCGTGCCAACTGCTCCGTCCATTCCTGATCGGCGAACGGGCCGACGAGCCGGCGCGGGTCAGCGAAAAGCTGCGGCAGCACACGTTCTGGCAGGGTCGCGGCGGCAGCGTCGAGCACGCCATCAGCGGCATCGACATCGCCCTGTGGGACTTGTTCGGCAAGCTCACGAACCAGCCCGTCGCCCGGCTGCTCGGCGGGTGCTACCGCACGCGCATCAAGCCCTACGGCTCGCTCCTGTTCGCCGAACCGGGGCCGCTCCGCGAGAAGCTCCTCGCGGCGGTGGCGCGCGGGTTCAAGGCGATCAAGCTCGGCTGGGCGCCGTTCGGCCGGCACGACCACAAGAAGGACGAGTTGCTGGTGAAGACCGCCCGCGACACCGTCGGCCCCGACGTGGAACTGATGGTGGACGCCGGCGGCAGCGACGCCTTCTGGCCGCACGGCTACAAGTGGGCGCTGCGCACCGCCCACATGCTCGCCACCTACGATGTGACGTGGTTCGAGGAGGCGCTGCCGCCCGACGACGTCGCCGGCTTTGCCGAACTCCGCCGCCACTCGCCAGTGCCCATCACGACCGGCGAGGTGCTGACGCGCCGCCAGAGTTTCCGCCCGCTGTTCGAGAAGCAGGCGGTGGACATCGTGCAGCCCGACTGCACCAAGTGCGGCGGACTAACGGAGGCGTGGCGGATCGCGTGGATGGCGCACGACCACAACGTCCTGTGGGTGCCGCACGGGTGGAACACGGCCGTCGGCCTCGCCGCCGACATCCAACACGCCTGCGCCATGCCGGTCGCCCGCTACGTCGAGTTCCTCACCCCGTCGCCCTACGTCGATGACCTCATCCTCACGCCCTTCCGCCCCGACGCCGACGGTCTCCTCACGCTCCCCGACAAGCCCGGCCTCGGCATCGAGCTGAACCCCGACGCGCTCGCCCGCTTCGGCGACCGCGGCGACTCGCGCTGACCACCCCGCCCGCGTTCCGGTACAGTGTCGTCATCGACACGAGGAGCGCGATGGGTCGCTGGCGCGGAGCGCTGATTCTGACCGTTGGCTTGGCCACCCTCACCTGGCTTGCGACGGGGGCGTGGTACGTCTGGCTCCGCGGGCCGGGGGTGGCGGCGCGACCGCTCCCGGTGCCGGCCGGCGACCAGGAAGTCGCCTGGCTCTACCCATCCACCGCGGGCGACGCGTGGTCGCTGTTCGTCATCGGGCTGAAGCGCTGCGAGATGCCGGCCAACGGCGCCCCGTCCGGCGTGACGGTCGATGACTCCGCCGCGTTCCCCGAGCAAACAACGGCGGTGCCGGAACTCGTGGTCGAGCGCGCCGGATTCGCCGGCCGGCTGCGGATCCGCTGGTACAAGATCGGCGCCGAGGCGTCGATCGCGGCGTGGGTCGAGGCACTGGCCCGGCGGCGGCCGGCGCCGCTGGCGGTGATCGGCGGTTCGACCAGCGACCGGGCACGCGAACTCGCCGTCGCGCTGAACGGGCAAGTCAACTGGCGCGGCGAGCGACCGCTGCTCCTCGTCACCACTGCCACCGTCGATTCTGTCCCGGACGAGGCCGGCGGGCCGGCGCGGAACCTCGCCGACGTGTACCCCCGGCGCACGTTCCGGTTCTGCTTCAGCAATTCGCAAATGGTCCAGGCCGTCACCGACTTCGTGCTCCAAGACCCCACACTCCGCCCCGGGCCGGCGAGCCTACCGACGGCAACAGGGCTCGCAGCCGTAGTCGGCGGCGGACCGGCACACGCGGCACCGCACCCGGCGAAGCGCCCGCCGACCGTCTTCCCCCTTGAATGGCAGGATGATCCGTACTCGCACGACCTGCGCAACGGATTCCGCGAGTACCTGTTCGAGGCGCTCGGTGGCGGCGAGGCTCCGCCGAGGATGGTCGAAGAGCCCACGTTCTCGGTGCCGTTCAGCATCGGCAACTTCGCCCGCCCGAACGCCGGCGAGTCCGCCGCCCTCCGTGACATCCTCGGCCAGCTCCCCCCGGACAACTACGAGCGGTCGGTACTCGTGCTGCCGACGGGCGCCAGCGCGCCCGCCCGGCGGGTGCTCCTCGCACTGGCCGAGCGGGTGCCGGGGTCGGGCCGGCGGTTCGTCGCCGTCACCGGCGACGCGATGTCGGTCAACACCTTCTACCGCGACGCCGAGTGGGCGTGGCCGGCGCGGTCGATCCCGATCCCGCTGGTTCTATTCACCCACGCCAACCCGATCGGATGGGACGACCCGGGCGACCAGTCGCCGCCGCCCGGCTACCGCCTCGAACCGAAGACCACGACGGAGGAAGTGTTCCTCGACCACACCATCGGCCGGGCGCTGATCGCCGCCGCGTTCGCGCCGGCGCCGCCCGGGCAGCCGCCGCGACTCCTCGCCCGGTCGGACGAGGTGGCCGCACACCTCCGCACCCGCCAAGACAAGTTCTTCGACGACAGCGGAAACCGCCGCAGCCTGGGCGGCGAGCACGTCGTCGTCGTCCGCCCGACGCTCCGCTACGGCGACACGACGCCCGACCGCCCGCGGCCGGACGCGACCATCGACGTGTACCGGCGCGAGAACGACGGCGTGACGTGGACGCGCGTCGGTAGTGTACTGGTCCACCCGCCGGGGAGATGAATCGGGTTTCAGGGAACTGCATGAGCGATTCTGTCCCTCCGCCGCCGTCGGTCCGCCGCTACGTGTGGCGGCTGGCACCGTTCGTCGTCATCTGGTTCATCCCGGTCGGGTGGGTCGGGTGGCAGCTGTCCGCCCGCGCCGACTGGGCGCGCGAGACGGACGAGGCCGACGTGCGCGAGTGGCTGAACGAGACGCGCGTGTTCCGCAAGCCGCTCCCGGAACTGCTCCGCGAGTACGCCGAGCTCGACCCGGACGACGCCGACCGCCTCCGCCTGAAGGCCGACGAGATCGACGCACACCTCGCCGGAATGGCCGAGCCGACGCGACAGTTCGCCGGCAAACTACCGCTGTTCCCAGACGTGTTCGCGCTGGCGGTGGACGTACCCGGCCGCGCCCCGCCGGCGGGGCGCGACGCGCACCCGGCCTGGCGCTCGCCCGTCCCGCGCCCGGGGGCCGACCCGGAGGGGCGGGTGCGCGTGCTCCGGTACGAGGTGGCCGGCGGGGCGGGCGTGATCCGCTGCGAGTACCGGGCGCACACCCTCAACCGGTTCGAGGAGGAGCAGCGCGAGCAGCGGTTCGGTCAGTTCGCCGCCGTGCTGGTGCTCATCGCCGGGTTCGGGTTCGTGTCGTACTTCGCGGTCCGCTTCCTCCGCCGCGAGCGCGACCGCGAAGTCCGCAGCTACGAACAGCGCCTGGCCGCCGACCGCCGCGAGCTCGAGCTCGCCGAGGCGCGGCGCGCGGCCGAGGAGTTGGAGCGGCAGATCCTCGCCGCCGAGCTGGAGCGGGCGAAAATCGAGGGCCGCGCCGCCGAGGCCGAGAAGTCGGCGCTGGAGATGAAGTCGCAGCTGTACGCCAGCATCGGCATCATGGCCGGGAGCTACGCCCACAACATCAAGAACCTGCTCGTGCGCCCGAACGACCTCCTCGCCCGCTGCATGGAGGTGGACGGCCTGCCGCGCGAGCAGCACGGGATGCTACAAGAGGTGAAGGTGACGCTCGGCACCGTCACCGAACGGTTACAGCAGATCCTCCGCACCGTCCGCCGCGACCCGCACAAGACGGAGCTGACGCGGCTCGACCTGAACGACCTGGTGCGCGAGGCGGAGAAGACCTGGGCGGTGATGGCGTGGGAGAAGTGGAAGCTGCGGCTGACCGCCGAAACGGTGCCCGAGCCGCTGCCGGTGACGGGCGACCTGTCGCACCTCCAGCAGGCGGTCGAGAACCTGGTGTTCAACGCCCGCGACGCCACGTTCGAGATGCGCAACCACCTCCGCGAGGCGGCCCGGGGCGGTGACCCGGCCGGGCGGAAGCAGCGCCTCATCGACGCCGCGTCGTGGAAGGGCGAGGTGGCGCTGAAGGCGTACCGCGCCGGCGCCGACGTGGTGCTGGAGGTGCGCGACAACGGCATCGGCATGACGGAGGAGGTGCGGCGGAGCTGCCTGACGACGCACTTCAGCACGAAGCGCGACAACGCCCTGTACGAGGGCTATAGCGCCGGGATGGGGCTCGGGCTGTCGTTCGTGGCGGTGGTGCTGGAGCACCACGGGGCGACGCTCGCGATCGACTCGGCGCCGCTCAAGGGGACGACGTTCCGGGTGCGCTGGCGGGCGGCCGAGCCCGGGGCGTGAGCGACGAGCAATCGACTCTTGTCGAACCCGTCTCGCTGCACGACACTCACCCACACCCCTCACCGAGTCTCTCCATGCCCGAACCGCTGCGCCGTGTCCCGCAGTCCGCCCTCGTCGCTGGTTATGACTTCAGCACCGGCGCGGTCAAGGCATTGGCGTTCGACCTCGCCGGGACCGTCGTCGCCGAGGCCCGCTTCCCCACCGACCTGTGGACCGAGGGCGGCGTCTCCGAACTCAACCTGATGACGCTCGAAGGCCAGGCCCGCGCCAGCACCCGGGCGCTCGCCGCGAAACTCCGCGAGCTCGGCCGGCTCGGCGATTGGCTCGTTGCCGGCCTCTCGGCCACGCACCACACCAACGGCCGCATCGACGCCGACCACAACCCGGTCCGCCGCGCCATCTGCTGGAACGACCAGACGCTCGCCGCGTACCACGCCGACGGGCTGAAGCGCCTCGGCGGGCCGGACGTGCCGCGCGACCTCACCGGCGGGCCGTGGGCGGTGCGGTACTCGCTCAGCCACCTCGTCAAGGACGAGGCCACCCTGAGCGAGGCCGACTGGAAACGCACCCGCTGGGCGCTCGGCCACGGCTCGCTCGCCGCCGGCTACCTCACGGGGCGGTTCGGCGTCACGAGCGTGTCGTGCGCCGCGTCCACCGGCATCATGGACCTGCGCACGAACCAGTGGCGCCGCGAGATGCTCGGCGCGATCGGCCGCGCCGACTACCGCGAGCTGGCGTGGAACGCGCTGCCGCGCATCGCCGACGAGCACGAGGCGGTCGGCCCACTCGCCGAGGCCGTCGCGCTCGACGCGGGGCTCCCCGCCGGCGTGCGCCCGATCGTGTTCCCGACGCTCGACGACCAGGCCGCGGGACTCGTCGGCGGCGGGGCGACGGACGCCGGGCAGGTGGCGGTGATCCTCGGGAACTCGGCGGTCGTGAACTCGTCGTCGGCGGCGCGGCCGGGCGGCGGGGCGCTCGACGCCATGAAGTTGAACTGGGGGCCGTACCTGTGGATGCGCTGCTACTCGAACGGGGCGCAGTTCCTCGATCGAGTCGTCGGAGCGAACCCCGACTGGCCGGCGATTGAGGCCGCCGCCCGCGCCGTGCCGGCGGGGTGCGACGGCGTCGCGGTGTTGCCGTTCGTGCTGTCCGAGCCGTCGATCGGCGTTCCTGCACCGCGCGTCGAGTGGATCCCGGCCCAGCCGGCGGACGTCGGCGTGAAGCTGCGGGCGGCGTTCGAGGCGATCGCGTACCTGATCGCGCTCGGCGTGAAGGAGCACGAGGCGGCGGGGCAGACGATCACGCGCGTGACCGTGAGCGGCGGGATCGCGAAGTCGGCGCTGATGGTCGAGATCCTGGCGAGTGTGCTGAACCGGCCGCTGGAGCTGCTCGTATCGGGCGAGGGGCCGGCGCTCGGCGCCGCGGTCGCGGCGCTGGCCGGCTACGAGACGAGCCTGCGCGTCGCGGCCGGCGAGCCGGCGCCGTTCACCGTCGCCGACGCGGTGGCGACGATGGTGCGCTTCCGCGGCCGGGTCGAGCCGCGCCGCGAGTGGGCCGAGGCTTACGCCGCCGGCCTCACCGCATTCGCGGCCCGGCTTCGGTGATGAACGACTACCGCCGCGCCGCGACCTCGATCAGCCGAAGGTACGCGGGCGCGACCGGCGCGCCGAGCTCGGGGATGTCCCACGCCGGAGCCGGCGGCCGCTTCGACTCGCGGAACCGCACGCGAGCCCCCTCAATATCCCCCTCCAGCAGCGCCAGGTAGCCGCGGCGGAAGAAGAACGCCGCCTCGCGGTCGATCTGGTTGACCACCTGCTGCCGCGCCGAAAGATACATCCCTACCCGCGTCTGGTAGAACCGGCCGAGTTCGGCCGTCCCGTTCAGTGACGGCACTACCGGCGTCATCGGCCAACCGAACGGCAGCACCTGGCCCGGCGGCGGCGGGGCGCCGGCGGACGCGATGCGCCCGTCGACCGCCTCCAGCAGCCGCCCGGCCGACTCGTAGTTCCCGGTCTGGATGAGGAGTTGGAGTTCCAGGACGTTCAGGTACGGCCGCGCCGCAGCGGTGGCGGGAGGCGGCGCGGCCTTCGCGTCGAACAGATCCTTCAGCCCGGACAGGTCGTCGGTCGCGTCCTCGACCCGGCCGACGACCATCTCCAGCGCGACGACCTGCAAGTACCGCCGGGGCAGCTCGGGGCCGAACTCGCGCTCCAGGTCGGCGCCAGGCATCTCCTTCACCAGCCGAATCGCCTCGCCGGTCAGGTTCGACTTCAGCGCGGCGTCGAACCGGGCCTTCGGCTTCGGGTCGATCTCGGCCAACCGCCGGTACTGCTCGCTCGCCTGTTGGCGCATCGCCTGGAGGCGGTCGGTGTCCGCCTTGAGCCCCTTGAGCACCTGCTCGCGGAACTCGCGCCGCTCCTTCGCGTCCTCCGCGCCGACGGTGAGTTCCCGCTCGGCGTACCGGCCGGCAAGCGACATCGCCTCGTGGGCCAGGTCCACCGGGAAGTGGTACGGCACCTGAACAGTCCGCCCGTCCTGGGTGCGCAGCACCATCCCGGTCAGGTCGCGGAGGGCCGGCAGGTCCACCGGCAGCCCGGGGATGCCGCCGGTCTGCTGCGGGTTGCCGGCATACAGGCTGCCGAGTTCCTGTGCCACCTGGAACGCCGTCGTCGCGTACGTCCCGGGGGTGAACGACTCGGGCGGCGGGAGGCGCGACAGGCACTGGCGCAGCGCCGTCACCACGCCAAGCACCCGCTCGCTGTCGTTGACCGGCAGACCGCGGTCGGCCAACGCCCGGGCCAGCACGAAGTACCCGTCCGGGTGCGCCGGGTTCTCGGCGACCGCCCGCCGCGCCGCCTTCAGCGCGAGGACCGGGATCGCCGCCAGGCTGCCGTCCGACTCGGTATTCGCGGCGGACGTCCGGTACGAAAAAACCGCCTCGGCCTGGATCTGTACGAGGTTCGCGACCGCCGGCGCGGGGAGCGTGGAGTACCCGATCTGGAGCACCTGCGCCACCGCCTGGACGACCGGGACGTGCCGCGTGCCGACGACGATCTCCTTGTACTCCAGCCACGCCAGCGCCTCGTCGGCCGCCGGCGACGCCGGCCGGACCGGGCGGGTGAAGTCGTCCTCCCACGACCGCGGCGGCGGGACCGGCTCGACCGGCGCCGGCGGCAGCCGCTCCGCGTTCGGCCCGAACGCCAGTGCGACCGGGTCGACCCGGAGCTTGTCGAACGTCGGCGGGGTGGCGGCGGGGCCGGGGCGCCAGCCGCTCACCGCGGTGCGGCCGTCGAGGTACCACGCCGCCCACCGGTCCGGGTTCGCCCACATCCGCTGCGCGGCCTCCTTCGCCAACACGCGCGCCGTCGTCCCGTCGCCGGCGCCGAATGCCACGGCGGCGTAGGTGACCCTGTTCGCGTCGAACACCGCCTCGGCCTCGCGCAGGCCGACGCCCTCCGCCGCCCGGATCGTCCCGAGCCCCATCCGCGCCTTGGCGAACGCCGCCCACTCGGGGCGGTGGTGGGCGTACCGGCTGTTGGCGAACACCTTCTCGCCGGGCGCGTGCCACGCGAGGTAGTTCGCCAGGTCGGTCGACGCGACGAACCCGCGGTCATCGGTCCCGAGGCGGCCGTCCTTGCGCCACGCCCCGAACTGCTCCGCCGCCCGAACGAGTGCCGGGTCGGGCGCCACCTCCCACGCGACGCGGCGGGCGTAGGCGGCGTTCTGGAACGAGGGGTGAAGCCACCCCGGCCAGGCGCACACGCCCGCCGCGAGCACCGCCGCCACCGACGCGATCCGGCCGACGGTCGAGAGCGCGAGCGCCATGCGGGTCGAGGTGTCGTCGGGCGTCCCGAGGACGACGCGGGCCGAGAAGGCGTTCAGCCGGCTGGCGAGGAGCGGTACGCTGACCGCGGCGAGGAGCGGGACGGCAAACACGCTCTTGAGCGCAAGCGCCGCGAACCCGCACCACAGCAGTGAGTGGGGCACCGGCAGCGGCTCCACGTCCCACGGCCGCCCGGCGAACCGCCCGACCACCGCCGTGAGCGCGACCGCGTACAGCCCGCCGAACAGCAGCACCGCGAACGCCAGGCCGTTCAGGTTGTACCCGAGCCCAGTGTTCTCCCAGTAGTCGCCGGTCAGCGGCGACGTGAGGAGCTGGCGGAGCCGCGGGTCTTCGGCCCCGGGGCCGCCGACGAGTTCGTAGGGCAGATCCCACACGCGGACGTGGTGCGGGTTGAGCATGCACGCCAACACGCCGACGCCGAGCGCCTTTGCCAGCGTCGGCACGTCCGGCAGCGGGCCGAGCGGGTCGTCCGGCGGCGTCGCCGGCCCCTCGACGTTCAGCCCCTTCGTGCGGACCAGTTCACCGACTAACAGCAGCGCGACGGCCAGCGGGCCGACGAAGAACCACGCGTCGGTGTTCGCCCACAGCCAGAAGGTGACGCCGACGGCGATCGGGATGCGCCACGACTTCGGCGGGTTCGGGACGCGGAAGAGGACGAACAGCGTGACCGACAGAAAGACGACCGAGCCGACGAGCGGGGTGAGCGTCAGCCGCGGTGCGGCGGCGAGCGCGGCGACGACCGCGACCGCGGCCCACGGCCACAGCGAATGCCCCGGCCGGCGGATGCCGATGAGCAGCGCCACCGCGGCGGCCACGGCGAGCGCCTTCGTCACCACCAGCGCGAACCCGTCGCCGCGGTAGAGGAGGTACGCCCCGAGGTCGAACAGCCACGAGTGGTTGACCCACGCCCGGTCGGCGGCGGTGAAGCTAAACGGGTCCGACCCGGGCGTGTATTCGCCCGTCGTGAGCATCCGCCCGGCGGCGAGGTGGAGCCACAGGTCCGAGTTCCGCGCCGCGAACGACCCGACGAGGAACGCCAAAGCGACCGCAAGGATGACGAGCGTAGTGTCGGCCCCGGCGAACCACTGCGGCCACGTCGCCGGCTTGGCCGGGGGCGGCGGGGGCGGTGGCGGAACATCGGACGGCGGAACGTCGGGCGGGGGGACCGCGGCGTCGGGCGCGGCCGGCGCCTCGCCACCGGGCGGGTCACCGGGTTGCGGCGGCTCCGGCGGCGGGGGCGGCGGGGCGGACAACTTCACGGCGGCCTCGGGGTCGGTCGGGGTCGTGGGAGGGGTCAGGCTAGTTCTGCCCGTTCTACGGTCAAGAACGCCGCAAGGGTCGGCTGGCTTTCGTCGATCGGATCGAGTCCTCGAGACCCGAAGCAGCAGCGCGTGTAGCGGACACGTACGCGCGGTGCTCGAACTCGATGAGGTTCAAGCACCACGCACTCCCACCTCTGTCCCCGGCGGTCGCTCGGTGTCGGGTCAACGCAGGCACCGGCGGCTTGGTCGCCGCGGGCATCCGGTCTCCCGTGACCATAAGTGACCAGATTCCGGAAAACCGCATCGCGGTGGGCGCCCCGGAATCCACTCCGGCACCGGCCGGCCGGCCGCCCCATCGTCATTGGGAGTCATCGTTTCCGCCCGATGCGCCCCGCATGCGTCCGCGGGCCGCGTCACGCGCGGGCCTCCGGTTTCCCTTGACCATAAGTGACCAGATGTCGCCAAACCACATCGATGGCGCCTCTGGAAGCCCTCCAACACCGCACGACCGACGGACCGGTAGTCATTTCGGCTCATCGTTTTCATCGTGTTCGATCCGCGGTTCGTCCGCGGCCGGTTGACGGACGTCCGGCGTGCCCGGACCATCCCACAAGCTAGCACCGGCGGTTGCCTGCCCGTGTTGACGCCCCCGATCGGCTCACGCCGGCTTTGAAACCCGGGCCGGCGGGACGCCGGCCCCACCGGTTGGGGGGCGGCGGGTTTTCAGGCCAACGGCCTGGGATTCGATAGCCCGGGGCAACGCCCCGGGGAGCCACGTCGGCGGTGTCACGGCCGTGTCGCACCCGTCGCGCCGCCGTAACCCCCACGGACACCGCCGGCGGGGTTCCCCGGGGCGTTGCCCCGGGCTATCGAATCCCACCCCTTCGGGGTGAAGAGGGCGATTCGATCGTGGGCCGTCGGTCTCACCAGACCAGACGCTCCCAACCGGACCGTGTCTGATACCAAGTCCGGTTGATGCGCATCCGTGGGGCCGGTTTCCAACCGGCCAGTGTCCGGCCGGTTGGAAACCGGCCCCACGGATAC
>VFQN01007861.1_pt1 | contig 11190 bp, 9 predicted proteins | sample 3512371 | NCBI WGS metagenome assembly VFQN01 (sample SAMN10412370, study PRJNA504923) | tailings metagenome | isolation source: Replicate 2 from Balatoc abandoned mine | place: Philippines: Itogon, Benguet | collected 2017-08-28 | reverse complement strand
CGTGGGTCGACAGCAGTACTTAGTGACTTGGGCGGGTTCCAGCAACAGCAAGACACACACCTCGGCGTGAATGCCGGCGCAAGGCGGTTGTGGAGCACTGGGGAGTCTCGGGCCGCCGATTGCGGCCCGTTTTCATCGCGGCGGCGCGCGTGGTTCAATGGCTGGGTATGCCTTTATGATTTCAGGCGCGCGACACAATGTGCCCGAAGGATCCGGGCGGCCTCGGCGTAACTCGCCTGTCCACTGCTGAATTCCTGGTCATCTGTATCTTTGAGCACTGCCTGCACGTCTTCGAGGATACGCATGGGCAGGATGTCGGTGCAGCTGCGCATCCGACCGAACACCGCGCTGACGGCAGTCGGAAGGCTTTCATAGAGCACATGCGGTTCGGCCGTGCCGGGAGCCCAGTTCTCGAAGGCATCGAGCGCATCCTCGAAAGCCTGGTGCAGGAAAATCGGCGCGTGGCCCTCGTGGAGCGGGGGCAGAATATGTCTCATTGGTTCCTCACCTGTTGGTTGGCGGCGGTTATCCCCCCACCCGTCAACACAACGCCAGATACGCGGCAGCAGTACAGGTTCCACCAAGGCGCGCTGAAACGCAACCCTTTTGTGGCGCATATCGGACCCTAGGGCCGGGGTCCTCAGGCGCGATAGCGCCGCCACGGAAAATGGAGCGCGGGTTGGTGCTGGCCGGGTGCGCTCGACTCATCAGAATGGAAGGCAAGGCGCACCGCCGGTATCACCTGGCGGCCGAACGACATGGCCTCTTCGGCGGTCGCGAGACCATGGAGGACAAAATGGGAGATGCCGGCTGCGTGATAGTCGAGCATGGCGCTGGCGATCTGTTGTGGCGTGCCGGCGATCAGCGTCGCTTCCCCTCCGGCGGCACTCCGTTCCCGATTGCCGGCCTTCGCCCAGGCCTCGGCCTTTGTCGGCGCGACAACAGGGCGCAACGGGTAGGAGAAGCGGATCGCATCGGCCCGGCGGTGACAGGCCGAAGCGGCGCGCACGCGTTCGACGAGCACGCGGGTCTCGGCGACTGTCGACGGCGGCAAGGCGAAAATATCAGCGTGACGCGCCGCGACTTTCACGGCCGTTCCCGAAAGGCCGCCCATCAGAAGAGGCACTCGCCTGTCGTCATGCGGCTTGGCAGCGGCCAGGGCTCCGGACACCCGGAAGAACCGACCTTCGTGATCGAAGGCCTTGTCGTTCGTCCAGAGCCTCTTGAGCAGGACAAGATATTCGTCGAGCCGTTCGAAGCGCTCCTCGTGGCTGTAGTCACCATGCGTGCCCGACACGACGGCGAGTTTCAGCCGCCCACGGCTCAGGCGGTCGAGCGTAGCGATCTGCTGAGCCGCGACATCGGGGGGCGCGACACCGGCATCGTGTTGCGAGAGTACGCTGAGCTGGGTCGTGCTGTGGAGCAGATAGGATGCCAGGCCGGTCGCATCATGGCCGTCGGATTGAGGTCCGACCCGGACCCCGTCGAAGCCCGACGCCTCGGCCGACACCGCAAAACCCAGGAGCGCATCGCCGTCCACCGGCGATCCCTGCTGGATGAGAGCGTTCGTATCGGCGACGAATTCGATATGCATGGCATTCTCCTCCCTGGCCCGATGCGGCCCGCTTTGCTGTCACTGGAAGCTGGGGATAACTCCTTGCCGCGCCGTGGCGGACGATCAATGGCCGAGGAAACCGAAAACAAGCGCGGCCGCAAAGCCGATGGCCAGGATGAAGCACAAAGTGGCGGTCATGTCCTGGACTAACTTGGCGCGAAGCCTGCGATTCGGGCTCCGGGCACGATCGGCGGAATGGGAAAGGAATGTCATCGTGACCTCCACATCTCCCTATAGTCTAGCGGATTAATAGACATTGTCGATTTCAAAATTGCGGCGCATTCGGGGCGAGCTTTCTCCTGAGCGTGCCGAATTGAGCAGGCTGTGCCTTTCAGGTGTGGAAAAAGAGCGTCCCATCGGGCGGGACATGATTTTGATGCAGGGCGCCGCAACGCGTGCTAGCCAGACGCCATGGCACAGAAAAAGGCGCATGAGGTCGATGGCTGGCTGAGCCGGCCGGACGATTCGATCAGGATCATCCTGTTCTACGGGCCGGATCGCGGGCTGGTTTCGGAGCGGGCGAAGCTGTTTGCCGGCAAGAGCGGGCTATCGCCCGACGATCCCTTTTCCTCGGTCCGGCTCGAAGCCTCCGAGATCGAGCAGCGGCCGGGCCGGCTGATCGACGAGGCCCGAATGGTGCCCATGTTCTCCGACCGCAGGCTCGTCTGGGTCCGCAACGCCGGTGCGCAGAAGGCGCTGGCGGAGGACGTGAAGGTGCTCGCCGGCGACCCGCCGCGCGACGCGATTATCCTGATCGAAGCCGGTGACTTGAAGAAAGGGGCGGCCCTGCGCAGCGTGGTGGAGAGCGCGGGCGCTGCAATGGCGCTGCCTTGTTATGCCGACGAGGCGAAGGGCGTGGACGCAGTAATCGATCAGGAGCTGCAGAAAGCGGGCATGACGATCACGCTGGAGGCCCGGCAAGCCTTGCGCCGCAGCCTCGGCGGCGATCGCCTCGCCTCACGCGGCGAAGTCGAGAAGCTCGTGCTCTACGCGCAGGGCCAGGCCCAGATCACCATCGAGGACGTCGATCTGTCGATCGGCGACGTGGCCGGGCTCTCGGTGGACGAGGTCGTCGATGCCGTGCTCGAGGGTAAGCTGGATGTGTTCGAGACATCCTTTTCGCGGCTGGCCGCATCGGGGAACCAGATCTTTCCGATCCTCGCCGCCATGATGCGCCAGTTCCAGGCGCTTCATGCGATGCGGGGGTTGATGGATGCCAACGGTCAATCCGCTTCGGCGGCGGTCGCCGGGGCACGCCCGCCGGTTTTCTTTTCCAGGCGCCGCACCGTCGAGAACGCCTTGCAGCGCTGGACGGCGGATGGCGCCGCACGGGTGCTGGAACGGCTTCAGAATGCGGTGTTGCAGACCCGGCGCCGGCCGGAACTGGCCGAAGCGATCACACGCCACACCTTGCTCGCAATAGCGCTCGACCGCTCACGCGGCTGATACGGCCGACGCACTACGCGGCCCGTGTCCAAGGGCGAGCAATGTCGGCGGTCGGCATGAGATCGATTCGAAGATCCCGGAGGGTGCTTACACTCAGTCCTGCAGCTTACGGCACAGCCCGTCCAACTGCTCCAGGGTGCGGTAAGCAATACGTACCTCGCCACCCTTTTCCTTGTGGCTGATGGAGACGCGCAATCCCGTGACATCCGTGAGGAGCTTTTCCAGGGCGACCGTGTCGGGATCCTTCTCCTCGACGGGATTAACACGAGGCTGCCGGGTCGGCGCGGCGGCGGGCTGCTGGGCGAGCGCTTCGGCCTGGCGCACCGACAGTCCCTGCTCCACGATCTGCTTGGCGAGGCCTGCCGGATCTTCCGCCGTGACCAGCGTGCGGGCATGGCCCGCCGATAGCGAGCCGTCGACCAGCATGTCGCGAATCACGTCGGGCAGCTTCAGCAGACGCAGAGTATTGGCGACATGGCTGCGGCTCTTGCCGATCACCTGTCCGAGATCGGCCTGGGTGTAGCTGTGGTCGTCGATCAACTGCTGGTAGCCGAGCGCTTCCTCCACCGGATTGAGGTCGGCCCGCTGCACGTTTTCGATGATGGCCAGCTCGAGCGCGACACGGTCGTCGACTTCGCGAACGATGACGGGGATCTCGATCAATCCGGCGCGCTGCGACGCCCGCCAGCGCCGCTCGCCGGCGATGATTTCGTAGCGCCCGGCTTCCGCCGCCGGCCGAACCACCACCGGCTGCACGACACCATGCTCGCGGATCGACTGCGCAAGGTCGGTGAGGTCGGCATCGCCGAAATGGCGCCGCGGGTTGCGCGGATTGGGAGAAATGAACTCGATCGGAACCTTGCCGTCGGCGCTGACCGGGCGCTTTTCGACGTCGGCGGGCTTGTCGATCTCGCCGATCAAGGCGGCGAGGCCGCGGCCGAGGCGTTTGCGCGAAAGGTCGTCACTCATGGGCTGTCGTTCCGGTCGTTTCTTCAGTCGTTGTCAGGGCTTGAGCATTGCCGCTTTTTTGGACCAGCAAAACCGCTGCGCAGTTCTGCTGGAATTGCGTTCGTCGACCCGCTCAAGCGGCCCGCAGCTGGCGCTCGCGGCGGATGACCTCCGAGGCGAGCTGCAGATAGGCCTGGCTGCCGCTGCATTTCAGGTCATAGAGGATCGCCGGCTTGCCGTAGGACGGAGCCTCGGAGACACGCACATTCCGGGGAATCACGGTCTCATAGACCTTGTCGCCCATATGGGCGCGGACATCCTCGACGACCTGGTTGGCGAGATTGTTGCGGCCGTCGAACATCGTCAGCACGATGCCTTGAATGGTGAGCTCAGGGTTTATGGTGCGACGCACCTGGTCGACGGTCTGCAAGAGCTGGCTCAGGCCTTCCAGAGCGAAGAACTCGCACTGCAACGGCACCAGCACCGAATCGGCCGCCGCCATTGAATTCAGCGTCAGCAGGTTGAGGGACGGTGGGCAATCGATCAGCACATAGGTAAAAGGCACCCCGTCGCCATCGCGCAAGGCATTGCGAAGCCGCACGACGCGATCGGGCTCGGAAGCGATCTCCATCTCGACGCCGAGCAGGTCGAGCGTGGATGGTACGATCGACAGGCCCGGCACCGCCGTCTGCATGGCAGCTTCGACGACGCCCTTCGTCTTGGTCAACACGTCATAGGACGACACTGCCCTGTCCTGACGGTCGATGCCCAGCCCGGTACTGGCATTGCCCTGAGGGTCGATGTCCAGGATGAGCACACGTTCGCCGATCGCCGCGAGGGCGGTCGCCAGGTTGATCGCCGTCGTCGTCTTGCCGACGCCGCCCTTCTGGTTGGCGACGGTGATGATGCGGGGACGATTGTTCATGTTGCGAAACAGGATGTTCATGGCCGCTTGCAATGTCTGGCTTCGGTCTTATGCATGCTGGCGCGGCCGAAGATTCCGAATTTCCAGGATCACGCTGTCGTCGTCGATCCGGCTCTTGTGTTCTACCAGATCGTGAGTCCAGGCGTCATTGCTTTCTTTCAGCTCAGCCCGGTAATCCCGTCCTTTGTGGAAAAGGCCGCGCGATCCGTTCATCAGCCAGGGCGAGCAAAGGTCGAGAAGCAAGGGGAGGGGCGCCAGGGCACGCGCCGTGACGACATCAGGTCTCTCGATCGTGTCGTAGACTTCTTCGATCCGCTTCGGGTGAATCCTGACATTGGGTCGGAAAGGCGAGAGCGCCGATTGAAGGAAGGCGGTTTTCTTGCGGTTGCTTTCGACGAGATCGGTCGAGAAGCCTGGCCGGTCCTGGAGCACAATGGCCAAGACCGCGCCTGGAAAGCCACCACCGGATCCGACATCGAGCCAATGCTTGGCCTCCGGTGCGAGCGGCGCCAGCTGGGCGCTGTCGAGGATGTGACGGCTCCATACCTCGGACAAGGTCGAAGGCGCGGCCAGGTTGATGCGGCTCGCCCATTTGAGGAAAGTAGCCTCGAACTGCCGCAGCCGTTCAAATGTTTCACGTGAAACGGGGCCTGCGATCTCCCGCAGCCCTTCGAGAGAATCTTCACTCACGCCGCGCTCCGCCCGGCATTTCCTTCCGCATTGCGGATATGCGCGATCATCAGGGAGAGGGCGGCCGGCGTCATGCCGTCGATCTTCTGAGCGTCCGCGATCGACAAAGGACGACGGTCCCTGATCTTCTGTTTGAGTTCGTTGGACAGGCCGGGCACCGTCGAGAAATCCAGATCCCTGGGAATCACCCGCGCTTCCTCACGCCTGATCGCCGCGAAATCCGCCTCCTGGCGATCGAGATAGACAGCGTATCGAGCCTCGGTCTCCAGCTTCTCCGAGGTCTTAGGGTCGATCGCACCGAGCTGCGGCCACACCGAGACAAGCCGTGCGAAGTCCATACCGGGATAGGCGAGAAGCTGATAAGCACTGCGCCGGACGCCATCCTGGCTGATCTCTATGCCGTGACGCTTGGCCTCATTCGGCGTCAACCCCAGCTCCTGGAGCACGATTCGACCCGCATCAAGCCTTGCGACCATGGCGCCAAATCGTTCCACCCTCGAATCGGAGACGATGCCGAGACCCTTGGCGATCGGCGTCAGCCGCTCGTCGGCGTTATCCGCGCGCAAGGATAGCCGGAATTCGGCCCGCGACGTAAACATACGATAGGGTTCACTGATGCCACGGCTCGTGAGATCGTCGACCAGCACACCGATATAGGCTTCCGTGCGGCTAAACGTTACGCCGCCTTCACCTCCGGCTCGCCGTGCCGCATTGATTCCGGCGAGGATACCTTGTGCGGCCGCTTCCTCGTAACCTGTCGTGCCGTTGATCTGCCCGGCAAGGAAGAGCCCTTCGACCTTTCGGGTCTCCAGTGTCTTATCGAGCTCCCGAGGATCGATGTGGTCATACTCGATCGCGTAACCCGGCTGCTTCATCACCGCCCTCTCGAGGCCGGGGATCGTCTTCAGGATCGCAAGCTGCACATCTTCCGGCAGCGAGGTCGAAATTCCGTTCGGATAGACGGTGTCATCGTCGAGGCCTTCCGGCTCGAGAAAGATCTGGTGGCCATCCCGATCGCCGAACTTGACGATCTTGTCTTCGATCGAGGGACAATAGCGCGGGCCGATCCCTTCGATCGAACCCGAATACATCGCCGAACGCGTCAGATTGGTCCTTATGATCTCGTGCGTCGCAGCGGTGGTGCGGGTGATACCGCACTCGATCTGCGGCGTGGTTATGCGGTCCGTCATCAAAGAGAACGGGACCGGATCCTCGTCCGCGGCCTGCATCTCCAGTGATGCCCAGTCGATGGTGCGGCCATCGAGGCGTGGCGGCGTCCCGGTCTTCAGCCGGCCCAGCCTGAAACCGGCCCGGGCCATCGTCTCCGACAAACCGAGCGAAGCCTTCTCGTTCATACGCCCGGCCGGGAAGCGGCGTTCGCCGATATGGATAAGACCGCGCAGGAATGTCCCGGTCGTCAGCACGACAGCGCGGCACGGCAATCTACGGCCGTCCCCGAGGGTCACCGCAACGACTTTCCCATCCCGAATATCGAGGTCAAGAACCTCTCCCTCGAGCACATCGAGCCGTTGATGCTCGGCGATAGCTTGCTGCATCGCCACTCTATAGAGCTTACGGTCGGCCTGGGTCCGCGGACCGCGGACTGCTGGTCCCTTGCGGCGATTGAGAAGGCGGAACTGGATGCCGGCTGCGTCGGCCACCTTGCCCATCAAGCCATCGAGGGCATCGACCTCGCGCACGAGATGGCCTTTGCCTAGCCCCCCGATAGCCGGATTGCAGGACATAGCGCCGATCGTGGCAGTGCTGAGCGTTACGAGCGCTGTTGTCGCGCCGGAACGTGCCGAAGCCGAAGCCGCTTCACAGCCGGCGTGACCACCGCCGATGACAACAACATCATAGGTCTGGAGCATGGACTCAAATCTCGTCGGGATTGAGTGGCAGCAGATGCGCCTTTCACCCCTGCTAGTCAAGGAGCGAGGAGCAATGTCCTTTCGATCGGCCTAAATTGGCACTGGATTCTGGCGATTCGTTTCACGTGAAACATGAATTCACGCTTCGGACGCGCCCTCCTGTTTCACGTGAATCACGACACACGCCCGTAAAGCACTGTTTCACGTGAGTCATTTCCGATCCAGGCAGCGAGGTTCCCCCGTTTCAGCCGATCCGCTCACCCGACCACACCACTGCCCCGCGTAGGAATAGGTCTCCCGGGAAGACGACCCGTGTGTTTCACGTGAGTCACTCACTTGCCGATGCAGAACTCGGAGAAGATGGTGTCGAGCAGATCCTCCACGTCGACTGCACCAGATATCTTTCCCAAGTTGAAACCCGCATCGCGCAGTTCCTCCGCGCGCAGTTCCAGCGGGAGCGTCTCGCTCTCCACTGCTTGCCGCAGAGAGCCAACGCAGCGTCGCAACAATTCCACGTGCCTCATTCGGGAAGGAAGCACTTCCCCCGCAAGCCCCGCCGCTTCGGTCGCACGGCGCGCAACCTCCGCCAACAAATCGCTTAACCCAAAGCCCGACCTCGCAGAAATCTCGAATTCGTAGCTCGACGCTGCGCCAGTCGTTCGGCCCTTCAGATCTGACTTCGATCCAATGCGAAGCTTTGGTGCCGCAATCTCACCTGCAGGCGCGATTATCGGCTCGTCGAGCGCGATCAACTCCAGGACCAGATCCGCTAGCCGTGCTCGTTCAAGCGCGCGTTCTACGCCGATGGATTCCACATATCCGCTCGCTTCGCGGATCCCCGCGGTATCGACCATCACCACCTTCAACCCGCCGAGATCGAGCGTCACTTCAACGAGGTCTCGGGTCGTTCCCGGTTCGTCTGTGACGATCGCCACCTCACGCCGCGCCATCGCGTTCAGGAGGCTCGATTTCCCTGCGTTTGGTGCGCCAAGAATAACCACTTGGTAACCATCCCGAATAACTTCCGCGCTCCGATAACCCTCCACATGCGTTTCGATCTCTTGCGCCAATGCGGCCATATCCGCCCAAACCTGATCCGACACCGAGCCTGGAACGTCGGACTCGTCGGCAAAATCCAGTTCGGCCTCGATCATCGCGCGACCGCGAACGATACGCTGCCGCCACGCCGCATAGAGTTCGGTCTGTCGGCCGTCGGCATTGGCGACTGCAAAGCGCCGTTGCGCCTCGGTTTCCGCCCCGATCAAATCGGCCAATGCCTCAGCTCCGACGAGATCCAGTTTGCCGTTCAAGAATGCTCGCCTGGTGAATTCTCCGGCCTCGGCGTGGCGAAACCCGTCCATGCTGGAAAGTTCTTCCAAGGCGGCGGCTACCACCGCCTTGCCGCCATGGAGATGGAACTCCGCGCAGTCTTCGCCGGTGAAGCTGCCGGGACCATCGAAGAACAGCACGAGGCCCCTGTCCAGCATTTCGCCGGATCGCGGTGAACGCACCGCCCGATACGCCGCCCGGCGGTCTTCGGGCACGGCGCCTGCCATCGTCTCCAAAGCCAATCGTGTCCGGCTACCGCTAATACGGATGATGGCCACACCTGCCGGCAGCCGCCCCGACGAAAGGGCGAAGATCGTGTCCTTGAAGATTGTCGCCGGCATGCGCACGCCCTACTGTTTCCCTATTACCACCAACTCGGGAGCCGATCTTGCCCCTTGCCGCCGCCAACCTGCTTTCAAAAGAGACCAGTCCTTATCTCACACAACACAAGGACAATCCGGTCCATTGGCGCGCCTGGTCTGCCGAAGCGCTGGCGGAAGCACAAGAACTCGACAGGCCGATCCTGCTTTCGGTCGGCTACGCCGCCTGCCATTGGTGCCATGTCATGGCCCATGAAAGCTTCGAGGACAACGAAGTCGCCGCCGTCATGAACCGGCTTTTCGTGAACATCAAGGTCGATCGCGAGGAACGGCCCGACATAGACCAGATCTATATGGCCGCCCTCAACGCTACTGGCGAGCAGGGGGGCTGGCCGCTGACCATGTTTCTTACCCCGGAAGGAAAGCCCTTCTGGGGTGGGACCTATTTTCCAAAATTGCCGCGCTACGGCCGGCCCGGTTTCATCCAGGTCCTGGAGTCCGTTCACCGCGCATGGCAGGGCAAGCGCGGTGACCTCGCGAGAAGCGCCAATGCGTTGACCGACCATGTGGCCGCGCGGCTCGCGGGCAGTACGGCGTCGACGGTCGTCGATGACCGACAGCTTGCAACCCTGGCCAGCGGCGTGCAGGGCATGGTCGACCAACAGCGCGGAGGTCTCCGTGGCGCGCCGAAATTCCCAAATGCACCCTTCATGCGGGTGCTTTGGCAGCACTGGCTTGCGTCCGGCAACCAAGCGCACCGCGACAGCGTCCTTATCAGCCTGCGCGAGATGCTGAAGGGCGGAATCTACGATCACATCGGCGGAGGGCTGAGCCGCTATTCGACCGACGCCGATTGGCTCGTCCCGCATTTCGAGAAGATGCTCTACGACAACGCTCAGCTGCTGCAATCCGCCGGCTGGGCATACGCGGCGACGAGGGAGGAACTGTTCCGAGTCCGAATCGAAGAGACGGTCGACTGGTTGCTGCGCGAAATGCGTGTCGAGGGGGGCGGTTTCGCCTCTAGCCTCGATGCCGACAGCGAAGGAGAGGAGGGACTGTTCTACACATGGGATCGTTCCGAGATCGAATCGATCCTTGGCGAGGAGACGCAACGCTTCCTGTCTCTCTATGACCTGGGAGCGCCGCAAGAGTGGGAAGGGAAGCCCGTCCTCCATATCGGTATCGAGGTCAAGGATCTGGCGCCGATCTTTTCCGCTGAGTTCTCGTCTTACCGGCAACGACTGTTCGAGGCTCGCGCTGATCGCGTCAGGCCTGGCAGGGACGACAAGATTCTCGTCGACTGGAACGGATTGACGATAGCTGCGCTCGCGGCAGTCGGACGTCTGCTGGGGCGCAACGACTGGATCAAGGCGGCAGCAGCAGCCTATCGTTTCGTCGTCGAATCGAGCGATAGCGATGGGCGTCTCCCACATTCGATCCTGGACGAACGGCGCCTCTACCCCGCTATGTCCTCGGACTATGCGGCCATGATTACCGCATCAGTCGCATTGTATCAGGCAACAGCGGATGCGGCCTACATCCTCAAGGCACGCGATCTCGCGGACAAGCTTCAAAGCTGGTACGCCGACAAGACCGGCGACGGCCACTATCTGTCAGCTTCGGACAGTTCCGATCTCGTGATGCGCATCCGTGGCGACGTGGACGAAGCGGTCCCATCGGCAACCGCACAGGTCGTTGAAGCCCTCACCTTGCTCTCGAGCCTGACAGCCGATCCGGACATTCAAGCGAGAGCCTGGACCGCGGGCGAATCGGCCTCCGGACGGGCCGCGCAGCTCGCTTATGGCCAGGCGGGCATCGTCTACGCGTCTGCGCTCGGCCTCGACCCCTGGAAGCTCGTCACGGTCGACGCTCCCGGCACCCGTCACTTCGCCGCGATAGCCAACGCAACACCCGATCCGCGCCGTGTGGACATCCAGGTGACCGTCGGGGACACCACTTCGGTTGCTGCGCTGCCAGGCGGTGTAGTCCCGGATATTTCTCGTCCGGGCGCCTGGCTCTGCCGCGGCAATGCCTGTCGGCCCGTGA
>VFQN01007860.1_pt1 | contig 11191 bp, 7 predicted proteins | sample 3512371 | NCBI WGS metagenome assembly VFQN01 (sample SAMN10412370, study PRJNA504923) | tailings metagenome | isolation source: Replicate 2 from Balatoc abandoned mine | place: Philippines: Itogon, Benguet | collected 2017-08-28 | reverse complement strand
TTCTTGCGCCCCGACGATCGGGACGCTCATGGATATGACGCCCCAGGCGCCTTCGGGAGCTCGAAAGACGATGGCAACTGCCCTGAAAGACATCCGCAACCTGTTGCGCGACCCGTCGCTCTTCAAGGAGCAGGCCTATATCGGCGGCAAGTGGGTCGGCGCCGACAGCGGCAAGACGATCGACGTCACTGACCCGGCCACCGGCGAGCATCTGGGCACGATCCCGAACATGGGCGAGGCGGAGACCCGCCGCGCGATCGAGGCGGCCGACGAAGCCTTCAAGACCTGGAAGCAGAAGACCGGCAAGGAACGCGGCGTCATCCTGCGCAAGTGGTACGACCTGCTGATCGCGAACCAGGAAGACCTCGCGATCATCATGACCCGCGAGCAGGGCAAGTCGCTCGCCGAGAGCCGCGGCGAGGTCGTCTACGGCGCCTCCTTCCTCGAATGGTTCGCTGAGGAAGCCAAGCGCATCTATGGCGACGTGGTCCCGCAGACGATCGCGTCCCGGCGCATCCTGGTCCTGAAGCAGCCGGTCGGCGTGTGCGGCATGATCACGCCCTGGAACTTCCCGAACGCGATGATCACCCGCAAGTCGGCGCCGGGCCTGGCGGTCGGCTGCACCGTGGTGATCAAGCCCGCCACCTACACCCCGTTCTCCGCCCTGGCGCTGGCCGAGCTCGCCGAGCGCGCCGGCTTCCCGCCGGGTGTGTTCAACGTGCTCACCGGCTCCGCCAAGGCGATCGCCGGGGAGCTGACCTCCAACCAGAAGGTCCGCAAGATCTCCTTCACCGGCTCCACCGAGGTCGGCAAGGTCCTGCTCAAGCAGTGCGCCGACACGGTGAAGAAGGTCAGCATGGAGCTGGGCGGCCACGCGCCGTTCATCGTGTTCGACGATGCCGACATCGATTCGGCGGTGCAAGGTGCGCTCGCCTGCAAGTTCCGCAATTCCGGCCAGACCTGCGTCTGCACCAACCGGATCTACGTGCAGGCCGGCGTCTATGACGAGTTCGCCCAGAAATTCTCCGCCGCGGTCTCGGCGCTGAAGGTCGGCAACGGCATGGAGGACGGCACCCAGATGGGGCCGCTGATCGAGCCGGCCGCCCTGGACAAGGCCGAGGAGCACGTGAAGGACGCGGTCGGCAAGGGTGCCGAGGTCCTGACCGGCGGCGAGCGCCACCAGCTGGGCGGCCTGTTCTTCCAGCCCACCGTCCTGTCCGCCTGCAACATGGACATGCAGATCGCGCGGGAAGAAACCTTCGGCCCGGTGGCGCCGCTGTTCCGCTTCGAGACCGAAGAGGAAGTGATCGCGCTGGCCAACGACAGCGACTATGGCCTGGCGGGCTATTTCTATGCCCGCGACCTCGGCCGGGTGTTCCGGGTCGCCGAGGCGCTGGAAGTGGGCCTGCTGGGCGTCAACGACGGCGTGATCGCCACGGAGGTGGCGCCGTTCGGCGGCGTGAAGCAGTCGGGCCTGGGTCGCGAGGGCAGCAAGTACGGCGTCGATGACTATCTGGAGCTGAAGTATGTCAGCCTGGGTGGGATCGGCGTGACGCCGTAAGCGAGGTAGGGACGTTGAGCCAGCTCGACCTGTTCGTCATCGGTGGTGGGTCGGGCGGCGTCGCCTGCGCCCGCCGCGCCGCCTCCCATGGTGCCAAGGTCGCGCTGGCCGAGGATTCCCGCCTTGGCGGCACCTGCGTGATCCGCGGCTGCGTGCCCAAGAAGCTGATGCATTATGCGGCGGGCGTGCCGCACGAGCTGGACGTGGCCCGGGACATGGGCTGGTCGTTCGGCGAGGTGAAGCACGACTTCCGCGGCTTTTTGAAAGCGCGCAACCGCGAGATCGCCCGCCTCGAGGCGATCTATGCCGGCATGCTCGAAGGCGCGCACGTGCAGGTCGTGAAGTCGCGCGCCAAGATCGCCTGCCGCAAGGAGGACGGATTCGTCGTTGATGCCGGCGGCGAGCTGTTCCATGCCCGCCGGGTGCTGGTCGCGACCGGTGCGTCGCCGTTCTTCCCCGACCTGCCCGGCATCGAGCACGTGGTCAGCTCCGACCATGTGCTGGAGGACGTCTACGACCTGCCCAGGCGGGTGGCGATCATCGGCGCCGGCTATATCGGCGTGGAACTCGCCTGCATCTTCAACGGCTTCGGTGCCGAGACCAGCATCATCCTGCGCGGCGACGAACCCCTGCGCGGCTTCGACGAGGACCTGCGCCGCCATCTGACCGACCAGATGCGCTCGGCCGGCCTGAACATCATGGCCCGCTCCGTGGTCGAGCGCATCGAGCGCACCACCGACGGCCTGCGCCTGCACGGCGTCGAGTCCACGCCCGCCGTCGACCTGGCGGTCTATGCCACGGGCCGCAAGCCGCAGCCCAAGACCAGGGGGATCGGCCTGGAGGAGCTGGAGGTGAAGCGCGACCATGACGGGGCGATCCTGGTCGACGCGACCTATCAGAGCAGCGTGCCGGGCCTGTTCGCGATCGGCGACTGCTCCGACCATGCCGGCAATGGCCTGGACAGCGGCCAGCACGACCTGACCCCGGTCGCGATCGCCGAAGGTCGCGCCATCGCCGAGCGCATCTTCAACAACCGCATCCAGGCGGTGCGCTACGACACGCTGGCGACCGCGATCTTCTCGTCCCCGGAGGCCGCCAGCTGCGGCATATCCGAGGTTCGTGCCCATGCCGAGGGCTACGACATCGAGATCTACAAGGCCAACTTCCGGCCGATGCGCACCACCATGGGCCAGCACGCGCACCGGGTGTTCATGAAGCTGGTGGTGGACAAGGAGACCGACCGGGTGCTCGGCTGCCACATGGTGGGGCCGGACGCGCCTGAGATCATCCAGGGCTTCGCCACGGCGATGACCGCGGGCGCCACCAAGGCCGACTTCGATGAAACCATTGCGGTGCACCCGACTGCTGCCGAAGAGTTCGTCACCATGTACCAGCCCTTCCGCGGTTAGCTATAATGAGAGGGCGAGGAGAAACGAACATGGTCACGACCTGGAACCCGTCGAGCTGGCGCTCGAAGACGGCGCTGCAGATGCCTTCCTACCCGGACGAGGCGGTCCTTTCCGAGGTCGAGAGCCAGCTTGCCAGCTACCCTCCCCTGGTCTTCGCCGGCGAGGCGCGCGAGCTGACCCAGAAGCTGGGCGACGTCGCCGAGGGCCGCGCCTTCCTGCTCCAGGGCGGTGACTGCGCCGAGGCGTTCGCCGACTTCACCGCCGACAAGATCCGCGACACGCTGCGCGTGATCCTGCAGATGGCGGTGGTCCTGACCTTCGGCTCCGGCATGCCGGTGGTGAAGCTCGGCCGGATCGCCGGCCAGTTCGCCAAGCCGCGCTCGGCGCCCGACGAGACCATCGACGGCGTGACCCTGCCCGCCTATCGCGGCGACATCGTCAACGGGCTGGCGTTCGAGGCGGAGCAGCGCGCGCCCGATCCCAGGCGCCAGCTCCAGGCCTATTCCCAGTCCGCCGCCACCCTCAACCTGCTGCGCGCCTTCACCCAGGGCGGCTACGCCTCGCTCGACCGGGTCCAGGCCTGGAACCTGGGCTTCGTCGGCAACAGCCCCGAGGGCGCGAAGTACGAGGACATGGCGAACCGGATCACCGAATCGCTGGCCTTCATGCGCGCCTGCGGGATCACGGATGCCAACAATCCTGAGATCCTGCGCACGACCTTCTACACCAGCCACGAGGCGCTGCTGCTCGGCTACGAGCAGGCGATGACCCGCGTGGATAGCACCAGCGGCCGGTGGTACGACACCTCGGCGCACTTGGTCTGGATCGGCGACCGCACCCGCCAGCTCGACGGCGCCCATGTCGAGTTCTGCCGCGGCATCGCCAACCCGCTGGGCCTCAAATGCGGGCCGACCACCTCGGCCGAGGACCTGCTGCGCCTTTGCGACGTGCTCAACCCGGACAACCGTCCCGGCCGCCTGACGCTGATCGCGCGCATGGGCCACGAGAAGGTCGACCGCCATTTGCCGCCCCTCATCCGCGCCATCCAGCGCGAGGGCCGCAAGGTGGTCTGGGCCTGCGATCCCATGCACGGCAACACGATCAAGGCCGGCAGCGGTTACAAGACCCGGCCGTTCGACCGGATCCTGTCCGAGGTGCGCAGCTTCTTCGCCATCCACAAGGCCGAGGGCACCCATGCCGGCGGCGTGCACCTGGAGATGACCGGCCAGGACGTCACCGAATGCCTGGGCGGTGCGCAGGCGATCACCGAGGCCGGCCTGTCGGACCGCTACCACACCTATTGCGATCCGCGGCTGAACGCCCAGCAGTCGCTGGAGCTGGCCTTCCTGATGGCGAGCGCGCTGAAGGAAGAACGCGCGCTGATGCGGGTCGCGAGCTGACCCTCCCGCCCGCCTGATCCAGGTCCTGGCTCGCCCAGGGATCCCTTGCACGAGCCAGACCCACCCGAACCGACGAGCCAGCGAACGCCATGTCCGGACCCAATAACGGCCACATCGCCCGGTTCACCGACAAGTACTTCCTGCGCACCAAGGCGGTGGTGGAACGTTTCGGCGACGTGCAGGTCACCTATGCGGTGTTCATGCGCCGCCCGGTCCTGTTCGCCCCGCGCCTGGCGCTGGGCTGGCTGACACGGGTGCTGGCCGAGCGCGGCGTCGCCATCGAGATCGAGCAGCGCTTCAAGGAGGGCGACTGGGTCGGCGCCGGCGAGCCGATGATGTACCTGACCGGGTCGCTGGTGGGGCTGGTGGACCTGGAAACCATCCTGCTCCAGCGGCTGGGCCCATGCTGCGTCGCCGCCTTCAACGCCTACAATATGTGCACCGACCTGCCCAAGGTCGGGTTCCTGGCCATGGATGCCCGGCACTGCGCCGGGGCCGAGATGGCCGAGATGATGGCCTATGCCGCCTCGGTCGGCTCGGCGGAAGCGCGGCGCCGTGCCGGTGCGGTGGGCTTCATCGGCAATGCCGTCGATGCCACCGCCCATTTCTTCGGGCAGAAGGAAGGCGGCGGCACCATGCCTCATGCGCTGATCGGCTATGCCGGCAGCACGGTGCGCGCCGCCGAGATGTTCCACGAGACCTTCCCCGACCTGCCGCTCACCGTCCTGGTCGACTATTTCGGCCAGGAGGTCACCGACGCCCTGGCGGTGTGCGCCCGCTTCCCCGCCCTGGCCGCGTCGGGCAACCTGTCGGTCCGGCTGGACACGCATGGCGGCCGGTTCGTCGAAGGGCTGGACACGGCCGAGTCCTATGCCGTGCTGGATCGCCACGTCCCGGATGCCATCCGCACCTACCGCACCCATGAGGAACTGCGCTGGCTGACCGGCACCGGCGTATCCGCCGCTGCGATCTGGCATATCCGCGAGAAGCTCGACGAGGCCGGCTATCCACGCGTGCGGATCATCGCCTCCTCCGGCTTCAGCCCGCAGAAATGCAAGCTGATGGCTTCGGTACGGGCGCCCATCGACGTGGTCGGCACCGGCTCCTACCTGCCCGACCAGTGGACCGAGACCTACGCCACCGCCGACATCATCGCCTATGGCGGCGAGTACCGGGTCAAGGTCGGGCGCGAGTTCCTGTTCCGGCCGAACGGGCGCGACGCCAAGAAGAGCTAGCTGCCTTCGGCCGCCAGTTCCTCCCGGCGCCGCAGCAGGACCACGGCCAGCCCTGCGGCGAACAGGGTCAGCACGGCGCACAGGACTGAGGTGATGTCCAGGGAATGGGTGAACGCGGTCCGGGCCGTGGCAGCCAGAAGCCTTCCAGGTTCCGCCGGCAGGTCGCCAGCGACCGCCAGCGCCGCGGCGAGCGTATCGCGCGCGGCGGCCGCCGCCTCGAGCGGCACCGTCGCCGGTACCGCATCCACCATCAGCCCCTGGTAGGCCGCGACGGTGATGCTTCCGAGCACGGCGATGCCGAGCGCGCCGCCCAATTCGAAGCTGGTTTCGGAGATGGCCGAAGCGGCGCCTGCCCGCTCCGGCGGTGCCGAGCCCATGACGAGGTCGGTGGTGAGCGTGCCGACCGGCGCCAGGCCCAGGCAGAACAGGAGAAGCCCGGCCATCAGCACCGCTAGCGCGTGCGGCCCGCCGATCTGGGTGAGGACCATGAAGCCGAGCGCCGAAACCACCAGCCCCGCAGCGATCACCTGCGCCGGCAGGAAGCGGCGCACCAGCATGGGCGCCAGCATCGACCCGGCCACGAAGGCGATGCCGGAGGGTGCCGTCCACAGGCCAGCCTCCAGCGGGCTCATGCCCAGCACGAGTTGGAGATACTGGGCGATGAACAGGAAGAACCCGAACGCCGCGAACAGGGCCAGCATGTTGATCGCCAGCGCGGCGCTGAACGCCGGCGCCCGGAACAGCGTCAGGTCGATCAGGGGGTGGCTGAGCCGGCGCTGCCGGCGCACGAACAGGAAGCCTGCCGCCAGCCCCAGCACGATGGCCGCGGCCGGAAGCCAGCTAAAGCCATGCTCGGCGCTGTGCTTGATCCCGTAGATCACCGCGAGCACGGCCACCAGCGACATGGCGGCACTGGGCAGGTCCATCCGCCCGGCGTCCGGGTCCCGGTATTCCGGAAGCAGGATGGGCCCCACGGCCAGCAGCAGGACCATCACCGGCACGGCGGCCAGGAACACCGAACCCCACCAGAAATATTCCAGCAGCACGCCGCCCACCACCGGGCCGACAGCACCGCCGACCGAGAAGCTGGACACCCACACCCCGATCGCGAAGGTGCGCTCCCGGTCGTCCTGGAACATGCTGCGGATCAGCGAGAGGGTCGATGGCGCCAGCGTGGCTCCCGCGATGCCGAGCACGGCCCGGGCCAGGATCAGCATCGGGGCGCTATTCGCGAAGGCCGCCAGCACCGAGGCCGCCCCGAACGCTGCGGCGCCGGTCAGGAGCAGCCGGCGGCGGCCGATCCGGTCGCCGAGCGTGCCCATGGTGATCAGCGAGCCGGCCACCAGGAACCCGTAGATGTCGACGATCCACAGGAGCTGCGCGGCGCTGGGCTTCAGGTCGGCGGCCAGGGCCGGCACGGCCAAGTTCAGGACGGTGAGGTCCATGGAATAGAGCAGGCAGGGCAGTGCCAGCACCGCCAGGCCGATCCATTCCCGCCGCGTGGCCGCCCGCCCTGTTCCCGGATCCGTCACCGCCTCCTCCCCCGCCCAATACTTAATGCATCAGTTAAGCATTGGGCGACAGGTAGCGGTGCGCTCGAGGCTCGGCAAGGGGTGCCGGATCAGTTGAAGGCCAGCACCAGCCCCGGCTCGTCCCAGCGCGTTTCCACCAGCTTGCCGGTCCCGGACAAGGTGACGTGGGCGGTGCGCATGTCCGCGCCGCTGAAGCAGATGTTGGTGACCCAGGGGTCCGGGAAGGCAACCTGGCCCAGGATCTGCCCGGTCGGCGAGATCGTGGTGATCTCGCCGGTGACCAGGGTCGCCACGCAGATATTGCCGGCCGCCGTCACCGCCAGGCTGTCGAAGCGCCGGTAGCCCGGCATGGTGCAGAGCAGCCGGCCGCCATTCGGGCTCGGCCATTTCTCCTTGCGCAGTTCGCCCGGGCCCAGGATGTCCCAGGCCCACAGCCGCGCGGTCTCGGTTTCGGCGATGTAGAGCGTGCGGCCGTCCGGCGAGAGCCCGATGCCGTTCGCCCCGCCCGCCACCGGATGGGCTGCCTCGACGATCCGGCTGCCGTCGGCCGCCGCCCAGTAGACCCCGCCATGGTCGCGGTCGCGCGCCCGGCTCTTGCCGAGGTCGCTGAACCAGAAGCCCTGCTCCCAGCCGCAGCCGGGCATGTCGAACACGATGTCGTTCGGCCCGCACAGGCGGTGGTCGCCGCAGCGGTCGTAGAGCAGGCGGATCTCGCCGCTGTCCGGGTTGACCGTCTCGATCCGGCCGCCCGCATAGTCCGGCGCCTGCCCGGCGGTATGGAGGATCCCGTCATCCTCCTTCCAGGCGAAGCCGCCATTGTTGCACAAGTAGAGCAGCCCGTTCGGCCCCATCGCCAGCCCGTTCGGCCCGCCGCAGTCCGCCACCAGCACCGACTTGGCGCCATCCGGCCTTACCCGGGTGATCTGGCTGGCGGCGATCTCCACCAGGACGACCGACCCGTCCGCCAGCACCACCGGCCCCTCGGGAAACTTCAACCCATCCGTCAGCACGCGATAGTCGGCCATCTTCCCCCCTGTACATCGTCCGGCTGGTTGGCAGCAGCACCTTGGCCAACCTTATGATCGTGGTGTAAATTGTCGAATCCCGCTCGCGATATCCTGCAGGGTCGCCATCCGCAACGGGAGGGATCGATGTGGTCGTTCAGTCGAGGCGGAATCGCTGCACTGAGCCTGATCGTGATCCTCGCCGCAGTTCAGCCGGCCATGGCGGAGGACGCCCATCCCCTGGCCGCCAAGCCAGTCACGGGTGGAGCGCAGCTCTGTCCCAACCCGGAAACCTTGAACAAAGAGCGGGACCCCGACCACTACAAGCCCCGACCGGGCTACACCATCACGGACAGCTGCAACACCTGCGCCGATTCACGCAACATATACACTGGCACCGCCGCGAACCGCGGGTGCCGTGCCTACGCACAAATCCTCACCTGCCGGGGCGGCGGATCCTGCTCGGACAAAGACGGGACCTTCAAGATCTATCAGGCCTTCGGCTATGCGCTCCTGCAACTGAAGGCCGGCGGCAAACCGTCGTGTCACTACGTCACCTTCGCGCTCGCGCCGACCATCGGCGTCGAAGATCGCAAACGCCGCGACATCATCAGCTACTGGGACCGTGCCCTCTTCGTCGCGAAGAACACAAGGTCCCCTGTTCTGACCGACGGCGACCTCGCGCTGGCGATCAACCCGGGCGACAAGCGCGGCCAGCATCAGCTGCATATTCATGTGGGAAAGCTGTACCGGGAGATGCGCGACGGGATCGAGACGATCAGGAAGAAAACCCGATTCCAGCAGGTTCCGATCACCATCAAGGGAGCGACCCACCAGTACTGGGTGCGCTACCTGGCAGATGCCACCAGTAGCCCGGCGGAAGTCCTCGCCACCCGCAGCCCGTTCGAGCTGGCAAGCAAGGAATTCGGCGAGGAGCGGATGCCGGTCTCCGGGATCATCGTCGCCCGTTCAAAGGACAACCGGGGATTCTATGTCCTCTGGATCGAGAGCGTGTTCGTCGAGGGCAGGCTCGATTATTCGGGAACGTGCAGGCAGCTGTGACGACACAGCGGATGACCGCCACAGCGCGAAAAGAGGCGGCACAGGGTGCCGGCGTCCGGATGGAGGGCTCGTACCGCCTGCCTGGATCGTCGGCGGCTTGCCGGGCGAAGCCGCCATTGTTGCACCGGTAGAGAAGCCCATCCGGACCCATCGCCAGTCCGCCCGGACCTTAGGATGGATCCGCCCGCATCCAATCGACACGGTTCGCCAGCACCCGCTCGTCTGCCATGTCACACCACCCTCTGTTTTTGCCATGGCCGTCCCTATTCCCGGCACTTCCGTGAAAATTGGTGCGCCTGCCCCTTGGAATAGGCGGAAGTATTGCATGCGATCGATCATGTACTTGTACCACCCTTGAGATTCCAGCCATCAGCCGGACGGCAGGAGAAGACTGGGCGTTCCCGAAATGCCGGACACCAGGCTGGCCACACAACATTTCATGAATACCTGGAAACCATGTGGCAGCCGTGACGTTCAACCACCACATCCGGTCCCATTGACGAACGAGGAGGCACTGGTCTTGGGCGCCTGGGACGAGATCGCACGGCTGCGCCGCCATCAGCAGGTCCTGATGGAACTTGCCCATGTTGCGGCACACCGGCTGCCGGTGGACGGGCTGCTGCAGACCGCGGTGGCGCAGATCGCGCGCGGCGTCGAGATCGACCACGTCAAGCTGCTGCGCTACCGGCCGGAGACCAGTGACCTCCTGGTCGAGGCGGGGGTCGGCTGGAAGGAGGGGTTGGCCGGCCACGCCACCTTCGGTGCCGACCTGTCGTCGCCTCCCGGCCATGCCTTCCAGACCGGCCAGCCAGTCCATATCCTCGACCTGCGCCAGTCCGACGAGTACCGGATGTCCTCGGTCCTGCGCGAGCACGGCATCGTCTCGCTGCTGAACGTGCCGGTGCAGATCGACGGCGCCACCTGGGGGGTGCTGGAGGTCGACAGCAGCGTGGAGCGCGACTTCAGCGGCGATACCCGGAACTTCCTGATGATCGCCGCCTCGATCATCGCATCCGCGATCCACCGCGAGCAGGTCAGCCAGCAGCACCAGCAGGCCATCGCCGAACTGGCGCTGGAATCACGCCGGCACCAGCTGCTGCTCCACGAGATGCAGCACCGGACCAAGAACAATTTCCAGATGATCCTGTCGATGATCTCGATCCAGGCGGCGCGGCTGCAGACGGAGAACGGCCGCAGCGTGCTGGGCAAGATCGCCGACGGCATCATGGCGATGTCGCTGGCCCACGATCAGCTGGCCTCGACCCAGGCTGGCGAGGTGGTGAACCTGCCCACCTATCTGAAGGCCCTGACCACGAGCATCCAGAAGCCCCTGGAAACGGTCACCGTCGACATCCGGGCCGACGAGATGAACGTGCCGATCCAATATGCCGTGCCGATCGGCCTGATCGTCAACGAGCTGGTCACCAACAGCGTGAAGCACGGCTTCGGCGCGACTGGCGGCGCCATCCATGTCGAGCTCCGCAGCGGCATCAGCCGCGGCGAGATCAAGCTGAAGGTGGCCGACAATGGCCGGGGCATCGACCCGTCCAGGCCGCGCGGGTCGGGCCTCAACCTGATCGAGGCGCTGGCCCGGCAGATCCGCGGCCAGGTCCTGCAGGACAGCTCGGGACAGGGAACGCAGACCTGCGTGGTCTTCGCCCTGCCCTGAGCGACCGGTTCAGAACGCCAGCTGCTTAGCCTGGATCACGTGCGGCAGGGCGTGGATCCTTTCCAGCACCTCCGCCGGAACGGCCTGGTCGATCGCCACCAGCGCGATGGCGTCGCCGCCCGGCTTGTCGCGGCCCAGATGGAACGTCGCGATGTTGACCGCCGCCTCGCCCAGGAGCTGGCCCAGCGCGCCGATGAAGCCCGGCTTGTCCTGATTGCGCACGTAGAGCACGCTGCCGGCCAGCTCCGCGTCGATCGGGATCCCCCGGATCTCCACCAGGCGCGGCTTCACCCCCTGGAACAGCGTGCCCGAAACGGTG
>VFQN01007859.1_pt1 | contig 11191 bp, 19 predicted proteins | sample 3512371 | NCBI WGS metagenome assembly VFQN01 (sample SAMN10412370, study PRJNA504923) | tailings metagenome | isolation source: Replicate 2 from Balatoc abandoned mine | place: Philippines: Itogon, Benguet | collected 2017-08-28 | reverse complement strand
GGCTGTTTTGTTGCCCTCTCGGGGTGGGGTGTGGTACGAAACCCCGACCGGAACGGATCCCCTGTAGAAAACGCAACCAAAAGGAAGTAAGCAAAGCTAATCTAGCCGCAGGCTCTCCTGTGGCGGTTGACCACTCGCACATTTGCGGAAAGACCGAAACCAAACCTTCGTTCAGGTTCCGCTCTGCCCGCCCTTGTCCGGGTGGGTGGGGCGCGCAGGGGGCTTGGCCCGGGCGCCCGGCGTTGCCTTGTGCGGTTTTTTTCTGTGGACAGGTAAGGAGACGGGAAGGGACAAGCCAGCGGGAAACCAAGCCCAGCCAGCACAGGCAAGCACCAGCGCCACCTAACACCCAAACCCAGCGCCACCTAACCACAAGACAGGGCACACCTACGGCGTGGCTCGTTGCCCTCCCGGGATGGAGGGTGTGGCATGACACCTCGAACATACGAGGTCCCCTGTAAGCCGCAACAAAGCTAAGTAAGCTCGGCATCACGGCAGTGTGTCCTGTGCATTAGAATGAGCCAGTAGTTGGCTGTAGCGTCGTTGGCGACTTGAAGAGGGGGTGCCACTGAGCTGGGCAGGTGTCGTGAGTGTCATCAGGGCTGCAACCAACCCACGAGCAACAGCCTGGCTGCTTTGCTTTACTCTGGGGGCGGCTGGCTGGGAGGCGGAGCCCGACCGGAAGGGGTCCCCCTTGCGAGAGGTCTCCTTGTGGGTGCGGTACAGCGCCCCAGCCGGAAGGGCCCCTTGTACCATAGCAAGCCGCTGGGCTACTAGTTCTGCAGGGCTAGTTCGTTACACTACCAGATGCTGTGTGGTGTTGTGCACAAACCTAAGCAAAACACCCGCACACACGACGCCAAGAGAGACCAGCGACAGGCAGCACGCCAGGGCAGAAGGTGTGTCCCAGAGTGGCGGTGGCGATTAAGGTGTGCAACAGGTCCCAGGCTTACCAGGGCCGAAGCAGTCCATGTACTGCTCACTGCTCTCGGTTTGTAACGATGCTGATTCTGCCTGTCTCGTGCGTTGCTCGTTGACTGCACATGTGAGGGGCTTCTGGATGTGGAGACACTGCCGCTGCACTGGATTGGCCCTAGCGGTTCGTGTTGCTTTGGGAGGCCTGTCGCGTCACCCCCAAATGAATACGGTAGGTCCCCTGTTAAAAGGGCTAAGCCAAAAACTGCCGCTCTGCCGGCCTCAGTACACAGGAGGTTCGGCCAGGCTCGGCAGCACGGCAGGGTACCATACATCGGCACCGGGAACAGCCGCCAGCACGGAGGCTCGGAGGGGCCTCACAAACCGTGTGTCGTCTGTTGCAAATTGGGGCGACTGAGTAGCAGGCGTCATGCCTATCATGGCCGCACCAGGTAATGGGCAGTAGTCTTGCTGCCTTCGCCAGAACTTCCGGTATCCGCCGTACTATGCATGCAGACCGTGGGCAGGACCCTGCTTCCGGCAGCAACACACCCAAAGGCATGTGTAGGGCACCGGCACACCCTTGGGCAACGCGACGCAATACCGCAGTAAGTGTGGCACAAGCCAATGTACAACGCCGCATTCTCATGTAGGGGTCGCCCGCGGGTCAATGCCCGCGGGTCAATGCCCAGTGCCCCCGGACGGGCAACACGGACACCTTGCGGATAGCGCACGCACGGAACCCAATCACACCGTAGGCCTCCGGCTGTCCATTGCACGAGCTGGAGGCCTGGAGCACGCCTAGTAGAGGCACATGAAGCGAGTAAACAAAGGAGCCGCCTGGTACTTCAGAAGCCTTGCACGTGGCCTGGTCTGCAGGGTGGATATGGAGGTGCTGACGGCGGCAGCGGGCGGGGGGCACGTGTGCCTGCGGCACGGCGTGCCAAAGCCCTGCATGGCTGACGGAAGCTGGGACCTTTGAGCTTTGGCAACAACAAGGTGTTGCTCCCGGGAGGAACGGGAAAGTAGGAGACAAATTATTGCGCATTGTGGCGTCGCGACCCGGTTCGTTACGGTAGGTGCGGTCAGGGGCAGGTGGTCCCTGGTGGTCAGGGGTCTCTCCTGGGTGCAGTCCTCGAGCTCTAGGACCCCGGGGTCAGGTAACGCTGAAAGTGTGAGTCTACAGCAGCTCCTGTTTCCACTAGGGACACGCATGAAGGGTTGGAGCCGGCGGTTCATGGCAGGGCACAACGGCGGTGTCGCAGGGAGAAGGGGCCCTCCAGCACGTGCCCTCACGCCTCGGCGCAGCGCTGGAAGCGTGGCTGGAAGGGTGCCATATCCGTGGAAGCTATGATGAAAACAGATTTGCAAGACGCTACTGCCATATTCAGATGGTCCAGTGCAGTGACTTTGCTTGGTAGTGGCCTTATCCTGCCCTATCTCCCCTCTCGGGGCCCAAAGGGGGCATGTGTTTGTCGGCAACTGAACTGTAACTGACGTTTCAAGCTGGGTACCGCACGACCACAGCACCTGCTGCAGATCATACGTGTAGGAGAAGGTACAGTAAGCTAATGTTAGGTGCATTTTGGGGGTGTCGTCGGCGCGAAGGCCGCAAGGCCCTACCTGCCTTTCGCGCACGGCAAGGCGCGCATGGGCCCATCGAGAGTACTTGGAGTCACGCCCTGTGAAACACCTGCAGCACTTCCGTTATACTGGTTAGCTTAACTATCACCAATACATCAAAGAACTAACCTTAGCAGGTGCTGTTGTGCTGCCTGCCTCATTTCAATTTACCGAGCTTGTTTCTCCTGCCACCGCCAACATGGCTTCCCACACGGAGCAGCTTACTGAGGAGCAGATTGCTGAGTTCAAGGAGGCTTTTGCTCTCTTCGACAAGGACGGCGATGGTGCGTAAGGGCCTGTGCAGGGCTCCAGCCCAGCTGGGCAAAGCATACTTTGGGCAATCTCGGACACGCATCAGTGCATCTTTAGGGGAGTACTTCTTCCGGTGCGGGCGTTCTTCCGTAGCCGGGGTTCCGCGGCTTCACGATGCCCTATGGAAAGTTCAGCGGCGCTTCCGATAGAGCAGCCTGGTTCTAAATTCAGCGCAGTACCCCACTTGCTTAAAGCAACGGTGCATACTTTGACAGCCGGGGGCGCGCCTTGTCACAGAGAGATCCCATGCGCTGCCCTGCTAAGCTGTTCTTGGGTTTGCTCTACGACAGGCACAATCACCACCAAGGAGCTGGGCACTGTCATGCGCTCTCTGGGCCAGAACCCCACCGAGGCTGAGCTGCAAGACATGATCAGTGAGGTGGACGCTGACGGCAACGGCACTATCGACTTTCCCGAGTTCCTGATGCTTATGGCACGGAAGATGAAGGTATGAAGGGTTCAGGTGCAAGCACGCTTTATCACTCCCGGGACATGCGCCCTTGCTTGAACGTTTACTCACCACCATGTCCCTCTGGACTGCAGGAGACTGACCACGAGGACGAGCTGCGGGAAGCCTTCAAGGTGTTCGACAAGGACGGGAACGGCTTCATCTCTGCCGCTGAGGTACGTTCGCATGTTGGACTTTGACCTGCGCGTGACTTTCTCCCACTGCTGCATTAGCCTAGGTTCGGTTGCACTTGTCCTTACACTTGGACATTACTGTTGCGCAGCTGCGCCACGTCATGACGAACCTCGGGGAGAAGCTGTCGGAGGAGGAGGTCGACGAGATGATTCGTGAGGCCGATGTTGACGGCGACGGCCAGGTCAACTACGAGGAGTTCGTGCGCATGATGACCAGCAGCTGCGATAAGCACGACCACGCGCAGCCTGGGCGCAAGTAAGCGCTGTGTGCGCCGTGCTTGCTGTGCAAGGGTGCAGTAGTAAGACAGCACACTAGAGCAGGCGGGGCTGCAGGGTTGGCCAGCGGCATCGGCCATCCCCGCCCTGGTCCACTCGTGTTGTCAAGTTGCGTACAGGGGTTTCGACGATAATTTCTGGGACAGGGTGGTGTCGTGTACTGTAGCGCCTGGGTTGTGTGGGGCTTAACCCGCTGGTGGGCTGACATGCTGGTCTGTTGCGAGCATGGTTACAGCCCTCGTTGTGCTCAGAGGGGAACATGTAATCGACTGCATGCGTTGTCGTGCACCAAGCAAGGGCGTGAATGGTGAGGGCAAGTGTTGACGCCCATATTGTACCTATTGTAAGCCTTCTTGGTGCATGCAGCATGTTGGACGTTGTCGTTGACGGCCTTTTACAAAATGGCTGAAGCTGTATCCAAGCGCAGCAATGCGATGGCAGCATCAGTCGCTCGCCTGTACAGACTGACTTTTGACCAGAGTGCGTCTTGCACACTGTTAGCATTCCTGCTGCGGTCCCCGTGTAATTGGTCTACACGCTTGGCCCGGACTATGGGGAGAGCTAAGGCCATATCTTCAAGCGCCGTTATGATTGCCTCCTTGATTGCCACCTGCAGAGCATGCATATAAGCATGAGAATGTCAGATCGAATACCAGGGCGTGCAACGCCAAGGGCAGGAACGCGAACACACCGTACCTGGAGACCTGAGCACCTGTGTGGCAGGGAACGGAGGTCGCTGACCAGCAGCAACTCGATAGCACCCGCACCGTGCGTTGCGAGTGGGGCCTGCAATGGGTCACATGATTCATAAAATTGCGGCTGTCGGGGGCCGTTGGTTGGTGTATTTCGTAAGCAGTCCCACCCTGCTACCGACTACCACACATGGAAGGGGGTCTCCCCTGCGACCACAGGATGGCTCACATCTGCTCATAAGCATTACCCGTGTACTCACCTGCAACAAGCCCGAGCGCAACAGCAGCAGCGCTGAGTTGATGGCTGCAACGGTGTTGTCAGCGGATGCGCCATCACTTGGGCACGAAACCAGGAGGGTTGCCCAAGGCTCCGCTCCGGCGCCATGGCGTGGCTGTAACACTAGGACTTGCCGTCTCGCCACGGCCTGCAAACGACACGAGACAGCCTACCATGAGGCTCGAAAGTCCTAGCACACACTGGTAGCTATCAAGCGGGTTGCGTCTATAATCGCAGCTTTTGTTGCACACGACGCCTGTACACGACAGGCAAAAGCTACCGGTACATGCTTGATCTCCGTCATGCTAAATAGTCTTAGCTAACAGCTGGTAGCTGGCGAGCAGGGCACGTCCACATTTACAGGTACAGCTCCAGGAAACGCCAAGCCTCATACCTTTGAGAAGGCGATAACCTGAGCGCCGCACTCCAGCCCCTCCGGTACCGACAGCAGGTTGGAGAGCGGCGAGGAGCCGGTAGCTGCTGCTAGCGTGGCCGTGCGGGCCGCCCCCAAGCGCTGCACCACTTGGATGCCACGTGCGTTGAGCCACTCTTGCACTACGGAATGAACGCCCTGCAGGCCGCGAACAAGCGTACATGGTCGTGTACGGGGCTAGAGTTTTGGACGAGCAACCAATAGGTACCAGGCTACCACCATGCATGAAAGTGTGCTGTGCTGCACCACATGCACGCTTGGCTCCCGGCTCACAGTAAAGCAGCAGCAGCAACGGCTGTTGCTTTGCCTGGCAACCGTGACCATTCGGTCAATCAGTGGCCAACGTGTAAGCAGCCCATAAAACATACCTTCTGGCACAGGACGAAGCGGGTATCCGGCCGCTGCTGCAGAATGCATTCCAGCGCCCGCAGTACGGACCACAGCGCGGCGGTCTCTCCATCGTCTGCCGGTGGGAGTTCGAGCGTAACCATTGTTACGGAACGTTGGTTTAGCTCAAGGCCAAGGTGGCAAGCCCAACCCCTAGAAATGCACCCCAGCGAGGCCTCTCATTGCGGGCCTCTCACCCGGCACTGCGCACTGTCGCATGCAACCCACGGCAGCAATTCTGTCGCCACACGCTTCCGTGCAGAAGGAATTATGCAAACAAACTCACCGAGCGCACCAAGAGCCTCCTCTACCACGATCCGAAAGGGCCCGTCAGCAGCACCGCTGGGGGCCTGGCTGCTGAGCGCCGGGTCCACGGCGCCCCCGTCCAGCGCAGTGCTCACCAGCAGCACCCCAACCTCCACGGGCTCCTCGCAGCCCACATGCTGCAGGCCGTACGGCATGCTCTCGGGGTCGATCTCCACCGCTACCCCAGGCACGACGCAGCTAGCGCTCAGGGGCGCGCCGCGCAGCACCTGCGTGGTGACACGCTGCGTGATGCTGCCCGCTGCCGCCGCCTCCGGTGGCGAGTCCGGCAGCGACCGCACGAACGCCTCGACCACCAGCGCTGCCAGCTGCTCAAGCTCCTCCTCAGTGAGCTGGCTCGCCTGCAACAAGCAACATGCAAAGCCTCTCACGGCGCTAGCCTTGCCAGGCTTGTACCTTCAGCCGTCAACACACACTTGCGGTACCAGCACACGCTCTCAGCATCAGGCAATGCGATCCTCATATCCTTGCCGCATAGTGTGTGTGTGAACACTACCAACTACCGCAGCGGGCAACCCACCAGCTTCGGCTGCAGCACACCTCGGCATACGGCCATGTACTGCTGTACACCACAGCAGGGCACGTGCACGGGGCTGCTTGACGTGGGCGCAACGGGCCCACCGCCGGGGGCCACAGCACCAGTGAGGACACCTTGCAGCCTGTGGACGCGCGGAGTTAAAACGTAAGTGGTCATATGCTTGCATGGTAAGAGCCCGTCATACACCGTAACGGCACTACGGTTGCATCGTTTCCCCGGGCACATACAAGCGAAGCTGCGCGCCCGTACCTGTCGCCAATGGCTTGCAGGGCAGCGCAAGCCTCAAAAATGTCGCGACGGGTCGTTGCTACCCGCAGTCCGGCCTGCACCATCCTGCAAGGCAGGCGCGTTGCTGGGCGGTTGGCCTGTGTCCATCTCTGCGAACTGTGAGGCTAATGCGGACTACAACGCCGGTGCTGCGGTCATCTTTCAATGCTAGCGTGCATTTCAACCGCTGAGGCTATGACCACCACATGAAGCCTTGCATGCACCTATGGGGGTTGGACCAGCCTCGTAGCCCTGGACACGTGCCTACCTTGCAGCCAGGTACAGGCACGCCAGGCCGCCGTCCCCGTACTGGGCATGCTGAGCAATAGCAGTGCTTGCCACCAGCAGCTGTCCAAGAGGGTTTGCAATATGCATGCCTGAGGGTAGGGCAGGGGCGTCAATGTGCACGTTTGGGCAGCAAGTGCTGCGGGAACGTTGACTACGTCGCACACCCGGGACGTGCTGAATCAGCGCAAGCCTCACACCAGTACCGGGTCTAGCAGGCCTCCAAAGCAGACGCAGGTTGGAACATAGCCATACCCGAGAACAGCTGGCCGCTGGAGGTGGTGATAATACTGGACGGCGTATTGACAGACGCTTGCACGGCCTTTAGTCTGGTCAGTTGAACAGGGGAGAGTCACACCTTGTTAGTTTCCACCGCAGTGGCGGTCTTGTGTCACCCCAGCGTTGGGGCCTGACAGCTGGTTGGCCGGTCCCTCTGGTGGTACTGGGCCCCTTTACACTGGTTGGGTACAGTGGAGACGCATGTGCCTACCTGCCATTTGGTCCGTAGCATGAGAGGGCAATATCTGCAAGTGCGCCGCAGACTGCGTCCAGGGCAGCCCGGTTCTGTGGAACAAGGTCCATGGCTAGCTGCGCAGCAACCAGCAAGGTAACCCGGCTGCCCTCTGTGTAACAATACTACGCGTCTTTCTATACGCAAGCGGTAGGTGCTAGGTAGCGGTAGCTGCTGCCTGTATGCGTACTAAGCTGACATGCAGTACGCGCGAGTACCCAGCCCCTGATGTCGTTTAGCCCTAACCGCTGTCAGCAACTATGATGCTTAGGTTACACGGGGACACGGAAGAATTGATACACGTGTGACTATCTTGTTCTTGCCGTGTGACTGTCTTGAGTTGTGCGACGACGATGGCTTTGCAGAACAGCGTCTCGCGGTTGGCTCAGCATCTCCTAGGGCGCGTAACAGTAGCATCCTATGCAACTAAGGCGACAGCGGTGGCGCCAGTGCCTGGCATCGACTGGAAATCGGTTCCCGTGCCTGCTTCGACTGTCAAGGACATTCCCGAGACTATCGGTGGCATTGCTTTCAAGGGAGACCTGAGGGCTACGAGCGGACTGGGCCTGGGTGACGGCATCTCAAACCACACGGACAAATGGCTCACGGTGGGTCGTGATGGTGTCAGCCACCTGCAGGGAACACCCAGTGTGGGTGCAAGCAGTTCGGCGCACAGCTTCATTGCCCCCTAGGGAGCTCACTGTCTTGGGGATGGTCGTGAGGGGGAGTGTAGGACGCATGCTTACAAAGGATGGGGGGCACACTGATGGCTTGAGTGGGGGTTTACCTCCTACCACCCACTGCCGCAGACGCGGCATCGGCAAGCCCCCAGGGCGTCCCTGTCATTATGGGTTCCTGTCGTGCCTGACCTCCGAGGCGCCTCGCACGTTGCATCCATGCTCTGGTGATCATAGTCATGGGGTGTTGCTGTGCAACCAAGCAACTTTTGCTGCTCTAGGGGGTAACGTGGACATAAGTCCTCAGCTTGTGGGGAGCTGGGGACAGTGCGCCGTGCTGCTACTCGCATGGTCGATATGAGGCGTTACACTGATCTGGAGGTGCTGCAAGCTACCTGCTGCCACGTGCAACACTGCAGCCCAGGGTCCCATTTAAGATTATGCAGTGCCTTGCTCCCGGGGCAGCCTGCCTGGTTAGGGCCCAGCTCATTTAGACGCTGTTCGAGCGACTCCCGGTAAACCATAACCGTCGACCTGTCCCCCAGGGCGGCGGCAAGTCCCCCATGGAGTACATCAGCGAGGTGGAGCCCATCAAGGTCAAGGGCTTCGTGGTGGCGTCGTACGGGAGTAAGTTGGTCGGGGACGGGGGAGGGCGGGCATGCCGCATGGGCCCAGATGCTGCTTGTCAAGTCTTGTACACTAGGATGCTGGGAATGCAGCGCCGAAACTGTCTACTGTCGGGGGCGCTTGATGCTCGTAGTTACATGGGCAATGCTGCCAGCTTGTGCCCGTTTAACTGACATGTTTTTCTCCCGCCCCACTGCATTGCCGCGTGCCTCCAGGTGACGACCCAGCCCTGGGCTGCCCGGTGAGTGCATGTCATGCAGCGCTGGGCAGGGGCATGAGGCATTTTGTGACTGACTACTATTGGCTACTTTGTGGCAGGGTGGTCAGGACCGCGTACCATTGCATGTCGTGGCAGTGAAACTTGTTGCCGTTGTTGCAGCAGGCTGGTCATCGTAGGCGCACCTCGAAAGTGCCCGACGGGTGCTGCATGCCGGTACTGTGCTGCAGCTGAGCTGGGCGGCCTGCGCTGTGCCCCGCAGGTCGAGTACATCAACCTCAAGGGCACCTCCAAGGAGAACCCCGCGGTGTGCAAGTACACCGGCAACCGCTACTACTCGGACGACTGGAAGCACGGCGGGGCGCACTGAGCCGCCAGCATGCAGTGGGACCGCAAAGCGGGGCTGAGACGTACAGCGCGGCAGGAGTTTGGCGGACCGTTGTGCGCTTTGCGAACTGCACACAGTCGCCCCTGGCTGCTCATGGCTTATACTATTTATAGATAGATGTGTGTAGATACTTGGTGCAGGAACCGTGGCATTATGGGTGCATGCGTCTGGCGTGGTTGGTTGGTTGCATAGCAGTAGGTCTGGGTGTATGCAGGAAGCTCTGAGGCGGTGCAGGCTGCGACGCGCTAAGCGACACCGGGCTTGTTTTTCCGGGGATATTGGCTGATCAACTGAGGACGATTGTAAGGATGCATAGTGATCAATCATGTGCCTTACAAGAAATAGCGGGCAATCGTGCATTACCCGGAAGGGTTCGCCCCATCGGCCAGCGGCGTTGCACTAGTCCCGCCCGCAGCCTGCCTTTGCGGCCCCGCCCCCTCCTTCACAGCCTGCCCAGCTTCCCCTATCCCTGCGTCAGCTCGCGCTAACTCCTCCTGCGCTATCCGCACCAGCTCGCTATTGGCCGTGGCTGCCCCACCGCTGCCGCTGCCTGCTGGGCCGTGCTTGCTGGCCGCCTTGCACGTCCGCAGCAGCTTGCGCAGCACCATGACCTGCTGCTGCAGCTGGCGGTTCTCCTTCTGTGGGCGCGTAAAGTTCGGTGAGACAGCGGTGGTCAGGAGGACAGAGAATGCCTGCCAGACGGGAGGAGGGCCTGCCTGCGCCTGATGTGTTCGTCCCCTGGTCCCCCTGTCAAGGGCCCATGCCGGGCGCGTGCACCCAGCCCCTGGTGGTACCGGCACGACAAGGCAGGTCCCATGGCATGGCATTGCCCACCTCTAGTTTCTCGTTGTCCAGCGTGAGCTCGTACAGGAGCTGATGGGCAGGGGCACGAGCAGGGAGCAGGCGGGGCGGGGGAGGACTGTCATCGGGCGCGTGGTGGTATTTGCATGGTTGCTCATCCCGTACGGCACGTGCGGTGCTCAATGTATGGAGTGGGGTATTGCGGGCCACAGGGGGCCCTGTAGGCCCAGAAGCCTGAACCGATCCAGTGAGGAAGCCCAACGTAAGGTGCACAGTGCATGAACGCGCGGACGCTATCTTGCATGGTTCGCGCATTCTGGGCCTGCGGGTGCACGGTTCCTGGCCTAAGGATCATCCTTACATAAGCAAGACGCTTGCTCATTATGGTACGCCCTTTTGGAGCACCATGCAAATCCTGCCCTTGTAACGTGTCCCGGGAGTACTGCTTGAATGATCCAAATCTCCTAGCGTACACGTCAGTGGGCTGATAGGATCCCACCCACCCCGCGCCTTTTACCCTACCACGAAAGCTGCTGCATGGGGGCTAATGGCAACCGTGCGGAGACAGGGTGCGGCGTAGGCAGCACAGCAGCATCGCGTGCCAGTGCACTGGGTATGCCCATCGCCTCTGTGCGCCCCTTCTTGACCTAACACACGCGGACGCACCATGCCTTCGCGGTCTAGGCCCCTTTGCTGTGCTCCGATACATTCAGTGTCCAGTATTTAACCGCACCCTGCTACACGCGCACGCACCTTCTCTCGGACGAGCGCCTGCGACTCTACCCTGACGGCCTGGGCCTGGTGCGCATCCGCACTACTGGATCCCCAGTCCTGTTGAGCTGTGATGAGGAACAGTAATGCTACCAGCCCAATGATGAAGGAGGGACTTAGGCCACGGTCCGGGGCTGCTTGGCCAAACATCCCAACGGCTTCAGCTTCTGCTGGGTGGGGAGGGGGGGGTGGAGTAGGGGCGGACGCCAGCTCCGCCCAAGGCCGCTG
>VFQN01007858.1_pt1 | contig 11192 bp, 7 predicted proteins | sample 3512371 | NCBI WGS metagenome assembly VFQN01 (sample SAMN10412370, study PRJNA504923) | tailings metagenome | isolation source: Replicate 2 from Balatoc abandoned mine | place: Philippines: Itogon, Benguet | collected 2017-08-28 | reverse complement strand
CTAACCCTAACCCTAACCCTAACCCTAACCCTAACCCTAACCCTAACCCTAACCCTGGGCTTAACCCCGGGCCAGTGCGAGGTTGTGATTGTGCACTGTTTACACACTGTGTTGGCACCCTCCTCTCCAGCAACCCTAACTTAACCCTCGTGCTACCGTGCCCCTGCCGGGAGCTAAACCCGCGCTACCGCGCGCCACGGGTCCTCCCGCACACTGCCCTACTGCCACTCCAACCCTCCCTAGCACCAGAGGTTAAGGTTACTTCACCTACCCTCACTTTACGCAGAAACCTTTAGGGCCTCTAAACCCAACTTGCCCACCCTAGCCAGCAACCCTCCTGACTACAGCTTCGCCCGCAACTCCCCGGGTCAAACCAAAACCCGGGTTTGGGTTAGGGTTAGGGTTACGCGTAAACAACACCTTTGTCCCCTCAAACCAACCCTCACAACCAACCGCAACCCTCTCAACCTTCCGGGTCAAACGAAAACCTTAGGTTTGGGTTTGGGTTCGGGTTAGGGTTACGGGTAACGGTCAGCGGTACGGGTTAAGGGTTGGGTTAGGGTTACGGGTAAGAACCAAACAACACACTGTGTGTTTCGCTCCCTTAAAACCAATTACCACCACCACCATATCCAGTGCGGACAACTAAGAACCGTCATCGGCCGCTTGGCCACGCTCCCCGATCGCCGACAAAGGGGGCGAAAAGTACCCAGGTAGGATAAGAAACCGTAGATGCAAGGGAACCCCTCTGGTCCACTACCAGATGAGCAACCAGTTGAACACGAATTCACTGGTTAAACCAGCCGCATAACCCTCCGCTGCGACCGTCGAGATCGACAACCGGCCAAGCACCCAACCCCAGACGAGAGCCCTCCGACAGGAACACTCAGGATGGACAGCCGGATAGATCGCCGAGATGAACAGGCGAGGCGAGCAGCAGAAACAGCCAGAGAGGTCACTGATGTGAACCCTAGATCCCACTTGGGCTACCTGCCCCTTTGACCTATCAGATAAGTGCGTAGAGTTGCACCATGAGGCACCTAACCCTACTGCCCAGGTTTGGAGACAGGTCGGGTCGAGACGAATTGACAGGGGAAAAGGGAAGGAAAGAAAAAAAAAAAAAAAACCCGTAAGCCAGAAGGGTCCGAAATCAATAGGATTGAAACTAATTCAACCCGTCGAGGCGATCATTTCATCGTCCCCGCGTAGTTCGGTCGTCTCGCATCATCGCCGTTGTATATGCATCGTCGCCGCTCGTCGTGTTCTGAACTCGGTTGTAGTTGAAAGTGGAGAAATGGCTCCCCAAAAAAAAAAACTCCGGGGACTGCTTCAGCTTTAACCCCCTCCCAGCCCCCCTGCAGCCACCCCCTGCCTCAGCCTTGATTAACATGGCTGGCCATGGCTGCCGTGATGTGACAGCCCCTGGCTAGTCACAAAGCCACACACAACAACTCTTCAGCTACGCGCGCCCCTAAAAAATTAGATATACGGCACATAAATAACCGTCACCCACCCGGTTCTGCCCAACACACCGGTACACTTCTTTTCACTCCCTCTTTCCCCCTTTTCTTCAACTACATTCATTCAACTGCATATTATCGTCTCCCCAAAATGGATGTTGACGTCCCCTGCACAATCTGCGGTTCTTCCGACGCTCGCCGATGCGCCCGCTGCCATTCCGCCGCATACTGTTCTCTTGAATGTCAGCAAACTGACTGGCGCACCCATCGCCTTCTCTGCGCCAAGTTCTCGGAGCAAGCCCAAGGCAGCTTTGCCAGTCGGCCTTCTCCAACACATTATCTTGCTATTTTCTTCCCTATGGACAAGACGCGGCCTTCCCTTGTGTGGGTAGACACCAAGAAGGACAAGTACGAGGTCGAGCCTTACTTCCACCCAGTCCTGGACCAACTCCTGCATATCCCCGGGAATAAGTACATCGGGCGCGACTTGCGCCAGGTGCAAGGCAATGTTCTCCGTGGAAGACCCAGCACTCAGGATACCCTCAACCTTTGGTTCCTCGATCCGGATGTGCCACCCCGCAATATGACAACGAACAAGGCAATCCATGGTACAATCCCAACCCTAATTGCCGATACATGGGGCGAGTTTATCTGGAAAGGCCCGGTCGTTGCAGTCATGAGGAAGGGAACCGGATTTGAACCACGCCACTCCACCGACATCACCCTCACTGCCTACCGCGATGCCATAGACTACCTAGGCTATTATAGGGACACAATCGGTAGCATGATCGAACCTGGCCAAGACGACCATTTCTCCAAGCGCGTGCTAGCCGACAGGATCTCCAAGGTTGTTGGTGTCCGTATCAATTGCCTCCGCGATCAGATCAGCCGACAGGAGCCTCAGATGGTGGAAGTGACTGTGCCCAAGACGCACCCTCTTTTTAACCTAGAGGGTGATGACCCGTGCGATATTCCCGCGCTTTTCGGCATGGACCTCGTTGCAAAGTCTTACAGCAACAGTCAATCCAACGACGATGAGATGCCTCCAGCTGATGATCTGCAGAACCCTCTGGCTCAGCTTTTGTTCATGAAAATCTCGGTCAAGGATGGGAAATGGGTCAGCATGCCCAATTACCGGCGTCATCTCTGCCAAGGTAGCATCCTTCTCGTCTCCCACCGTCCAAAACGGGACATCAGAAAAGAAGATATCCATAACTTTTGTAGCCTCATCGAGGAAATCGCCGTACCTTTTATCTTGAAAGAAGATGCATCTGGCCCCGGCGCAAAAAAGAGATTGCTGAGTCGGCTTGAAGAAGAAGGAACTCGTCGTGGCATGAAATACTCTGGGGAAATGTATTAAAGTATGTTTTTTTGGCTTATACTGTCTAACACAAATATATAACTTTTTGCCCATCTTACTTGAAGAAATACATATTGGAGTGATGATGATGATGCTGGAGTTGCAACGTGGTTTTTCTAAATAGTACTGGTAATTCATCATTATGAAAACCTGTACTAGCTTTCCTTTTCTAATACCAACAAACTACCCTATACTTAATTAAGTCTAGAGCTAGAAAGCTTTAGAGAAAGAGGAAGAAAGTAAAGAGAAGTATACAATTAGGATCTGAAATACCTAGAATATATAGAAATAACTTTATTGACTCTTTGTTTATAATATAATCTAGCTTACACTTGGCCTCAATTACTTGTAGGTTTGTTATGGGATTTTAACTATAGTCTTCAGCTAAGATTAAAATTTCACTGACTAGAGTATTTATAATTTCCTTATCTACATCCCTATTTAACTGATTGATGGAATCCTTAATACAACAAGCTAGATATGAAACTGGATATATGACCCCAATATACAGGCTGAGTTTCATATCTAGTCGCACAAAGCTAGTAAGAATATGCGATACGGCATCTACTATCCCGTTACTTCTAACCTTTGTATAGGTAACCCTAGCTCTAATCCGACACCCACCGCTCTCACAGGTCATCTCCAGATAGAGGTAAATGTAGATATCTACGGATCTGCTTGATAGAATAGATGATATGAGATGGGTATGTATTCTGTTGTGGATGGGTATTCGTATCCTGGTTTAACACGATGGCTGCAACGGTGTCCGTCAGCTTGGCATCATCAGGAATGGTTATACACGGCTTGATGATATGTGTGCAGAGAACTGTGCGGCTGCCGTTCTTGGCAGTCACAGACATGACGCCGTTGATCTTGTCGGGGTTGGGGAAACAGAGTACCTGCTGGCAGAAGCGGTAGTACAGCACGCAGAGGAACCGTTGTGCCGTGATGAACGGACTACGGCTAAGCTGCTCGAACGCCTTGATGGCCCTCTTAGCCTCCACGCGGAAATGCTGGCTTTCGAGATGTCCACGGCTAATGTCACTATCGGCGAGGGTCCATGCCCAGACAAAATAGGTCGAAACGTGCTTGATAAAGAAGCGGTGGTTCCCCGGAGGATTGCAGTCTCTGCCCTGCACGGCTCTTGACTCAGCACGCACACCAGCCAGGGTAAACTCGAACACGTCCATGTCCGGCACTCTTTTCTTTCTGCCCTTCGCCGGGAAGAGCGCCAGGTACGCCGCTTCCTTATAGCTGCGAATCAGGAGCTGCGAGAGGATCCCGAGCACGTCTTCGGCCTGCTCCCGCGTGCGGATGTCCTTGCTGATGGCGAGGCTGATCACCTGGTCGATAAGGTGTCTAGACTGCCGCAGCGATGCCTCTTCTAGCCAGTGTGCCTTGATGACGAGCTGTGGCACCTGCAGCAGGTCCGTGGCCCAGTCGTGGAGCCGGAGCTCATGCCAGTCCACTACGTCTTTCGGGAAGAAGGCAAACCCCCGCTGCTCTCTAGAGCGGGCCATGTCGAGACCGATCTTGCCCCCGGCAGCGGCCGCAAGGGGCGCAGACAATATCCTGGCTAGTGCGTGCGGCTGATGGTTGATGAAATGCCGGAGAGCAAGCGTCACGATGGCATAGAGCGATGCCGCTGACTGCGGCGTAGATGGGTCTCGCGCCCAGTACGACATGATGTAGTCCATGAGCCGCAGATGCTTGTCGATGTTCTGTCGCACAAACGCGTTAAAGTCTCCAGCCGCGAGCACGTAGAAGGCATCCCGGTCCGGTGTCACGGCAACGGCGCCTGGCTCGTCAGATAGCCGGTTTGCCCGCTTGATCAGTTGCCACCAAGCCTCCTCCGCCGGCCGCAACTGAGCCGCGAGTGTTGTCGTGATGCGCAGCTCAACCCGCCAGCCGTACCCCCGTGACGGGTCCTCGAGGTTGCTAGCCATGCGCTGGATTGACTGCGATAGTGCCCGTTCCGCGTCCTGGCGGCTAGCCTTGATGTTACCCTTTCGGGCCACTGCCGCCCAGGCCTCATCGCTGTGCGCGAGGTTGAAGATGTTGGGATGTGAGAAGGCCCAGACGGCGGCCACGTTGAAGTTCCCTTCCTCTACGGTGTAGGATTGTACATACGAGACGCCGCGCCTAAAGATAGGACTAGTTCTCCTGGGCTCTGAAGTGATGGAGATGGAGTCTCGCAGCATGTGTACTGGGTACTCCGTCGTGGCGGCGCGCGGGATCCGGGGAGGCTTCCAACCGTCTCCTGCAGCCTGCTCCTCCTCGCTCCCCCTTCCGCGTGGAGCTTGCCCGTCGTCTTCGTCATGGTCATTTTCACCTTCCCCTTCCTCATCCTCCTGGCTACTACCGGCCTCATCATCCCAGTCATTATCAGCCTCGTCCTCCACCCGCGGGGCTGTCCTTCCGAGCAGAGCCTCCCCAGACTGTCCGTAGAGAAAACGCAAGGTGTTGTACTGGCAGCACCGCCGAGCCAGAACGGTATGCCCACTTCTCGTTGGCAGGAGCTCGGACGCAACATCGACAAGCTGGGTTTGCCTCCACGGCGTCGGTTCTGTCCTGTTGTCGCCGTAAGCAGGGTTGCCACTGCGAATGCTGGCTGCCGGCTCCTGCTCGAGGCTGACGACGCCACATCGGGCGCGGAAGTCTCCCAGCACCCCCGCGATGCTGCTGCCGGAGGACTGATGCCACAGCTTGGTGTCCTTGTAGCTGCAGAGGAAGATGGCATCGCCAAACTGCCACAGCCTACTGGCATCTTCTGTCTCCCGCACGCTCCCGCCGCCGGCGGGTCGGAGCCCGTCAGCTGCCATGTCGCGCTCCGCACGATCGAGTGCCTCCTGCATGACGCTCCACAGCCTGGGGAGGTTCTCCTCGCTATATGGCACCTCAAAGGCCGCCCCGCGTACAGCCGCCGAGCCCGACGACTCCCTGGCGATGCGCGATGCTGCCCGGACGGAGTCATAGCTTCCAGGCAAGTGGTGCACAAAGTGTGGTCCAATCTTCTCGATGCTCGGCCTGATGAAGCCGTCGAAGAACAGCCGATTCTGCTCCTCTCGCAGGGGTACTGGGCCCTTCTTCCGGCGCTTCTCGTCGTAGAGCCGCGGGAAGAACATATAGACCGTTCGTGGCCTTTGGTGCGCGAGCACGGTGTGCGGGATCTGGTAGATCGGGACCTGTTTGATCTTCTCTCCCACCCGTATGGGCACGCGAACGTGAATGGACTTGGAGAGAAGGAGGCTTGGCTGGGCCGTGATACATATGTTCAGCGGCCCTCTCAGGCTGCGCGGGTCTTTCGTGACATGTAGGAAGCTGTCGATGTCGTGAACAGCGGGCGCCAGCTTCCGCTGCGGCACGTCGTCTTGGTGGAGGCAGACCTCGGCATCTGACCAGTCTTTGTCCTCGTGCCAGCCCGCGAATTGGGCCTCGAGCCGGCTGGCTGGCGGCAGCTGGTCGCGACGGAAACCCGTGACTGAAGCATCAAGGGGTCGGACGGTCCGGTCTAGGCCGAACTGTCGTGACTGTTCCTCTCGCTCAGCGAAGGACAACCCGCTGACTCTGGCGCTGGACCCAGCCCACGTCTCGCGCAGGTGTAGATGGCGGCGGCAAGTTGCGAGGTGTGAGGCGTCCTGGTCCTTGTGTTGATCCGCCGGGCATGACACCAGGCCGGCGGTGAGGATGTAGACGATACGTCGAGCCAGTTTCTCCCCTTCGTCCAATTCTTCCTCTTCAACCCAGTTATAAATTTCCTGACGGGTGGGCAACTCTGCAGCAACAGTCTCTGCTCGTTCTTCGTCATGCGCTTCGTTGAGGGTATGCTCGCTTCGGGTGACAATATTTTCGCGTAGGTCATCATTTGCCCTGTTTATCATGCCATCTAGGGCGGATGGTTAGCGGGCCGGGTGTATTGTGTAGAGATTGAGTGTTTGACCTGGGTAAGACCCATGACTATTTGGAGGTGTTGAGCGCATATGCCACGACGTGTTGTCCTCCTCGGCCGGATTCATCTGCATATCGGAGCCGTTTACTAGCGAGTGGTCATTCAGCAACACGTCGCCGTCCGGTGCAGCTGCGTCTGTCATGTTATCATCCATCGAGTCTATTGAATTGATTTCGTGTAAGTGTTAGCATGTCAATGTCTGCGTCTGGAAAAGCGCACCTGGTATACATTCTTTTCCACCGTAGTGCCGTCTAACTGGAGGTCTAGATGAGGGCGGCTCGTCCAAATCTCTACCTCGTCGCAACCTGGCATTCCCTGAGGATTCATCGATCGGCGGTGACACATCCGAGCTCAGAGATGATGATGATGATGATGATGACTCGGGAAAGGCAGTGCTTGCTGCGACGGGGCCTGTGTTACTGCCATTGCCCAACCTGCTGGCAAACGTGCTGTTGCTGGTGGCAGAGGAGAAATCCGAACGTAGCGTGCCAGAGCTTGCCGCTCTTGGCGGCGTTCTTCTTTCGGACGCTGCGGGTAAAGGCGAACTCGACTGCAGATATCGCAGGATGGTGTCCTGAGGTCTGGTTGCACGGACGCCGGATGAAGACGAGCGGGAGGGAAAAACACCTCCCTTGCGATCTTTGGGCTTGGACCGCATTCTTGACGTGCCCTTGGATTTCTGGCGCTCCGGAGCCATGACGACGATGGTGATTCGAATGTTTGACGTGCAAAGATGGCCGTTGACTTAGTTTGAGGATATTGCCTGGGCTTTGTTATGAAGATGCTACGGGCTAAGTCTAGGGTAGTCAACAATGGAACAAACTTACAAATGACAGAGGCCTCAGACATCCCCTTAAATTTCCACACATCTATAGCACCAACCCTAACCTTAAATTAGATGTAACTCGAGTAGTTTCCTTCTATGCCTGTTAGATCCAGCATGTTATCACATATGTGATAGGGGGTTGGTTCCGGCACGTAAAGGATCCACATCCCTCTCTCAGCCAGGACGTTTTGGACAGGACCAATGTAGATCGCTTGAGCAGGGGACCATAGCGCGACATACCCCGGCAGTCTTGGGAGATTACGAATACATTTACCGCTTCATTTTAAACCCCTTTGCTCCTTCGTCTACAACAGGAGGAAGGAGGAGGCCATGGAAACAAGTCGTAATCATGATGAAGAGGCAAACCAGCAATATGCCACCAACAGGCAGAAAGAGGACGATGGTCCCGGCCTCCGCTGTCACAGCAGAGCCTACTAAACGTGTTCGCTTGCCCAACTATGCCAGCAACTCTTCCAGCACGTCCAGACTTCGACCCGGGAGGCTCGGATCGCCCACGCGCCACGCTCTGGACGACAGCGGTACCGCAGCTCTCAGACGTGACAAGGGTTCACCAGGGCTCTCGGGCGAAGGCTTATTCGTTGCCGATGACCCTGACGTGTCAGGGGGCAGATCAAGTCAGTCTCTCCGGCGAAAGACACTCAGCTCTGGACAGGATCCTGACGCTGATGCGCACAGCAGTCTGCCGTCCAGCTTCCTTCCGGATTCCACCTCCCGCGCCATCCCAAGTACAGACACTGCTGGCTTATTGACGCAACATACATTGCTGTCATCCGAGGCGCCGGATGAGCAGGATCTCGCTGATCTGCCCAAGACCCTCTCCAGATACGAGAGGAAGCTCAAGAAGTTTGTCGGCCAGTGGCACGCATCCCTCGTCAAGAAGGGCATATCGGAGCATCTAGCCTACGAGCTTGCCAAGCACTGTGTTCAGGCCAGTGACGAAGAAGGCGATTCGGGGACGGACAGCCACCATGATGCGAGTCGTGTGAAGAAGTCCCTCTTTCCTCCCTTACCAGGTGCGCTCTTGAGAGGCACCCAGCTCTTCCAGGCATCATCCACCCAAGTTTTGCCGGATGTGCTGAACAATCATCGAGACGACAACGAAGACGGCGACATCCCTTCACGGCCATCTGCCAACCCGATTCTCACACAGGTCCCTCGGACCGATGACGAAACCGTCGTGATACGGCTGGGCGCCGGTGCCCGAGCACCGAAGCAGGGACTCGGCGGGGATGACAAGCCAGCCACCCTGGTGGAGGCCCTCCGAGCCAAGAGCAGACTCAAGAACCATTCCGAGGACGGACACGAGGCTTTCGACACCCTAGCCGTTGCCCGGAGGCTGCAAGAAAGGGACTTTGGCGGCAGACTGTCCTCGCAAGAGATCTGCGTCATAGGTATCGCCGTCCTACATGAGGTATTCGGTGGCAGAGGCCAGAAACGGCTCGCTGATGCACTGACACACCTGTATGGCCGCCACCCGCGACGCCATCTCGCCGACCTCGACCGAAACGCGGGCAGGGTGGCAGACGAGATCCGCAAGGGTGGTCCGGCTGCACTGTCCAGCTTCACCCTACGTTGGGCTCAGGCCGTTCAGCACGACAGCCCCAGCATGTTGACGATCGACGACATTCGACTGATCGATATGAAGGTGTCGCTCGTCCGTGAATGGGATCGTTGGTCAAGCCCGGCCGCGACAGGGTCAGATGGAGACATTGAAGACTTTCTCGCCAAGAACGGAATAGACGCCAACGCGGGGCTGGCACTTTCAACGAGAATAGCCAAGTATCTCGGCAGGAAGCTCGGTTTTTCTGAAGGCACCTTGGCCAAGAAGATCTATGCCTGGCGACCGCTGACAGTGATGGCAGACGTCTTTGGCGCTGGCATTTATGTCTTTGTCTCCAGGAGCCTCTTTACGTGCTATAATAAGATTCATCCAACCGGTGGCATTAAGAAAGAGGATAAGTTCCGTGCCATGGCGCTTGCTGTTGCAGACGAGCTCCCCGACCTTTTGGAGATCTGCGAGGCATCGTACACGCATGTCGTCCAGCCCGTCCTGAGGCCCCTTCTTCCTGGCAATACTATGCAAGATCTTTCCAGGGACTTGAGAGTCCCTGGGGTTCAGATGGCTACAGACGGTGATCTACACAGCTTGCGAAAAACGTCCATTCCAGAACTGCTCGGCGTTTGTATACCTCCACGAGGTTTTGTAGAGGAATTGGGCAGTGTGACAGGAGGCGATGCTGATGCTGAGACGACATTGGTTCGCCGACAGTCTACTCTCCACGGACATCATGAAGACGGCAAAGATAGTAACGGTGATGATGATGATGATGATGATGATGGGAGTGGGGAAGAAGAGAATGAGAATTATGATTGACAGGAACCAAGAAGCCAAGAGGGGATTCTGATATTTGACAGGAGTGGGACTCGATCACATATGCGATAGGGACTGGGGTCTGTATCACCTGTGAGTTTAGACGAATCACATAATGTGAAAGTGGGGCCTGGATCACACATGCGATAGTGGGGACTCAATCTCACCTGTAATAGACAAACCCAACCCTAACACCTCAGTATAATAGCTTAGCCTTCCCTAACTCTTCTCTCCTGGCCCGTAGCGGTTAGCTTTAGTTTCCTTAACTCTTCTCTCCTGGACAGTAGCGGTTCCTGACCGGTAGCGGTCCCTACCTTATAGTAGCTGCCGCAACTGCGACCTTGAAACAACATCTGAATAGCTGGAATATCGCTGTTGTCCTGACTGGTATAGCGCCTTGCTACCCTATAGCAGCTGCTGTAACTGCGACCTTGAAACAGCATCTGAATAGATCGAATATCTGTTGCTTTTTGGTTCTCAGAGCGCCTTGCTACCCTGCAGTGGTTGCTGGAACGCAGTTGGCCATCTGGCTCTTAGAGCACCTTGCTACCCTGTAGTGGTTGCTACCCTGTAGTAGTTGATGGAACGCAGTTGGCCATCTGACTCTCAGAGCACCTTGCTACCCTGTAGCCATTGCTACCCTATAGCAGCTGCTGCAACTGCGACCTTAAAACAGCATTTAAATAGATTGAATATCTATTGCTTTTTGGCTCTTAGAGCGCCTTATTACCCTGTAGCGGTTACTACCCTATAGTGGTTGCTGGAATGCAATTAGCTATCTGGCTCTAAGAGCGCCTTGCTACCCTGTAGCTGTTACTACCCTATAGCAGCTGCTGTAACTGCGACCTTAAAATAGTATTTAAATAGATTAAATATTTATTGCTTTTTAGCTCTTAGAGCGCCTTGCTACCCTATAGCGATTGCTACCCTGTAGCGATTGCTACCCTGTAGTGATTGCTACCCTATAGTAGCTACTGTAACTGCGACCTTAAAGCAGTATTTAAATAGATTAAATATTTATTACTTTTTAATTATAAGATTACCTTGCTACCCTGTAGTAGTTGCTACCCTATAGTAGCTACTAGAACGTAGTTAGCTATCTGGCTCTTAGAGTGCGTTGCTACCCTGTAGTGGTTGCTACCCTGTAGTGGTTGCTACCCTATAGCCGTTGCATTGCTGCGCTCTTAATAGCTGGGATATTACTA
>VFQN01007857.1_pt1 | contig 11194 bp, 6 predicted proteins | sample 3512371 | NCBI WGS metagenome assembly VFQN01 (sample SAMN10412370, study PRJNA504923) | tailings metagenome | isolation source: Replicate 2 from Balatoc abandoned mine | place: Philippines: Itogon, Benguet | collected 2017-08-28 | reverse complement strand
GCCAAGGAAATCGAACTCGAGGACAAGTTCGAGAACATGGGCGCGCAGATGGTGCGCGAGGTCGCGGCCAAGACCAATGACCTCGCTGGCGACGGCACCACGACCGCGACCGTGCTCGCCCAGGCGATCGTCAAGGAAGGCGCCAAGGCCGTCGCTTCGGGCATGAACCCGATGGACCTCAAGCGCGGCATCGACAAGGCCGTCGATGCGGTCGTCGAGGAGCTGAAGAAGAACGCCCGCAAGGTCACCAGGAACGACGAGATCGCCCAGGTGGGCACAATCTCGGCCAATGGCGACACCGAGATCGGCCGCTTCCTCGCCGAAGCCATGGAGAAGGTCGGCAACGAGGGTGTGATAACGGTTGAGGAGGCCAAGACCGCGGTGACCGAGCTGGAAGTCGTCGAAGGCATGCAGTTCGATCGTGGCTACCTATCGCCCTACTTCATCACCAACCACGACAAGATGCGGGTCGAACTCGAAGAACCCTATGTTCTGATCCACGAGAAGAAGCTTGGCAATCTGCAGGCGATGCTGCCGGTGCTCGAAGCCGTGGTACAGTCAGGCAAGCCGCTGCTCATTATCGCCGAGGATGTCGAGGGCGAGGCGCTGGCAACGCTCGTCGTCAACAAGCTGCGCGGCGGCCTGAAGGTTGCTGCCGTCAAGGCCCCCGGCTTCGGTGATCGCCGTAAGGCCATGTTGGAGGACATCGCCATCTTGACCGGCGGCACCGCGATCAGCGAGGATCTCGGCATCAAGCTGGAGAGTGTCACGCTCAACATGCTCGGCCGCGCCAAGAAGGTGGTGATCGACAAGGAAAACACCACGATCGTCGACGGTGCCGGCAGCAAGGCCGAGATTGAGGGCCGGGTCGGCCAGATCAAGGCGCAGATCGCGGAGACCACATCCGACTACGATCGCGAGAAGCTGCAGGAGCGGCTGGCCAAGCTCGCAGGTGGCGTTGCGGTGATCCGCGTCGGCGGCTCGACCGAAGTCGAGGTCAAGGAACGCAAGGACCGCGTTGACGACGCGCTGCACGCCACCCGGGCAGCCGTCGAGGAAGGCATTCTGCCAGGCGGCGGCGTGGCGCTGCTCAGGGCGGCCAAGGCACTGGACAATCTCCAGGTCGACAATGCCGACCAGAAGACCGGCGTCGAGATCGTGCGGCGCGCCATTGAGGCCCCGGCACGGCAGATCGCTGAAAACGCTGGCGCCGAGGGTTCGATCATCGTCGGCAAGTTGCGAGAGAAGTCGGAGTTCGCTCATGGCTGGAACGCACAGACCAATCAGTTCGGCGACCTCTACAAACAGGGCGTGATCGATCCGGCCAAGGTCGTTCGCACGGCGCTGCAGGATGCGGCCTCCGTCGCCGGCCTGCTGGTCACGACCGAGGCAATGGTCGCCGAGAAGCCGAAGAAGGAACCAGCGGCGCCGGCAATGCCTGCTGGCGGCATGGACTTCTGACACGGGCGGCGTCCACATTTCGAGGTTGTCATGAACGTGATGCCAAGTGTCAACACCGTCGCACCGCCGACACACCCGGTCAGCGATTTTCTGGCGCATGAGCACGAGTGCCGGGACGAACTGAGGCCGTGGGTCGAGGATCTGCTTGATAAGGCCGAAGCGGCCGGCTGGCAGCGCCACACGGTGGCATCCACGCTGATGTTCCTGTCCGCACAGCACGTGTCGGCCGCGGGAGCATCGCGCGACCGGAGCGTATGAGCACCGCCGCCCCGGTCGTGGGATGGAATTGACAATGGACGGGGGCGGCCGACCGGATGGCCGCCCTCCGGACCAGGGAGCGGAGACGTTTCGGGAGTTCGACGATGATCGCATGCTTGCCAAGGCGAGCGCGCCGATTTTTCGCCATTCTGGTCGCCGCTACAGTCCTTTCCTTTACGGCGTGCGTTGTCGCGCCGGTGACGGCTCTGAGCGCCGCGTCGCAGACATCATCGGAAGCACGTCGGCTCGCGGACGTGCTCGCGGAGATCACGTCCGCGGTGGTGAACATCGCGGTCACCTCGCGGGCGCCGGCAGAAACGAATCCGCTTTTCAACGACCCGTATTTCTGTCGCTTCTTCGATCTGCCGGAGACGCCACAGCAGCGTCAGCACATGGCTGGCGTGGTTCGCAGGAGGCGCGCAAGGCGTTTCTCAAAGCGGCCCACCGTGCCGCCTGATCGCCTCGCACCGCTAGTCAGGCAGGGTGGTCTCTAAGCGTCGACGGTTGGCAACCGGAAAGCGACCCAAGCTTCCTGTCGCGCATGATCGCTCCCGGTCCCATGAAGCGAACGACATCCTGGGCCGCGAGTTGGATGCGCAATGTCCGGTGGAGCGCGCGCAGGCCGAATGCACGCAGGTCCTCGCTGAAGTCGCCCCTTCGCGGCGACAGCGCAAGCGCCTCAACGCCTGCTTCTTCGGCTCGTTCGGTCAATGCCGCGAGCGCCATGTCACCTGCGGCATCGGCATCGCAAGCGATGTAGAGCCGGCGCAGCGCCGGAGGGAACAGAAGGGCGGCAAGGTGGTTTGCCGAGAGCGCGGCAGCCATCGGCATGGCAGGCATGGCATAGCGCAGCGACAGCATCGTCTCGATGCCTTCGCCGGCCACCATCACCTCGCCCGCTACGCCAAAGCGCACGGCATGGCCGAGGAGACCACCCATCGCTTTCCTTTGGGTGTCGATCGGAGCCTTACCGAGCCGGACAGCATCGAAGCCGTCGGGATCGAGCCAGGTCCGATGCGCCCCGGTGATGCGACCGTCGAGATTGGTGACGGCGGCGATCATGGCCGGCCAGGTCTCGGTCGGCGAATGCTCGTCCGGCCGGTAGTAGCAGCGCGGATGAAACCGCAGAGTTCCCGCATCATGAACAGCCTTTATGCCGCGATTGTGCAGGTAGGTCTCGACGAGCGTCCGGCGGATCGGCTGGGACATGGCGAAGAGCCGCTGCGCCGCTTCCGGCGACCCAACGGGCACGGGTGTGCGATCGGGCTTTGAGGCGCCGTGCGGTTCAATGCGCGAGAAACTCAGAAAGCGCCGCGCCTCGTCGGCGACGTCCTTGAAGTCGATGAGCCCGCAACTCTCACGGATCACGTCAAGGAGATCGCCATATTCGGCCGAGGCGGCATCGGTCCAACGCCCGGCGGCGCCGGGACCGGATCCCGGTCCGATGAGCCGGACGAACATCGACCGGCCGGGCGTGTTGCGAACGTCGCCCACTGTCCAGTAGCGGCCCTGGCGCCGGCCGTTGGACAGGTAATGGCGGCAGACCGCCTCGGCATAGCGGGCGAGACGACGCGCCAGTTCGGAAGCGTCGCGGGGCATCACCACCCCTCCCGCGCGCTGACGCTATGTTGCGTAAGAGCCGTCAATCGCCCGCAGGACAGTGCCCGATCGCGGAACCGCACCATAAACCTCAGCGTAACATATTCGGCGAATTTATCGGCAGCGCCCTTGCCGGTTTCCGGGCCGACGAGGCGGACGAACATCGAGCGCCACTTCGTGTTTCGGACTTCGCGGACCAGCCAGTAGCGACCCTGGCGGCGGCCGTTGGAGAGATAGTGACGGCACACCGCCTCGGCTTGCCGGCCGAGACGACTCGCCAGTTCGGAGACGTCGTGACGAGACATCACGTGGCCTCGCGCTCGCCGATGCGCTCGACAGGCCAGCGTTCGAGCACCTTCGTGAGAACCTCCGGGCCGTTGGCGTCCGTGGGCACGAACATGCGGAGCTTCCACGAGATGATCTCGTGGAATAGACCATAGGCGGTGAGCCGTTCGCGCATCGTGTCGGTGAAGCCCGACAGCTCGATGCGGTTCGCGCCCATGACGCGGCTGCGTCGAAGCTGGAGCCCGTCGGTGAGGTCGAGGATGGTGCGGCCGTCCATCAGCGCGGTGAAAGCAGCGCCGGGAGTCCGCGAGGACGCGCCGATCGCGGTCGCATTGGCGGCCCATGCCGGCGAGACCTTGCGGCCGATGATCCGCTCACCGCGATCGGTCTGGAGCCGATAGACGCGGGTGGTTTCATGCGGCAGCCGCTTCCAGATCGGCAGCAGCAGGCCGCTGACGACATGGATGGTGCTGTCGACGAACTCCGGAACCTGAACGAGCTCGACGTTCCATGCCTCGGAGAACAGTACCTGGTTTGCTTCGATCCAGTGGCTCTCCTCCATCATCTTCAGCGGAATGTTGTGCGCTTCCATCGGCCGGATCAGCCGGACGCGGCGCTCGATCTCGCCGTCGTCGAGCATGATGCTGGCGGCCGGGATCTGCACGGCGGCGCGGCCCGACTGCTCGTTGACGAGCAGCCGGGCACGACGGTCCCGGACATGATCGATAGCTTCGGCCAACGTGATCGGATGGTTGCGCTGGCGCTGCGTGATGGTGAGCAATTGGGTCGCCGCACCCGTGCGCGGATGGGCGTAGATCGTTTGCCGGTCGGTGACGACGAAACTCTCTGCGCGCAGCGTCTCCAGTCCAGCATCATAGGTGCCGCTGGCAATCGCCCCTTCGATCCGCGCGTTGAGCAACTGCTCGAAGGCGGTGAAGAGGATCCCCTGAAGTTCGATCGTCAGCGCCAGCAGGCGGTTGAGGAAGGTGGTGATCGGCGGCAGTTCATCCTTGATGCCGGTGGAATCCATCAGCTTCAGGCCGGTCGACGCCTCGAACGTCGCCAGCGAGCAGCCCTCGACTTTGCCGCGCACGATCAGCAGATAGAGCTGCCGCAGCGCGTCGCGGGCAAAGTGGGACTCCAGATTGTCCTCGGGGCGGAACAGGCCCTGGCCGCCGGTCTGGCGCTGGCCGCGCGTGATCGCGCCCAGCGTGTCGAGGCGGCGGGCGATGGTCGAGAGGAAGCGCTTCTCGGCCTTCACATTGGTCGCGATCGGCCGGAACAGCGGCGGCTGCGCCTGGTTGGTGCGGTGCGTGCGGCCGAGCCCCTGAATGGCCGCGTCAGCTTTCCAGCCCGGCTCAAGCAGGTAGTGAACGCGCAGCCGCGCGTTCTTCGCGGAAAGTTCGGCATGGTAGCTGCGGCCGGTGCCGCCGGCGTCGGAGAAGACCAGAATGCGCTTTTGATCGTCCATGAAAGCGGCGGTCTCAGCGAGATTGGCCGAGCCGGCGCGGTTCTCGACGACAAGGCGGTCGATGGTGCCGGTGTTTCGCTTCCTGACGATGCGGCGCGAGCGGCCAGTGACTTCCGCCACCATGTCCGTCCCGAAATGCTGGACGATCTGATCGAGCGCGCCGGGAACCGGGGGAAGGCTCCCCAGCTTTTCGAGCAGCGCGTCACGCCGGGCGACGGCCTCGCGGCTCTCGACCGGCTGGCCGTCGCGCATGACCGGCCGTGACGACAGATTGCCTTCCGAGTCGGTGAAGGGCTCGTAGAGCTGCACCGGGAAGGAGTTCTGCAAATACGAGCCGACATATTCGCGCGGCGTGATATCGATCCTCAGATCGTTCCACTCCTCGGTCGGTACCTCGGCAAGGCGGCGCTCGGTGAGCGCTTCGCCGGTGGAGACGATCTGCACGACGGCGGCATGGCCTTCCTCCAGATCGTGCGCGATGGAGCGCAGCAAGGTCGGCGTCTTCATCGAGGTGAGCAGATGGCCGAAGAAGCGCTGCTTGGTGCTCTCGAAGGCCGATCGAGCGGCGGACTTTGCCTGGCGGTTCAGCGTGCCGGATGAGCCAGTCGCATTGGTCGCGCCAGTGATGTTGGTCGCCTCCATCGCCGCGTCGAGATTGTTATGGATGATGGCGAAGGCACCGGCATAGGCGTCGTAGATGCGGGTCTGCTCGGGCGTCAGTTCATGCTCGACCAGTTCGTATTCGACGCCGTCGAAAGAGAGCGAGCGAGCGGTGTAGAGACCAAGCGCGCGAAGATCGCGGGCCAGCACTTCCATCGCCGCGACGCCGCCGGCCTCGATCGCCTCCACGAATTCTGCTCGTGTCGAGAACGGAAAATCCTCGCCGCCCCAGAGGCCAAGCCGCTGGGCATAGGCGAGATTGTGAACGGTGGTGGCGCCGGTTGCGGAGACATAGACGATGCGGGCGTTCGGGAGCGCGTGCTGAAGGCGCAAGCCGGCGCGGCCCTGCTGGGAGGCGGCGGTGTCGCCGCGCTCGCCCTTGGCTCCGACGGCGTTCTGGAGGGCATGGCATTCGTCGAGAATGATGACGCCGTCGAAATCAGCGCCGAGCCAATCGACGATCTGCCTGACGCGGGAGACCTTCGCGCCGCGCTCGTCGATGCGTAGCGTGGCATAGGTGGAGAACAGGATGCCCTCAGGCAGCGTGATCGGCTTGCCCTGCGCAAAACGCGACTGCGGCGTGATCAGCAGCCGCTCCATGCCGAGCGCCGACCAATCCCGCTGCGCATCTTCGAGCAGGGTTTCTGACCGGCTCAGCCACACCGCCTTGCGGCGGCCTCTCATCCAGTTGTCGAGGACGATGCAGGCGGACTGGCGGCCCTTGCCGACGCCAGTGCCGTCGCCAATCATGAAGCCGCGCCGGAAGCGCATGGCGTTCTTCGCATCGTCGCGCGCGGCGGTGACGACATCGAAGGTCTCGTCGACCGCCCACGATCCCGGCAGATATTCTGAATGGGCCTCCCCGGCATAGATGACGGTTTCGAGCTGAGCGTCCGACAGGAGATGGAAGATGTTGGCCGGAAGCTGTGGCCGATAGCCCGGCGTCGGAGGAGCGACCGACGCCATCGCGGCCGACTGCACCAGCTTCGTTGGGTGGGGCTGCGCGGCAGGAATACGGATCGCCTGAAGCGCGTATTCCTCATAGATGGCGTCGCTGATGTGCCCAGCTTCGGATTCCTGGCGCTCGACGGTCTCGTAGGCGAGATCGACGCCTTCGGGTTCGGCCAGTGTCTTCGCCGGAACGGCCTTGGCAGCACGGGCGATATAGCCGCGCAGGGTGCGCGGTGCAGGCGTCGTCACGACCGGACCCGAAACAGCGGGATCGACGGGTTGCCTGGCCGGCACATGCGCGGCCACCCAGCCCATCAGCGTTGCCGCGTCGGGCGCGACGCCGGGCGCGGCCGGAAACACGGTCGGATCGTCAGCCGGCAGCTTGTCGATGACGGTGAGTCGCGTCGGGAAGCTGGTGCCGTGCTTGGCGTAGACCGAGCCGTCTATTGCCGCGGAGAACACGACGCGGCCACGCTCCTGCAGCCGGGCATAGGCGGAGGCCCAGGCCGGAGCATCGGGCGCGAAACTCGCGCCCGTGATGGTGACCAGACGGCCGCTGGGAGCGAGCCGCGCCAGCGCCGAGGCGACATGGCGGAACGCGGCGTCGGCCATGCGGGTCTCGACATTCGCCATGGCCGAGAATGGCGGGTTCATCAGCACGACGCTCGGCATGACGGCCGGATCGAGATGATCGTCGATCTGGACGGCGTCGAAGCGCGTGACCCGGAGAGCCGGGAAAAGCGAGGCGAGAAGATTGGCGCGCGTCTCGGCGAACTCGTTAAGGACGGGGGTGCCGCCGGCGATCTCGGCAATGATGGCAAGGAGGCCGGTACCGGCCGAAGGCTCCAGCACGCGGTCGGCCGAGGTGATCGCGGCAGCGGTCGTGGCGACCAGGCCGAGCGGGATCGGCGTCGAGAACTGCTGGAAGGCTTCGCTCTCGGCGGAGCGGCGCGTGTGGGTCGGCATGAGCCCGGCGATCTTCGTCAGCAGCGGCAGGCTTGCGGCTGGAGAGCCGGCCTTGCGCAGCAGCGCCTTGCCGAACTTACGCAGGAACAGCACCGTCGCTGCCTCGCAGGCCTCATAGGCGGTTTTCCAGGTCCAGGCGCCCGATGCATCGGAGGCGCCGAAGGCGGTCTCCATCGCGTGGCGTAGCACCGGGGCGTCGATGCGCTGGCCGCGTTCTAGATGTGGGAGAAGGAGCTCAGCGGCCGCGAGGATGGCGGCGGCGCTATCGGCTTCGGAGCCGATCGCGGCCGGCGAGGCCGCTTCGGCGGCCGCGGTTGCGGACATCATGTTCATGCGGGGAACCTCGGGAGAGCGGGGACGGGAAAAAGCCGCGCAGCGCTCTCTCTCGACCGCACCGGCTCGATCCCGTCCCGGCCTTCCTCTGGCTCTCAGGCCGCAGCCTTCATTCCACGCCACCACGCGATGCGCTGGTCGCGGCCGGCACTGGCCAGACGGCGAAGAAGATCGCCGTGGCATGCGAGCGGTGCGCAGAAGCAGACGAGATCGTGGCCGCGCAATTCGTCGAGCGAACGCAGGAGACCATGTTGGTCCGCGTGCCAGCGCTCGTGCATGGCGATGACGGCGGCCCGGTCGCCGTGCGGTCCGATACGGAACGGATTGCACCCCTTCGATCCGCGGCCGATCAAACCGCGCCGGCGGGAACAGCAGCGATGCGTTTGTTCAGAACTTCCCGCTTCCTCCTGATCCGTTGCGGCGGATCAGCGAGGGACGCGGTCAGGCGGTGTCGGTCACGCCGACCACGGGTACGGCTTGCCGTTGACCAGCGCCGCGCCGCGTCCATGCAGGGGAACCGCAAGGGAGCGGGAGGCCGGAACCGTAAGGGCACGGCAGTGTAGAGTTCTGATCATGCTGGTCCTGCGTCATCGCCTTTCGGCAGGCAGCCCTCCGGGTTGTCGAGATCTGGCGGAAGATAAGCGTCGTAGGGGGTGTCGTCGGCGAGATGGCCGAATGGCGTGAAGACGTAGTCCCCGCCGTCACGGCAGACCGCAGCGATGACGTAGCGTTTCTCGCCCGTCAGCGCGTCGGCGCATTCCATCAGCGCGAGATTGCCGTCGCAGGCGGCGCGCAGGAGCGTGTTGAAGTTGGTGCGGGCGTAATCGGAGATAGCCATAATTCTCTCTCCTGAAACGAAATGGCCCGGCGCTCATGTGAGATGCCGAGCCGGGTTGTAAATCGGGTCGTGGTCTCGGGCGTCACGCCGCCGCGCGGCCCTCGACGACATCGGCGTCGACCTCGTCGGCGGTGACTTCTTCCAGCCTGGCGGATCTGTATCCCGCTTTCGCCAGCCAAAGCTCTGCTGCCTCGCGGTTCTGCGCGAGATGCAGCATCTCGCTGTTGTCGCCGAGCTGCTGGAGAACGCGAACCATGCCGATGGCGGGGCGCTCGACGATCTCGAAGGAGAGATCGCTATCGACGGAATGGATTCGCATGACGGTGGCGAGGATCACCGCGCCCGATGCGAAGTTGCCCTCGTGCAAGGTGAAGCATGGCGGACTCGTGTAGGTCGGGCGCTCGCGTGCAGGCTCCTTGCGCACGAGCCGGCCGACTCCGTTGCGCCGCTTCCAGGCTGCGAGTTTCTTGCTGAAGCGGGCCGGCGGTTTCGGGGTGCCGTCAAAATATCTGACCAGGCTGCCGAGCGGCGCATCGAAGACGTTATAGGCGGACATTGTCTTATCTCCTGAAACGAAAACGGCCCGACGGTTTGCCGGGCCTCGAGGTGGAAGGGGAATGAACGGGGCGGCCGAAGCCGCCTCGCCTGGGTTATTCAGCGGCGATCGTGTGGATCGGCTCGGCGTCGACATCCGCCGATACCTCGTCGTCATCCCTGAGAAAGGCCGGCAACACCTCGTCACCGGCATCGCCATCTGTGTCGGCGGCATGTTCCGGCTCGGCATCGAGCAGGCGCAGCGGCTCGGGCAGCCAGCCCGTGTCCGCCAGGAGACGCTCGGCCTCCTTGGCCATGTCGCCCTTCTTCAGATGGTCGATGAGCTGGGCGGCGCGCACGCCCGCACCCTCGCGGACGGCTTCGAGGATGCGGGGCTTGGTGACACGGCCGAGATAGTTTTCCACGGTGGGCCGGAAGCCGGCTTCCACCATGTCGAGGCCGGTGACGCGCGCCAGCCGGTCGGCCTCGGCCATGCGCCGGTCGAGGGCCGACTGCGAGATGCCCGTCGCGCTGAACGGGTTCGGACGCTCATAGAGCGCGTTGACCCCGTAGCTGACGCAATGAGCGAGCAGCGCGAGGCGGCTGGCGTCATCGAGCGCGTCGAGCCAGTCCCACAGCGCATCGTCATCGGCCGGCAGATCCGTCTTCCAGTCCTCATGCCGCTGGGCGATCGACTTCGCATAGGGGCTCTCGCCGAGATCCTTGCCCTGTTCGCGGAAAAAGACGTGGTTGACCGAGGCCTGCAGGCTCGCGCCGGAGGTACTGGTCCGCCGGAAGGTGTCGCACACCAGCCTGTGCAGCAGGGCGGTGAGCGCGACATGCGGATTGCCGCCGACGGCGTCGCGCAGCGCCAGCGTCCGATGCGCGGTCAGTTCGATCACGAGCCGCTCCGGAAGCGGCTTGATGACGTCTTCCTCGTCGTCCTCCTGCGGCTCGGCCGGCTGGCCGCCCATCGTGATGACCGCGCGCTGGATATGCGGCGCCTCGGGATCGTTACCATCCTGGCCGCCACCTTCGGCCTCGGGCGCATCGCCGTCGATGGCCGCGGTCGGTTCGTCCTCGGGCCGGACATAGCCGCGATCGACGATCAGCTCGCCATCGGAATCGACGGAGATGAAGACGCCGGCGATGGCGATCTCGGCCGCATCGTAGACGGACGGACGGCGCTCGAAGGCGTCGAGCTCCTTCTCGATCTCGCCCAGCCGCTGGTCGACCTCTTCGGGCAGTTCGTCGGCCTTGGCATATTCGGCTTCGAGGCGCTCCTGCTCCTGGCGCAACGCCTCGCGATGGTTGCACTCCTTCTTCGAGAGTTCGGCGAAGGAGCCAGTGAGCGCGCGAAGCCCCTGGTCGTGGCCATAGGGGAGTTCGAGGCTGACGGTGATCCACTTCCAGCCCTCGGCGGCAACCTCGTCGGCGACGGCTTTGAGCTTGTCGGCGACCAACCTGTCGAGGAGGGAAACGTCCTCCAGCCAGCCGTCATCGTCCTCGTCGAACAGATAGCGCGGCAGCACCGGGCCGCCGGCCGCGACATAGGCGTCGAGACCGACGAACAGGGCGCGCTTGTCCGAGGCCGGAACCGTTGTCTCGGTAAGCATCTGGCGGATGCGCCAGGGCTCGCGGAAGTGAGACTGCCTGACAGCCTCCCAGACCTGCTCCTGACGCGCATGATCGGGATGGGCGGTGAACGCCTCCAGCACCGCAAGCGTCATGCCGTTGGCTGCATAGACATCGAGCAGCTTCGGCGAGACGGAGGCAAGGCGCAGGCGCTGCTCGACATAGCGCTGCGTGGTGAAATAGGCGGTGGCGACTTCTTCCGT
>VFQN01007856.1_pt1 | contig 11196 bp, 8 predicted proteins | sample 3512371 | NCBI WGS metagenome assembly VFQN01 (sample SAMN10412370, study PRJNA504923) | tailings metagenome | isolation source: Replicate 2 from Balatoc abandoned mine | place: Philippines: Itogon, Benguet | collected 2017-08-28 | reverse complement strand
AAGGAAAGTGGGTGACATTCAAAGAATCGAACTTGTTCTATATTTGAGATGCTTGGTAGAAGATGCTGAGGATTCATGTTCGCAAACTCTATGAACTTCAGTTTATTCGAAGGTAAAAGGTCCTCAAATGGCGCAAAGCCATCAATACGAAAATCCCTCAACTTATCAGAAAGCTTCTTTGGCATAATAAGGGTAGTATCGGTCCAACCAGAGATGCGGAGAGTATGTGCATTCTTATACTGCGCGAGATCGACGGGTTCAAGCACTGTCTCTCCCATATCCAATTCCAGACGCGAGGCTGTGTAAAACCTATCCTCAGGGTACAATACACCATAGATATGAACGTTACGAGTGATCTTAAGAGCTGAGAGTCCTGTAATCCCTCGACAAATCTGAAATACGAGACACCCAACTCCATCGAAGTGATGCGATTCACACTCCAATATACAGTTCAATTCTAACTCCTTTAAAAGCTTAAACCCATCTCCCGGATTCTCAGAGATTATGAAGCCTTGAACACGAAGATAGTGTAAACCAGTAAAGGGAGTGAAGGAAGGAAATCGAGGCATTGATGCGATTTCCACTTCATCATAATCATAATAGTCCTCGGAGTCATTATTTCTAACGATCTCCAAATCTTTTAGTTGATATTGATTCTTTTGCAATAATTCGAAGAATCGGACTAGTGAAGTCTCAATATCCTCTTTCTCCAAGTCCACTAATTCCCCTCTTCTTAAGTCTACCTCACAAGAGACGATGAGCTTCTGAAGCTTTTTTAATTTATTCTTCTCTAACAAAATCAACACATTCTTTAGATCTATTGACAAGCTTCGCAATGAAGTAAACGGCCATATCTCCATCACCATCTCATAAAGTCTCTCGCTTGTCTCGCTTGGTGCAGGTAATTGTCTTCCTTCCCTGGCCTCTTCCTCCATTCTCTTCTGATATGAACGAATGATCCGACCTCGATTTTCTTCAATGTCGGACCACCATTCATTTCTAAAATTAATGTTTATTCGATTGTAACCATTCTCTATATGTTTGCTTCGTCATAAGCTCTTTGACAAAACTTTACTCGAAATATTGATGATGGATATACCTTTTCCAAATTGAACAAACTCTGTGCTCAACACTAAAAATACCCTCTGATCATATGCATTGAGATAAGAATAGATTGTTTGGAGTAAAGTATCAGGTAGATAAGACAGATTCATCATGCTTGATTCCGGGAAATAACGCTGTAATTTCTCCCTTCATATTCCAACAAAATAAGTTCAAGGAAATGAATAATTCATCAGATAAGGAATTGTTTAATTACGAGAGTCGTGTAGTGTGGCGTAATATAATGATATGACACGTGAATCATCATATGGCATACGGTAGAATGACATCAGCGAGAACATCTATCAAATCATAACACATAATAACACCTTCCAAAACACAATATAAATAGAACAACAACACATCATAGATAGAATACTCACCTCACATATATCATAGATAGAGAAGAATAAGACATGATAGCATCTATCCTCCTTATCACTGTTAGTTTCATCATCGGTTCTTTCTCTCTTGTTGATGGATTTCTGGGGAATGGAGGTCTATCAAGATCTTCAGCTAGAATTGACTTCGTTTCCTTCGCTTCTGATGATAATGTGAATGCTTTCGCGAAACCTACCACCCTAACTTCTCCTGAATCCTCCAGTCCAGCTGCCCCTGCTGTTGTTCCAACTCCTGCAGTGCAAGAGATTGTCAATCTTGATGCTGTCAGCAAGCCACCACCAGAGTTCCAATCCTTCGCTCCTAAAGCTGACTTAACCGATCTCTATGTTAAGACTGAAAGAAAAGCACCACGTCAGGCTGGTTGGTTTCCTATGTTGCTGTCTCCTCCTTCACTGGATGGCAGTCTGCCGGGTGATGCAGGCTTCGATCCCCTGGGCTTCGCTGCAAAAGATAAAGAATCTTTGTTAAATATGAGGGAGGCAGAGATTAAGCATGCCCGATTAGCGATGTTAGCTTCGATTGGATGGCCTGCGTCTGAACTCTATCATCGTCAAATCGCTAATGCATTGGGCTTACAGTCGATTCTCGCCAGTGAGGACAAGGCTCCTTCTGTGCTCAATGGAGGTCTTGTGAATCAATGGATCATCGGAGCTGGTGTCGCATCTTTAGTTCTTGGAGCAGTCTTAGAGTTCTCAACCTTTCAAAGAGTAAGTCATTCACCTCATATCTTCCCTCCTTAACCATCACTAACTCTTTCTCTTGTACCCGAATTAACAGCAAAAGATGCCTGGATACAAGCCTGGTGCGTTAGGCTTCGATCCTTTGAATCTCTATACCGTGCGATCTCGGTTTGGATTAGACGTCATCACCGAGAAACTGACAAGGGAGGAGAAGGAAGAGAAGGCGAGGTTTGAGATGGAGACGTCAGAGATCAAGCATGGCAGGGCAGCAATGTTAGCAATTACTGCATTTGCTTTACAAGAATTTATCAGCGGTATTCCTGTAGTTGAACAAACACCTTTCTTCTTCGGAGATCCAATCCTATGAACCTCCTCTCCTTATCGTGAAAGATATTCATTTATATAATTTTGTATATAACTTAAATGAAAGATTATATGGAATGGTTTGTCTATAGAGTGCGGAATAGTTCTCCCAGTGCGATGTAAGGACTTTCTCTCTGTTCGTTGCTCATCGCAGCAGCACCTGAAGGACTAGGCAGGAGGTAAACAATGCTCTCGTTAAGAAGAATGGGCCAGTCAGGAGGCTTTATCGACTGCGGACCATATTTAATCGGTTCATCAATGGCAACGCTCTTAGTGGGATGAGTTGAAGTGCTAGTGAGATGATGTGTTGATGCTTGCGCAAGAGTGACAAATGTCAGAAGATTGTTCTTCTGTTGTCCATCATGTTTTTTCATTCTCTTCAAAGAACTCTCTGATTCAACCAACACTGAACTATCTCCAATGTCGCGATTCTCTTCGTTTATATCTCTATCTTCTTCATCAAAGTTTTTGTCTTCATGTTTGCTCTTCTTCTGCTTGTTCTGTCCAATATTCATCTTTTGAATAGGATGGTGAGATGGGAAGAGAGCTTTCCATTGTCTCACTCCAGTGAAGGCTATGATTCGAGGATAACATTGTTCTAGGGGAATGTGAGGATTATCTTCATGAATTCGTCGCAAATGAGACGTTAGACGTTGATAAAAGTCTTTCTTACAATGCTCATACAAGAAAGAGTCTGAAAGATTTGCTGATTTTGTCTCACAGAAGTTCCAGGCGACGTCAGTGAAGCCGATGCAGTGATTCTTCGGACAGTCCTGGTCGTGGTTGGGAGTGTAATGGTTGGGAACAAGACCACCTTTCCTCATCAAAGACCAAAAACGATTTACTGGATTAGCGTAGTAGTGGCCTTTCGTGTAGGAATGTTGAGAGGGGTTATGTCCAACGATTAATAGTTTGAGGACACTTTCTTTCTCTTGTGTGGGGGACTTATAGAGCTCTTTCAAGCTTCCAACTACCAATGCTTGACTAGAATGAGTGTTCACTGAAACTGTACGAATCTCTTTTTCCATCCCTTTTGTCTCTTTTTCTGGTATCTTAAGTGGAATAGCTGTATCATCATCAGAATCGAATATCTCAATCACTTCCTTCTCAACAAACTTTCTCTTTCCCAAACCTGTTGATTCCTCTACTACATCAACAGATTTCTTTCTTTCTGATTCATTCCTTGGCTCATCCTCACAGATATATGCAAACTTCTCAAAGATGTTGTTCATCTCTGTCTCATTCTTTTCAATGAGCCGGTGCAGCGTATTATTTAACAAAAGGTTCAATCTCGTGCAGTGTAAAATAAAAAGTAATTATAAATTATACAGAGAAGAGCAGAGAGGACAAAGTGAGTTAGCATCGATTAATTCACGCTATATACTCTACCCCAAACATTATTCTTTCTAGTGTAGTGTAAATCATCAGGAGGGTGAACGCATGCTGTCGCGTTTACACATTGATACACTCCATCATTATTAACCTTCACAGGCGGTGAGTAATCCTCATCAATAAAGAGGGAAGTAAACTTCCACTCAAGAATATCTTGCGCCTGCCAGTACTGATCTCCCGTTGATGCAGTAAGGCCGACATAAGCGCGACCATCTTCCAACGATAATGTTGCTCCTAGATTGATAGGCGTGGTGATGACAGGCGAGTACATGTCATCCACATAGACATAGAGAAGGCCGATGCCTGTACCCCAATCTCCCTCTCCTCCATAAGGAAAGTCAGCATTCTATAAAAAGGGGATGACGTCAGAAGAATCGATCAGAGAGAATCAGTCGAATAGAGTTACCCCAAAGAACCACGTGGTCCAGCCAGTAGTCTGGAAGGAAGGATGCAGTGCTGCATTGACATCGAAACGAGGATCATATTTGATTCGAATCTGATGGATACCATCTGTCAGGTCGGGTATCTTATTCGACGTGGCAATCGACCTCGAATGATTCGCCGTGATGTTATATCGAAAGCCCTATAAATCTACGTCAACCTAATACTACTAACAAAGATATCATCTTACCTGTGTCAGTACACTGACATGGTTCTCATAATAGTCCATCTGATCGAAGTTATGATAGGTGTCGAACTCCACAGCCAGTGCTCCGAAGATTCCTTCATATCCCAGCCCACTCCCTTGATTGCCAAGAGCATCAGGATAAGCATTCTGAATGACGAATGCAAAGCCATCAGCACCACGTGAACGACAGAAGGTATTGACATCATCTAAACGATCACATTTCTGTGAAGGATTAGAAATCTCAAACTTGATAAAGGTGTCAAATCCTTCTCGAACATTCATCTTCCGACGATACCACGCTGCTCCTGACGTTCTCGCGAGAGACGGAGTGAGCCGTAATGCCGGTCCGCAGGCAATGCTCGGCAGATCGGCACCTTTATTTGCAATTAACTCATCTAATGTGCTGATGGTGATGTCAGGAGGAGCACCAGTGTCGTAAGCAAGATTACTTGAGACACCTCGTCGTGTCACTCCTTCATTGACATAGTCATATGCAAGCATATGAGCTGCTAAGACGGCACAGACTGATTGATAGTTGCCACAGGATGACGTACCAATGGCTGCATCATAACCATCACAACAGGTAGAAGACACATTACAGTTCTGGATATTAGCATCACCTACCATGACAAGACCGTAATGTCCCTCACCCCCGTACTGTCCTGTGGGACCGTCTGACATGGACTCCGCCGAGCCAGAGTGATTCAATGTCTTATTCGAATTGAAATAAGCAAAGTTAAAGTCGTAATCTAAAGTCCCTGTCACATTAGTGTAATCGCTGAAAGTACCGATAACAGCAGAGGATAAGGGATCTCTGCGACCATAGAGGTCAGTGGGCAGGTTAGCGTTCTCATGTCCCTCTGCCATCGCTGCAATGGCGAAGACATATTCCGTCTTCGGATCAAGGCCTCTGATCGATGTCGTGGTGATATTCCCTACTGTGATATTGTTCTTATAGTCGGGGTAGAGTGGTTGAAACCAAAGGATCTTATAACCTGTCACTGTCATGCGACTAAACTCGTCTTCAGGAGCCTCCCATACGAGATCCATCTTCATTGCTGCGATGTTCGTGATGTTAGGGGGCTTGATGACAGGCGGAGCGACGCGGTAGGCAAGAGAGGGGACTTCATAAAGCAGACCAGGATGGATTCCATTGACTATACGGACTCGTTTCGTGCCAGGAGTGCCAGGAGGGAGAGTACAGAGAATCTGTTGCACTCTTCCCTCAACAGAGGAATAAGCCACCGAGATCAGAGGACAAACCTTCTTCCCAATGTATACTGTAGGTTCATTACCAAAGTTAATCCCTTCAATACTAATCGTCACATTACCAGTGAGAGGGCAGTCATAGGTAGTCGCGTATTGATAAGATAAATTATTCTTAACATATGCATATATTGGTAAATGACCATTAATCCATTCTACTTGATTTGTAATATTATATAATGGATTTTGATAATTTGCACTTTCATAATATTTATCTAAACAACCACGTACTTTCCATATCTCTGGTGCACGTACAATACGAATAAAATCAATGGACATCTCTTCATAGAAAAGATTACCATGATTTGCTATGAAGTTAGTATCAAATGATTTCGAATACAGCATTTCTAATCTCATTCTTAGAAGATTTCCAATTAAATGATTAAACATTGGAAGATAATAGATGTGATATTGACCATCATTTTGTACTTTCATTGGAGCGACTGTCACTGACTCATCATACCCGTCTAATTCGAACTCAAGGATTCCTGTGGTTGAGTTAGATACCCCCGCAGGAGGATGAGGAGTCCCATGATTGTCTAATACAAGAAGTTTGAAGTATCTTCCGAAGCTCTGGAAGCCTGTAATCGTCTGTTCAGTGGAGATGTTCGACACAGTGAAGACTGTGGCATTCTCAAAAGGTCCGATGCCAGACGTCGTAGATCGAAGGAGAATACATCGTCTTGGTGCAGTATCTCCTTGAACAGGAATAATCCGAATGCGTGTGATCCATCGGAAGCTGCCTAAGTCGACGATGACGCTGAAAGGAATGACAGAGGCGATGTAAGCTGTATAAGGATCACCATCGACTAAAAGGCTTCTTGAATGACTTGCTGCAGCTTTCCCCGTATCTGCAATAGCTTTCGTTTGGACTCTCGATGTCCAGTAGGAGGTACGGATGAGTAATTGCTCAGCGGGCGACACAGAGGCACCACTCCTGAACAACCACTGAGCCTCGCTCGCAATACCACCATAACGTGCTCGCATAATCAAATAATGACGAGACGTAATATTTAAGAATAAACTTGGTGAATCAATTCGAGGTTTCCATCCCATAAAGGTTAATCTAAGTTCACCACCTTCCACACGAGATTGAAGATCAATGGTGGAAGATGTCGCATTCACCCAACCAGAACGAAACCGATCATTATCAGAATTAAAATCCCAGGAAACATCAATTTCTCTTTGACTGGAGATCTGTCGTGGATAGATAAGGAAGAGAAGGGATAAAGAAAGACAGAAGAATCGAAAGATTGAAATGTGGTGAAACACACCCATTTCGTCAAAGGTCTTCTTAATGCACGATTCAATACACTACAACAAAAAAGGAATAAAATCAGCTGCTCAGAGAGTGGAGAGTGTATTATTATCTCGTAATTGATTGCTTCTTAGTTGTTTGAAACTGTTTTCAAAATTTGCGGGGTTCTTTACGATACGTACTATATCGCCCGTACTATATCGCCCGTACTATATCGCCCGTATAATACTCTCTCGCTCGTCTTATATTGCTCGTATAATACTATACCGATCGTATTATATCGCTCGTACTATATCGCTTGCAGTTCGTACTTTATCGTTCGTATTAACAGATTTTACGTCTGATATTGAATGAATTTGTCTTGTTTCATTTATCATCAATTCTATCAATAAAATCATAACCATGGAGAGAAGAATGCAGGGTACAGTTCAATCAATGAAAAATCATGTATCTACAACAGAAAAATATTGTTTTCATTTTGCTCTTTTCTATTTACAGATTATTAATATTGTTGATTTCCTTCTTGGAGGAATGTTTCTTGCTTTCACTTTATATCTTGCTGCCTCTCTTGGAGAACATTATTTAGAGATACAAGTTGCATGGTTAGAGTTCTTCTGTCTTATTGAAGGTATCCTACTGTTAGTAACTGCTGCCTTGTCGTTCCTTGCCATCTCCTCGACGAATTGTCGGTCTATGGCCTATCCCACCGATGCATTCGCATTGCTCATTACACTAATTGATATTGGGGTGGGTATTGCTGCGAGTAAGCTGCAACCTGTAATCATTGCCTACATCAGTGACCACGGAGAAGAACTCGGTCTGTCTCAGTCCAACATAGACACTGTGAAGAACTGGTTTGTGGTCATAGTCATCGCTTTCTTCGCCTCTGCTATCTTCGAGCTCCTCAGAATCTGGCTGAATCGAGGCTTTGCTCATACCTCTCGTCGAATAGACATGGAATACAGCACTCTATTGGACGATGAGGAGCGAGCGTGGGAAGAGAAGATGCAGCAGGCACAACAGACAACACAAGAGAAATACCGCAAACTAAAGCAATTCTACCATGATAAATATAAGAAGCCTTTACCTAATCAAGAAAATGCTGCGAAATATCATTACGCAGACTTATAGAGGACGATAGACGACGTCATGTCTAAGCTGTAATAGGTAGTTCTAGAGTATGTAGTTGTTAATAACGTACTTTGTCGTGGTTTGCTTCAATAAATCACATAGATCATATATATAAATATTGATAATAGTACAATCTTTGTTTGTCTATTCTTATTTCTTTTGATTGGTTGAATTGTAGTTTAAAGAATTAATTTCACTGAAAAGAAACCAAATCATCTCATACTAGCAGTAATAATAGCTATGCGGTGTTTGTTCTGGTTGTTTTTACAAAAGATCTTTCATCGTTCCTTCTCCTTCAATATTCATATCATCTGCTTCACCATCATCCTTCTTCTTTTGTTTCTTTGCAACGATCATCATCTTCTTTTCATCTTCTCTTGCTCGCTTCCTTAGCTTTTCAACTCCTTTATTCGCCTGTCCTTCAATAACTGGGATAGCCACTGCATTCGAGGCCCCTTTCATCGACTGTCTTGGTTGCACCATCTCTTCGTCATCTTCTTCTCCATCTTCTCCGATCTTCGCCCACTCAATTACAAGGTGGCGACCATACAAGTGAGTATTCTTCAAAGCATTCATGGCATTGATTGCCTCTTGTGTCGTGGAGAATTCAACAAAGGCGAAACCTCGATGAGTTCCATCCATCTTCTTTGGGATTCTTACTCGTTTCACAGAACCAAAAGATGTAAATAAATTTCGAATTTCTTCTTTACTTGCTTGGAAAGCCACGTTTCGAACAATAAGCTTCGGAGGTTGTTTATTCGCTTGCATCTTTTGTAACTCTTGTAATGAAAAGGTCGTGGGAAGTGTTGTAATCCTTTTATCCGATGGTTTGACATCTAACTTATGAGAATCAAGTAAAACACCTTGATTGAACTTATTTAGAGCCATTTCAGCAAATTGATTATTTCGAAATTCAACGAAACCATAACCTTGTGATAACAATGCATTACCCTTCTGTTTCTTTTGAATGATCACCTTTCTTACTCCTTCTAAATGCAGTTTCTTCGTTAAAAACTCTATAAATGCTTCTTCCGTTGTTGTAAAGTTCAGATTCTTAACGAATAAAGTGGAATATTCCTGCAAATCATCTTCTTCTGTTGGTAATGATGTAGCAGCGGCGGATGAAGAGGGAACTTGTTCTGTTTCTTTTTTCTCTTTTCGTGCTGCGGCTGGATTTTCAATCACTCCCAATGGAGCCCATTCAAGAAACAAAGGAGAGTTCTTATATCTTCGATAAGCCAATGACTTGTGAGCCAGTCTCGCCTCTGTTGGTACCTCGAACTCTACTAAAGCGAGGGTTTTACTCTTAGGCACCAAAAATGCAGAAACAACACCATATCTACTCACAGAGTAAAGTTTACTCGCGGTGATGAAAGTTAAAGTAAGGGACTTACCGAGTAAACATACTCTCCAACTCATCAACGTCAGTTTCAGGTGGAAGATTCTTAATCAGAAGAGTAGTCGAAGAACGTTGTGTGCTTTGGTTATTCTTCGAGTTAGCAGATTCTAAGATATCCAAATTTACTCCATGAGAAGAGAAGAATGCTTTATTCTCTTGAATGATCTGAGTTTCTGCCACAGCGAGTCTCACTGCTATGTCTCCTCCCTTCAGCTCTGTGTCTAAGAGTGTTGATTTTGCTACATTATATCGCTCTGCTAAATTATCAATTACTGCATCAGATCGGACATAGGATGCATTCCATCCTTCTTTCACATGAAGTAACTTGCGTCGCTCTTCCTCTTTCTTTTGTTGGAAGCTACTCAGCGGTCTGCCATCCTTTCCGACATTGATCACACTAATTTCCTTCTCCTTTAACTTCTTTGCAGCAGTGATATACATGACTCGACCTTGGAAAGATGACCCATGCAGAGTGTCAAGAGCTCTCTGGGCGTCTGAAGGAAAGAGGAAAGTGATAAATCCGATTCCTTTATTGCGACGGGTCGTTGAGTCGATAGGAATGTGCACCTCCGACACTTTACCATATTTCTGTCCTAACTCTCTTAATTCATCTTCTGTGCAAGAATAAGGAATGTTTTTGATGAAGATGCGATGCTCATCAATCTCAGTGTCCTCTTCTGTGTTCTTTCCTTCACCAGGTGTTTCTTCCTCATCAACTTCCATCACATCATTCTCTTCTTCGTTATCTAACGCTAATTTCTCATCATTTCTTTCGTTTTTGGTCTCCTTTTCAGACTTCGACTTCGATGACTTCGACTGTTCGGCTTCTTCCTTCTCTACATCTTCATCTTCCTCTTCCTCGTCCTCGTCCTCTGAATCACTGAAGGCTTTCTGCATTTTCGATCGTAAAAAGTCTAAATCGGTCAATTTCTTTTGAGAAGGCTTTTCTTCCACAATCGTCGTCGAGACATTATTGTTTGTTGTTTTGCTCTTGGCAGAGGAAAGCCTCTGCTGCAGAAGAAGATCATCCAAATCTACCATCGACTCATCATCATCGTCATTATCACTCTCATTCTCACTATCGCTATGAGTTGTGCTCTCCTTGACGGCTGGCTCCTCGGGTTCCTCTTCCACGACAGGATGAAGTGCCTCCGACTTCTCTGCCATTGTTGAGGATGTTTTCTTGGTTACATCAAGGAAAGCCTGCTTATTTTTTCCAATAACAGGCTTTTTCTCTTGAACAGGAGTTTCTTTTTGAGCTGAGGTTGACTTTTTGTTGGTTAGTTGCTTTGGGGAAGTCGAGGGAGAATTGTTTTTCTGTTGAAACTTTTCTCTCTTCTCTTTCAAGGAAGCATCGTCTAACTTCCTTGCCATCTCAACTGATATCCTGGATAAACCAATAAAGGTATTATTAAAATATTTTATCGCCTCTTGAGCTTGTAATTCTGTTCGAAAGCCAATAAATGCAAAATTTCTCGAAACTCCATTCTTGCTCTTCTTTAACACTTTGACATCTGTCACTTCACCTTTTTTACTGAACGTATCTCTCAACTGTTGTTCAGTACAGTTCTTTCCG
>VFQN01007855.1_pt1 | contig 11199 bp, 9 predicted proteins | sample 3512371 | NCBI WGS metagenome assembly VFQN01 (sample SAMN10412370, study PRJNA504923) | tailings metagenome | isolation source: Replicate 2 from Balatoc abandoned mine | place: Philippines: Itogon, Benguet | collected 2017-08-28 | reverse complement strand
GGGGGGGGGGGGGGCGCGGGGGGGGGGGGGGGGGGGGGGGGGGGGGGGGGGGGGGAGGAAGGTGGAGCAAGGCCGGGCACGCCGCCGGTGCAGCTTGTGGCGAATCCGATTGCGCGGCGGGCGTCGGGGGCGGGGGAGGGGGCGATGGGCGCGAGCGGGGGGTCGGGGGGTGGACAGGTGGCGCGGGGGCTGCGTGCGAGTGGGGGCGGCGGCGGTGCGGCGCGCAGCCTAGGGTCCCAGCTGGAGGCAGCGGTGGCTGCGCAGCAGCAGCAGCAGCAGCAGGAAGGAAGGGACGGAACCGTGGAGGAGGAGCCGGGCGTGGGTGTGAGTGACGGGCGCGGCAGCCGCGGGCCCTCCCCTGCCGGGTCGGGGGCCTCCCTCAGCCGCGGCAGCAGCGGGGCCTGTGCGGCCGGCGGCGGCGGCGGCGACAGCGCTTCGTCTGTTGGTGCGCTGTCTCCCGGCACGTCGGCGTACGTGGCCAACAGCCTGGCGGACTGGATGGACGAGGAGGAGGTGCGGAGGCTGGCGGCGACGGGCGGCAGCGTGGGGGGGCAGCAGCAGGGAGAGGCGGGGGAGAGGCGGGGGACGGGCAGCAGGCGCAGCAGCAACGGCGCGGGGGCCGGGGGTGGCTTTGGGGGCTTCGAGCAGGCGGCGGGAGGAGGGGCGGGGGCGGTGGCGGAAGCGGTGGAGGTGGGGGCGGGCAGGTGCGGCAGCGCGAGGGGTGTGCGGGCGGCGGTGCAGCACCCGCGGGGTCTCCGGTGGGAGCAGGGGCAGGGGCAGGGCTGTGGGTTGGGGATGGCGGTGCAGGGTGGGGGGCGGCCGCCGCTCCCGGGTGCGGTGCAGGGGCACGGTGCGCATGGCGGGTGCAGCGGCGGTAGGGTGGGCGGGCAGGGGGCGCTACAGCCGGCCGTGCCCGTGTCGACGGCTGCGGTGCGGGAGAGTGGAGCGGGTGGCGCCGGGAGGGGCGGCCCTGCGGGCTGCGGCAGCAGTGGCAGCAGCTGCAGCAGCTGCCGCAGCGTCAACAGCACCAGCAGCAACGATGAGGAAAGTATTCGGCGTAACAGCAGCAGCGTTGGGAGAGGTGGCCTACTTTCCTCCGGGGGTGGGCTTGGGAGGAGCGGTAGCATGACCAGCAGCAGCGACAGAGGGCATGGCAGCAACTGCAGTGCGGCGGGTGCTGCCCCAGCGCACGTGCGCATGCACCGGCGGTGCAGCGACGACGCAGGGCGGCAGCAGGGCGCACTGGTGGCAGGGGTGGGTGCAGGCCGCTGCTGAGTTAAGGTAATGAGACAACGTACTGTTTACTTGCACGGACGACACTGGCTATTTAGAGTGCTGGCTGACTGGAGGGTGTACTAGTAAGGCATCAAAGCCGTTGCTCAACAGCAGCGTAACACACGGACTGAGAACGAACGTGAGCGTGCATGGGGCTTGGGGCATGGGGCATGGGGCAGCATGGCCCACCTGTGGGCCGGAAGCTTGGGACGTACCAAGGTGCCGGAAGGCACCTGTCGTGATCAATGTGCTGCAGCCATTCACCCTGCGCAGCGTCTGCGGAAGATGAGACTGACAAGCATGCATGGTGCAGCGTGTGGACCTACACCTGCTGAGCGCGTGCTGGGATGCAGGGGCTTGGGGTTTGTGGTGGACGGGATGGGATGGCGGTGACCAGCGGTCTGAACGCCTGCCTGGCGCTTGGTGCTTGAACTTGGCATTGTGTGCATGTGGGCGCACCGTGCTGCTACATGTGCGGCGTACTGGTGGCCGGCTGTAGCAGGGTGCAGGACCGGACATACTGACGCGTCAGCAGGCCTGACGGCGTTGGACCCGAAGTACACCTTTGTATGGTGGCAGTGGTGCACAGGGCTCCCCTGGTGGTGCGCTCTGCAATGCATGAGGGGAAGGAGGAGAACGCCTTTCTGTCCGGGCGCATGGGCTGAATGCAAACAGATGCAAACGAGCGCTGGGAACGCACTTGCGCTTACGGTACTTGGCCTGGAACAGCCCTGTTTCCCGGTTGGGGCAGGACTGGGCTCTGGAAAGGGACCAGAACTGTCAAACTGTGTCAAACCGTACAAACAGACTTGACAGACACGTCTGCGGGCTCCCTTGGCTGAGGCCGCGAGCAGGCCACCCTCAACCAGGCACACCGGTAGTGCGTGTGCTTCGTAACCCAGTACAAGCTTGTTACGTCTGTGGAATGTCTGCCTGGCCACAGCCAGCCACAGCGCTTAACGTGCGCAGCAAGGTCCATCCAGGACAGTACGGGCGGTGAGCTGCAGGGAGGGGTATGGGCCAGTAAACAAAAAAAGGGGTTTAAAAGGGGGCACCAGATGCCTGGGGCTGGTACGTCGGTGCGACCCGATTAACCCACAAGGAGCCTGCCACGTTCTCGCCAATACCATCGTGGCATCCTCTTGTTGTTGTATGTCTTCAACCTGCAAGTGTATCCAGCTGTCAGGCTCTCGCACCAAGACGCAAGAGCGCAACCGATATGGCTTTGTAACACATCGACACAGAAACTCCAGTACAATAAGAAGGACTTCGAGATAAAGAATAAGCATACGCCAGATGCATAGGCTTGTAATGCCTTGCTAAGGAGGACGAGGCGCGGCATGGAAGTCCTCGGAGGAGGCTCGGGCCGCTCTACGATGCGTGCTGGTGAATGCTCGAGCTACTACAAACCAGTACTTAGACATGCTTACCTCCGCCTCGTTATCCAAGGAGCCTGCAGTCACAACCCATGCGCCGTGCAATGACCGACTACCTGACCTCGTTCACGACTCGTTCAGCGTCGCTCACTGGCTCGCATGCCCTATTGCTTGCAGTAGGTGCACAGCGACCAATGCCGGAGCTACACGCCCAGGGACTGTCCGTCGCAGCGGAGCACGGCTTGCCGCCCCTGTCTCCCCCTTCCCCACCCGCGATGGAGCAGCCATGGCGCGCCAACACCAGCAGCAACACATCACGAGGCGCACCCACGGGACTATTTGGACACAACGGTAATCCGCATGGCCCACGCGCGGGCCCAAGCGGCGTCACGGCGCGTGGGTACGGCTCCACTGCGCCAATCAGCGGCTCGAGGGCCACGGCGGCAGGGCACCGCAGCAGCGGAGGCGTAGCAAACCCAGCTGCCCCAAGCTCCCTGGCCCATGGCCGCAGCGGTGGGTCAGCGGGAACCTCGCCTGGCACCCAGCGTGCCACGGGCCGAGCGCTGGCCCGTGTGGTCAGCGGGCCTCGCATGGGGTCTGTGCTGGGGGCTGGGGCGGGAGGGGCGGGAGCGAGGGCTGTCGATGCGCAGCGGCAGCAGCAGCAGCCCCCACGGTGGAGCGCGTCGCCGAGGGGTGGCGCACCACGGGAAGATCCCGCTGCAGGTGTGGTGTCCTATGTCAAGGTATCGGTATCCGATGGTGCCTCTGCCTTGCTGCCGATGTTTTATGTGGGATGCCCGGCACCATCCTTGACGCAGACGCCAGTGCGCAGCAACCGCATTTTGCTGCTGATGCCATGCGCCAAGTACGCCAGAAGCCATGTGAGAATTCGTGTACCATCGTCCCTACCCTGCCGCCTCCCGCCGCAGGGCCGCGCAGTGCCGCCGCGCGCGCAGCGGAGGCGCGGGCCGCTGCAGCAGCTGCTGCTACATCGGAGGAAGTAGGGGCTGCGGCGGCCCCTGGCGTGCTGCTGCGGCCCTCCTCCTCCCTGCGAGGCACCACGGTGTCCGGCGGCGGTGGCGGAGGCGGCGACTACGTCCCCTCGCTGCGTCCCGGCAGGGCCCCGCGGCGTACGTCAGAGGACCTCCCCGGGCCCGCCGCCGCCCCAGGCCACCCCACCTCCCCCGACGCACACGACCCCCACCATTTGCTAAACGGCCGTAATTCACTTTCCGCGGCTGCGCCAGCGCCGCCTCACCGGCCGCTGAGTGGAGGCCTGGTGGCCCGTCCGCCGTCCGACGCAGCAGCGGTCGCCAGGCCCCCATCTGGCAGGCATGGCGATGCTGCCACGGGGGCCGCACTGGGCCTTGGGCCGTTGTCCATTTTCGGTCCGCTGGGTGGCATGGGAGGCGGAGGGGGAGAGATGGGGCACAGCGGCTCCCGCCCCGAGCACGTGCACCCGCCAGCGGGACCAGCGGCGGCGGCGGCGGTGATGGGGTGGAGGCCGGAGGCGGTGCGGACGGGCGCGGGGCAGGTGGGAAGCGGCTCCCGGCGGCTCAGCGATGGCTACCCGGGGGGCCAGGCGTCCGGGACGCGCCCTGGTGGGGCCTCGGCGGCTGCGGGGGGCGGGGTCAGCCGCCGGCCGTCGCTGCACGTGGCAGGTTCAGGGCCCGGCGGCGGCGGCGGCGCAGCGACAGGTCATGGCGGCAGCAGCCCTGCGCGGGCGCAGGGTCGAAGGAACGCCGTGCGCGCCGTGCAGACGCTGGGGCTATACTCTGACGGCGGCGGCAGCAGCGGCGACGATGCCGGCGGCGGCGGCGGTGGCGGCGGCGGCGGCGTGAGGCATGGGGTGGCGGCGCCGCCGCGGCGCGTGTTCCGCGTGCAAGTGAATCCGACGGCGGCGGAGGGCACCACGTTCGGGCCAGCACGGCCGTTGGTGCCTAGGGTGGCAGTGGCGGCGGCGGCGGCGGCGGGACGGTCGGCTGGTGGCGGCGGAGGCAGCGCCGCCGCAGGGAACCCCGTGCAGCGGCGGCAGCTGAATGCTGGTCCCAGCAGGCCTGCGCGTGGCCGTGGGCTAGCTGACAGTGACAGCAGCAGCGATGACGGGGTGGTGGGCAGCGCGGGGCTGAGGTTCGGCAGGGCAGGGCCGGGGCCGGGGGCGGGGCCGGGAGGCGGCGTCGGCGGCTTCCAGGAGCGCTTCCTGGCCGACATGCGGCGGCGCGAGGCGGAGCGCGAGCAGCTGGCGGCGCTGCTGCTGCCCCAGGGGGAGGACGAGCTGCTGCGGCAGGTGGGGCGGGGGCCTGCAGCCTGGGCAGTGGGCATGGTCGGTAGGAAGGCAACAAGGCAGACATAAGCGAGGTGGGGGTGGACTTGAGGGGCCGGGGTGCACGTGAGGGCTTGACGCCGGCTACGCCTGTGTGGTGGGACAGGGCTTGGGTGTTTTGTGCGGTCTTGCTGTTCCTGCTTGTACTGCTGCTGTCGCTGATAAGGATCGAAGCTGACGTCGTATGGCTGGGAGACTGCCGTCGGGCCGCCACGCGCCGCGCTGCACCGCACCGCACCGCACCGAGACCTTCCGTGTGGCTGGCGCATGGCATCGCGCGTGGCCACGAGGTGCTCGCCATGTCACCGCGTCGGCCCACATCCACCTCCTGCTGCCCCTCTTTTGCCTTTGCCCGCCGACCGCCCTACCACAGGCCGAAGACGCGCAGCTGGCCATGGGTGAGTTGTGACCGTAATTGTCCTCGGAGCGCCTCAAAAAGAGTTCGCCCACTTCACCAGCCGCTTTGGCAGCCGCTCACACCCACGCCGTGCCGTGCTTGTACGTCCCACGCTGTGCCATGGCGCCACCCGCACCCCTAAACCCACCGCTATCATGTGAGCAACCGCCCGCACGCTGTTGTGCCTGTACGCTGACACTCCCGTCGCTCCCGGGCCCCCGGCCCGCGTGCAGCGCTCATGCTGTCCATGCAAGACGCCGGGTTGGCCCCACCCGCCCTCGGCAACCCGCCGAACCACAGCAACAGTAGCAGCGGCAGCGCCAACCGCGGGGTGCACGCTGCCTCCCCTGCACCCCGCAGCCACACCCACCCGCACCACCCCCTCCTGGCCCCCTCCCACCCGCTGGCGGCTGCCATGGGGCTGGGTCTGGGCCCTGCCTCGGGCCTTACCCTGGGCAGCCCCCTAGCGCTACTGGGGCTGGGGGCAGGCGGGGGCGGGAGCGGGGGCGGAGGCTGGGCGGGGGGAGGGCCGGCGGCGGCGGCGGCAGCCACCTTGCTCCGGGGGGTGGAGTACGGCGGCTACGGCGAGGGGGGCGGCGCGGTTGGCGGGCTGGGTAGCTTGGGCGGTCTGGGCGGCGGCTTGGGTGTGGTGTCTGACGACGGCGGCGGCGGCGGCGGCGGGGCGCTGAGTTATGAGGCGCTGCTGCAGCTGGAGGACGTCAAGGTCACCACGCCGCAGGTGGGGACATGACATTTTAGTATTTGAAACTATTGACAAAGCTACAAGTAAAAGTTGGTAGTGGGGGGAAATAGCGGAAGGTGCGAGGCGCTGCTGCAGCTGGAGGACGTCCACCATGCCGCAGGTGGGTGGGGTGGGCGGGGGGAACAAAGTAGTAGCCACGCGAGGAACTCGTAGTGGTAGTCGTATGGTAAGTATGTAACCAGGCCTGGGGCTCCGCCATCTGCTCCCGCTCTCGCAGTGGGGCAAGTGGAGGTGAAGGGGGGGGGGGGCGGGAGCGTTCAGGTGCGGTGCGCGGGGAGGTAGCGGCAGCGGGGGAGAGGGGGGCCACCGCGCCGCACCGCAGGTGGGGCGGGGGAACAGAGTGCTAGAAAAAGAACGTAAACAGCATGATGTGCAGCATGGTGTGCTGCATGGTGTGCTGCATGGTGTGCAGCATGGTGTACTGCAGTCGGGAAGGCGCAGGGGGACAGGTCACCACGTCGCGGATGGGGGCGGGGGCAGGGACGGGGTGCTGTTTCTGTGTGGGACGGAAGCATGTGGTGCACCTCTTGGGCCGTGGGAGCACGCGGTGTTGGGCCTGCAGCCACCCACGAGGCAGGGGTAGTTGGGTTGACGTGGCGGTGGGCGCCCTACAATCCTGACCATACCGCATGTGATGTTCCCCTCCCTGCCCCCTCCCTGTTTTACGCGTACCCTCCCTGCCCTCTCGTTCTCACGCGTACCCTCCCTTTCACGCGTACCCTCCCTACCCTCCCTGCCCTCCCTGTTTCACGCGTACCCTCCCTTGGAAAATTTATAGTAGTGAGCTGAAAAAGCCTGCCCTCCCTGTTTCACGCGTACCCTCCCTGCCCTCTCGTTCTCACGCGTACCCTCCCTGCCCTCTCGTTCTCACGCGTACCCTCCCTGCCCCTCCCGCAGGAGGTGCTGGACGCGCTCCCGCGGAGCACCTTCACTGGGCCGCGTGATGGCGCCGAGAGGTGCGCGGGGCGGGGAGGTGGGGCAGCGGACCCTGCGGATGGCAGCTGCGCCTGCAACACGGCCACTGACCTGTGCTGAGTTCGTCCTTTCCTGACCTGTGCTGAGATCGTCCTTTCCTGTCCATTTGCCATGTTGCCCATCTCTCACCTCCTACCTGCCGAGCCCGTGGTGCCCCTTCTGCTCCTGTCCTCACCCCGTCTCCTGCCTCCCCGCGCCTGCGCCTTTCCTTGTCACTCTCGAAACCGTCACCACCACTCACTTCCTCCTCCCCGCCGGCCCCTTCCCCTGCCCTCCTCGCCCGGCTGCCCCTTCCAAACCCAACCAGCGCCTGCGCCATCTGCCAGTCCGACTACGCGGCCGGCGAGCAGCTGGTGCGGCTGCCGTGCTGCCACGTGCTGCATTGGGGCTGCGCGGAGCAGTGGCTGGGGGGCTACAGCAGGAAGTGCCCCGTGTGCAAGCAAGGCGTGTGCGGCTGAGGGAGGCGGGGGGAGGCCTCCTGGCCCGGGGCTGCCACAGTGACGGAGAAACGCGTGTTTGCATGAAGTCAAGTCCCTGTGCGTGCCCAGCAAGGCGTGTGCGGCTGAGGGACGCGGGGTGGAGAACGAATTGTTGGAGAACGCCCGGCTGATTCGCGCCATCCCCGGCTGACATGCTGATCGGGCTAAGTCGTTACGTCACGTTGTGCTGCTGAGTGTGACTGCTGACCAGGACAGTGTCCACGGAATCATTGTGAGCGCGCAGGCATTTCAGTTGCGGCAGTGTTTGTCTGACGTTTTGGTCGCGCAAGTCGCAAGTCTGCAGCTGAAGAGGTCAGCTCTCAGCTCTGCTCAGCTATTCTGCGTGGATAGTAGACTTAGTAGTCCAGCCCAGTAACATTGGGCGCTGGCAAATGGCGCCGCACGAGTTGCGGTGCTTGCGGACACAAAAGCGCACAAGCGTACTTCACAGCGTGACGAGCGGGATGACAGCTGTGCAGTGAGCCGTCACAATGCCATCCTGATCTCCTGTGACAAGGTGGACGTGCGGCATGCTGTCGCGCAGGACGTGCGGCACCCTGCACTGTGAAGCGCCAAATGAACGCGAGTGGGAAGTGTACTTGCAGCGCATGGGGGCACTGTGCGGTCGGCCATAAAGACTTCCCTACTGTGAGCGCTGCCTGCACGGTCTTGCGCTTTTCCTGCGGTGCAGCCTGTGTCCAACCTCCAGCACCGAGTACGACAAGTACCGCAGGGAGGAGTTGGCCCGAGGCAACAAAAACCCCTTGCATACTTATAGCATTGGCCAGCGTTAGGTACCATGCACCTTGTTGCTTATGCGAACGTGATTTACTATGGTTGACCGTGGGTATTGCAACTACGAATGGGGACCAATTTCGTGTTAACATGGACCTGAGCTCTGTCTAGTATTGAAGGGATCCTGTCCCGGTTGCGTGACCGGGTATCACAGGCGTTGGTGACGGCGCCCGGTGAGGACGCTACAACTTGTCAACAAAACTCGTGCTGACCTGGAAGCTTTCGTAGGCCTTTCGTGCTAATAGATCACTAGAAACTGGATACAATGGACTCGTTCACGTTGCAGCTCTCAGCTTGGACTCACATCAGATGCAGTGCGAAAAAGAGCACACTTGGCATATCGTTAACGGAGCTGGCCTTGCTTGATGGAACCAGCAACGGTTCATGCTTGCAGGTCTAGCGTTCCTCCTGTGATGAGGCGCTGGGGCACGTCGACGATCGTGGAGGAGGGAGGATGGCAATAATAGAATAGACCTCCCGCCAGTGGATGTGGACAGAAGGACAAGTGTCACTCCAACAGTCAAACCAAAAACGGACGCCCCAACAAAACACATATGCAGCGCCTCAACTTCACGGCGATGCAGCCGGAGTTCCAGTCCGCCCAGGCTGGCTCCTTGCCAGCAGCGGTTCTGGCAGCGCAGGGCTTGATATGCAGCAGTATGCTGCGCAAGCAGCTGCGGGCGCTCAGTACGGCCAAGCCGCAAGCGGTCTGTATACCGCGCTCCTGCCATCTGGAGCGCTGGTCGCGCTGCCAGCTGGCTTATCGCAGGGCCAGGCGGTTGCCACTGCACTGCCAACGGCATCGGCGAGCCTGCAGCAGCAGAGCAGTCCGCTCTCGGTTGCGCTCGCCGGCGCACAGGCGAGCCCGCTGTCGCCGTCCCTGGCCCACACCCGCGTTGTCGGCTTGCCCGCACAGCACATCCAAGTGGCCAGCCAGCAACCAACGGCACAGCAGTGGCAACAGCAACAACAGCAGGCGGCATGGGTCCTGCAGCAGCAGGTTGCATCCTCTCAGCTGGTGCAGCTGGGTTTGCAGCAGCAACAGCAGCAGCCCCAGCAAGCAGTACAGCTGCTGCAGCTGCAGTACCACACCCAGCAGCAGCAGCAGCAGCCTTCTCACGTCCCGCCGGTCCACCAGCAGCTGCTGCACCACCCGCAGCAGCTGCTGCAGGAGGACGCTGGCAGCAGCCCACAGCTGCTGCTAGCGACCGGCCCCGGCGGCCGCGGCTGGGGCGGCCAGCACCTCCCGCACGCCTTATACCCGGGCGGCGCAGGTGGTGGTGGGGGCGGGGCCGGAATCGGCGGTGGCCGCAGCAACCGCGGTGGCCGCGGCCGCGGCAGCCGCGCCGGCAGCGCCGGCCCGTCCCACTGGCGCCCGGGCGGGCCGGGAGGGCGCGGCCCTGGCGCGGGCGGCGGGCCCGGCGGCAGGCCGGGCATGGACGCGGTGGTGCAGAGCGTCTTCGCCACGCTGCGGCAGCTGCCCCGCGGGCAGCCGGCGCACGAGGCCGTGGGCGATGCGCTGGTGGGGCTGGACGGCCGCAGCATGGCGGCGCTGGCCAAGCAGCTGGCGGCGCAGGGCATGGCGGCGGTGGCGTGGGAGCTGTTCGAGTGGCTGCGCGGGCTGGGCCCGCAGCACGACCTGGTGCGGCTGCTGGACGTGTACCTGTACACCGCCATGATCTCGGCCTGCAGCGCACACCGCCGCGACCTGGACGTGGCGCTGGGCCTGAGCGCCGAGATGGCGGCGCGCGGCGTGCCGCGCAACGTGCACACGTTCAGTGCGCTGATGAACGTGGCCATCAAGGCGGGGCAGTACGGCGCGGCGCTGGAGGTGTGGAGGGAGATGGAGAAGGCGAGGTGCAGGGCAAACGTGGGTGTGGGGTGGGAGCGCGGGTGGGCAGGGGGCACGGTTGTGGCTTTGGCCTTGGAAGGTTGGACGGCGCCCTGTGGCTTTGGAGGTTGTTGGCTGGAGAGTCGGCCGTGGCCTTCGTCTTCTGTCTCCCGTTCCTGGCTCTGGGGGATAGGCGGGGGCTAAAAGGAGTGCACTAAGCATGTCGTATGCGTGACACTTGCCGCACCGCCATTGCCGTTTCGCCTGGGACGTACGAATGGGGGCTGCGACCTACCTGGGGACTAAATGCAACGGCGGAAGACCCCTTGCCGGTCGGCCACCTCTGCCGCTCCTTGCTCAATTGCCTGCCCGGTTGCGCCCCTGCCCCTGCCTGCGCCGTGCCACTACCCAACGCAGGTGGTGACGTACAACACGCTCATCGACGTGTACGGCAAGACGGGCCAGTGGGCGGAGGCGCTCAAGGTGCTGGCCCGCATGAAGGAGGAGGTGCGCCGGGGAGGGGGCCCTGCGGGCGGGGAAGGTTTGCTGACAACCCTGTGTCGTTTTCGTTAATGGATGTGGGTCCCGCTCCCTTGCATTCCAGTAGCCAACTCAAGCACTAGCCACTGCTCCTCCTCACGGCACTGCAGTTGCGTCCGATGGCGCGACCGCCATTTGGCTTTGCTGCTGCCCCGGCCAACTCACCCTCCCCCTAGCGGGCCTCCCGACCGAGGTTCACATCTTCCTCAATCTTACTGAGAAACGCGTCGCTCTCGCACCCGTGGTGTACTTCCCAAGCAACGGGACACTACCCTACGTTTGCCCTGCCCCCGTCCCCCCAAGGACTTGGGACCTGTGGTGCGGACATTTTGGGTCGCTGTGCGGACGGTTCATAACTGCCCCGTGTCCGCCCCGCCCCCCCCCCCAGGGCGCACCCACCGCCGCTTGTGTCAAGCCCTTGAAATGGTCTGGGTCCAACGCCTCC
>VFQN01007854.1_pt1 | contig 11199 bp, 9 predicted proteins | sample 3512371 | NCBI WGS metagenome assembly VFQN01 (sample SAMN10412370, study PRJNA504923) | tailings metagenome | isolation source: Replicate 2 from Balatoc abandoned mine | place: Philippines: Itogon, Benguet | collected 2017-08-28 | reverse complement strand
CACGAATAAGCGAATGCGAGCGTCCTTTGCGCGTCCATATGGACGCGCGGCGCTCTATGGCGGCGGCGCAACGGACTCGGCGCTGCCGGTCTTTCTATCCGGTCAAGCATCGGATTTTTCGAAACTGGCATTCGCCCTATCGTCCGACGCCTTCGTGCCGTCCTGCCCATGCAACTCTACTCCGGTCCCGTTCGCACGGCGCAAGGCCTCATTGAATGCTTGTGAAACCGCCGCGAGTTTGATGGCCTGCCAAAGCCGATAGTGATGCACCAGGCCTGGAGAGACCCAGCAATTGCCCCTGTTGCTTTTCCTGGCCCAGCCGACAAGCCCTGCTTCTCGCGCCTGACCGAAGAGCCGAGCGGCATGCGTTCTCGATATGCGATATCGCTGTGACAGGGCGTGGGGCGATACCTTTCCAACCCAGATCGGCGCCGTCATGTCGGTCGAAAGCGGGGCGACGCCTTTGATCAGGTCATGCAGGATGCTGCTGCCGGAATCGGAACGAACGAATTTTGCTATGCTGTGTGGCGGCTTGTGCCAATCGTCCTGTGCGAGAAGAAGCCGCGCGAAGAGGGGCTGCGCCTGAAACAGGACGGCCGGATGCCGACAGGAGAGATCGTAGCGCTGGCCATCGTCGATGATGTCGAGAGCCCGCAGATGGATGTCGAAATAGCGGCGGATGAGCCGTTCGGTCATCTCCGTCGCCTGAAAGAGCCGTTGCCGCCGGTCGGCGCACGGCACCGGCACGACAAAGCCGTAACGCTTCATTTCCTGGAGAAAGCCATAGACCGTGTTGCGACTGGCGATCCCCGTGCCCTCCAGCGCCCTGACCAGATGTTTGACTGATATCGCCGGAGAGGCGGGATCGAGCCGGTTCTCGAAATCAATGGCGACCGTCATCTGGCTGAGAAGCCACCGCTGCAGGTCCGCCACGTAGTGGACCTCGCGGGGCAGAGCGAGATGTGTATCGAGAAGTTCCCGAGCGGTGGAGGCGAGCCCGTCGCGGAACCGTTCCATACGGACGAGGCGATCCGCATCATAGGCGAGCGGAGGAGCGACTGAGGCGGGCATTGGCTCGGACCAGAGAATCGGCACTTCGAGACCGCCTTTAGGTCCCGGCCGGCCGTTGGACAAGCCGTGCCTTTGTCAGCTCGTATCCCGCCGGCCTGCATCACCGTGTCGCGTGACCGGACCGGAACGTCCTTGTCGCAAAGGCGAGGGGATTTCCGGTCTGTGCGGTTGCAGGCCTCACGCCGTGGCGTGTCTCCTGCGAGCCAGGCGCAAGACGCTATAGCCGGCGATCCCCGCCACCATCGACCCTGCCAGGATTCCGAATTTGACGCGGTCGCGCAGCGCCTCATCCTCGAAGGCGAGTGTGCCGATGAAGAGGCTCATGGTGAAGCCGATGCCGCAGAGCAGCGCTATTCCGAACACCTGCCCCCAGCTTGCTGCGGCTGGCAGATCGGCCAGGCCCGTGCGAACGGCGAGGAACACGGCGCCGAACACGCCCACCAGCTTGCCGACGACAAGGCCGCCGGCCACGCCGAGAGCCAGCGGCTCGGTGAGGACCGCCGGGGTGACCCCGGCAAAGGAGACGCCGGCGTTTGCAAATCCGAAGATAGGCACGATCAGGAACGCCACGGGAATGTGAAGGGTCTGCTCCAGGCGATGAAGCGGCGACACATGGGGAGAGGCTTCCGGCGTGCCCGGTGTCAACTTGATCGGAATGGTCAAAGCGAGAATGACGCCGGCAAGGGTGGCGTGAACGCCTGAGCGGTACACGAATACCCAGAGAACCAGGCCGAGCAGCAGATAGGGCAGTAGTGCGTTGACCCTGGCCCTGTTGAGCGCGACGAGCGCTACGACGACCAGGGCGGCCGCGCCGAGGTCGGCGATCGACAGATCCGCGGTGTAGAACAAGGCGATGATGACGACGGCGCCCAGATCGTCGAGGATCGCGAGCGCGGCGAGAAACACCTTGAGCGACGTCGGCACGCGGGGGCCCAGCAATGAGAGCACGCCCAGCGCGAAGGCGATGTCGGTGGCCGATGGGATCGCCCATCCTCTGATCGCTCCAGCATCGGAGTAATTCAAAGCGACATAGATGACTGCCGGAACCATCATGCCGCCGGCCGCGGCGATGCCAGGGAGGATGCGTCGTGGCCAGGTCGACAACTGGCCATCCGTCATCTCGCGCTTGATTTCTAGCCCCACCATCAGGAAGAACACCGCCATCAGCGCATCGTTGATCCAGTGCTGGACACTCAGCGGGCCGACATAGGTGTGAAGGGCGGCGAAATAGTCGTCCGACAAAGGTGAATTGGCGGTGGCGATGGCAAGCATCGCGACACCCATCAATATGAGACCACCGGAGGTCTCACTGTCGAGGAAACGGCGGAGCGTCGAGTTGATACGGCCCTTGCTGGGGCGCGCCGCGGGATTCGAAGTCATAGGTTCTCGGCCTCTGAACGGGTTTCATCCAAGTCTCCGTTCAGTGGCCAGGCCAGGCGCACGCAGCACACGCCATGGCCACCCAGATATAGGGGCCGGGATCGGCATTTCCAGGAAAATCGGCTCGATGTCCATCCGCGAAAGGCTTGTTGGCCGTGGCCGGCCACCACATAGCGGAGGTCGACTTTGCCGGGCCGGCACGGGCGCTTCCGGCGATATGCAGACGGCTGGCCGGGAATCCGGCCCGCGCACCATGCAGTATGGCTACCGGGAATGCAGGCGGTCGAACGCCAAGGCGAGGATGTTTCTCACGGTGTCGACAAAGATCTCCGGGTTCGTCGGACGGTCGTCGGGGTCGAATGCCAGTCCGATGACCGCCGACTGGCGGCCCCCGCTCGCCGCCGGCCAGAAGTCGAAGCGCGAGTTCACGGCGGGATAGACGCCGGCGCGTACGGTCGCCCCGGTCGCCAGGGACGACAGCGCGGCCTCGAAGTCGGCGTCCTGAGGTTCGGCGCCGTCACCCGACGTTTTGGCGGCAACCACCTTGCCTCCTGCGACCAGCAAGACGACGGCGGGAACCCGGAAGAGCCGAGACAAGGCTTCCGACGTGATCGAAGCCATCGTTTCAGCGCTGCCTGCCGTCACGATGCTGCGGCTGTAATTCTGCAGCACGGTCGCCTTCTGTTTCAGTCGCGCCGCTTCGGCCGCTCTCAGCCCGGAGGTGTAGGCGACGCCGCTGACGATGAAGCCGACGACAAAAAGCAGCGCGATCGCCCAGATGTTCTTGGGGTCGTCGACGGCGAGCGAGTAGCGGGGCTCGGTCAGGAAGAAATTGTAGGCGAGGGCTCCGAGCAGTGCGGAACAGAGGGAGGGACCCAAGCCGAAGTTGATACCCGCGATCACCACCGGCACGACAAAAATGAGGGAGAGGTTCGGGATCGTGACGCCGAGTTCGACGCTGACGGCCAGGGCCGTCGCGACAGCCGTCATGGCGATGGCGGCAAGATACCCCGTCAGGGCGGAAGCATTCTGTGTCGCCGAGCCCAACGACGGATCGGCGGACGGCATTCGTGCGGCGTCCCATTGCGGCTTCGATTTGACATCGGTCATCGTCTCAACTCCTTCCCAATCGGCGACGGGCCCGATCGGCGACGGGTGGAACTTTCGGCTCAACGCGATAGGGCGGCCTCTCGCGGCCACCACGATGCGGCGCGATTATACACCAGTTCCTGCCGTGCGTGAGCCGTCCGGGATCGATGGGGCGCGGGGGCGGGGATGCACCGCCCGACTTCCGGCCCAGCCGATTTCCGCAATGGCGCCAAGTGTGGAGACTGCCACTACGACATGGGTCTCTGGCTGTAGCGTGCCTGTCCGCATCACCGCAATGTGAAATCGCGCGGTTTGACCTCCCCGCCCTGGGCGTATCAGATGCCCGTCCTACCTTGAGCGTTACGATGATACGGAGGCTCATCCCATGGTCAGCTTCACCCTCAACGGCCAGGCGAAGACGTTCGACGGCGATCCGGATACGCCGCTGCTCTGGGTCATCCGCGACTTCGAGAAACTGACCGGGACCAAATATGGCTGCGGGATCGCGCAATGCGGCGCCTGCACCGTGCATCTCGACGGCATGACCCGGCGGTCCTGCATCACGCCCATAGCGAGCGTGGAGGGGATGGAGGTGACCACGATCGAGGGCCTTTCGGGCGCTGAAGCCGAGGCGGTCCAAAAGGCCTGGGTGGCGATCGACGTGCCGCAATGCGGCTATTGCCAGTCCGGGCAGATCATGTCGGCGGTGGCGCTGCTGCAGCTCACTCCGAAGCCGACCGACGCGGATATCGACGGCGCCATGGCCGGCAACATCTGCCGCTGCGCCACCTACCACCGCATCCGCCAGGCGATCAAAGACGCCTCGGCGATGATCTGAGGGAGGCCGAGCGATGACCATCCACGATTTTCGCCCTTCGCGTCGCGCTTTCCTTGCAGGCGGCGGCCTTGTCATCGGCTTCGCCTTCATGCCCGCCGCCTTCGCGCGAGCGCTACAAGGCGTGCCCGCCGGCGGCGCCGACGACCTCGTGCCCATGAACGCCTTCGTCAAGATCGGCGCGGACGACACCGTCACCGTGCTTTCGAAACATATCGAATTCGGCCAGGGCCCGTTCACCGGCCTAGCCACGCTGGTGGCCGAGGAACTCGACGCCGACTGGTCGCAGATGCGTGCCGTCCACTCGCCGGCCGACGACAAGATCTATGCGAATCTGATGTTCGGCTTGCAGGGGACCGGCGGCTCGACGGCGATCGCCAATTCATACGAGCAGTTCCGCACGGCGGGTGCGACGGCGCGCGCCATGCTCGTCGCTGCCGCCGCCGAAGAATGGAAAGTGCTTGCCGACGAGATCACGGTCGTCAAGGGACGTATCAGCCATGCGGCATCCGGCAAGGAGAGCGGGTTCGGGGCGCTTGTCGGCAAGGCCGCCGAACAGACGCCGCCCGACAAACCCAGGCTGAAGGACCCCGTGGATTTCGTGCTGATCGGCAAGGAATTGCCAAAGCTCGACACGCTGGCGAAGTCGACCGGCAAGGCGGTCTTCACCATCGATGTCCTCGCCGACGACATGCTCTATGCCGTCGTCGCGCATCCCGATCATTTCGGTGCCGTTGTGAAGTCGTTCGACGATACCGAGGCGCGCAAGGTCTCCGGTGTGGTCGACGTGAAGCAGGTGCCGCAAGGTGTCGCGGTCTATGCCGAGGACACTTTTTCGGCGCTGAAAGGGCGCGCGGCATTGACCGTCGAGTGGGACCTTTCCAAGGCCGAGAGACGCTCGTCGAGCGAATTGGCCGCCGATTTCGCGAAGCGCTTCGGCGAAAAGGGTCTCAAAGCGGCGAAAGCCGGCGACGTGGCGAAGGCGTTCGCTTCCGACGACGTGCAGAGCCTGCAAGCCGAGATCGTCTTTCCCTTCCTGGCGCATGCGCCGATGGAACCTCTCGACGCGGTGTTCGTGACGTCCGAGGACGGCATTCTCGACGTCTACAGCGGGTCGCAATTCCCCGGCATGGATCACATGACGGCGGCCAAGGTGCTTGGGCTCGACCCTGGGAAGGTGCGGCTCAACACACAGCTTGCCGGCGGCAGTTTCGGGCGCCGCGCGCAGTTCGGCTCGCCCTATATGCGCGAGGCGGCCGAAGTCTATCGAGCGAGCGGCGGCACACGCCCGCTCAAGCATCTGTGGACCCGCGAGGACGATCTGCGCGGCGGCTATTACCGGCCGATGTATCTCCACAAGATGCGCGGCGCGATCGACAAGGATGGCAAGATCGTCGCCTGGGACCAGACGATCGTCGGCCAGTCGATCCAGGCCAAGGCCGAACTGGACCAGACGTCCGTCGAGGGCGCGGCCAATCTGCCTTATGCGATAGCCAATCTGCGCGTCCAGTCGCACAATGTGTCGCTGGCGGTGCCGCCCTTGTGGTGGCGGTCAGTCGGTCATACGCATACCGGTTTCGCCGTCGAAACCTTCGTCGACGAATTGTTGCAGATGGCCGGCAAGGACCCCGTCGAGGGACGGCTCGCCATGTTGACCGACCAACGCTTCAGCGGGGTTCTGTCCCGGGCGGCGGAGATGGCCGATTGGGGTTCGGCCGTTCCGCAGGAGCGGGAGCGTGGCGTTGCGCTGGTGAAGAGCTTCGGCACCTATGTCGCGCAGGTGGTCGAGGTTTCGCGGAAGGAGGACGGCACGCCGCGGGTGCACAAGGTCTGGTGCGCGACCGACTGCGGCGTGCCGATCAATCCCAACGTGATCAAGGCCCAGATGGAGGGCGGCATTGGTTATGGGCTGGGTGCCGTGCTCTTCGACGAGATCACGCTGGGCGAAGGCGGCAAGATCGTCCAGTCGAATTTCCACGACTACCGGGCCCTGCGCATCGGCGAGATGCCTGATGTCGAGGTCTCGGTGATCGTGTCGACGGAAAAGCCGACCGGCGTCGGCGAGCCCGGCGTGCCGCCCATCGGCCCGGCGGTGGCCAATGCCTGGCGCAAGCTGACCGGCCAGGCGGTGAGACGCCTGCCCATCGTTCCCGGAGGCGTCTCCTGATGATCTCCTATAGTGGGTTTTCCCTCCGCGTGACGGGATCGGCGGCGGCCGCGATCCTTGCGCTGATCGCACTCTCCGCGGTCGCTCAGGAGAAAGCCGCCCAGGAGAAACCGGCCGCGACACTGAAGGAGGCGGCGGCCTTCGACGGCATCGCCGACAAGACGGCGCGGTCGGTGGCGCTGTTCGAGGAGGCAGGCAAGGTGATCCAGCATCCGCGCTGCGTGAACTGCCATCCGGCGGGCAATGTGCCGCTGCAGGGAATGTCCATGCACCGGCACGAGCCGCCGGTTTCGCGCGGCGACGGCGATATCGGCATGGCGGGAATGATGTGCGGAACCTGCCACGGCGCCGAGAATGTAGAAGTGGTCGGCCAGGCCGAGACGCTGAAGAGCATCCCGGGTCATCCGCAATGGCACCTCGCTCCGATCGAGATGGCGTGGGCCGGCAAGTCGCTCGGTCAGATCTGCGAGCAGATCAAGGACCCAGCGCGCAACGGTGGCAAGAACATCGACGAGATTGTCGAGCACATGGCGCATGACAGCCTCGTGGGCTGGGGCTGGAACCCAGGCAAGGGCAGGGAACCGGTGCCCGGAACGCAGGACGTCTTCGGTGAACTCATCCGCCGATGGGCGGCCGACGGAGCGGCGTGCCCGGCCTCTTGACGTGCAGGCTGCCTTCAGCGCGTCGCTTATGCAGCTTTCTTCCGGAACTGCCTTCGATAGCTGGCCGGCGAAATCGAAAACTCGCGGGTGAAGTGCTGGCGCAGCGAGACGGTCGAGCCGAAACCGGCGAGTTCGGCGACCCGATCGACCGAGCAGTTGCCGGTTTCAAGCAGACGCTGGGCGGCAGCGAGACGGTGGTTCAGCAGCCATTGGGTGAAGGTGGTGCCCGTCTGCTTCCTGAAATGCCTGGTGAAGCTGCGCAGGCTCATGCCGGCGCGCGCGGCGAGTTTTTCGAGGCTGAGGGCCTCGTCAATATGCTCGATCGCCCAGCTGATCGCCGCGCCGAGCTGGGCCTGGCCCGAGGCGGCGGGCAGAGGTTTCTCGATATATTGCGCCTGGTCGCCCTGCCGATGGGGCGCCATCACCAGCCGGCGCGCGATGCGGTTGGCGATCTCGGCGCCATGGTCGCGGCGAACGATATGCAGGCAGCAGTCGATCGCCGCGGCCGTTCCGGCCGAGGTCAGGATATCGCCGTCGTCGACATAGAGCGCATTCTGGTCCAGGGCGACCTGCGGGTAATTCCGCTCGAATTCGTCCGCCCAGGCCCAATGGGTGGATGCGGGACGCCCGGTAAGCAGGCCGGCTTCCGCCAGAACGAAGGTTCCGAGGCATAGGCCGACGAGGCGTGCGCCACGTGCATGAGCCGCCTGGAGAGCCGTCAGCAGGGCTTGCGGCGGCTGTTCCGCCGGGTCGCGCCAGGCCGGGACGATGACCGTATCGGCGACGGCGAGGCAGCTGAAATCGTGCTCGACCTCGATGTGGAAGCCGGACATGGTGGAAACCCGCCCGGCCTTCTCGCCGCAGACCAACAGGCGATAGCGAGGCGCCCCCAGCTTCAGCAATTCGTCCCCGAAGACGATGCAGGGCACCGACAGGTGAAACGGGCTGATGCCTTCGAAGGCGATGACGGCGATGGTGTGCATGTGTGACTCGCGGTCGGACCAGGTTGGCCGGAATCTATCACATATTGTCTTTCGGGCCACTTTCGCGATAGCGGTGAATTGGCGACCTTCGCGTCATCGAAATCGACGCGAAAGGACATCGTCATGGCACATCCGACCATCCGGACCCTCGCCGGCGCCGGCGCTCCCCAGAGCCTGGACCCGGCCAAAACTGCCCTTCTGGTGATCGACTTCCAGAACGAGTATTTCAGCGGCAAGCTGCCGATCCCCGAAGGCGCGAAGGCCCTGGCCAACGCCAAACGGCTGATCGACCGCGCGGATGCCGACGGCATCAAGGTCTATCATATCCAGCACGTCACGCCGGCCGGCAGTCCCATCTTCGCCGAAGACAGCGCAACCTCCAGCTTCCATCCCGATATCCAGCCGGCGGGCAATCACGCGGTGGTCCGCAAGTCGTCGGTCAGCGTTTTCCCCACCACGGATATCGACAAGCAACTGAAGCAGTCCGGCGTGGACACGCTCGTCATCACCGGCCTGATGACGCATGCCTGCGTGGCAGGTGCGGCCCGTGACGCGGTGCCCCTGGGCTACAAGGTGATCGTGGCGGGCGATGCCTGCGCCACGCGCGACCTCGACATGAGCGACGGAACCGTCTCGCATGACGGCCTCCACCGCGCCGCACTCGCCTCGATCGCCGACACGTTCGGAGATATATTGAAGACCGATCAGCTTCTGGCCCTGCCGGCGACGCGCGGGTAAGACGCCTCCGGGCGGCGGCGTGCGCGCTTGCAGCGCCGCCGCCGCTCGGCTACCCCTTCGGCCATGACGACACATCATTTCCGCCCGTCCGCCTGGTCCAACGTGCTGGGCACCCTGCCTCCGACCCTCGCAATCGCCTCCGGCGACACGGTGATCACCGAAACGATCGACGCCCACGGCATCGACAAGGACGGCGTTCGACGCGCGCCGGAGCCGAACCCGATGAACGGCCCGATTTTCGTGACCGGCGCCGAGCCCGGCGACGCGCTCAGGGTCGAGATCCTGCGCATGACGCCGATCCGCGACCATGGCTGGACCCGCGGCTCGCTTGCCGGCAACGTCGTCGATCCCGAATTCGTCCGTGGCCTGCCGCCGCGCGAAAAGGTGAACTGGCGGATCGACCGGCAGGCGCTCACCGTCTGTCTGGACCCGGCCGTGCCCAGCCTGGAGCACCTTGTGTTGCCGCTTGAGCCGATGATCGGCTGCTTCGGCGTGGCGCCGGCCCTCGGACAGGCCTTCTCCACGGCGACCAGCGCCGAGAATGGCGGCAATATGGACTACCGGGGCTTCTGTCCCGGCGCCACGGTGTGGTTCCCGGTTGCGGTGCCGGGGGCGCTGTTCTTCCTGGGCGATTGCCACGCCACGCAAGGCGACGGCGAGATCGTCGGCACCGGCATCGAGACCTGTTTCGAAGTGGAGGTGCGCCTGACGGTGGAGAAGGGCCGCGCGCTCACCTGGCCGCGCGGCGAGAACGCCACCGACATCTTCTCCGTGGGCAATGCGCGGCCGCTCGACCAGGCCCTGCAGCATGCGACAACAGACATGTTCAACTGGCTGACCGGCGACTATGGCCTCAGCCCTGCCGCAGCCAGCCACCTCATGGGGCAGGTCGTCCGTTACGACGTCGGCAATGTCTTCGATCCGGCCTATACGATGGTCTGCCGCATTGGGAAGAAATGGCTGCCGGCGCGCGGCAGCTAATGATGACGGTTCGTGTCGCCCCTCATCCGCCGGACGAGGGGCGACACGCGACGGTCAAGATTCAAGAACCCTAATTGACCAGCACATCCTCCAACCGGATCGGGAAGCGCCTGATGCGCTTGCCGGTGGCGTGCCAGACGGCGTTGGCGATCGCGCCGACCGTGCCGGTGATGCCGATCTCGCCGACGCCCTTCACTCCGAGCGGATTGACGTAGGCGTCTTCCTCCGGGACCAGGATCGCCTCGAGCGAGGGCACATCCGCATTGACCGGTATATGATACTCGGCGAGGTCGGCATTCATGATCCGCCCCGTTCTGCGGTCGGTGACGGCCTCCTCCTGCAACGCGAAGGAGATGCCCCAGATCATGCCGCCGAAATACTGGCTGCGGACCAGGCGCGGGTTGATGACGCGACCCGCGGCGAAGGCCCCGACCAGGCGTGTCGCCCTGATCTGGCCGAGATCAGGGTCGACCTTGACCTCGGCGAAGACCGCGCCATGCGAGAACATCGCATGGGCGGCGGCCACGGTCTGGTCGCGCGCCGCCTTGGCGGTGCCGACGACATCGGCTCGCCCGGCACGCATCAGGATCTCGGCATAGCTCTCGCTGCGCCCGTCGTCGTCGCGGCGGTGAAGCCGGCCGGAGCGCGCGAGGACGCCGACATTGCCGGCGCCGAAGAGCGGCGACCTGTCATCGGCCGTAGCGAGTTCCGCAAGCCTGGCGATCGCATCCTCGCCGGCATTATGGATGGCGAGGCCGGCGCTGGCGGTGTGGCCGGAGCCGCCGGCAATACCGCCGTCGGGGAGGCTCGACAGGCCGGAATGCAGCTCGACCTGATCGACGTCGATGCCGAGCGTCTCCGCCGCGATCTGGGCGAGCACCGTCCAGGCGCCCTGACCCATGTCGGCGCCGCCCGTTTCCACGAGCGCTGTGCCGTCGGAACGCAAAGTAGCGCGCGCCTCGGCCGGGAAATGCGGACAGTGGAACACGGCCGTGCCCATCCCCCAGCCGACGAGGAACCCGTTCTCGTCGCGCATGCCGCGCGGCTCAAGCGGCCGGCCGGACCAGCCGAAGCGTTTCGCGCCCTCGGCATAACATTCGCGCAGCGCCTTGGATGAGAACGGCCTGCCGGTGCCCGGTTCGGTCTCGGCGTAGTTCACGAGCCTGAAGTCGAGCGGGTCCATGCCGCAGGCTTCCGCAGCCTCGTCCATGGCCACTTCGAGCGCGGCCGATCCGGAAGCTTCGCCCGGCGCGCGCATCGGGCCGGGCGTGCCGGCATCGAGCCGCAAGGCCT
>VFQN01007853.1_pt1 | contig 11202 bp, 12 predicted proteins | sample 3512371 | NCBI WGS metagenome assembly VFQN01 (sample SAMN10412370, study PRJNA504923) | tailings metagenome | isolation source: Replicate 2 from Balatoc abandoned mine | place: Philippines: Itogon, Benguet | collected 2017-08-28 | reverse complement strand
GCACTGGATTTATTGGGTCACATGAGTTTGTCTTCATCTAACTATGGTAAAATTCAAGCGCTTTTAATTTCAAAATTAAAAAGTAAAAATATTGACTCAACTAACTTAAAGGAAAATGATTTAAAAATTAAATCATATATAATAACATGTATTCAAAAATTCAATTTTCACAAAGAAAACCTACAATATTTAACCGAAATTCTTGATTTTTTTAAAGATGAAGACAACAAAGAAATTAATAATAGTTTGCTTTATTTAATAAGTAGTATAGATGGTGATATAGATAATTATTTTGAATTTATTTTTAATGAGTTTTTAAGAATATTTAAAATTAACAAAAGAAATAAAGGAGACAAATTTATAAGTAGCAAGATTGTAATTGAAGATATAATTTTGAGAATTAATGACTCTGATAATTTTCTAAAAATATTAAGCTACTTATTGAATGATGACAACAATTACCATATAAATTTTGAGGATAGCTTTATTTTGCAAATATTTGAAAAGTGCAAAATAATTGCATCTCTTGACATCAATTTTATTGATAAAATTCTTGAACTAATAAAGAAAAGAAAATATTGGGACTTAAGAGAAAATGAATTAGTTAAGCTTTTTAAATCAACTAACTCAAGCATCAAAATAATTGAAAAGACAGTTAATAATGAAATTGACATCAATGATAGTAAGTATTTAGTTGCAAAATTGCTTTCTCATGAGAATATAAACCTTATTGCTGATAAATTCATAAAAGGAAAAACCGACAAAGATGAAGTAGAAGTTTTTAGAAATATTATTGGAAACACTAATGAAAGGAATTTAGCCCTATCCTTTGAAAAAATTATGATTGATAATGGTTATATTTTTAATGAAAAATACCTCACTATTGAAGATATTGAGCAAATAAACCTAAATCAGAAAACAAAAAAACAAGAAAATTTTGATTTGCTTTTCAATCTTGAAAAACTTGAATTAGAACTTAAAAATATTTTTGAAGAAATTAATAAAGAAGAAATCGATTGGGATTTAATATGTAAATATCAAAGAGCATGGTATAAAAAAAATGGACACTCTTATGAATTAGATTCTTCAATAGCTTTATTATCTCATTTAATAGGAGATAATGGAACTTTGTCATTTCCAGATGTTACAGATTTAATAAAGGATGAATATGTAATAATGTCTGAAATAAGAAGACACCTTAATAAAAATATTGAATTTAGTATAACCCAATCACAACAAGATACAATTTACGCTTGGTGTATAAAATCTATTGATAAAATAGATTATGATAAAATAATATTGGTTAGAGAAAATCATAATTATTCTGTGTTTTTAGATTATTATGTGTGTAAAAATATTTATGCTTTTCAAAAGAAATTCAATTTTGAACTACCACAAAAATTTTATATTAAAACTTTAAAATATTGTGATTTAGAATCTTTTGGTAATGAAGAAAACCAATTTAACTTTATTATGAAGAAAATAAATAATAAAGAAGTTTTTGATGAATTAATAGTTGAAGATATAAACACTGGAGAGTTACATTCTACATCACTTAGAAGTCATATATCTTATGCTATTGAAAACAATTTAATTAATTCATTTGAAAAAATCAAAGAGTTTTTATTTAGTGATATGTATTTATCATACCAAAACAATAATCTTGAAAGGATTTTCGAAAAAACTAATGATATAGAATTTATAAAAAAATGTTGTGATAATATCTCTACTATTCTTTGTTGGGAGGCAATAAAAATTTTAATCAAAAAAGGTTTGGAAGAAGAATTTGTAATAGATATTGCAAACAAATATTTAAACCTTAATGAAGATAGTTATAGAATGGAAGCACTTGGAATTTTATTTAAAAACAATCTTCCTGAAGCTATGGATGTGTTTTTTAATTTTGTAAAAGATGATATTGGAGAATCAATAAAATTGGAATATTATTTAATTTACAATAATGAAAATGGAATCAAATTAATTGAAAATTTTTATTATCTTCTATATGAGCAAAATGAAAACAATGATGTTTTCAAATATCATGGTGCAAAAGAATTATATAGACATTATTTAAATGTTATGTCTGGTAAAAGTGATGCCTCTTTTAGTCAGGTTCAAAGCATACTTAAGAAAATTAAGAAAAAAGAAAAAAAGGATAAAAAGGAAATGTTTTATATAAATATGTTAATTGAAGATTCAATTAATAGTTTCATAAACTTTAAATCAAAACCATTAGAATTCTATGACGCAAAAATTAAGATTTAGAGGTTTTAAAAACACAATGTGATAAAAAAATAGAGATTTATTAATTGATGTCAAAGTAGTTAGTTGTTAGAAGATCCTTTCTGGGATAATTCTTATTTATTCCAAATTTAATATATTATTTTAAGTTAAGAGGACAGTCCTTATGGAACTATTAATTATAAATTGGTAACAATAATAGTTAGAAAAGTCAAAGTTTGTCTTAGCTGTTCAATATCTTCATCTTCAATTGGGTCAGGATTAAAATGCATGACCTCATTTCTTATATCACATGTTTTCTTAAGCATTTCAATAAAAATACTTCTATCAATTTTAATTTTTAATTTTTGAAAATTTGTTGGATTTTCAATTATTCTAATGTATTGCCCAAATGTTAGTTCTGATAGGTCATTTAGTTCTCTATCTAATTCCAGTAAATGAAATATATCTTCTTTGGTAAACTTATCCGCTAAAATTTTTCTAATTAGATTTTCAATTTGTTCTAGTAAAAGAAAGGGTTCAGATAAAGAAATAAAGTGCTCACCAACATCTGTAGCTGTAACAATTCCACATATTCTTTGGTTATTATCTCGAATCAATACAGCATCCTTTTCTAAAATTATTTTAACTGCTTTAAAAAGAGGTTCATTTAAACTAAATACTAAAGCATCTTCTTTACAATCTCTCACTTTATTACAATCTTTTCCTAATACAAGTGCTCTGCCAATTGATTTCCAGCTTATCAAGCCTTCAACAATACTTCTTCCAGAAAGTATAGGAAGCTGTGAAAAATCATGCTTAATCATTAATGTAATTGCCTCTGTCAAATTAGTGTCTCTACTTACCGAAATAAGTTTTATAGACTCATCTTCAATATTGTTAAGATTTGCTGACCTTAAAATGCTAAGTGTGGGAATTGCACCATCTCTATATGTATTTTCACCTGACTGTTTAGCACCTAATTTAGGAGTGGGACTTATCTCTATTGCTCCATATACATAGGCACTACCAAATGTAGGTGTTGCAATTAAGTCATACTTGTTTAGCCATGAATCAACTGTTCTTATTACATGATTACCTCTTCTACTTACACCATACTTTTTTAATAATTTACCTGGTGTAGATTGAAAAGGCTTTCTTGTGTTATGTATTTCAAGGAATAATGCTTCTAATTCATTCATTTTCTATAGTTTTTATTTTTACTAAATACCCCAATCTATGTTTTGGACCAGTAAAGCGAATTCCTTTTGGTTTATTGCTTATATAAGATATTTCTAAGTATTCAGGGGCTGAATTATTTATTCTACAGTAATGTCTTTTTATCATTTCAAGAGATTGAGTACAAAATGTTATTTCATCATTATCTAATATCCTATTTTCAATCCAAAATTCTGAAATAAAATTATTTTCATTCTGAACTAATAGAAGTTCTGCTAAGAAATCTGCATCATTGAGTAAATCTTGAACAAAGGAATCATTTATATCTATTTGTACTTTCATATTAATAATTTAAATTTTTGTCTAACATCTATTATTTGTTGAAAGTAAAAATACTATTTTATTGTTTAACATTTATAAGTTTTAGTTTGCTCATTATAGTATTTTATTATGTACTACTATTGAATAAAAAAATACAAAATAAATGAAATATATTTTTCATTATTATTTTCAGACTTACTATTAACCCAAAAATTTTTTATAAAAAAATGAGTGTGCTCCCTACCCTCTGTAATTAGCCCTATCTAATCTTTAGAATCAACATCCCCCTGCCATTTATATACAGTTTCATTCTTTTCACCAGGACTAATATAATTCTAAAAAATGTTGCTGACTTGTTTCTCCAATTCAATCTTTTTGAAAGTTGGATAGTAAAAATGTAATTCATTTTCAAATGTATTCATTAATAAAATAATGTATTCAATGAGCTCATGGTGTTCATAATTATAATTGAAATTCAATTCAATGATTTAATTTGAATTAGCCAATTTTCAAAGCATTTTACTATTCAAGCCACCCTAAAAACCCTCACTTATGCTGAGCAATGAAAATCATTGTGCTAATAGCTGTTTTGTAAATTATTAATAAAAATTCAAGGTGATAGCTGTATTTTTTTATTGTGGATATAATGATGGCTTTGGTAAACATTCAACTTAAAAAACTCAAAAATGGTAACAATTATTAATTACAAAGAAAGACAAACTGAGGATGGGAAAACATTCTTTGTTTTAGAAGCTCAAGGTGGTATTGAAATGATACAAAGCAAGGTTACAGGTAATTTTTATGCAACAGCTAAAAAAGCATTCATTCCTGCAACATTTGATGAAGTTACTTGCAAAGCTCTTATTGGAACTCAAATGCAAGGAGAAATCATAAAAGAAGAATGTGAACCTTATGAGTATGTCAATAAGGAATCTGGAGAGGTTATTATGTTATCCCACAGATATGTTTACACATCAGAAGATATGAAAAAGCCACAAGAGTCTTTGTATGAAAATTTGAAAGCTAATCCAAATGTATTTTCTACAAATGGGAAGCACAAATTAGAACATGCTTAAAAATATTGGAATGACCTGTTTTGTGTTGAATTGATTTTCAGCATAAGGCAGGTATTCCATTTCTAATTTATTTTTATGGAAGTAGCAGAAATCAAAGTTTCTTATTCAACCAATCAAGTTGATAAAATTAAGCTGACTAATTGTGTAGAAGTTTTTGAATTTATTTTATCAAAATGGGATTTGGATATTATTGAATTTCAAGAAGAATGTAAAATTATATTAGTCAATAGAGCCAATTTTGTATTAGGGATTTATGACCTTTCCAAAGGTGGAATTACTGGAACTGTTGTAGATATTAGAGTAATTTTAAGTGTAGCTTTAAAATGTAATGCCTCAGGTATTATCCTGGTTCACAATCATCCAAGTGGAAATTTAAAAGCAAGTGAAGCAGATAAAACAATTACCGAAAAGCTGAAAAATGCATGTGACTTATTAGAAATTAGTTTAATTGACCATTTGATTATTTCCAGACATAGTTTTTTCAGTTTTACTCAAGATGGTTTAATATAAAAAACTACATATTTTCCCAAATGTTATATATAGAAAAGGAAAAAGTGTGGTTTTTCAACAGATAGTATTCCTTTGGAATCCTGGTGTTTTGAAATAATAAAGAATGTGAATGTGGTCAAAATCAGTCTATTTTGACTATAATTTCAATACTTGATTTCAATCCAGATAATAATTAATAGCCAAAACTTTAATTTGAAGATGATTTAAAGTTTAAGAGTTCAGATGCTTCAACACCTAACTTTTCAGCAATTTGATAAAGAAGATAACTTGATGGATTGGTATTTCCTGCTTCAATCCTATTCATATTAGACCTCTCAATATTGCACATATTACCTAAGTCAGTTTGAGAAATATTTTTTTCTTCCCTAATCTGTCTTATTCTATTGCCTAATGCTTTTTGAAAATCCTCTTTATTCAACCTTGAACTATTAATTGTAGTCAAAAGTTGTCATAATTGATAAAAATGTTGCTATCAAAATTGATAACAATGTATATTTGTTAAAATTTAAAACTTACATTTTATGGGATGGTTATTATTTACTGTAGCTATAATAGCTTTCGTGATTTATTATAGAAAAAGAAATAAGATAGATGAAAAACCAATTACTAATAACTCTAAACAAATCAATACAAATGAGTTTAACAGTTGTGTTGTTTTATTTCTTGACTTATATAATGAATTAACTGAAAAAATAAAAAACAGTATTAATTCTGATAAGAGGTTTAATCTTGATGAAAAAGTTATAATAATTAAAGGGGTAGAAAAAGGAAATGTTGAAAGTATAAAGCAGACATTAAGGAATTTCCATCTACAAGGAAAGTTTAATGATGTAATTGATGATTATTTGATTAATGAGTCAGATGTTGATGCTGTTATTTATGGAATAATTGAAATTTCTAAAGCTACTTCAAATATTCCTAATCATGTATTAATTGATTTGAAGCCTAAAGAAATCTACATTAAATCATTTTTACAAAATGAAATTGAAACTAAAATTAAAGCAGAATTATTCTTAATAAATTCTGTAAAAGAAGCTGAATTAATACTGTTAGAATTAATTTCAATTTCAAAAGTTAAATTGGAAACTATGGCTCTTTCAAAAAGCTATAATTAAAATTTTGAGAAATGTATTACTCGGTCATATATGAAGAAAACCAAAAAGGATATTTGTTAAATACATTTTATCATAAACTGCATTCATTAGAACTAGTAAAATCAATTTTGGATGATTTTAGTGAGAATAATTATGAACTTTCAGGTAAAGTTTTCATAGTTGAAGATAAGTTCAGAATTAAAAAAAATTACAACATACTCACTCACAAGAAAAACATTCTATTTACTGATGAATACAAAATACTATTCCAAATTGAACTCACAGCAGACAGCTTCTTATACCATATTGAAACAAGTTCAGAATTTTTTGACTTAGAAAGTTTACCAAGAATTCAAGATGATAATGTGAAATTTACTTCCAGAAATCTTGATGAAGAAATCAATATTGGTCTGAATTAAAATAACCAAAACCTTAAAACAATAATAAATGAAAAAATCAATTATCTGGATATTGTTAGTCACAACAATATTAAATTACAGTTGTAGTAGTGACAATAATAATGAGTCAATTTCTGAACAATCAACAATTACAGATGCCAGAGATGGTAATGTATATAGGATTGTGACAATAGGAAATCAAACTTGGATGGCAGAAAATTTGAGATATATCCCAAATGTTAGCCCTCCTCATTTTGAAAGTACTACAAATCCCTACTATTATGTAAATGGGTATTTTGACACTATTTTGAATGATGCTAAAAATACAGCGAATTACCAAACTTATGGAGTGTTGTACAATTGGAGTGCTGCTATGAATGGTGATGTCAGTAGTGATTTAAACCCCAGTGGTAAAGAGTGTAATTGCCCTCAAGGTTGGCATTTACCAAGTAAAGCTGAATTTGAACAGCTAAAGAATTATTTAGTATCAAATGGATATGGGTTTGAAGGAAGTGGAGATGATATAGCCAAATCATTAGCCAGTAAAACAAATTGGAATACAATAGCTGATTTAGGAGAAATTGGAAATGACTTAAATTCAAATAATTCTAGTGGTTTTTCAGCATTGCCAGGAGGTTCTAAATCAACATATGGTCATTTTGGCATAACTGGGGAAAATGCTCACTTTTGGACTACTTCAGAAGCATCATCAAACTCTGCTACAATTTACTCTTTGTACCATAATTCATCAAACTTATATTTTGGAGATAATGAAAAAAAGCGTGGCTTTTCAATAAGATGTGTAAAGGATTGATTTCCTAATTTAAGAAAATATTAGACCACCACATAGGTGGTTTTTTTATACCTAATCAAGATGAAACAACTTGACTTACCCTTTAAAATAGACAAGCAATATGAAAATTGGCAGTTTGAGTTGGATGCTCTTGATGACAGGTTAAGAGGCTATCACAGTTACAAGTATGTAGGTGAACAACTTAATTCTTTTCTGAACTTTACTACACATAAAACTGAATTGATTTTTAATGGAGATATTTTAACTGCTGTAATAATAACTGTTAAACATTCAGATATTGCCCTGCTTAATAGCATTAATCAAATCCTGGTGTTAGATGCTTCCAAAGAAATTGCAATTGATGAATTTAGCAGAAAGTTTAAAATATGGAGAGTTGTGTATTACACCACTTTTAAAGCCCACAGAAAGGAAATTTTAATCATTTATGGAAAGCCAAGATTTATCCAAAAACATTTATTACTTTTGCAAAAGAATTGAAATTCTTCAATTTAAGTGGTATTGAAATTTTGGTCAAGGCACACTTTTAGGCATACATAAAATTAAGATGTCTATAAAGTCTTGGTTTATAAGCAAGAAGTGTCACAGGTTCGAGTCCTGTTCCCGCTACAAAAAAAGCCATTCAGAAATGAGTGGCTTTATTTTTTTAAGTCAAAAATAAATCATGAAAAGAGTTGTTGAATATAGAAAGTTACTAAATGTTGACAAAAACGTAACGTTGAAAGAATTGAAAACCATTTACAGAAACACGATGAAAGATAATCATCCTGATAAATTTGTAAATGACGAAGAAGGAAGAAAAAATGCGGAAGAAACGAGTAAAAATATCATTACGGCTTATCATTTTCTAGTAAGTATTTCAACTGAAACGGTAGAAAAAAATCTTCCGGAATATCAAGAAACCATCAATAATTACAATATTCTTGACTTTTATTTAGAAAAACAAACACTTTATGTTACTTATGTAAATGGTGTTTCTTATGAATACATAGGTGTTCCCAAAAACGTTTATATTAAAATGATTAATGCTGAATCGCCAAATCGTTTTGCAAAAAGACACATCTACGGAAACTTTATCTATAGAAAAGCAGCTGAAGCAACCGAAGAATAAATAGGTTACCTTTGCAAAAATAAATCAGATTGTATGTCACATAAAGCCGGTTTTGTAAATATCATAGGAAATCCAAATGTTGGAAAATCAACACTAATGAATGCTTTCGTTGGTGAACGATTGTCTATTATTACTTCCAAAGCACAAACGACACGTCACAGAATTCTTGGAATCGTAAATGGTGATGATTTTCAAGTTGTTTTATCCGATACCCCGGGAATCATAAAACCTGCTTATGAATTGCAAAATTCTATGATGGATTTTGTGAAATCTGCTTTTGAAGATGCTGATGTATTGATTTATATGGTTGAAATTGGCGAGAAAGAACTCAAAGACGAAGCTTTTTTTAACAAAATCATTTATTCTAAAATTCCGGTTTTGTTATTGTTGAATAAAATCGATAAATCCAATCAAGAACAACTGGAAGAACAAATTGATTTGTGGGCAACTAAAGTGCCAAATGCAGAAATATTCCCAATTTCGGCTTTAGAAAATTTCAATGTAAAAGAAGTTTTTGCCCGAATTATTGAATTACTGCCACTTTCTGAACCATATTATCCAAAAGATGCTTTGACTGATAAACCGGAACGATTTTTTGTAAACGAAACCATTCGTGAAAAAATTCTTTTAAATTATGATAAAGAGATTCCGTATGCCGTAGAAATCGAGACAGAAGAATTTCTGGAAGACGAAAAAATCATCCGAATTCGTTCTGTTATTATGGTAGAGCGTGATACGCAAAAAGGAATAATCATTGGTCATAAAGGTTCGGCTTTGAAAAAAGTTGGAATGCAATCGCGTGAAGATTTGGAGAAGTTTTTTGGAAAACAAATTCATATCGAATTGTATGTAAAAGTTAATAAAGATTGGAGAAGTAATGCTTATCAGTTGCGTCGTTTTGGTTACAACCAGAAATAATTTACCAAAAATATTTTAAGCATTTAAACCTGAAACCTTTAAACAAAAGGTTACCTTTGCAAAAATTAAAAATAAAAAGAGATTGATATTTACTTTTAGTGTGTATTTCCTAAATCTAATATCTAAATCTAATATTTAATATCAAAAATGAACAATATTGTAGCCATCGTAGGAAGACCAAATGTAGGGAAATCAACTTTTTTCAACAGATTAATTAAAAGAAGAGAAGCAATTGTTGACTCAGTTAGTGGTGTAACTCGTGATCGAAATTATGGAAAAAGTGAATGGAACGGAAAAGAATTTTCGGTAATTGATACTGGTGGTTACATCAAAGGTTCAGATGATATTTTTGAAGGCGAAATTCGTCGTCAGGTTGAATTAGCCATTGATGAAGCGGATGCTATCATTTTTGTAGTTGATGTAGAAGAAGGAATTACACCGATGGACGCCGAAGTTGCAAAATTACTTCGTAAAGTAACCAAACCGATTTTACTTGCTGTAAATAAAGTAGATAACGCTATGCGTGAAAAAGATGCGGTAGAATTCTACAATCTTGGTTTAGGCGAATATTTTACCATTGCCGGAATTAGCGGAAGTGGAACAGGAGAACTTTTGGATAAATTAGTTGAAGTTTTACCTGAATTACCTGAAGCGGAAGAAGAAGAAAATCCGTTACCGAGATTTTGTGTTGTAGGAAGACCAAATGCCGGAAAGTCATCATTTATCAATGCATTAATTGGCGAAGATCGATTTGTAGTAACGGATATTGCTGGGACAACAAGAGATGCTATCGATACAAAATACAATCGTTTTGGTTTTGAGTTTAATTTGGTTGATACAGCCGGAATTCGTAGAAAAGCCAAAGTAAAAGAAGATTTGGAGTTTTATTCGGTAATGCGTTCGGTTCGTGCTATAGAACATTCGGATGTATGTATTTTAATGATTGATGCTATACGTGGATTTGAAGGTCAAGATCAAAGTATTTTTTGGCTTGCCGAAAAGAACCGAAAAGGTGTAATTATTTTGGTAAATAAATGGGATTTGGTTGAAAAAGATACTATGTCAACCCGTGATTATGAAGCTAAAATTAGAAGAGAATTAGAACCATTTACCGATGTGCCAATTTTATTCGTTTCAGCGTTAACCAAACAACGTTTGCTAAAAGCATTGGAAGGAACAGTTAAAGTTTTTGAAAATAGAAAACAACGCATTCCAACTTCAAAATTCAACGATTATATGTTGAAATTAATCGAAGCTTATCCGCCACCGGCATTAAAAGGTAAATATGTGAAAATCAAATATTGTATGCAATTGCCAACACCAACACCACAGTTTGTGTTTTTTGCCAATTTGCCTCAATATGTAAAAGAACCATACAAGCGTTTTTTAGAAAATAAAATTCGTGAAAATTGGGATTTTTCAGGTGTTCCAATTGATATTTACATCAGAGAAAAATAAAATTTTGTTAAATTTTCGTCAGAATTTTTAACCTCTCGCAATAAAATAATTAATTAGCCGTTATTTAGTTTTACACTAACCTAACCGCGAATTTTTTTTATGCCAA
>VFQN01007852.1_pt1 | contig 11209 bp, 12 predicted proteins | sample 3512371 | NCBI WGS metagenome assembly VFQN01 (sample SAMN10412370, study PRJNA504923) | tailings metagenome | isolation source: Replicate 2 from Balatoc abandoned mine | place: Philippines: Itogon, Benguet | collected 2017-08-28 | reverse complement strand
CTTCGTGAATACAATCCGAACAAAATAATAAAGCACAAAGAGAGAATGAGAGTGAGGGAGAGACAAAAACAATCTATTAGGGTTCCTTCTTCGTAAGACTGAAGGATGAAAACTACACACTTCAGAGTGTGATGAATCTACGCCAGGAGAATGAAATTATAGGACAACATCGACGTCATTGCTAGCCTTGTTGGATGCACCAGTATGACTCTGAACTAAGTTGCCAAATCCTTCTCGCTTCTTCGTTAACACGTAATAAGCTGCTCCTGAGAGAAGAGCGGCACCGGCGACGGAACCTATAACAGCACCAGCAATCTCACCATCAGATAATTTATCATCATCGTTATTATCGGACAGTGGGGTAATGACAGTAGGATTCGAGCTGGTTACATTCGCGCATACAGCAGAACAAGAGTTACCATCATAATAGTTACAGGCACTTTGAAAGGACGTGGTGAAAGTCCCATTTGTGACAGCAAAACTTAAGCTCGCTGTTAAAGTATTGTAAGTGGTTGTTGGGTCATTGGTAGGGATTGTGGTTGTGGTGACAGCAACGACCGAAGATCCTGATTGCGTGCGGACGAGAGTCACAATGACAGAGGGGGTGGCAGTAGAGAGAGGAATTGTCTTGGAGTAAGTCACGTAGTTAATGGCGATCTTCATGGAATTAGCAGTCGCGTTAACAACAGCCTGTTGATCAGCGGTAGTCAAGACAGTGCTTGTCAAACCAGTGAGAGTCAAATTGGAACTAAACTTCAAAATAGGAACAGTGGTTGGTTGCAGCACTGGAGCAGCAGTAGTAGCACCGGCAGTTGGTGCACGAGTAGGGGTACGAGTAGGAGTTACTGTGGGTGTGGCAGAAGGGGTAGCACTTGGTGCCACAGTCGGAACAAATGTTGGAGTTTCAGTTGGGGCAGCAGTGTTCACACCTTCTAATTCGACCTCATCGACTGACACAAACTCAGATTCTTCGGCTTCAGGAATATAGATTCTTCCGGTGGCAACTGGTAAAGAAGAAGTGACTTTGCTTGGTAATGAAACGTCATCTAATTTGACATCCTCCACGGCGGAGAGAGGAGCAATAGCATCCTCTAATACCACTTCTTCTCCCTCTTGCAAACGGCGAGTTCGAATATCTGAGAATTGAAGAGTGGATTACTGTGAGCAAGAGATCAAATCAAGAATTTGACTTACTCAAGTTGGATGCACATGCAAGCATGATGCAAACAAACATACAAAACATTAATGCAATGAATTTCGTCATTTATGATAATTTCCTAACACTACTAATACGATAAATGGAGAGATATGCTTCAAAACTTTCAAAGAAACTAATAGATACAGATAGATCTTTCTATTTTCTCTTTAGCAATTAATTTCTGGTTTGAATAAAAAATTTCTTCACCGTTGAAAACAAGTCAAAAAAATTTTCTCTTTCGAATCAAAAATAAGAGTGATAATAAATCCGCACTTCGTGTCGAAGGTGCTTGTTTTAATACTTTGATGAGCGGTATTAGTTAATTTGAACGGTTGTTGATCCGGCTGTGCCTTCAGAGAATCTGTTCAAGATTAGCTGTTGGAATGGTCACCAGAAGAAAATATCCTTTCTACACGGAAAACTGAAGGAAAAAGGAAGGAAAAGCGTGATTTTAATTTAACCCATGATTGAAAAATTAGATCCCACTCGGTTGAAGAGCAAATTTTGAAATCAACACAATGAGTAACGCCATTTTATAGAAAAGGATTGAAAGGAACTGAAAATTTTGATGAAAGTGAGAAGGGATGAAGTTTGCCTCAAGAACATTCCTTTCAATGATTATTCAAGGAAGAAAGGAGACACTTCTTTCATGTTATGTGCATTTTTTGAAGGAAGATTTAGATTGGGCAAATGATCCTTTATCACAGCCTTTGATTCTTGATAATTTAAAAGCAGTTTTGATTGAAAATCTGGATGAAATTGAGAAGCAATCGAGGGTAGACAATAAAAATTACACACATCTGCGTGGTCGAGAACATATACTAGTGTCATTTGCTGTCAGAAATGGGAAAGCTGTTGAAACGTTGCAAATTCTAGATGATGGGAGAGCGAAACATTTCTTTCAACCAAACTTTCACTTGATTATTTGGATCTTCAGGGACAACCAAAATTCAAACCTTGATCTTTTGGCAATAGAAGATATTTAATTCAGATATTAATTTTTAGTACATTTTATGTGCGAGAACAAAAGCAAACGTATTTCACTACCACTATCTTTATAGTGACCTGCCAATCCCCTTCCTATGACTCATTGTATTCCACTAACCCAGCTGAATGATAGTGATTTAATTGTGGAATTTCTTGTTGGCTTTAGCATAATCCTTCAAGATTTGAGCAGGTTCAAATTGTGGTCCTTTAGCATCACGATATCTTAACATCTGATCAACAAACTTCTGAACACCATAAGCATCTAATAATCTGAATGGGCCGCCAGTGTAGGGCAAGAAGCCAATACCAAAGACAGAGCCAATATCACCTAAATAACAGATAAATCAGCGAGAAACGACTAAGGTAGGGAAACGACTTACCATCGACTGGAGATCTGATGATTTCATCTTGTAAACAGAATGCTGCCTCATTAATAAATCTAGAAGTTGCTCTCCATTTAATATCTTCAACAGATGGTTTTTTACTTAGATCAATTCCTCTTTCAGTCCATACTTTCTTTAATTCTGCGACAACTTCAGAGTTTAATTCTTTCTTTGCTCCTTTCTTGGCATCTTTTGGGTATAGATAGAAGCCCTTGCCAGTCTTACGACCTAATAATCCACGTTCTACTAGTCTTGAAATGAGGGTTTGATCACCACCTAATGAACGGTCTCCCAAATCAGCCTTAGCCATGAAGGCACCAACATGAGCAGCAACATCAATACCGACTTCATCCATTAATGTGATTGGTCCAACAGGGAAGCCAAAGTCTTTCATGGTTTTATCAACTAAATCTAATTCAGCACCTTCTAAGACTAATGCACTAACTTCAGTTTGGAATGGTGTGATACATCGATTCACATAAAAGCCCGGAACATCCTTAACGAAGATAGGGGTCTTTCCTTGGCGAGAGCCAACTTCCATAGCAGCAGCAGCGACCTATAGGTATTAGTCGTTAGATATCGGTTTAGAGGCCCCAAGAAGATATTTACCTCAGGGGCTGTTCCCTTGTGTAAGATAATTTCTAATAAAGGCATCTTTGGGACAGGGGAAAAGTAGTGCATACCGATGACTCTTTCAGGTCTATAGACAAAATATCATTGACAATTTAAAAAAAAGACAAGGTTATGCAAAATTTGCTAACCTCTTTGCACCGGCAGCAATTTGAGCAATCGGAATGGCAGAAGTGTTTGAGGCGAAAATAGCATGAGGAGGAAGAATTTCTTCCATTTCTTTTAATACTCTATGCTTGACACCAATTTCTTCGAATACAGCCTCAATAACTAAATCTGCGCTAGCAAAGTGACGTTTCCATGAGTCAACGCCATCATGTAATGGGATTAATCTTGAAGTCTTATCAAAGAATTGGGCATTGGTCATTCTCTTCTTCTTTAATTTATCCTGGAACTCTTTCACAATAACTCCTTCACCACGTGAAACCCCTGCTTGATCTTTATCCTTTAGTAACACAGTATATTTACCTTGATCAACAGAGACTTGAGCAATTCCACCGCCCATCAAACCAGCACCTAAGACAGCAATCTTATTCACTGGTTTTGTAGGCTGACCATAGTCATGTTTCTTAACAGCAGTCATACCGTTAAAAATACCAATTAAACCCTTGGAGACGTCCGTTGCAGCGAGTTCAGCAAATCTCTCGGCTTCATAGTTTAAGTGCTCTTTCTTAGATTTCCCAGCACCCTTTTCTAACACATCAATAATAGCATAAGGTGCGGGATAGTGCGGACCAGCGTTTTTCTCAACTTGTTCTCTCGCCTTCTTGAAGACAATAGAGCGAAGAGGTGTCTTTTCTAAGAAGAAAGAGACAACATCTAACTTGCGCTTTCTTGGCTTGACAGAACCGTTCACAAGACCTAAAGCTTGTTGAATGCAAACATCCTCTAAAGCAGCAGGATCAACAACTAAATCAACAATACCTAACTTCTTAGCTTTGTCTGGTCTAACGTTCTTTCCGGTTAAAATAATATCTAAAGCAGCAGGATATCCGATCAACTTAGGTAAGTGATAAGTTCCTGCCATGCCAGGTAACAAGCCTAGTTTAACCTCTGGAAGACCGACAGCAGTCTTTGGATTGGTTGTTGCAATGCGATAGTCACAGTAAAGAGCCCATTCTAATCCACCACCTAACGCAACACCATTAATACCAGCGACTGTGGGTAACTTCAATTTTTTCAGTTCATCCCAGAAGGCGTGTCCCTTCATTGTAATAGCCTTCAAGTCTTGCTTATTCTTAACTTCTTTGATCATGTTAATATCAGCACCAGCAATGAAGTTGTCGGGCTTAGAGGAAAGAAAGACAAGTGCTTTAAGATCCTTGTTTGATAAGTTTTCCTTAAAAATAATTTCAGCTTCCTCTTGAAAACCCTTAGAAAGAGTATTCATCTTTTGGGGGCCATTAAAACGAACAATACCAACACCATTCTTAATTTCGAAGTCATCAAAATATTGAAATCTTCGAGCTGGAGCAGCTTCAGTGCTCAAAGCAGCACGCACATAGGTCTGAGCAATGACCTTCTTCACAATTCTACGGCTAGCAGAAGCTTGTAACATGATGAATCTTGTTTAATATAGTGACAAAGATCAATCTAAAAGTGAATCAATTTGTTGTTGCAGTTGTTTTGTCTGAGGTGACAACGGAGCGCGGCAAAATAGAATTCCTTCCTTTTATCAGGAAAAAACAACGAGCTGAATTTCCATTTCAATTCAGACTAAATCTCAAAATTGATGTACGATTCATGCAAGAAAATCAATTTCAACAATTCATTTTCAAAAACATTGGCGGGACTAAATGTCGTATAGAAATTGAAGTTTCAGATAATTTTAATTATATTCTGGGTTAACAAAAGTAAAAGTTCCGAGTGATATGTTGAGCGATACTCAATTTTCCACAGTTCGAGAGACTGAATGCAGATTTTGTCGAATCCTTGACTAATTTCTTTGACTAGTTTCTTATCGAATCCTTTCTGAAATCACGTAGAGGTAAAAGATATTGTAGAAAAAAATTGGTGGTTTCACAAATCAACGAGACTGGACATTCGAAGATTCGCCGAAATGCCGCTACTTTGGATTTTTCTCGACTTTTTCTAGAAAAACAGAGAGAGAAATGAAGGAATTTGATGTGGTGATTGTTTCGGGTTTCAAGGTTCGTGAAGAAGATTCATCATTCAAAGGAAGGAAACACTGCTGATTATCTCGCGATCACAAGCAATACCATATACATTGCAAACAACCACCTTCGGTTATCATTCAGTTTGTTCTTTGGGTGGAAACAGATTTTAATTCAAATCATCGATCAAGCGAAATCACTGTTTTACTATTTTGGAGATAGAGTCTTGAAGTTGCAATTCTAGAATTTTTTGAATCGCGAATAATATATTGAGATTTGATTTGAAAGATGAAGTTCGGGAAAAATTTATTACGAGTAGTAGAATTATCTAATCCTGAATGGGGGTAAGGAAACGAATCTTTTTGAGTGTTCCTTTGTAACTGTAACATGTGCGACTCTCGTCTCTCCTCTTCTCAATAGACCTTATTGGATCAACTACAAATATTTGAAAAAACTTATTAATGAAATCATTGAGGGAGATGGTGCAGTTCCAAAACCAGCTGTCAGTACAACAGCAACTCCTCCTCAAGCCACGAATCGACCACCATCAGAGATCGCAAAATCATCACGTGAAGTACAGTTTTTCTCATTATTACGAAGAGAATTAAAGAAAAGTAGTGAATTTTTTCGTAAAGCAGAATTAGAGTATAAAATCCGTTGGGAAAGAATATGGGATGCATATTTAATGTTAAAAGATTCATCGATCATGATCATTTATGATAAAAATACATGGGCTAGATTATTATCAGCATGTGTTAAATTTTATAAAGATGTTCTATTATTAGAAAACTTTGCGATTATGAATTATTGTGGTTTTAGTAAAATCTTGAAAAAACATGATAAACTTACTGGGTAAGTGAACAAACGTATTCTCAAAATTTTCTTTAAGTTTATCTTTCTTCTTCTGATGGTAGATTTGTTACAAGAGAAGCTTTCATGAAAAATGTTGTCAATCAACAAAATATTACAAATTATCCTGATGTATTAGAATTAATTAAAAAATCAGAACAATTATTTCGAAGTATTCAAGTCATGGAAACTGTTGTGCCATTACAGGCAGAAGAAAAACTATTTATTGAAGCAATTATTGGTTTAAATTACCAAGCAAGTCGTATGCAAGCTGAAGAGCAGCAAGATACGATTAACTTACCCGCTGATAGTACGAACACTGTTGTCGCAACCACTGCTAATACCACCACCTCACCAACATCGAAAAATAATAATACTTATACCAATGAAAGCAAAGAAACGAAAGCTTTTACAAAAGTTCCAAATAATCTTTCTATTAAGACAGAAGCAGCAGAATTAGAAAGAAGAAGTATAGAAATCGGTGAAAAATTAGATGACGCGACCAATGTATTGGTAAGTGCAGCAGCGAAATTACAACATGATTCAGATATGTCACCAAATTTAAATAAAATATTAACCTGGATGGATTTAGTCAAAGCTAATAATAATAATCAACCACAGACGAATCAAGAGAAAGATGTTGATACAGATCAAGAGGAAGGAGATACTTTAATTGTATCAAAGAACTTAATGAAATTAAATAAAAGAAAAATCGATGTGATTGTAAGTAATGAGGAAGATGATGATGATGAAGAGGACGAAATTCGTGGTAATAATCGAGTAAAAGAACCAAAAATTGAAGTATAACTCTGGAAGCTTTGATATATGAGATTTTCTGTTTTCATGTTTCTCATTACCATTTAATGAGGAAAAGTTTGAGATATTTTTCAATTCATGGCATATTATTTCTTTGATTTTCTGTTTTCCCTTCTTTTTAATAAGATGCTTGCGCTCAGTGGTGAGGATGGATCTATCTAAGTTATCTGTATTTTGTTTTTTTCTCTTTCCCTTTATCCCACAAACAATCACACATACCTACCTGCACAGATATTCATACATTTTCATGTTGGCACAATCGTACTTTGCACTCTAGATTCATGTTTTCTTTATTTCAAATTTTTGATTACTTCAATATACAAAAATTAAATTCAAGCACAAACGATGTGACACAGTCAAACGTAAATTTACGATTGTATCGGAAATCGCGGTAGTTGTCTCGTGATTGATCGAATGAAAGTTCTTGTGATTCTGTTATGTGGAGTCCCAGCGTGAGTTATTTCGGTTGGGAATCTGGACATGATTGTCTAAATATACTGTTTAGATGCGGGAAATCAACTTTCGTGAAGGCATTTCTCGCCTATCTTCAGACACAACCTTCTCTTATCCCTCGAGTAATTTCATATGATAAGATTAGCGAGCAGGTAAAGTCCTTTTGCTGATCAACCATTCTTTCTTAACATTTTGCTTGCTCTTTAGTTGGATTGGAACGAAGAATCCTTCATAAATGCAAGGAAACAGGCCAAATCTCAACTTCTTGGTTTTCTTCAACAGTTATCATTATCCTCAAAAGAGCAGTCAAAAGATCTAACGAATCTTATTTTAATCGACGATACTATGCATCTTCGAAGTATGAGACGTGAGATCTATGTCATTACACGAGATCATTCCATCCCTCTACTTACCCTGTGGTTGAACATCGATCCTTCCGTTGCACTCGAGAGAAATCGATTTCGCAATCTCTATGAGAATGGGAATGTATCAGAGGAGTCATTCGTACGAGTTTCAGAGTCGTTTCAGCCTCCTGATCAAAGCTTTATCTTTGATCGATATTCTGTGGTGATTCAAAGTGATGTCACTCAATACAGGTAACCCAACCCTCTTCACCACCGCAAGATGTATGACCATTCCTAATTGAAACTTTCTCTAATCATACTAATTTCATAGATTTGATGAAGTAATTACAGTCATTATGAAACGAATAAATGAGTTTTCTTTAGAATTGGCGGAGAAAAGACAAAGGCAAGAGAACGAATTTCAAACATCTCAACAACTACTTCATCATCCCAAAGATTCAAAAATCTATGAACTTGATGATCGATTAAGAAAGGTAAGCATTAAGCTCACAACAGATTCAAGACATTTCTAACCTCCGTTTTTAGATGATTAGCGAGATTGTTTGTAGGTGGCAAGAGATCATCACTACTGATATTCATCATAAGAGTTTATTAAAGGATTTGACAAAGATGTTAAGTGGGAAGAAGCAATCTGCATTAGAGCGAATCCGTTATGATGTTCATCATTGTGATACTTTCATTGATTCGAATTACATTCAAAGCTTTGTCTTTGATGTTTGTGAAGATTTATCGTCTAAGCTGGCGAAGACTCTTGATCCGTCGATGAACCTACTTCTATCACAACTTCTTAATGTTCTAGACCAGTTATTGCTCGTTTAAATATTGGCTTCGAAAAGATTACTTTCCCTCTTGTGCAGCTACTGTCGTATCCGCATTTTTGAATCGACAAGAGGAGTGTCTAGATGCTGCTCGAGAGAAGGAACTCATCCTGCCACTCATGATGCTTTGGTTTGATACCATTCAGAGGAGAAATCGGTAGTCAACTCCTATCTGATCGTTCTATAGTTCCATGTAAAGAAATTTGAACTATTTCACTGGCGTAAGAATTTGTTAAATTCTATTTCAGTGAATGTGAAGCGATAATATTTAAATTGTTTTACAAGAAAGAGACTAAAAAAGGAAAGCTATACAAAGATTACACTAAGTTCCATGTCATGAGATACTAATCTTCCTCTTCTTCGTCTTCCTCCTCCTCTTCTTCTTCGTTGTCATTATCCTCTTCATCCAGCTCGTCCTCATTTTCATCACCATCTTCTTGATCCTCAGATTCATCCCCCTCCTCCTCCTCATCATCATCGTCCTTATTCTCGACTTCACCTTCATCAGCTTCTTCCTCATCCTCCTTTTCTGTCTGATCCTCCGAATCATTTTCATCTTCTGCGTGTTCTTCTTGTTGTTCGTCAGTCTCCTCAGCAGAATCTTCACTTTCCTCGTCTTCTTCCGTTTCTGCAACTTTTTCATCGGCATCCTCCTCTACTTCGTCCTCATCTTCCTCTTCATCGTCTCCTTTTGATGTCGAAGAATTGCCGGCGGCTTCCTGTTTCTCGTCCTCATCATCAGTATCGTCCTCATTATTCTCCTCCTCATCCTCCTCCTCTTCATCTTCGACTTCGTCATCATCTTCCTCGGCATCATCATTATCATCGTCATCATCATCATCTTCTTCTTCATCAGTCTGCCTTGAACCTCCGGAAATTTTCAAAAGTTCTTCAATCCTTTGTTTGACGGAATCAGAGGAAAGAGAAGCTTCTTCGTCGAGATCCGCAGGAAGCTTCAACTTTAACGATTTAAAGAGTTTGGCATGTTCTTGGAGATATTTCTTCACCTGAAAAGCGATTAACAAGAAATAACGCATATTGAAGGAAGAATACTCACCACGTCATAGTGATCCTGGTAGAAGGCGAGAATGTCATTAATTTCCTTCACATTTTCACGATTCTGATGCTGACTTAGAGAAGGAGATGATGCGAGCAGGTACGTTTTCACAAGTTGATCATAAAATTGCCACAGATCTTTAATATCTTGTGATAAAGCCTTCATAACCTGTCCAGTCACTACATTCACCTGCTTCTTGTTCAGACGTACTTGTAAACTAATCACAAAACAATTAAAACAAACGGATTTATTATTCAAGAGAGACAGCTTACCCTTGCTGGATTGCTTGCTGTGCTTTCTTAGCTAAAACAAGAACTTTCTTGAAGGAGTTCGCATCGATGTCATAAGAGGAGACTGGGGCATTGTCTTCCTTATTATTCTTCTTCTTTTGTTGATTACTCTCGGCAGAATTCAGAAATTCTTTGAATTCTTCGAATTTTCCACTAAATGTCTTCGTTCGATGAATGATATACGCGGCATATGCCTTGACGAAAGGTTGGTAGCTTTGACTTGGTACATCTAAATCACTAATGACTTTAATATCATAATATTTCTGATCTGGTTTCTTCGGATTACGAGCCTTTGATAAAGTTCTAATAGAAAATTAAAACAAATTCTTTAGAGGATGGTTAGTAGCTCACTTTAACGCGGTTGCGAAGTGACGACAAGATTCTTGGGAGCTATCCTTTGAGATGCAATGGAGGATATACAAAGATTTGGTCACTGTTCTCCAATCACGTTCAGTCATTTTGGTCCAAAGCTTGTGCAATGTCATATAGTAAGGATCTTCTTCAGACTCCTAAATCAATTACCCACAAGATAACAGAAAGAAAGATGATGGTGAACCAGAAATCTTACCGAACGAGTGTATTTAAATGCAGGAATGGAATATTTGATGAGATCAGTTAGGACCTCTTGAGTAACAATGACATCAGAAGGCCAGGTTGCTTTTAACAAGATTCCTTCAAAGGCAGAGGATTTCATCACCTAAAGAACGAAGGTCAGCTGTGAAGGGTGCAATGGTCCAAGTATATTCAATACCTTCGCTCTTCGGTAAATATCTTTATAAGCAGATTGACCAGATTTCGCAATTTGTTCCAAACGTTCTCGTATTGATGGTCCCTTCTTTTTCGAGGAAGATTCACGATCATTGCTGGCACTAGACCAAGGAATGAGCGAGAAGCTTCCTCGGCTACTCTTCCCACGATTTGATGTTCTTCGTGAAGATTTCCCTCGTTTACTTTTATAGTAACGATCATCTTCTTCCTCATCGTCATAATCATCTTCATTCTCGTCGTCTTCATATCTGTTTCTTCTTTTCGATTTTGAGATAGGCTGAGCTTTCTTTACAGGTTTACCCTTCGCTCCTCCGCGGAACAACGCTGACAAACCATAAACATCAACATTTAATCAAGATAAGAAGTAAAACTTACTTAGCAACCGTTGAGCATTGGAAAATCCAGGCAATTTCGTGCAAGAAACCCAGTGCAACAACTGCAAGCACAACAGCACTAAAATCACGAAGGTTTTTGCCATAGT
>VFQN01007851.1_pt1 | contig 11209 bp, 10 predicted proteins | sample 3512371 | NCBI WGS metagenome assembly VFQN01 (sample SAMN10412370, study PRJNA504923) | tailings metagenome | isolation source: Replicate 2 from Balatoc abandoned mine | place: Philippines: Itogon, Benguet | collected 2017-08-28 | reverse complement strand
CAGGAAGGCGTCCAGGGCGCGCTCGTGCGGTTCCAGCTCCAGGCCCTGCGCGGCAACCCATTCGTCGTTGTAGTAGGTGTTTCCGTACCTCTCCCCGCTGTCGCAGATCAGCGACACCAGGGAGCCCGTGCGGCCCTCCGCCTTCATGCGCGACGTGAGGATGCACAGCGCCACGAAGTTCGTCCCGGTGGACCCGCCGACCCTGCGACCCAGCAGCCGCGACAGGACCCGCATGCCGGCCAGCGACTGGGCGTCGGGTACGCGCATCATCCGATCGATCATGTTGGGAAGGAAGGAGGGCTCGACCCTTGGCCGGCCAATGCCTTCGATCCGTGACCCGCGCTCGCAGGTCGCCTGGAGGTTGCCTTTCGCAAAGGCTTCGAAGAAGGCCGAGAACTCCGGGTCGGCGACACAGAGCCGCGTGGCGTAGCGCATGTAGCGGATGTAGCGGCCGAGCGTCGCCGTCGTGCCGCCGGTGCCGGCGCTCATGACGATCCAGGTCGGCACGGGGTGGAGCTCGCGGCTCATCTGTTCGAAGATGGACTCGGCAATGTTGTTGTTGCCGCGCCAGTCGGTGGCCCGCTCGGCATAGGTGAACTGGTCGACATAGACGCCGCGCAGCTCGGTCGCGAGAGCCTCCGCAGCGGCATAGATGCCCCGACCGTCCGCAACGAGATGGATTTTGCCGTGCTGCCGCTCGATCTCCACGATCTTCTCCGCCGAGGTCGAGGCCGACATCACGGCGTGGAAGGGCAGGCCCAGCAGTCGTGCGAAGTAGGCCTCCGAAATCGCCGTCGAGCCCGACGAGGCCTCGACGATCGGCGTGTCCTGCCGGATCCGGCCGTTACAGATCCCGTACAGGAACAGCGAACGCGCCAGCCGGTGCTTGAGGCTGCCGGTGGGATGGGTCGACTCGTCCTTGAGATAGACGTCGATCCCTTCCAGCACCGGCAGGTCGAGCCGCAACAGGTGCGTGTCGGCCGAGCGGCGCTGGTCGTTGCGGATCAGGTCGAGCGCCCGGCGGGACCATTCGGCATCATTGTGACGGGCGACCGCCTCGTCGAGTAGCTGCATATGCGTCATGGTCCACTCGGCCGTTTCGCGGTTCGTGACGTCAGCCACGATGATCTTCGCGGAAAAGGGGCTCGTGGCTCAATATCTTTGGCAAGAAAATTCAAATACTTCCACCGACGTGTCGCCCTCTCCTAGCATCCGACCTTCAAGGTCGAATGGGCCGTTAGGACCTTTTGCCTTGTAGAGAAACCTGAAAGCACGACCGTCGGACAGCAAGATCGACATCGCCGGATTGGTCGGCGATCCCAGTGAGTAGGTTTGAAAGGCTCGGCCCTTGATGTCCCATGATCCTCCCTGCCCACCCGGTGTGACCTTGTCGCGGCGGAAGTCGATCCTGAAATTGGCGCCTCCGGTGCTCACCGAACACCCGCCCTTGGGCACGCAGGTGTATCTGAAGGTTTCCCTGCAGGTCACTCGGACCGCTTGATCCCAGACCGGCTTCGTCGGAACCCAATCCTCCGCGAAAGCTTCGGTCGGCAGGATCAGGAACGCGATACCCGCCAGCATCATTGCGATCGCCTGCATTCAGCCGCCGATGATCTTCTTCTCGATCATGCAGTGGATGCCCTTGTTGCCGTCGACCGTCTGGGTGACGTGCAGGTCGGCCTGCAGGCTGCAGAGCATGTAGGCGTCTTCGGGCTTGAGGCCTGTCTTGGCGGTGATCAGCCGGATCATGTCACGCAGCGCTTCCTTGGCGGCGTCGTCGAGGTCCTGGTCGAAGCCGTGGGTGATCCAGTGCGTCGCGGTCTCAGCGCGCGGGTTGTTGAGCTTCATGCCCTTGTGCAGCGTGAATTTGAAGGTGCCGCTGAGGCTGGTTTCGAGCGCCGTCAGGTTGACCTCGCCATCGCCCTGCACGCCATGGCCGTCGCCGGCCGAGAACAGGCCGCCGTCGGCGAAGACCGGGAAATAGACCGTGGTGCCGACGCGGAAGTGCTTGTTGTCGATGTTGCCGCCGAAGGCGCGCGGCTCGACCGAGCTGCACTGGCCCCATTCGGCCGGCGGCGCCACGCCCATGATGCCGAAGAAGGGCTTGAGCTGGATTTCGGTACCCCATGGCATCGTGCAGACGCCGCGGTTGGAATCGATCGGAATGTGCGTCAGGCGGTAGAAGGGGAAGTCCTCGGGCAGCGTGCCCATCAGCGGGCGCTGGACGTTCCAGCCCCAGTTGGTGCGGAACTTGATGTCCAGCACCTCGACCGCCAGAACGTCGCCGCGCTCGGCGCCCTCGACATGGACGGGCCCGGTCAGGATGTGGCGGCCGATATGCGGCTTCAGCTTGGAGAGGATCTCGCGATGCTCGGGCAGCACATTGAAGGGCTCGCCCGGCAGGATTTCGGCCGCACCGGACACACAATGGATCGTAGCCGTGTCGCCCGACTTGATGCGAAGCTGCGGCGGGAGCTGGCTGTCGAAATAGCCCCAGTGGCAGGTCTCGGGCGAAGAATGCAGCTCGTGGTTGGCCATTTCGATCCTCAACTGTAGTGTCCGGCGCCCGAAGCACATACCGTGCCCGGGGGATCATCTCAAATCGGGCCAGAAAGTCTTCCGTGAACTACCGCCACGGCTATCACGCCGGCAACTTCGCCGACCTGCTGAAGCACATCGCGCTCTGCGAACTCCTGCGTCTGCTGACGGCCAAGGACAAGAAGCTGTTCGTGCTCGACACGCATGCCGGCGCCGGGGGCTACGATCTCGCCGGGGCGAAGGCGCGGCGTACCGGCGAGGCGGAGGCGGGCATTGGACGCCTGATGGCGGAGAGCCGGACGGGGATGCCGGCTGCCGTCGCGCGCTATCTCGCGGCTGTTCAGGCCTACGATCGCAAGTTCGGGCCGCCGGGCGATGCGCTTCATCGCTATCCCGGCTCGCCGCGGCTGGTCCGCGCGGCGCTGCGGCCGGGCGACCGCTTCATCGCCTGCGAGAAGCATCCCGAGGAGGCGCTGCTGCTGAAGCGCGAGTTCGCCGGCGACCGCGCCGTCGAGGTGCGGCAGGCCGATGGTTATCATGCGATCAAGTCGACACTGCCGCCGGTCGAGCGACGCGCCCTGGTGCTGATCGATCCGCCCTTCGAGGCGACCGACGAATTCGAGGTCCTGACGCGCGCGGTCCGGCACGCGCTGCGCCGCCTCGCCACCGGTTGCTACGCGATCTGGTATCCGATCAAGGACGAGGCGGCGATCGCAGAATTCCTCGAATCACTGGCGGAGACCAAGCATCTGCGTCTGGAACTCGATCTGGGGCCGCGTACACCCGACGGCAAGCTCGCGGCTTGCGGGCTGGTCGTGATCAATCCTCCCTGGAAGTTCGAGGAGGCGATGCGCGAGTCCTTGCCCTGGATCGCGGCGCGTCTCGGCGACGGCGCGAGGTCGAGCGTCTCCACTTCGCCGTCCGAGGCGCCCGCCCCGCCTTGAAGCGGGGGAGGGCGCGCCGCTACTTCTTGCCGGTCGCGCTTTTCTCAGGCCGCCACCCCCAGGCTTCGTAGGCAGCTTCGAGGATTCGCGGGTCCAGCTCGTGGCCCTCGATTCGGACGCCTTCGCCCAGCCGATCGGCGATGATCCTCAGTCCCTCGATACGGGCATGCATCTTCTCGTCGCTGGCGACGACGTGCCAGGGGGCGTGCTCGGTGTCGGTGCGTTCCAGCATGTCGTCATAGGCGTCCAGGTACTGCTTGCGCTTGGCGATGTTGCGGAAATCCTCGAGGCCGATCTTGTAGTGTTTGCTGGGCTTGCTCAGCCGCTCGATCATCCGCCGTTTCTGCTCCTCGGCGCTCACATGCACGAGCAGCTTCACGATGCGCACGCCATCGTCGGCAAGCTGTCGCTCGAACTCGTTGATCTCCCGGTAGGCGCGTTCCCAGGCGGCCTTCTCGCAGAAACCCTCGATCCGCTCGACGAGGACCCGGCCGTACCAGGTGCGGTCGAAGATCGCCCAGTTGCCGGGCGCCGGCAGCCGGTTCCAGAAGCGCCAGAGGTAATGATGGCCCTGTTCCTCGGGCGTGGGCGCCCCAATGCGCCAGACCTGCACCGATTTCGGCTCCAGTCCCGCCACCACGCGCTCGATCATCCCGCCCTTGCCGGCGGCGTCCCAGCCATCGAGGCAGATCAGCGCCCGTCCGCCCGACCGCAGATCGTGGATCTGGAGGTCGAGCAGCCGATCCTGCAATTTCCTGATCTGGCGTTCGTAACTCTGCTTGTCGATCGGACCGTCGATCATCTCGATCTTGTCCAGCCGCGGCCACTTGCCCATCCGGTCCTCCCCGGAAGATGGTGACAGCGGCGCGGCGCCCAGGCAATGCACGGAGATTGACAGCGCCAACCGGCGCGACGACTAATCATCGCCGATGGCCGAAGCGGAACCCACAATTCGTTACACGGAGCGCGCGGGCAAGCCCGTCGTGGAGGTCGGCGGGACCTGGACGGTGTTCAGCATCCGCGGAATCCGCAAGAAGGCAGAGAACGCTCTCGCAGCCGCCGGCACGCGCCCGAAGGATTCCCGCGCCATCGATGCGACGGGGCTGGCACGCGTCGACACGGCCGGGGCGCTCGAGATCCTCGAAATCGCCGGCTGCGGGCCCGATGCCGAAGTGGCGACGCGGAACGAGGCGCAGGCCGCCATCTTCAAGGTGGTCCGCGAGAACATGTGCCAGGCCCAACCGGACCGTCGGGTCAACTGGCTGGCGCACTGGCTGGAGGAGATCGGCCGGGGAACGATCGACTTCTACAAGCAGGTTCTGAACCTGTGCGCCTTCTTCGGCGAGATACTGGTCGTCGTCGTCGAAGCCATCCTGCAGCCCAAGCGCTTCCGGCCAAGCGCCGTCGTCCGGCAGATGTACGAGGTCTGGATCCGCGCGCTCGTGATCGTCGGCGTCCTCTGCTTCCTGATCGGCGTGGTCATCGCCTATCAGGGTGTGCAGCAGCTTCGCCAGTTCGGCGCGGAGATTTTCACCGTCGAGGCGGTCGGTATCGGCATGTTCCGCGAATTGGGGCCACTCCTGACCGCGATCATCGTCGCCGGCCGCTCGGGGAGCGCCTTCACGGCCCAGATCGGCACGATGCAGGTCAATCAGGAGGTCGATGCGATGCGCACGATCGGCCTCAATCCCGTCGAGTGGCTGGTCCTGCCGCGCATCACCGCGCTGCTGATCTCGATGCCGCTGCTCGCCTTCTGGGGCGACATGGCGGGTCTGCTGGGCGGCGCGGTCGCCTGCACCATCTATCTCGACTTCACCTTCGTTCAGTTCTTCGACCGGCTGCGCGACACGGTCGGCCCATGGCACTTCTATACGGGCATGATCAAGGCGCCGGTCTTCGGTATTGTGATTGCCACCATCGGCTGCTTCGAGGGGCTGCAGGTTCGCGGCAGCGCCGAGAGCGTCGGGCAGCTCACGACCAAGTCCGTGGTCGAATCGATCTTCTGCGTGATCGTGCTCGACGCGATTTTCTCGGTCATCTTCCTGCTCGCCGGCGTCTGATGGCTGAAGGCGGCCAGATCGTCGATCACAGGGACGGGCGCGATGTGGTGCTGCGCCTGCGCGGTATTCGCACACAGTTCGGCGACAAGGTGATCCACGACAATCTCGATTTCGACGTATTCCGCGGCGAGATTGTCGGCCTGGTCGGCGGCTCGGGCAGCGGCAAGTCGGTGCTCCTGCGGACGATCATCGGGCTGATCAAAGCGCGCGAGGGCACAATCGAAATGCTGGGCGTCGATACCAGCACCCTGCAAGGCAGAGCCCAGCTCCAGATGCTGGCCCGTACCGGCGTACAGTTCCAGGATGGCGCGCTGTTTTCCTCGCTGAGCGTCACGGAGAACATCATCGTGCCGATCCGCGAGCATGCCGGGCTCGAGGAAGAGACGATGCGCGAGATCGCAGCCCTCAAGGTGGCTCTCGTCGGCCTTCCCGGCGATACCGGCGAGAAGAAGCCCTCCGAACTTTCCGGTGGCATGCGCAAACGTGCCAGCCTCGCCCGGGCGCTCGCGCTCGATCCTGAGCTCCTGTTCCTCGACGAGCCGACCGCGGGACTGGATCCGATCGGGGCTTCCCACTACGACGAGCTGGTCAAGGGCCTCAGCCGGAACCTCGGGTTGACGGTCCTCATGGTCACCCACGACCTCGATAGCCTCAACGCAATTTGCGACCGCATTGCAGTCCTTCTCGACAAGCGCGTCGTGGTGGGTACGATGGCGGAGTTGCTGGAATACGACCATCCTTGGGTCCGGGAATACTTCCACGGACCGCGTGGGCGCGCAGCGCGGCGGGAGCAGAAGTAGTATCGGATGGAAAGAAAATCGCCCTACGTGCTGATTGGCGCGGCGATGATCCTGTTCGTCGCCGCCGTTGCCGGATTTGTCATCTGGAAGCTGCGCGCCGGCGATCGCACGTCGTACGCCTACTACGACATCCTCTTCTCGGGCGACGTGCAGGGACTGACCAAGGATTCGCCGGTCTTCTATCGCGGTCTGCGTGTGGGCCGCGTGGCGGACATCCAGCTCACCTCCCGGGTCGATACGCAGCGCTCGACCGGCCGGGAGCGCCTCACGGAGAAGATCGAGGTGACGGTGGCGGTCGACTGGTCGATCGACATTCGCGACCGGTCCTATGCCGTCTTCGAGAAGCCGTTCATTGCCGGCGCGCCCTTCATCCAGATCGTCGGTCGTCTCGACGTGGATCAGGTAAAGCCCAAGAAGAAGCTTGGGGAAAAGCCCTATCCGGAGATTCGCGAGGGCGCCTCGTTCCTGCAGGCGACCTCGACCTGGGCGCAGGAGCTGCTGACCAAGGCCAGCACGACGGTCGATCGGCTCAACGATCTGCTCAGCCCCGACAATATCGGTGCCGTCACCGATACGCTGCGCAACCTGCAGACGGCCACCGACGCCTTCGCCAAGTCCGACGCCGCGATCCAGACCACCCTCGCCGAGCTGCCTCAGGCCGTGGCCGAATTCCGCAAGACCTTCGCCAAGTTGAACGAGCTTTCGGAGTCATTCACTCTCATCGCTCAGGAGATCGGCCCGCAGGATGCCCAGACGCGCAAGGCGCTGGCCGGCAAGGATCCGGGCGAACTGCGGAAGACGCTGACGGAAACGCGCGCGGCGCTGGCCAACATCAATGCCGCCGCCAACCAGCTGAACAAGCTGGTCGCTGACAACAGCCGCCCGATCAAGAATTTCACGGAGACCGGCCTCACCGAATTCTCGCTGGCGCTGCGGGACCTGCGCCAGCTCACCGCCAACCTGAACGTCATCGCCACACGACTGGAGCGCGACCCGGCCAATTTCGTGTTCAGCGGCAAGCAGGGATACACGCCGAAATGATCCGTCGCCTGGCTGCCTGCGCGGCCGCCATCGCCCTTCTGTCGGGCTGCTCGTTCGTCAGTGCCGTCGACTCCGTCGGCGATCCGACCGACCTCTACACCGTCTCGCCCAAGAGCACCTTCGATCCCGATCTGCCTTCGGTCTATTGGCAGCTCGCGGTGGAAGCGCCGGTGGCGGCGGCGAACATCGATACCGGCCGCATCGCCATCGCCATGACGCCGACCTGGGCGGATTACTATGCCAAGGTGGCATGGACGGACCGGGCCCCCCTGATGGTGCAGACGCGGATCGTCGATTCCTTCGAGAACACCCGCAAGATCGTGGCGGTGTCCCGTGAATCCATCGCCTTGCGGGCGAACTACGTGCTGCAGCCCGACCTGCGCAATTTCGAGGCGATGTACTTCTACGGCCAGCCGCCGATCGTGAAAGTCCGCATCATCGCCAAGCTGGTGCGCATGCCCGACCGCCAGATCATCGGCGTCGCCTCGTTCGAGCGTTGTGTCCGGGCGCGCGCCGACAAGGTGCCCAAGGTCGTGGAGGCCTTCAACCAGGCGCTTGGCAGTGTGATGAAGCAGCTGGTGTCCTGGACCCTTCGCACGCCGCCGCCGCAACCGCCGAGCGAATCGGCGCCCTATGACATTGCGCGTTACCGCAATCCGGCCAACGCCGTCATCGACAGCGCCAATTGCCCGAAGGGCAACGACGCCTCGATGGTGCCGTACACGGACGAGTAAGGTAGGGAAGCGCGCCTACGCGCGCTTCTCGACCATCGACCAGGCGAGGTCGGCCATCGCGCGGGCGCGGTTGCCGTACTTGGTCGCCGTTTCCGACGAGGCATTGCCGTCGAGGCCGCGCTTGTAGACGCCCTGCACGATCGCGGCGAGGCGGAACAGGGAAAAGGCGAGGTAGAAGTCCCAGGCCGGCACTTCCTTTCGCCCCGTCCGGCGGGCATAGGCGGCGAGATATTCCTGCTCTGTCGGGATGCCGAACGCCTTGAGGTCCTGCCCGGCATAGCCGCCCGAAGCGCCGAAGCCCTCGCCGAAATGGTACATCATGCAGTTGTAGCCGAGGTCGGCCAGCGGATGGCCGAGCGTCGACAGCTCCCAGTCGAGCACGGCGATGACCCGCGGCTCGGTCGGATGCACGATGGTGTTGCCCAGGCGATAGTCGCCGTGATTGATGCGCGTCTCGTCGCCCGGCGGAATGTTCTCCGGCAGCCACTTCTTCAGGGCTTCCATCGTTTCGATGTCTTCAGTGCGCGCGAGATCGTATTGGCTCGACCAGCGGGCGACCTGCCGCTGGATATATTGGCCTTCGCGGCCGAAATCTCCGAGGCCGACCGCGCGGTAGTCGACATTGTGCATGCGCGCCAGCACATCGTTCATCGAATCGAAGATCTTGCCGCGATCGGCCGGCGAGATGCCCGGCATCTTTGGGTCCGCCAGCACGCGGCCCGGGAGGAACTGCATGATGTAGAAGGCCGTGCCGATCACCGAATCGTCCTGGCAGAGCGCGTAGGGCTTGGGCACGGGCACGTCGGTGTGGTCGGACAGGGCCTTGATGACGCGGTACTCGCGGTCGACCTGATGCGCCGAGGGCAGGAGCTTGCCCGGCGGCTTCTTGCGCAGGACGTACTGGGTCCCGGCGCCGTCGGTGACATGGAATGTCGGGTTGCTCTGCCCGCCCTCGAACTGGAGGATGCTGATCGGGCCGCGATAGCCCTCGACGTTGGCCTTCATGTAGTCGGCAAGCCTTGCTTCGTCGAAGACGTGAGCCGGGCGGACGGGCGTGAGATTGTCGGGCAGGTTGGACATGGGACTCTTCTAGAACCGTGGCAACGGGAATTCGAGACGCGTTTGCGATCGGGTCCGCAGGGCGGTCACGTCGCGACGATCAGTTGATGTTGCGCTGCCGGCCTTCCCAATAGGGTCTGCGCAGTTCCCGCTTCAGGATCTTCCCGGTCGGATTGCGCGGGAGGGCGTCGATGAAGTCGACCGATTTGGGCAGCTTGTAGCCGGCGATGCGCTCGCGCGCCCAGCCGATCAGATCGGCGGGAGACACGTCCACGCCGGGCTTGCGCACGACGACCGCCTTGACGGCCTCGCCCCAGCGCTCGTCGGGGACACCGATGACGGCCACGTCGGCGACGTCGGGGTGGCCGAACAGGGCGCTTTCCACCTCGGCCGGATAGATGTTCTCGCCGCCCGACACGATCATGTCCTTTACGCGGTCGTAGATGAAGAGGTACCCCTTGTCGTCGAGGTAACCCGCGTCGCCGGTGAAGAACCAGTCGCCCTGGATGGCGCGCTTGGTGGCGTCGGGCAGGCGCCAGTAGCCGCGCATGACCTGCGGCGACCGGATCGCGATCTCGCCGACCGTTCCATGGGGCACGTCCGCGCCGGCATCGTCCACGATCCGCAGTTCCACGCCCACCTGGGCGTAGCCGCAGGACAGGAGCTTTTTCGCGTCGGCCGGATCGTGATCCTCGGGCGGCAGCAGCGTGATGGCGCCGGTCGTCTCGGTGAGCCCGTAGACCTGCTGGAAGCCGCACCCGAAGGTCGTCATCGCCTGCTTCAGCAGGTCCGCCGGGATGGGCGCCGCGCCATAGACGATCAGGCGCAGGCTGGAGAGATCCGTTTCGTGAATCTGCGGAGACTGAACCAGGAACAGGATCATGGCCGGCACCAGCAGCATGACCTCGATACGCTCCCGCTCGATGATCTCGAGGACGCGGGCGGGAACGAACTCGCGCACCACGTGGTTGGTGGCGCCGGCAAAGAGGCCGGCAATGGCCCATCCCGCGCCGCCGATATGGAACATGGGCAGGCATACGATGTTCTGCGTACCCGGCTTCAACAGCCAGCTCCGCGTCCATTGTTCGAACATGAAGGCGAAGTTGGCGTTGGTGAGCTCGGCTCCCTTGGGCAGGCCGGTGGTGCCGCTGGTGTAGAATTGCACGGCGGTGTCCTGGGGACGGGCGGGCAGCCGCGGATCGGTGTCGGGCTGGCGGTCTCGCCATGCGGCGAAGGCTTCCCAGGTCCCGTGGGCCGGTCCCAGGGTCACGATCCTGCGGACGGTCGACAGCTGGTCGCGGATCTTCTCGACGACCGGGAAATACTCCTCGCCGACGAACAGGATCTCGGCCTCGGCGTCGTTGACGATCTGCAGCACCTCCGGGGGCGCCAGCCGCCAGTTCACGGACACCATCACGGCGCCGGCCTTGGCTGTGCCAAACAGCAGCTCGAAAAAGACGTCGCTGCTCTTGTCGAGGTGGGCGACCCGGACCTGCGGCTTGATACCTTGGGCGATGAGGCCGTTGGCGATGCGACTGGAGGCGCGATCGAGTTCGCCGTAGGTCGTGACCCTGCCTTCATGGACGATCGCCACCGCCTCCGGCCGCGCCGCGCCGTGGACCCGCACGATGTCGGCCAGGCCGACCATCTCGATGCTCATAGGACATTTCCCCTGCATATTGGCCCGCCATCTCCGTGACCGGGCAGCGGCATCCTTCGGTGGTTTTGGAGTGAATTCAAGAGCTTGATCGCCTAGTGTCGGCCGCGACGTCAGAGGCCATTCCAAGAGGCACCATGGGCAAGCGGATTCTGGTCACGGGCGGGGCGGGGTTCCTCGGCTCGCATCTCTGCGAGCGCCTGCTCGATGCCGGACACGACGTGCTCTGCGTCGACAACTATTTCACCGGCAACAAGGCGAACGTGGCGGCCTGCCTCGACAATCCGCGCTTCGAGCTGATGCGCCACGACGTGACCTTCCCGCTCTATGTCGAGGTCGACGAGATCTACAACCTCGCCTGCCCGGCCTCGCCGGT
>VFQN01007850.1_pt1 | contig 11210 bp, 8 predicted proteins | sample 3512371 | NCBI WGS metagenome assembly VFQN01 (sample SAMN10412370, study PRJNA504923) | tailings metagenome | isolation source: Replicate 2 from Balatoc abandoned mine | place: Philippines: Itogon, Benguet | collected 2017-08-28 | reverse complement strand
GCGGGTATACTGACCATTATACTATCAGAGAACCGACATGTTCGCCTAAAGTCTGTTGTCTATATATACCACGGTTACATGATGTCTCCACGAAACTGCCAAGGTTTAAACCAGTCACTATCCACACGAAGCAAGGTAAAAACCCAGCAACCTCCTTCTGCAATAAAAAAAGATTCATTAATTAGCTGTCAAATTAAGAGCTTACCTTTATTGTCCGTAGAAGAAACTTTGATTGATCTTTCCTGTCTTCCATTGTAGCAATATTGAATAAATTTCAAAGAAAATGGGAGATTTATTCATGAAAAAAGGAGCTTCTCCTCGTTCTCCAAGAGTTCGTGCTCATCCGTTAAAGATGATGAAAGCCCAAACAATGAAAGTTGGAATGAGTAAAAAAGGTTTAAGTAAAAAGAAAATTCGAAGTCAATATTTATATCCTCCGGACGATATGGAAGATGATTTAATGAGTACCGTCGTGGATGATCCTGATGAAATCGGAACGTATCGCAGTGTGAATGATGGAAATGCTTCTATCCATAGTAATTATAGTGGAATGCAACGATCTGTTGGACAATTAATGAAGGTTAGTGCTTGAGAAAATTCCTCCTATGCTTTAATCGTCTTATCTTTCCCCTCCTTCCTCCTCTCCGTCTTCGCTTAGTCCATGGTAGGAGAAGATTTTTCTAAGATGCAAGCACGATTAACTCGTGCATTAGAAGATGCTGATATGTTACGATCACGTTTAAGAATGGAATTACAAGAAAAACAATCATTAGAAATGAAAGTCACTGAATTAACTGATAAATTAGTCGAAGCGAAAAAAGGTTTACAAGAGACAAGTTTAGCATTACATAAAGTTCAAATGGCTACAAATCAATTAATGTCAAAACGTGATCAAAGAGAATTACAATTACAATCAGCCATTGATCAAAATCATTTATATGAGAAGAAAATTGCTGAATTAGAAACACATATTCATCATATGACAGAAATTAATGATGCTAAATCAGGTGCACATACACATACAGAAAAATTAATATCAGAACAAGTAACACAAATAAAGCATTTAGAAGAAGAAAGTGGTTTATTAAAAGGACAAGTTTCATCATTACGACGTGAAAATATGAGATTAGCAGATGAAAAAGCTGATTTAGAATATATGTTAGAAACAAAGAAAAAACGTATTACTTTATTAGAAGAACATATTAAAACAGTTGAAAAAGAAGAAATTATTCCAACACCAACGATTCGTGAACCGTCACTGAACGGTAACATGGCGGTATCACGTTTAAATACTGCTAATGGTGCCTTACGACAATCAATACAATCAACAACATCCTTAGATGTTGATATTGAAGAAATTCAAAAGAAAATGTCTGAATTAAGTAATATGGAAAATAAATTAGATAAAGTTGCATCTGATAAGAAATATTTAGAAGATCGTTTAAAACAATTAGAAGAAAATTTATTATCACAACAATCATATCATTCAAAACAATTACAACAACAACAAAGTTTTTATCAACAACAATTAAATAATCAACAACAACAAATCCAACAATTAACAACACAACAACAATTATTTAATACTACTACTTCGAATAATATACCAATTAATGGTATTTCTTTACCATTAGATCAAATACAACAATTAGCTGGTGCTGCGAATGGTGGGAATGGTAGTAATGCTCCCATTATTATTCGTGCTGTGAGTCGTGGCAGTATCAGTGGATCTGATCGTCCTCGTAGTCAGCAACGTACTGTGAGTGGTAATATGGAGATGACTTCTCCTGCTTTCTCTGAGAGTCCTCGCAATCAAGATCGGCCAAAAGCACGTGAACCTGAGCCTCAGCCTGATCGCCAAACTGAGCGTGAGGCAGAGCGAAGAGCAGAAAAAGAAAAAGAGCGCGAAAGAGAGCGTGAACGTCAAGCTGAGAAAGAACGTGAAAAGGAGCGTGAGAGGGAACGCGAGAAGGAACGAGAACGTCAAGCTGAAAGAGAGCGAGAGAAGGAACGTGAGCGACAAGCTGAAAAAGATCGTGAGCGAGAGCGTCAAGCTGAGAAAGAACGCGAGAGGGAACGAGAACGTCAAGCCGAGAAAGAGCGTGAAAAGGAGCGAGAGCGAGAACGTCAAGCAAAGCCCGAACCAGCGCCAGTTAGCTCTCCTCCTTCAGAATTCGCTCGTCCTCGCAGCAGCAATGCACCCCCTCCAAATTCCACGACAGTGAGCATTCCTGTCAGTTTGGGTTCTGCCAGTGGTTCTCGCCCTCGTGGTTCCGCTACTACGCCACCAGTAGTTTCACCGCCTGTAGAATCATCCGTCTATCCTTCCTTAGGTAAGTACTTGACCTCTTTTACCTCTACTATAATACGATTTTACTCATCTTAATTGATAGGGGCTTCTACTAAACCAGCAAATAATGGTGAAATGCCTGTCCCTGCTCGTTCCGCCGCAGAAATTAATGCTGAAGGATCAGGAAGTCGACAACCATCACGACAACAACAATTATTAAGTCGTGTCAGTACAGCGACTGGTGCAAATCCTGAAGATGTTCGTAAGAAATTAATGGATGAAAGAAAAGAAATGAAGAAAGCAATCTTAGTATGGAATAAGAAATTTGTTGAAGAAAATAAACGTGAACCAACAAAAGCTGAAAGAGAACAACATGTAGGTAATCATTATCGACGATATCGACAAACGACAAGAATATTAAAAGAATTAGATGGTGGTAAAGATAATGGTGGTGATAATGGTGAATCAACGAAGGATAAAGGAGATGATTTATAAAAGAATAAATAGAGTTACTACCCCAGTGATCTATGAAGGAATTTTCTTTTTCTTCTTCTATTGGTTGAGCTTCATCTTCTGCTGTGTTGCATCTTTGAGCTGTTTGCCTTCTTTCTTTCGTTCTCTTCACTTGCCATGCTTCCTTCATGGTTTTTGTTTTTTTGCTCATTTAAATCGATGAAGATGTTAAAGTAGATATGATCAACCCTTCCTTTTTATTTCTTGCTTACTCTGCTTCTATTTATATCGATCGCGTTCCCTCACCTTCAATGCACCTTAAGTTCTTCGTCTTTATGGTTATAATTATAAATGATTCACATGTTTTTTTTTTTCGATATGATTTTTTATTTTATTGTTCTTTGTTTAGATTGATTTAAGCTTGTAAGTGTGTGTGAGGTAGGTTTTGTAGTAGAGTAGTCAACACAGTCGCAGTTATCGTGTTTAGAGTATCGTTGGATGTTATTGGTATTTTGGTTATTATTTTTGTTAGATACATCCTAGTAGATGGAACATGTCTTGGTCTCTCAGTCAGAGAAGGCTATTATTCACCTATTATATTATGAGAAGGAGGAAGAGTCTATAGAGGTCAATCAGATGTAATTTTTCTCTCTAGCTCTTTCCTCCCTTCCCTTCTCTTCCTTCTTCTCTTCTCTTCTTGTTCATTCAGTTTCCTCGTAGTAGTATTAATCACCTAATAAAAACTTTCATATGATCGTTGAAAGATGTAAATAAATCAATTATTCGTGAGATCCTTGCTTATTATTTTCTATTTCTCATCAAGGAAAGAGCTTTCATGTAGCAATTTTCAGCATGGATTATCGATGTTATGAATTCTTTATTTTAAAAATCTTTTCGAGAAGAAGAGAAGAGAAGTGAGGGAATGAAGAGAGATAGTAATAGAAAGAAGATCATCACCAAAAAGAAGGAAAATAAAGAAAAAGAAGAACACAGAACGACACGATAATAACCAGCTTTCATACACTTTCATCATGATAATATAGAGACTATCTACAAACAACTTACATGCTAACAATAAGAAAGAAAGAAAAGAGATTTCATACAAATAATAACAAACACCATTCACATCATCATAGGTTATCTCTCTTTATACCTCATAATCATCCTCGTACACCTCTTCTTCCTCGTCGTCCATCAATTTCTTAGATTCTTGTCTTGGTGTCATGCGACGACTACTATTCAATCGACTTCCTTCATTCTCTTGTATTCTGCTGTAGTTTGCACTCAATACGAGATAATCCTTGACAATAGTCGCAGTGCGACTCTCATCACCTCCTTCCTTCTCTTCATCATTGTCATAGTCAGCGTGTAGAGGTTGTCTGGGAGTACTTAGCGTTGGTGCTGATGCATAATGATTCATCAGTCGTGGAGTTAATCGAGGTGTCTGACGTGCTTCTCCATTATCCTCTGATTTATATTTCATACTCACTGGTCGATCTTGTTGGAAACAAGTAAAAAACTGTGAACTATCATCCACACCATTGCCATGAAAGCTAATCCTATCATCGTGATCGTCATCTGCATACTTACTCTCATCTCTCATAGATCTTCTCTTAGTGTTTGTTTCTCTTAGTTTTGTTGAGTCAGAAGAAACAAAGAAAGGATCTGATCGCCCTCCTAGCTTCCCTGATGAACTCATTGCTGTGCTAAATTGAAATTGCTCTGAGTCAGGTGCTAACTGGACAGAGGATGCCATGGGATTCTGATGACTTGTTGTGCTTAAACTTGCCGCGGTCTGTGCTCGCACCTCTTCTAAGCTACGAGGAGACATAAAGATGTGTTGTTGCAATTCATTGGCATCAGCGCGTTGTTTGACGTCATATAACAGACAGCGGGAGAGGAAGTCATGAGCTTCTGCACTAAAGATAGCAGGGAAACGAGGTAGTTGTTTGCTAATACACACTGCATAGATTGCTGCCGCACCATTCTTATAAGGAGACTATGAACACAATGATATTAGATGAGTGATGATGTTATATGATGTGATGTGGTGTGGTAAATTACCTCTCCATTGGCTAATTCGCATAAAGTCATACCAAAGGACCAAATATCAGCTTTCCGTCCATATTTAATCGCTTTCTTCTCTTGATTATTGTTATTATTTTCACCATCATTATCTTCTAAATCGATATTATTATTCTCATCAAGATGACTTCCTGCTTGCATCACTAATAACGAACAAAAAAACCACAAATGTTTTTAATTTCTTTGAAGGAAAATCCCGTCAGAGCAATATATCTTACCTTCCGGTGCCATATAGATGGTAGTACCAGCAATTGTCGAGTGTTCAGTCTCAATTCCACTATCGAAAGCACGAGGTAAGTCAATTTTAAGAGCTTATGAGGTAGAAAGAGGAGCTTACGTTTGCCCTCCTGATAAAATAGGTGAAGAACAACCAAAATCAGCCAATTTCACAACACCATTCGATAAGAGTAGATTAGCAGGTTTAATATCACGATGAATAATCTTGCATTGATGTAAATATAATAATCCATGAACAATATCTGATGCATAACATCTTAATAACGGCTCTGGGAAAGCACCTAAAAACACATAAGACGACATAATCAGACAAGATAAAGATAAAAGAGAGAAAACAGTCTTACCAAATTCACGTAAAGAATCTTTTAAAGAACCTTCATTAGCAAGTTCTAAGAAAATTCTTAAAGTATTACGATCATCACTAAACTCTGTACCAAGATAATGTATGATATTCGGATGATCTAATTGACTTAATATTTCTACTTCACGTTGTAATGCTTTCACTTGTTGTTTAGAATTCTTTGAACGATGAACATAGACTTCTTTGATGGCCATTTTCGTGCCGTTAGAGATATTAATACCGGAAAAGACCTTACCGAATGAACCAACACCTAATACTTCTCCTTTCTTCCAGACGATATCGAAGATGTTGCTCGTGGTTGACTTCATATATCGATCTTCCGTGATGGAGGCAGTAGTGGCTTGAGGTTGGAACTGCAGGCGATCTGGTGAGTCAGCGAGGTTCCCGTTATCGAAGGATTTGCGAGGATTTGCTGGGAAAGGCGCTGTTGCACCAGCAGTCGTGGAAAAACGACTTTCCGCAGTTTTAGGTGGGATCAAATCATTCGCAACGACAACAATTTCAGCGAACAATTTCAATTTAATCGAACCAGAGATGGAAGCCGTTGTCTTCGTGAGTTTCTCCTCAGAGCGATAAGCATATAATAAATCATCAATAGAAAGAATATTCAATACATCACCATCCTCATCACGATAAAAGACATTAATATCTTTCCCATAATCTTGCTGTAGTTTAATAAGCATGGCTTGGAATCCTTCTTCATTGAGAGTGACGGAGAAGCCTCGTAGTTGCTTTGTATGGAGAATCATTACTTTGAGATCTACTTGATCTTTCTTCTCTGGCGAACACTTTGAAGCGGATTTAGGTCTTGATTTATTTTTTTTTTCGTGGGGTGAAGGGTGTTTACTATCCTCTTCGTCACTATCTGGGTCTTGGTCACTGGTTTCATCGCTCTCGTCATCATCATCGTCTTCTTCTTCGTCCTCCTCATCGTCATCGTCATCCTCGTCATCATCCTCTTCCTCGCTTTCATCAGATTCATGTTTTTCTTCCCACAGTTGTTTCTTAATATTTTCTGGTAGAGTAAATTCAACGGTCTTTCTAAGCAGTTTATCGTTGTCAGAACTTTGACTTTTCTTCTTCTCCGCCAATTGACGCTCTTCTTCTTCACTTTCATCCATTATTGCGGCTTGAAGCTTACCATTTTCAATTTGTAAAGCTAGTTTCTTCGCAAGAATCATTGCAGGAGAGTTGTCTAAAGCATCGATGATTCCAATAACTTTCCGGCAGACCTCAGATTGCTTGATATTTGACTTCATTAAAAGACCTCGATGATAGTTAGCAAATTCTTTTAGTGCAGGATTCCATCGTTTATAGTCCTTTTGGCTTAAATTCCATTCATATGTCATCAAATCTCTAAACTCCCAAACAACAACTTGATCCTTCGAATGCTCAATAACAACACCTTCATAATCACGGAAAGAAGATTTCCATTCAACTCTCCATCCAATTAACGCCATTTTCCTCTATTAAACTTGTTCTAATCAATCAATTATGTGCGGGAAAACTTCAATCAAAGTAACGTTATTTTGAGTCATAATTAAAAAGACCGCAGGATTGATCCCGGCATTAGACTTTTTAAAATATTGATTTTCTCAAAAATCAGTTTTTAATATCTTAAGATTTCCGGGAAAAAGGAAGGATTTCTCCTTTGTCGAAACTGTTATCAAATTTGATAGAGACAGTTAAGGTCATCTGTAGATCGTGGTTGTTTAAGGGAGAGAAGTTGATCTGTCAGAGTAACTGTTAAGTTTTCTTTTCGTAATAGTGCAGGAGAAATTTTTATTGGAGAGAATCAAGGTCGCAAAGCTGTAGGAAGATTATTATTTTCGCTAGAGAACGCGAAGTCATTAAACCCTCCTAACTGATTTTCACTTGATTCATTCACAATGAGATCATACGTATCACCTAGAACGAAAGCAATTGGTAAGAAAAATGTTTTTTCTGAGGAGTATCTGCAGCCGGATAGTCCAGGTATGATGCATTCCGACTCCTCATATCTGAGAAATAAGGCAGCTGTTTCCGCTGCCATGATGCAATCAGCCATGTCTAACCCTTACGACTACTTAAATGACGGTATGAATGGGATGAATAACATGAATTCTATGAGTTCCATGAACGGAATGGCTGGTGGTTATGAGAATAATAATGCCTATTATTATAACGGAGGTGGGGGTGGTGGAGCAGGATTAGCTCCAGGTCAACAGAATATGTTGACAGAACAAGTAAGTATTATCAACCTTTCACCTATTTTCCTCCTTGATTCTAATGGTTTGTTTCATTTTCTATCACTAGGATATTGTGAATCTCTCAGAGATGAATATCACAGAGATACATCGTAAGATGATGGAAATCTATGAAGAAAATAATTTATTACGTGTATCATTACAAGCAGAAATTAATATGAGAATTAAATTAGAAAAACGTAATGGTGAATTATCTGATAAACTCGCTGAAGCAAAACAAGGATTACAAGAAACACGTTCCGCCTTAACAAAACTACAAACAGCGACAGAACAAATGGTCTCTCGACGTGATGAAAGAGAGCAGCAATTGCAAAAAGTAATAAATATCTCCAAATCCTATGAACGACGTATCAATGAATTAGAATCAAATGCAATTAAATCAGAAGATGTTGCCAAGTTAAATTCATTATTATCCAATACTAAACTACAATTAATGGAGAAAGAAGAACAAACCAATGAATTAGAGAAACAATTAATGAAATTACAACATATGATTAATTCTTATACGATAGAAAAACAACAAATTATGGATGATAAACATAAATTAGAAATGAAATTTAATAATACATTACAACATGTGAATGAATTAGAAAGTATTATTGATACACAAAAAGAAAAAATTAATTATTTAGAGAAAAATGAATTAACATTAATGAATAAAATGAAAGAAGAATCATTACAATTCAATTATGAGAAAAATAAATTAATTGATGCAACAATTACACAATTTCAACAAGAAAGACAATACTTTGAAGAAAGGATTGAATCATTAGAAAAAACAATGAAAAACAATACTGAGAGTATAAACAATAATAATAACAACAGCAATAATAGCAATAACAACAGTAATAACATTAGAAATAACAGTCAAAGTCCAACGAATATTCCGCCAATTAATACCAGTTTTACTCCTATTAATAACCCATCCAATACAGATGGGCCGAACTCCACTAGCTCTGCCCTTCCAACCTTTGCACAAGGATTTCGACCTTTCCAATCTCCTTATAATAATGACATTAACACTTCTTCTTACGATTCCATATCGACTATGGCGAGTCTCTCGCAGATGTTCCCTGGTGCGCAGACTCGAAATAACTCGATGATGCCTCATGGGATAATGAATCATAATCAAGCAAGCTTCCTCTTTGCCGGTAGTCCTCAAAATAAGAGTTCAAGTAGTAGCAATGGGATGGTAAATGCTTCACAAAGTATGGATTTATCACAGATGTTCCCATCTATGATGAATACTAATACCCAGAATAGTTTTATACAATCCCCGTTGAAACAACAAGGAGGAGGATATGATAATATACAACAGCAGCAACAACCAAATGTATTAGATCCTCATATATTAGCTCAATTAATTGCAATGTTATCAGCAAATCAAGCGTTAGCATTAACCAATAATAATAATACTAATACCACGACAAACACTGGTGCAAATACAACAACAGCGAGTATAAGCAGTGCGGCAGCGACTTCTAATAATAAGGCGAATACTAATACCAGTGAGAAGATTCGAAGTGAATCAGAGGAATATTATGAAGTATCTGAAGCAGAAGCAATGAATTTTAAGATTGTACCTCCTTCTAATACTTCTCCTACTTCTTCTAGTTCAATACTTCGAAGATCTTTTCTGAATGATGGTAATAGTAATGGTGGTAGTAACTCCAATCATAACGCTGCATTAAATGGTTTAAAGAGTCGCGTATCCTTTAATATTGATAATAACAGTATCCATGAGGTGGATAAAGATGAAGCTTCTAAAGATGCTAGAAGATCCGCTTCAATGAAAAGTCGTACTCGCTCTGGTAGTGGCGATAGTGAGGACAGTGTTAGTAGCTCGACTAAGAGTAGTAGATCAAGTAGTAAAGATGAAGAGAAAACAAAAAGTCGCACAAACTCTGAAAGCGCATCTCCACGTCACGCACCGAGGAAGACGATAAATAACGGTAGTAAATCCAGTGAAGATCGTGAGAAAGAGAAAGAAAAAGAGAAAGAAAAGGAGAAAGAGAAGGAAAAGGAGAAAGAAAGGGAAAGGGAACAGCGAGAAAAAGAGAAAGAGAAAGAACGAGAGAGGGAGAAGGAACGTGAAAGAGAAAAGGAGAAAGAGCGTCAAAGAGAAAAGGAGCGGAAAGAACGAGATGAAAACGAGCGCAAGGAAAAAGAGAGAAGAGAGCGAGAGGAGCGAGAACGAGAACGAGAAGAGAAAGAACGAAAAGATCGAGAAAGGAAGGAAAGAGAAGAGCGAGAGAGAAAGGAGAAAGAAGAAAATGACAGGAGAGAACGTCGCGAAAGAGAAGAACGAGAGCGAGAAAAAGAACGTGAGAAAGAAAAGCAGCGTGAACGAGAAAAGGAGAAAGAACGTGAAGAAAATGAACGAAAAGAACGAGAACGACGTGAGCGAGAAAAGAAGGAAAGAGAGGATCGTGAAAGAGAACAGCAAGAGAAGGAGAAAGAGAAAGAAGGTCCTTCAGAGACTAGAAGGAGTCGTATTGAACTTCCATCGAATCGTTCTTCTCGAAAGACAATCGCAGTCGATCCTGAGCCATCTGCTTCCTCTAAGGGTGAATCATCACCTCGTAGTAGTATGATTAAGCAGAAGAGCATGACATCAGCTTCAGGTAAAGGAGGTGATAGTAGTGAAGGACCTGACGAGGCAACCGCAACACAAATCAGAGATATGAAGGTGGAAATCAATCAACTTATCGCCTCTCATCGTGATTATAAACAAAAGATCAAAGACTTTAATGATACTTTTGAGAAAGAGAATAATCGTCAACCAACAAAACAAGAGAGGAAAAAACTTGGTAAAGATATCTTTAAGACCTATCATAAGGTAATCTAGTAGTCTCTCTTCTCGATATCTCTCCTAATATTCTCTCTCTTCATTAGTTATCGAAGGATATTAAGGTGAAATTAAAGGCTTTGGAGAAGTTACAAGGAGGAAAAGGAGGAGGAGGTAGTGGTGGAGGTGCTTTCTTGCCCGGTGTTAGTGGTAAGGGTGGTGAAGAAAGTGATGATAGTGATTCTGATGATTAAAATTTTGACATTTTGATGATGATTGATCTCTTTCATTTTATGGTATTGTTTTCTGATTCTATTTGGTGTTCGTGTTTTAGTGGTTATCATGTCTTATGTATTCTTATTGTTCTCTATTTACTTTTTATTCTGATAGAATGATCTTCTTTTGTTGCGTATAATCGTCACTACTTTCGATGCCTTTCTCAAACGCTGCATTTGAATAAGTTCTAGAAATTATCATCCAGTAATGTAGAAAGGTTAACAGTCCGATTATATCTCAGAGTAAAGTTAATTTAAACTCATTGATCTGACATGATCTGATATATGATATGATATGATGATATGAAAGCAGTGAGGTTGAGTCATTTAGATTATTTACAAGAGAAAAAAAAGAGATACGAACTAGAAATTAATAATAGAAATTAAAACAAGGAAAGAAAACCATCAAACTATTGGAATCATTTTCATGTCGAGAGATGGGTTCATAGTCGATTAATAGTTTCCTTCTTCTGCA
>VFQN01007849.1_pt1 | contig 11212 bp, 11 predicted proteins | sample 3512371 | NCBI WGS metagenome assembly VFQN01 (sample SAMN10412370, study PRJNA504923) | tailings metagenome | isolation source: Replicate 2 from Balatoc abandoned mine | place: Philippines: Itogon, Benguet | collected 2017-08-28 | reverse complement strand
TGCCGCGCGCCGTGCGCTCGCCGCTCCTGACCTTTTCGGGCGTCGCCTCGAACTTCGCCGGCGTGCCGCTTGCCTTCGCCTTCCTTGCGACGCTCGGCCCCGTCGGTCTCCTGACGGTGTTCCTGAAGACCCAGCTCGGCATCGACCTGCGTGCCCTCGGCTTCAACATCCTGTCCTTCTGGGGTCTCACGGTCACCTATCTCTTCTTCCAGATCCCGCTGATGATCCTCATCATCACGCCTGCGCTCGACGGTCTGAAGCGTGAATGGCGGGAGGCGGCGCAGATCCTCGGTGCGACGAACGCGCAGTACTGGCGCATGGTCGCCTTCCCGATCCTGCTGCCCTCCTTCCTCGGCACGCTGGCGCTGCTCTTCGCCAACGCCTTCGGGGCCGTGGCCACCGCCATCGCGCTCACGGGCTCCTCGCTCTCCATCGTGCCGATCCTGCTTTTCGCGCAGATCCGCGGCGACGTGCTCGGCAATCCGCATCTCGGTTACGCCCTCGCCTTCGGCATGATCGTCGTGACGGGCATCGCCAACACGATCTACATCTGGCTGCGCGCCCGCAGTGAAAGGTGGCTGAAATGAAGAAGTTCTGGGCCTGGGGCGCCCTCATCTTCGGGCTGCTCTATTTCATCCTGCCGCTCCTCGGCATGACCAACTTCTCGCTGAAGATGCGCCGCGGCGTCTATTCGCTGGATGCCTATGCCGTCGTGCTCGGCGATCCGCGCTTCCAGGAGACCTTCACCTATTCGATCCTGATGGCGCTCGCGACCATCGTCTTCGGCGTGCTGCTGGTGGTACCGACCGCCTACTGGGTGCGCCTGAAGCTGCCGGGCCTTCGTCCCTATATCGAGTTCATCACGCTCTTGCCGCTGGTCATCCCGGCCATCGTCATCGTCTTCGGCTATATCAGGCTCTACAACACCTCGAGCTGGCTGCCGCTGACGGGTTCGATCACCGGCACGAACATCCTCCTGATGTTCGGCTATGCGACGCTGGCGCTGCCCTACATGTATCGCTCCGTCGATACGGGCCTTCGCTCCATCGACATCGCCACGCTGACGGAGGCCGCGCAGAGCCTCGGCGCCGGCTGGACGACGATCCTCGCCAAGATCATCCTGCCGAACGTTCTGGTCGCCGTGCTGTCGGGCGCGTTCCTGACCTTCGCCATCGTCATCGGCGAGTTCACCATGGCCGCCCTGCTCAACCGCCCGGCTTTCGGCCCGTACATGCAGCTTCTCGGCGCCAACCGCGCCTACGAGCCGGCGGCGCTTGCGGTGATGTCCTTCGCGCTGACCTGGGGCTGCCTCGGCCTGATCCAGCTTGTTTCCCGTTTCCAGAAGGGCGCGCAGAGCGCGACTTAAGGATTTTCCATGAGCTTTCTCACTCTTACCAGCCTCCAGAAGTCCTTCGGCCCCGTTCAGGTCGTCAAGGATTTCAACATGTCGATCGAAAAGGGCGAGTTCGTCTCGTTTCTCGGCCCGTCGGGCTGCGGCAAGACCACCGTGCTGCGCATGATCGCCGGCTTCGAGACGCCGTCGGGCGGGGCGATCACCATCGACGGCAAGAGCCAGGTGAACCTGCGTCCCAACCAGCGCAACATCGGCATGGTGTTCCAGGCCTACGCCCTCTTCCCGAACATGAACGTCGCGGAAAACGTCGCCTTCGGCCTCAAGGTCGCCGGCCGGCCCAAGGCGGAGATCGACGCCCGCGTCAAGGAAATGCTCGGGCTGATCAAGCTCGACCATCTCGCCGACCGCTACCCCTACCAGATGTCCGGCGGCCAGCAGCAGCGTGTGGCGCTCGCCCGCGCGCTGGCGCCCAAGCCCCAGGTTCTCCTGCTCGACGAACCGCTCTCCGCCCTCGACGCCAAGATCCGTGTGTCGCTGCGCGAGGAAATCCGGCAGATCCAGCAGCAGCTCGGCATCACCACGGTCTTCGTCACCCATGACCAGGAAGAAGCCCTGTCGATCTCCGACCGCATCGTCGTGATGAATGCCGGCAAGGCGGACCAGATCGGCAAACCGGCCGATATCTACAACCGGCCGGCCACCCGCTTCGTCGCCAGTTTTGTCGGCACGCTGAACCTCATCGAGGCGAAAGTCGTCGACCCCACCGCCAACCGCGTCTCGATCGGCGATCAGGGCGTGACGCTGCGCGAGCCGCTCGGCAATGCGAAGGCCGGCGACACCGTCTCGCTGGCACTGCGCCCGGAAGCCGGCTCCATCGCGCCCGATGCGAAGGGCGACACGGCGCTGACGGGCGAGGTCGTCTCCTCGAACTTCCTCGGCTCGGTCATCCGCACCCGCATGAAGGTCGGCGGCAGCGTCATCTCCTTCGACATGTTCAACAGCCCGGGCCTCGTGCCGCCGACCGTCGGCGACACGGTCACGCTGCGCTTCACGGCCGGCGATCTCCTGGTCATCCGCGACTGAGCAGTCCGGCGCGGCCGTGAAGCACTTTTCCAAGCTTCGGCCACGCTTTGGAAAAATCTGTCGTGATTTGCGTCTTTTGCGTCGCCCGCGGATTTGATCTGCGGGCGCTCGCCGGTTAGTCTTCACCCGTTCTCAGGGCGGGGCGAAACTCCCCACCGGCGGTATCGGGCGTCAAAACCCGGAGCCCGCAAGCGCCTTCCGCAAAACGGAAGGGTCAGCAGATCCGGTGCGATGCCGGAGCCGACGGTCACAGTCCGGATGGAAGAGAGCAAGCAGGAGAAACCCGCCGTCACTGGTGGGCCGCGTCCTGCGTGTTCGCCCAAGGGGACCGTTGCAAAATGGCTCAACCCTTGAAAGGCCTAGACATGAATGTGAATGCCACCCCCTCCGCCCGCATCGCCGTCATCCGTGCCCGCTGGCACGCCGGCATCGTCGATCAGGCGGTCGATTCCTTCGTCGCCGAATGGACCGCGCTCGGCGGCCGCGCCGAAGAGGTCGATATCATCGACGTGCCCGGCGCCCTCGAAATCCCGCTGCATGCCCAGCTTCTCGCCCGCACGGGCCGTTACTCCGCCATTCTCGGCGTCGCCCTCGTCGTCGATGGCGGCATCTACCGCCACGATTTCGTCGCCGGCACCGTGGTGGACGCGATCGTGCGCGTCGGGCTCGACACCAACGTGCCGGTGCTCTCGGCCGTGCTGACGCCGCACAATTTCCAGGAATCAGACGCCCACATCGCCTTCTTCCGCGACCATTTCGTCATCAAGGGCAAGGAAGCCGCCAACGCGGCCCGGCAGATCATCGATGCCCGGGCGCAGGTGGCGCTGGCGACGGTCGCCTGAATCAAAGTTTGAAGGCGCGGAATCGATCTGTCAGGACGGGCCCGCAAACCGTTGAAAAGACTAGACGGGGCCCGGCAGCCATGCCGGGCCTTTTGCGTGGGCTACCCCCATCACGCCCTGCATGCCCGTCGCCCCCCTGAAAGCGCCACGGTCACGCCAGTCGCTATGTTTTCCTTCGCACGCCTGCGCCCTTCTCCCTAACCTCTTCGTCATGGTCGGGTTCGAACTGCAATCCACGCCCCACCCGCGGCACGGATCCCCGGGTCAAGCCCGAGGACGACGGAGGGAGGAGAACCGCCTCTGCTCTTTCCAGTCGACATGCCTGCCGCCCCGTCTACCCCTGAAGGTTCTTCAGATAGATCGACAGCAGCTGGATCTGCGAGGAGATGCCGAGTTTGCGGTAGACGTTGCGGCGATGGACTTTCACCGTGCCGGTGGAGATATCGAGCTTCAGGCCGATCGATTCCGACGAGTGCCCCTGCAGGACGAGTTCGATGATCGAGGCCTCGCGATCCGTCAGGTTCAGCTTGCGCCACACCCGGTCGGCCGCGCTCACCGGTTCGCTCCGGCGGCCTCGTCCCTGCCCCGTTTCTGCAAAGCGCTCGCCAAGGCCACTCCAGGCGCGCCGCACGAGGGCGGCGACGAAGGGTTCGGTATCGCTGAGCAGCGCAAATTCCTGCACCGGAAAGACACCGGTCTTCTCCCGCCGCATCAGCGAGACCACAACGGTCACGCCGCTTTCCACCGGAACGAAGAAGCCGAGCTCTTCGGCAAGCCGCGTCTGCGAATAATAGGTGCGGAAATACTCGCTCGAGAAGAACCGGTCCGGCGCCAGCTCCCGCATGCGGAAGATGCCGGCGCGGCCGGCCCGTGTCGTGCGGTAGAACGGATCGAGCAGGTAGGGTCCGGCCTGGTAGAGCGTCACGAAGACGTGGTGGTCATCCGCATCGAAGGTGCTGAAGAGATCGATCGGCCGCGCCTTCTCGTGATAGGCGAAGATGACGATGTCGTCGAAACGCACCAGGGCCCGCATCATCGCAAGCAGGGTCTCGCCGGTCTGCCGGTCGCTGGTCTGCCGGTCGGCGCTTTCCGGCGCACCGGTCCAGTCCGCAAGCGTGTGAAAAAGTGCCGTGAAATCCACCCGCATGACGCCGCCGCTCCCCCGATCCTCCCGCGGCAACCGAAATGGGCTGTCGCTGGATATACTCCTTCCACAGCCGATTTACGGATAAAATACCTCTCTCGGGGTATATACCACCCATCGGCCGCTGACTAGCATTCCTCCCGACGGTGGCCAAGGCGACAGAGATCGCCAAGAGACCAACAACCGCAGGGAACAGACGTGACATCCGCCCCAACGAACGACATCGAGTTCCGTTCGGTGACCAAGCGCTATGGCGCAGTGACCGCGGTCTCCGACATCAATCTCTCCGTGCCGAAGGGCGCCTTCGTCGCGCTTCTCGGCCCGTCCGGCTGCGGCAAGACCACGTGCCTCAGGATGATCGGCGGCTTCGAACAGCCGAGCGAGGGCGAGGTGCTGATCGCCGGCAGCATTGCCAACGGCGTTCCGGCCTATCGCCGCCCGGTCAACATGGTTTTCCAGCAATATGCCCTCTTCCCGCATTTCGACGTGGAGAAGAACGTCGCCTACGGGCTGAAACAGCTGCGCCCGAGGCTGCCGGCGGCAGAGATCGCCCGCCGTGTCGGCGAGGCGCTGGAGATGGTACGCCTTACCGGCTTTGCCAGGCGCCGCATCCATGAAATGTCCGGCGGCCAGCAGCAGCGCGTGGCGCTCGCCCGCGCGCTCGTCAACAAGCCCTCCGTCCTCCTTCTCGACGAGCCGCTCGCCGCACTCGACAAGAAGCTGCGCACCGCCATGCAGATCGAGTTGCAGACGTTGCAGCGCGATCTCGGCATCACCTTCGTGCTCGTCACGCACGACCAGGAGGAAGCGCTGTCAATGAGCGACCTCGTCTGTGTGATGAGTGCCGGCCGCATCCGTCAGCTCGCGACGCCCCAGGAGGTCTACGACCGGCCTGCCGATCTTTTCGTCGCCGACTTCGTCGGCAAGACGAACCGCTTTTCCGGCACGCTGGAGGCCGGCGGGACCGTGCGTCTCGGCAACGGCTCGGCGCTGCCCGCCGCACGCGACGACCTCGTGCCGGGCGCGGTCACGGTCGCGCTCCGCCCGGAGGCGATCCGCCTGTCGCGCGGAGCGGCCGGCACGACCACGCTGGAAGGCACGGTCACGCACCGCATCTTCCTTGGTTCGGCAGCCGAGTACTCCGTCGCCGTCGACGGTCTCGGCGACCTGCTCGTCACCGCCGAACGCCACAGCCAATCACAAAACGGCCTCGTCGCGCCGGGCGAACGGGTCGCCATAAGCTTCGACCCCGGCCAGACGCATATCTTTCCGGCCTGAGGGAAACAGGCCCAACAGGGGAACAGTATCATGTCGAAATGGTTCAGAGAGAATGCCCCGATCAGTGCTCGGGATTTAACGGACGAGTTCATGCGGCTGAAGCGCGGATCCGTGTCGCGCCGCCACTTCCTAGCCGTCACCGGCCTTGGCCTTGCCGCCGCCGTACTGGCCCGCCAGCCCGGGCTCTTCACCTCCGTGGCCCATGCGCAGGAGGACCTCGGCTCCACCATGTCGCTGGCCACCTGGCCGAACTACCATGACCCGGCGACCTTCGAGGCCTTCACCGCCGCAACGGGCGTCGCCGTCGAGGTGAATGTCTTCGGCTCCAACGAGGAGATGCTGGCAAAACTCCAGGCCGGCGGCACCGGCTGGGATCTTTTCGTGCCCACCAACTACACGATCTCCACCTATGCCGGCCTCGGCCTGATCGACCCGCTCGACCTTGCCAAGGTGCCGAATTTCGACGCCAAGACCCAGAACACCCGCTTCACCAACGAAGGCACGGTCGACGGCAAGGTCTATGCGCTGCCGAAGAACTGGGGCACGACGGGCATCGCCGTCAATTCCGACAAGGTGAAATCGAAGGTGACGAGCTGGAAGGAGTTCTTCGAGGTCGCCATGACCGAGGCGGACGGCCGCGCCATGGTGCACGACTACCAGCTCACCACGATCGGCAACGCCCTCGTCTCGCTCGGCTTCTCGTTCAATTCGATCAAGCCCGAGGAACTCGCCAAGGCGGAGGAGCTGCTGATCAAGGTCAAGCCGCACCTCTACGCCATCAACAGCGACTATCAGCCCTCCATGCGCGCCTCCGATGCCTGGATGACCATGTGCTGGACGAATGACGGTGCCCAGCTCAACCGCGACATTCCGGAAATCCGGTTCGTCCTCGGCTCCGACGGCGGCGAGATCTGGTCGGATTTCTACGCGGTGCCGAAGAGCGCCACCAACAAGCCGGCCGGCTATGCCCTGCTCAACTTCCTGATGGACCCGCAGAACGCGGTGAAGGAGCACATCGCCAACGGTGCGCCGACGACGGACAGCCGCGTGCTTTCGCTGCTGCCGGCCGAAATCACCGGCAACAAGATCGTCTATCCCGACGAGGCCGCCCTGACCCCGCTCGAATTCGGCGCCGCCGTGACGCTGACGGACCCGGCTCGGGCGGAGCTGATGGCACGGTTCAAGTCGGCGTAGCCGTCTCGCCCCTTATCCGGCCTGCCGGCCACCTTCTCCCCGCAAGCGGGGAGAAGGAAATGTGTGGCTGCGTGCTGTTTCCTCTCGAACGGAACGACACGGCGCCGCATACCCCTTCGCCCCGCTTGCGGGGAGAAGGTGGCGGCAGCCGGATGAGGGGCAATCCACCGATACGCAACAGGACAACCGCAATGCCCCTGACGTTGACGACGAAAAGACGGCTGGTGACGGCGGCGCTGCTGGCGCCGGCTTCCGCCTGGCTGTTCGTCTTCCTCGTGCTGCCCTTCATCGCCATGATGGTCTTCTCCGTCGGCGAGCGGGGACCGGCGGGCGGCTACCAGGCGGCGTTCACCTTCGCGCAGTATGCCAACCTGCCGGCCCGTTCCGCCGCTTACTGGAACACTCTCCTGCTGGCGCCCGTCGGCGCCTTCCTCTGCCTCATCGTCGCCTATCCGACGGCCTACTACCTCGCCGTCAAGGCGAGCCCGCGCCACCGGTTGCTGCTCGTCTCGCTGGTCGTTGTGCCGTTCTGGACGAGCCTTCTCGTGCGCACCTATGCCTGGATGTACATCCTCGGCTCGCGCGGCATTCCCAATCTGCTCGACATGATCGGCATCGAAGACGTGCGCCTGCTCAACACCTCGGGCGCCGTGCTGCTCGGCATCGTCTATGGCTACCTGCCGCTGATGATCATGCCTATCTATGTCAGCCTGGAAAAACTCGACCGGCGCCTGCTCGAAGCCTCCGCCGACCTCGGCGCGAAACCCGTCTCGACCTTCTTCTCCGTGACCCTGCCGCTGTCGCTGCCGGGTGTCATGACGGGCGTCGCGCTCGTCACCATCCTCTTGCTCGGCGAATATCTCATCCCGCAGCTCCTCGGCGGCGGCAAGGTCTTCTTCATCGGCAATGCGCTGGTCGATCTCTTCCTGCAATCACGCAACTGGCCCTTCGGCTCGGCTATTGCCGTCACCCTCGTCGCCGTCGTCGTCGTGGTGCTGATGGTCGCCATGCGCATCGCCTGGCGGATATCAGGCACAAGACAGGTGGATCTCGTCTGATGCGCGCGCTGATCACCTGCGTCTATCTCTTCCTCTATGCGCCGATCGCGCTCGTCGTGCTGTTCTCCTTCAATGCGGGCCGCAATGCGAGCGAATTCACCGGTTTCTCCGTCGCATGGTACGGCAAGGCGCTCGCCAATCCGTTCCTCATCACGGCGCTGCAGAACAGCCTGGTCATCGCCCTCGTCAGCGCCACGCTCGCCGCCGTCTTCGGCACCATGGCCGCCCTCGGCCTCGAACGGCTCGGCGCGCGGACGCGCGCGGTCTTCGACGGCCTGCTCGCCGCCGCCATTGTCGTGCCGGGCGTCGTCATCGGCATCGCGACCCTCGTCGCCCTCGTCGCCGTCTTCGGCGCGATCAATCCGGCGATCGCCGCCATCTGGCCCGGCGAAACGCCGCCGCAACTCGGCCTCGGCTACGGCTCGATCATCGCCGCGCACGGCCTCTTCACCATGGCGCTCGTCACCATGATCGTGAAGGCCCGCATCGCGACGCTCGGCCGGGACATCGTCGAGGCCTCGGCCGATCTCTATGCGACACCGCTGACCACCTTCCGCGATATCGTGCTGCCGCAGATCCTGCCCTCGGTGCTCGCCGGGTTCCTGCTCGCCTTCACCTTCTCCTTTGACGACTTCATCGTGGCCTTCTTCGTCGCAGGCTCGAAGACGACGCTGCCGATCTACGTCTTCGCCTCGATCCGCCGCGGCGTGACGCCCGAAGTGAACGCCATCGCGACGATGGTGCTGGTCGCCTCGCTCATGCTGATCCTCATCGCCCGCCTTCTGATGCGGGAAAAAACCAGAAAATCGCCTGCCGGGGAGTGAGACCGATGATCCTGAAGAACCGTGTCGCCATCGTCACCGGAGCGGGCTCCGGCATCGGCCGGGCCGGCGCGCGCATCATGGCGCGTGAGGGCGCCACCGTCTGCGTCGCCGATCTCAACGAGACCCGCGCCGCCGAGACGGTGGACTTCATCCGCGCCGACGGCGGCAAGGCTGAAGCCGTCATCGTCGATGTCACCGACGATGTGGAACTGAAGATGGCCGTCGCCGCGGTGCTGTCGCGCCATGGCCGCATCGACATCCTGCACAACCATGCCGGTGCGCAGGTCGCCGGCGACCTCGAAAGCGTGCCGCTCGACGGCCTCGATCTCTCCTGGAACCTCAATGTGCGCGCCCACCTGATGGCCGCCCGGCTCGTCATGCCCGCCATGAAGGCGCAGGGAAAGGGCGTCATCCTCAACACCGCGTCCTCTTCGGGCGTGCTCTACGATCGCGAGATGATCGCCTATACGACGACGAAACACGCCGTCATCGCCATGACCAAGCAGATGGCCGGCGACTATGCCCGCCACGGCATCCGCGTCAACGCGCTCTGCCCCGGCTGGGTGGATACGCCCTTCAACGCCCCCTTCATCTCGCAGATGGGCGGGCGCGAAGCGATCGAAGGCTATATCAAGCAGAAAGTGCCGATGGGCCGGTGGGCCGATGTGGAGGAGATCGCCGAACCGATCCTCTTCCTCGTCTCCGACCGGTCAAGCTACATGACCGGCCAGATTCTCGTGGTCGACGGCGGCGAGACCGTGACCTAGGGCATTCCAGCGAAAACGGCGGAGCCCCTTATACCCCGACGGCTGCGCTCATCGGACCTTGATACACGACGATGCGCGCGTGGTAGGGCACGCGCTTGTAGAGGTCGAGCACATCCTGGTTGATCAGCCTGACGCAGCCCGACGACGTCGCCTTGCCGATCGACTTCCAGTCCGGCGAGCCGTGCAGGCGGTAGAGCGTGTCCTTGCCGTTCTGGAAGATGTAGAGCGCGCGTGCGCCGAGCGGGTTCTTGATACCCGGCTCCATGCCGCCGTTCTCGACGGAATATTTGGCAAGGCTCGGCGTGCGGGCGATCATGTCCGCCGGCACCTTCCAGCGCGGCCAGGGCTGGCGCCAGTGGATGATGCCCTCGCCCTGCCACGCGAAGCCCTCGCGGCCGATGCCGACGCCGTAACGCATCGCCGTGCCGCCCTGCTCCACCACATAGAGGAAGCGGCCGGGCGTATCGACGACCACGGTGCCCGGCGCCTCGCCGGTCGGGTCCTTCACGCGCTGGCGGTAGTACTTCGGATCGATTTCCGTATAGGGAATGGCGGGAATGAGATGGCCGCCATCCTCGACGGCGGCATAGCGGGCCGCCAGTTCGTCGTTGGTCGCCGGCACGATCGGATAGCTGACCTTCTGCGGAATCGGGGCGTTCTTGACCGACGTTTCCGTGGTTGCGCATCCCGCAAGCGTCGCGGCGGCGCCCAGGAAAAAGGCTCTGCGCGACAATGTGCACACCGTAGGCATTCTCTTTACGATCTCCTTGGGAAGAAGGGGGAGGTTTATCAGATGGCTAGCCAAACCGCAGGTGGGCTGGCAAGAAACATCAGGATCACTTCTTCGGCATTAGTCCCTGCCCGGCTGCACGGCCAGTGCATGAAGGACACGCTCGCCGGAAAACGGGGAAAACACGATGGCGCCTGTGGAAATCAATCCTGCCCATGTCCGCGAGTTTCCCGGACAGGAGGATTTCTACCGCTGGCTGGCGGAAAACCACACCACAGCGCCGGAAATCTGGATCAGGATCCACAAGCGCGCCTCCGGCCTTGCCTCCATCAACCCCGAACAGGCGATCGAAGTGGTGCTCTGCTGGGGCTGGATCGACGGCATCCGCAAAAGCCATGACGAGAAGAGCTTCTTCCAGCGCTACTGCCCGCGCGGCAGGAAGAGCGTCTGGAGCAAGAAGAATGTGGAGACCGTCAGCCGGCTGATCGAGGACGGGCGCATGACGGAACACGGTCTAAAACAGGTCGAGGCCGCAAAGGCGGATGGCCGCTGGGACAAGGCCTATGGCAGCGGCAAGGACATGAAGATCCCGCCGGACCTGCAGGCGGCGATCGACGCCGAACCGGCGGCAAAGGCGATGCTCGGCAGACTGACGGAGCAGAACCGCTTCGCGCTCGCCTTCCGCGTCCACACCATGAAGACCGAGGCCGGCCGCAAGCGGAAGATCGAGACCTTCGTGGAGATGCTGGCGCGCGGCGAGACGATCTATCCGCAGAAGCAGAGATAGAGCATCTCCAGCCGAAGCGAGATCGCTTCGGCATCGGACAATGCGGAAAAACAAAGAGATAGAGCATTTCCGGCGGACACAGGTTCACAGGAAACGCTCTAGATCGCCGCCCCCCTCGCCATCGAGAAGGATCAGTCGCGGCTTGCCGACC
>VFQN01007848.1_pt1 | contig 11216 bp, 9 predicted proteins | sample 3512371 | NCBI WGS metagenome assembly VFQN01 (sample SAMN10412370, study PRJNA504923) | tailings metagenome | isolation source: Replicate 2 from Balatoc abandoned mine | place: Philippines: Itogon, Benguet | collected 2017-08-28 | reverse complement strand
ACGTCGAACACCTCGCCGGTGGACGGCCAGGCGTGTCGGCCGTCGATGCTGAACGTGATCCAGCCGGGCTGCTCGCGCAGGGGCAGGCTGGCCACCTGGCGTGGCGGCATCACGGTGTTGTCGAACACGTGCATGGACCGGTTGTGCCCGTCGCACAGCCAGAGCTCGCGCTCGTCTGGGGTCAGCCCGATGCCGTGGGCCGGACAGCCGTGTCGCGCGACGGGGCCCTTGCGGTAACCCTCCACCACCACCTGGTGCAGCACCTTGCCCGTCTTCAGGTCGCCGATCTCGAAGCCGAGGAGGTCGTTCACGTTGACGTAGCAGTGCGTCTGTGCGGCGTTCACGGTGAACGGTCGCACCGACGCCGAGAACGGGCCGACCGTTCGCACGACCTCGTGGGTGCGGGCATCGACCACCGTCAGGTAGGGCGACTTCAGCCCTTCGAGGTACACGAAGGCGCCGTCGGGCGACCACAGGGTGTTGTGCGCCGCCGAGTTCAGCACGATCGTCCTGCGCACCTCGCCGGTGAGCCCGTCGATCACGTGCCAGTGCGGCCCCTCGAACGAGGGCACGTACAGCGTGCGTCCGTCGGGCGACGACGACAGGCGATCGCAGCCGCCTTCGGGTGCGATGTCCCACAGCATGCGATCGGTGGCCAGATCGAGGCAGGCCAGCCGCTTGATGGTGGTGATCCAAAGCCGCCCCGTCGCTGCGCTCGCGGCCACGCCCTTCACGTTGTCGGGCTGCGCCGGCGGAACCACCTCCCAGGTAGGGATCCGCTTCACGAACGCGTAGTCGCGGTCGATGTCGTACACCAGCACGCCGACCCCACCGAACTGCTGGTAGTTGCGGATGCCGGGCTGCGCGACGTAGAGCAGTCGCCGACGCGCAGGCTGTGCCGACACTCCAGCCAGCGAGGCCACGGCGGTGGCGCCCGTGAGCGCGAGGAACGTGCGTCGATCCATGCCAGGTACCTCCGGGTGTCCCGGGAATGATAGCCGACGCACGGACACGTCGACGCACGGCCGTGCCATCATCTTGGCGCCATGCCCGAGAGCCTCCAGGAGCGCTACGCGTCGTCGAGCATCTGCTATGGCTGCGGCCCCGCGAACGCACAGGGCCTGCACGTACGGAGCTTCGAGGAGGGCGACTCACTCGTGGCCGACTGGACGCCCGCGCCGCATCACGAGGCGTTCCCCGGGATGGTCAACGGCGGGATCATCGGCACCATCCTCGACTGCCACTGCAACTGGGCGGCCGCATGGCACCTGATGCGCCAGCGTGGACACGACCATCCGCCGTGCACCGTGACGGCGAGCTACACGATCGAGATGCGCCGCCCCACGCCGAGCGGGGAGCCGCTGCACCTGACCGCCCGCATCGTCGACGCCACCGAGGACCGCTGCACCGTGGAAGGCACGCTCGAAGCCGGGGGCCGCATCACCGCCACCTGCCGCGGTGTGTTCGTCGCGGTCAAGCCCGGTCACCCCGCCTATCACCGCTGGTGAACGGGAACCTCAGAATTGCAGAATTTCACATTGCAGAATCTCAACACCTCGAGTGATGCCTCGATGCGTGGCGGTGGCCGTGAAATTCTGAAATTCTGAAATTCCGCAATTCTGAAATTCCTGAGGCCTCTGTGCTACAGCTCTCGCAACGCGTTCACGATCGGCAGGCGCGCGGCGCGGATGGCGGGCAGGATGCCGCCGAGCAGCCCCATCACGAGTGCGCACAGCAGGCCCTGGGTCAGCAGTTCCGGCGTGACGCGGAACGCAAACGCCACCTGGCTGAACGACTGGAAGTTCATCGTCGACGTGCGGAAGCCGTCGAAGAGGACCCAGGCGAGGCCTCCCCCCAGCGCGCCACCGATCAGGGCCAGCACGGCTGACTCGGCCAGCACCGACGCGACGATCGAGAGCGCGCCGAACCCGAGGGCGCGCAGCGTCGCAATCTCACGCGTGCGGCTCGCGACGGCCGTGTACATCGTGTTCACGGCGCCGAACACGGCGCCCACACCCATCAATCCTGCAATCACGAAGCCGACCGTGCGGATGATCGTCTGCATGACGGTGGACTGGTCGGCGAGATAGTCCGTTTCGCGCTCCACCATCACCGACAGGCGTGGGTCCGAGGCGATCGCCACGCGGAAGGCGTCGAGCGTGTCTTCCCGTTCGAGCTGCACGTACACCGACTGGAACGAGTCGCCGCGCCGGTAGGCGCCCTGGAGCACACGGGCATCGCACCAGATCTCCGACTCCGAGATGGCGCCGTCGGCCTCGAAGATGCCGACCACGCGCCACACGTTCTCGCCCCAGCGGACGTCGCGACCGACCTCGAGGCCGACGAACTGGTTCGCAGCCGCCCGTCCCACGACGATCTCGTTCCGGCCCGGCTCGAACCGTCGCCCCTCCACCAGGCGGATGCGTGGCCGCACGGCGAACGCACCGGCCTCCACGCCGCGCAGCGGCACGTTGGCATCGCTGCCGGTCGAGCGCTTGGGATGGTTCACGATGACGAAGAGTTCGGCCGACGCCACGGGCCCGTCGGGGCCGCGGGTCACGCCAGGGGCATCCTTCACGATCTGCGTCTGCTCGCGCATGAGGATGCTCGAGAGCTCCGAGTCGGTGCCGGCACGCATGACGATCGCGGTGCGCGGGTCGCCTGCGGTCGTCATCGCCGCACGAAAGCCCTGGGCGATGGACAGCACGGCCACGAACACCACGACGACACCCGCGATGCCGACGACCGCCACGAGCGACGAGCCGAGGCGCTGCGGAATGCTGCGGACGTTGACGAGGGTGATGGCGAGAGCCTGAGAGATCGTCTGCATGGTCGTCACCCCTGACGCCGCAGGGCGTCCACGATGCGCAGCCGGCTGGCCTGCCAGGCCGGCAACACGCCTGCCGCGATGCCCAGCAGCCCGACGAGGCCCGCGCCGATGGCGAGGCTCTGGGGAGGCAGGAAGAAGGCAGGCAACAGGCCGCCCGTCGGGTCGCCACCCTGTGTGATGACCCACGCCACGAGGAGGCCCGCACCCCCGCCGATGACGGCGAGCAGCACCGACTCGGCGAGCACGAGGCCGAGCAGGTGACCGTCGGTGAAGCCCAGCGTCTTCATCACGGCGAGCTCGTTGGTCCGCTCGCGCACCGCCTGCGCCATCGTGTTGGCTGCCACGAGCAGCATCGTGAAGAGCACCGCCGCGAGGATGGCCATGAGGATGGTGCCGATGTCGCCAATCTGCTGCGCAAAGGCCTGCACGAACGCCTTCTCCGTGGAGGTCTTGGTCTCGGCCGGCGAGTTGGCGAAGAGCGCGTCGAGGCGAGCGGCGACGTCCTCGGACTGCTGCGGATCGGCCACGCGGATCACGTACCACCCGGTGAGATCCTGGCCGAACATGCGCCCCTCGTTCAGGTAGTCGTAGTGGAAGAAGAACTGGGTCGTGTCGGTGCCGCGCGTCCCGGCCTCGTAGATGCCGTCGATCGTGAAGGTCCACGGCGAGTCGTCGGCCTTGCGCCAGATCGTCGGCTGCAGCGGCACGCGGTCGCCGACCTTCCAGCCGAACCGATCGGCCAGCGCACGCCCGATCACGGCGCCGGTCCGATTGGCGAACCACGCGCGCTTCTGGTCCTCCGGCAGCACGTACTCGGGGTACATCGCGAGCCACGACTCGGGCTCCACCGCGAACTGCGCGAAGAAGTTCTTCGGGTCCTGGTACACCCCGCCGAACCAGCTCGAATGCGTGACGCCGGCGACGCCAGCCGTGGCGGCGATGCGTTCCTTGTACGACAGCGGCAGCGGCTGGATGAACGAGACCTTCTGGATCATCACCAGCCGGTCCTGGCCGGCCAGTTCCACGCCCATGCCGAAGGCCACCTTCAGCGCCATCAGCGCGCCGAAGAGCACGAAGGCGATGAAGATCGACAGCGCGGTGAACAGCGTGCGCAGCTTGCGCCGCATGAGGCCACGCCAGACGAGGGGCAGGTACTTCACGCCGCCACCTCCCGCACCAGCAGCCCCTTCTCGAGGTGCACGAGGCGCGTGGCGCACGCCGCAGCGTGGGGGTCGTGCGTGACCATGACGATGGTCTTGCCGTGGTCGCGGTTGAGCACGCGCAGCAGCTCGAGGATCTCGTCGCCCGACTTCCGATCGAGGTCGCCGGTCGGCTCGTCGCAGAGGAGCAGGGTCGGGTCGGTGACGATGGCGCGCGCGATGCCGACGCGCTGCTCCTGCCCGCCAGAGAGCTGGCGCGGGTAGTGCTTCGCGCGATCGGCGAGCCCGACCACCGAGAGCGCGATGCCAGCCCGCTTCCGCCGCTCGGCCGCCGAGAGCCGCGTGAGCAGGAGCGGCAGTTCGACGTTGCGCTGGGCGGTGAGCACCGGCAGCAGGTTGTACAGCTGGAACACGAAGCCGACGTGCATGGACCGCCACCGCGCGAGCGCGCCCGCCGAGAGTTGATCGATGCGCTGACCCCCGACGTCGATCGTGCCGGCCGACGGCCTGTCGAGTCCGCCGAGCAGGTTGAGCAGCGTGGTCTTTCCCGATCCCGACGGCCCCATCAGGGCCAGGAACTCGCCGGGAGCGATCTCGAGGTCCACGCCCTGCAGGACGTCGATCCGCTCGGCGCCCCGGCGGTAGGTCTTCTGGACCTGCCGCACGGTGACCAGGGGTGATGAGGGCATGGTGAATGTCATGAGCGGTTCTCCTGGATGGCGCTGCCGTCGGCCAGGCCGTCGGGCGCACCGACGATGACGCGGTCGCCGGCCGAGACCCCGGATCGGATCTCGACGTCGGCGCCGCTGGTGCGACCCACCTGCACGGGACGCCTCGTGGCGCGCCCGTTGCCCGCAACGAACACGTAGGCCTCCGCGCCGGTGCGTCTCACCGCCGCGGCCGGGACCCAGAGGCTGGGTGGCCCGCTCGTGGCCGCCACGGCCGGCGTGCCGGGCTTGAGGAACGTCACCTTGACGCCCATGTCGGGCAACAGGCGCGGGTCGAGCGCGTCGAACCCGATGCGCACGAGCACCGTGGCCTTCTGCCGGTCGGCGGTCGGCACCGTGGTGATCACGTGCGCCGGAATCGACCAGTCCGGATAGGCATCGAGCACCGCACGCACCGGCTGGCCGTCGCTCACGCGGGTGATGTAACTCTCGTTGACGTCCACCTCGATCTCGAGCGACGTCATGTCGACGATGGTGCAGATGCCGGTGCGCGTGAACCCGCCGCCAGCCGACACCGGCGAGATCATCTCGCCGGGCTGGGCGTCCTTGGACACGGCCTTTCCGCTGAACGGGGCCCGGATGATCGTGTCGTCGAGGTCGGTCCGGCGCAGTGCGACCTGTCGCTCGGCGACGCCGACGTCCTGTCGGGCCGCCTGCAACCGGGCGCGGAGCGCGTCCACCTGCGCCGTGGCGGTGTCGAGATCGGCCGCAGCCACGACACCTTCCTTCGCGAGCCGCTGCTGGCGGTCGTAGGACAGCTCGGCCTCGCGGATGCGCACCTCGGTTTCGGCGAGCTGCGCGCGCGCCGAGGTCAGCTGCGCCTCGGCCAGCTCCAGCATGGCCCGTGCGATCGAGTCGTCGAGCCGTGCCAGCACCTGTCCCTCGCGCACCGGCATGCCTTCCTCCACGTCGACCGACACCACCCGGCCCGTGACGCGCGACGACACCGTGGCACGGCGCCGCGCGGTGACGTAGCCCGACGCGTTGAGGACGGCCTCCTCGGCGGCCGATGCCCCATCCGCGCTGCGCGCCACCACCGTCGTCGTCTTCACGGGGAGGGCCGATGGGCGCTGCAGGTACCACCACACGGCCGCGCCGATTGCCGCCAGCGCCACGACGAGGGCAATCCAGCGCCCCGCGCCGCGGCGCGCGCCGCCGCGTGCCTCGGGATCGAGCCGGAGTGCCGAGAGGTCGGTGCGGAGATCGTTCACTGAAGGTTTCCTCGTCCACCGGCGCCGCGCCGGCGTGACTGCAACGGTGTACGCCGCCGGCCCGGCGACGTTCGACGGGATCGGCGAATCGACGCCCACGCCCGGCGGGCGACCCGGGATCTCCGACGTGCGACGGACGCCGAAGACCGCCCCACCCTGACAGCCCGCGGCCCGCGCCCGGCGACCGGTCGGGGAACCGGTCCCGCCGACTACACAGACACGCGCGCGCCGGCCGGATCATCGGTATGCTCAGGGGATGTTCCACGTCCCCGCCCTCGATGCCGATGCGGCGACCTTCCACGCGGAATTACGCGCGCAACTGGCCGCGCTGATCGGCGACGAGCGCGACGCGATCGCCAACCTCGCCAATGCGGCCGCGCTGATCTGGTACACCGTTCCTGATTTGAACTGGGCAGGATTCTACCTGCGCCGGAGCCAGGCCGAACTCGTCCTCGGCCCGTTCCAGGGAAAGCCCGCCTGCGTCCGCATCGCGGTCGGGAGGGGTGTCTGCGGCACCGCCGTCGCGCGCGAGGCCTCGGTGCGGGTCGACGACGTCCACGCGTTCCCTGGCCACATCGCCTGCGACGCCGACTCGCGGTCAGAGCTGGTGGTACCCCTTCGCCAGGGCGGGCGGGTGCTCGGCGTGCTCGACCTCGACAGCCCTCGCCCCGGGCGATTTACGGCCGAGGATCAGGCCGGATTCGAAGCCCTCATGGAAGAGCTCGTGGGTCGGACCAACTGGGCTGACGCATGACGCACGACGGATGACGGACGGTTGGGCCAACCGTCCCTACCTCCCAGCCTGTGTCATAGCCTCAATCGCCGAGATATGTGTTGTAACGCGTATTGGCCGGGCGTCGTCTACACAGCATGTGCGGTGCAGAGGATCACCCTCCGCCCCACCAGACGACAGAAACCGGGGCGATCTGCCCCGTCCTGATGCCCAAGGAGTTTCCGATGCGCACGCTCATCCTCGCCGCTGCCGTGGCCCTCGTGGCCGCCCCGGCCTCGGCCCAGACCTGGAAGATCGACACCTCGCACTCGACCGCCGCCTTCACCGTCAAGCACATGATGGTCACCAACGTGCGCGGCAGCTTCGGCAAGGTCGAGGGCACGATCGTCTACGACGGCAAGAACATCACCGGCATCAAGGCCGACGCGACCATCGACGCCACGACCATCACCACCAACAACGAGAAGCGCGACGCGCACCTCAAGAGCCCCGACTTCTTCGACGTGAACGCCTTCCCGACGATCACGTTCAAGAGCAAGCGCGCCGAGGCCGTGGGCGCCGGCAAGTTCCGCCTGATCGGCGACCTGACGATGCGTGGCAAGACGAAGGAAGTGGTGCTCGAGGTGGACGGCCCGACCGACCCGGTGACCGTGCAGAACAGCCAGCGCGTGGGCGCCACCGCCACGACGACGATCAACCGGCAGGACTTCGGCGTGAGCTGGAGCCGCTCGATGGACGGCGGCGGCTACGTGGTGGGCGACGAAGTGAAGATCACGCTCGAGCTCGAGCTGATCAAGCAGAACACGTAAAGCCTGCAGCCTATGGCCTGCGGCCTACGTGGCCTTGATGAGCGCGAGGAGGGCGTCGAGCGTGTCGGCGTCCTCCGGTCGCTTGTCGTGGCGCCAGCGGGCGATGCGGGGAAAGCGTACGGCCACGCCGCTGCGGTGCCGCGACGACCGCTGGACGTTCTCGAACGCCAGCTCGAACACGTGCGTCGGCGTCACGCGGCGCACGGGCCCGAACTTCTCGATCGTGTTGGCCCGCACCCAGCGATCCACCTGCTCGATCTCCTCGTTCGAGAGACCGGAGTACGCCTTGGCGACGGGCACCAGCTCTCCGTCGTTCCACAGCGCGAACGTGTAGTCGGTGAACAGGCTCGCACGACGGCCGTGCCCCGGCTGCGCGTACACGAGCACCGCGTCGACCGAGTACGGGTCCACCTTCCACTTCCACCAGTCCCCTCGCCTGCGCCCGGTGCCATACGGCGAGTCGAGCCGCTTCAGCATGTACCCTTCGACACCCCGGTCCCTGGCCTCGGCGCGTCGGGTCGTCAGGGCGGCCCACGAGTCGTCGTCCACCACGGGCGAGACGCGAAGGGCGGGCGGCCGATCGGCCAGCAGCCCGCAGAGGCGCGCGCGGCGTTCGGCCAGCGGCAGGCTCCGGATGTCGAGTCCGTCGTGCTCGATCAGGTCGTAGGCCATGAACGCCGCGGGCGCCTTCGCGAGGGCCTGCCTGGTCACGTTCTGCCGGCCGATGCGCAGCTGCAGCGTCGCAAACGGCAGCGGCGCGTCGCCTGACCAGGCCAGCACCTCGCCGTCGAGCACGGTCCCGTCGGCCAGTGTGTCGGCTGCGGCCGTGATCTCGGGGAAGCGCGTGGTGATCACCTCCTCGCCGCGCGACCACAGGAACGTACGGCCGGCGCGACGGATCAGCTGCGCGCGGATGCCGTCCCACTTCCACTCGACCTGCCAGGCCTCGCGAGGGCCGAGCGCCGCCGTGTCCTGATCGAGCGGGTACGCCAGGCAGAACGGGTATGGCCTCGAGGCATCGTCGGTCGCCGAGTCGGGCGCCATCAGCGCGCGGAACGCGTCAGCCGACGGTGTCCACTGACCCATCAGGCGATGCGCCATGACGTCCGTCGGGACGCCGGCGACACCCGCGAGCGCCCGCACCACCAGGGTCTGCGAGACGCCGACCCGCATCTCGCCCGTGAGGAGCTTGTTCAGCAGGAAGCGCTCGAACGTGCCGAGCCCCCGCCACCAGCGCGTCACGTCGTCGCGCTGGGCGTCAGGGGCCTTCGGGCGCAGACCTTCGAGCCGGTCCTCGATCCAGGTGTGGAGCGGCACGTCGCCCTCGTCGCGTCCGGGTGGCACGGCGTCGAGCAGCAGCGCGATGGTCTCGGCCAGGTCGCCGACCGCCGCGTAGGACTCGTCGAGCAGCCAGGGTTCGACGCCCGTCACCTCCGACGTCCACTCGCGGAGGCGTGCGGTGGGCAGCAGGCGCAGCAGTCGTCGTCCGGCGAGGAAGAAGACCGTCCAGGCGGCGTCCTCCGGTGGTGCGTCGCGGAAGTACGCCTCCATCGCGGCGACCTTCGCGTTGGTGGACGACGTGCCGTCGATCGCCGCGTAGAGTTCCGAGAAGCGTCGCACGTCGCTTACGCCTCCTCGCGGCCGACGAGCGCGTCGAGCACGCCCGAGTCGAGGCCGTGCGACGCGCACGTCCTGGCCAGCACGTCGGCGTAGCCGTGCGTGGCCAGCACCCGCCGCGCGCCGGTCTCGCGGATCGTCGCGAGCAGCGCGGGCCAGTCGGCGTGGTCGGAGAGCACGAAGCCGCGGTCCACGCCTTTCCACCGTCGCGTGCCGCGCACCCGCATCCAGCCCGACACCATTGCGGTGGCGGCGCCGGGGAACCGCTTCATCCACGGGCTGCCGATGGCCGAGGGCGGCGCCAGCACCAGTCGGCCGCGGGTGGCCGCCCCCCGCATCGTCTCGCCAACGGGTTCGATGGCAGGGATGGCCACGCCCGCCTCACGGTACGCCTCGGTCATCGACACGATCGCGCCGTGCGCGAGCGGTGGTGCTTCAAGGCCATCGCCCAGGAGTGCCAGCAACCGCTGTGCCTTGCCGAGCCCATACGCGAACAGGACCGACGGCCGCCCGTCGGCACGGTTGCGCGCGATCCACTGGCGCATGTCGTCGACGACGGCGTCCACGGCCGGCCAGCGATAGATCGGGAGCGCGAACGTGGCTTCGCTGACGAACGTGTCGCACGGCACGATCTCGAACGGCGCGCAGGTGGGGTCGGGATGCCGTTTGTAGTCACCCGAGATCACCCACGTCTGGTGACCGTCGGAGACGCGGACCTGGGCCGATCCGAGGACGTGACCGGCAGGATGAAGCGACACCTCGACGTCGCCGAGGCGATGGCGCTCGCCCCAGGCCCACGGCTCGATCGCATCGTCGGGACCGAGACGCGCGCGCAGGAGTGGCACGCCGTCGGCGGCGCACACGTAGCGCCGTGCCCCCGGCCGCGCGTGGTCGGCGTGCGCGTGCGTGACGATGGCCACGTCCACGGGCGCAGCCGGGTCCACGTGAAACCCCCCGCGGGGGCAGGCCAGCCCTGCCGGCGAACTCTGGATCATTCCAATCAGGCGCAGGCGACGTCGGTCAGGATGCACTGTGCCAGTGCCCGCCCACTCAGCCACGCGCCCTCCACGCGTGGGCCGCCGCACCAGTCGCCGGCCACGCCCACGCCAGACCCAGCATCCCACAGGCACGGCACGTCGAGCGGCGCGGTGGGCAGGGCATAGCGCCAGCGATGGGCGGCCGAGAAGGCCAGCGCGGGCAGCGGCCGCTGGACGACCGACTCGAAGGCGTTGAGGAGAGCACCGAGCACCGACTCGGGCGATTCCTCCAGGTGGCGCTCGGACCACGCGGGAGAGGCGTGCAGCACCCACGTGTGCGGGTGCGGGCGGCCCGGCTTGCTGCCGTCGCGGGCCAGCCACGACAGCGGTCCCGCGTTGACGAACGCTGCGTCGAACGGCACGTCCACGGTATCGGCCCACGACGTCATCGCGGCCCAGCACGGCGCCATGGTCACCCCGCGGGTCCTGGCGGCGAAAGGATGCGACCCCAGCAGCGAGCTGGTCTGCGCCGGCGGCGCGGTGACGACCACGGTGTCGAAGCGACCCGGCAGCTCGTCCTCGGCGGCACGGATGCGCCAGCCGTCTGCCTGGCGATCGAGGGCGGTGACGGTGACCTGCGTGATCACGTCGAGGCCCGACGCCAGTGCCTGGGCGACGGCGTTCATGCCCGGCACGCCCACGTAGCGCGTGACGTCCGACGTGCTGGCGGTGGGCTGGCCGGCATCGCCCACGGCCACCAGCCGCGGCGACCACCGCGCCACCAGGCCCCTGGCCTGCCACCCCGCGACCTCGGCCACGAACGCCGGGTCGCGCGCGGTGAAGTACTGCGCGCCGTGGTCGAACGGCACGGCGGCCCGGCGCGTGGACATGCGCCCGGCCGGCCCGCGGCCCTTGTCGAAGACCGTCACCGACACGCCCGAGTCGCGCAGCAGCGTCGCACAGCTCAGTCCGGCCAGTCCCGCCCCGATCACCGCAACCCGTGTCGGCATCACTCTCAGGGACGCCGTCCGCAAGAACCTAGTTACACGTCCCGCCCCGGGCGCGGGAGAGTGGAAAGTAGGGACGGCTGTGCAGCCGTCCGCCGGGTGCGGGAGGGTGGAAGGTAGGGACGGCTGTCCCAGCCGTCCGCC
>VFQN01007847.1_pt1 | contig 11219 bp, 13 predicted proteins | sample 3512371 | NCBI WGS metagenome assembly VFQN01 (sample SAMN10412370, study PRJNA504923) | tailings metagenome | isolation source: Replicate 2 from Balatoc abandoned mine | place: Philippines: Itogon, Benguet | collected 2017-08-28 | reverse complement strand
ACCCTAACGTGCCTCTAACGTGCCTTTTACGTGGTCACCCGTAGCCCTAGTGTGGCACTCCTGAGCAGTGCTGAGCAGTGGCGTGTGGTGAGACCAGCGTGCATACGCGGCTTGCCCTTGCTTTGCAGAGACCAAGTGCGGCTACGGGGAGCACAAGAGCTGCTACGAGCAGTGCGTGTACGAGACCTCCTGGGCCCAGGGCGACAAGAAGCAGTGGTGCGACAAGGACGGCAAGCCCTACACCGACTACTGCGCAGCAAAGTGCTCCTGCGACAAGCCCGTCGAGTGCCCGCCTCCTCTCAGTAAGTGCCGGCTCGCAAGTTGTAAGAGGGCTTCCATAAGTCTCCGGGAAGGTCCGTCACGTCAAGCAGACTGCGACACCAGGGCCTGTGATGCCAGCATGTGAGAAGCAATCGGAAGCAGCGAGCACGGTCGACATGGTTCCCGACCCCCCTGCGTGTGAGCAGGCTGCTACGACAAGTGCGTTGCGGAGAAGCCCGAGTGCCAGACCGATGGGAAGCAGTACTGCGACGGCAACGGCAACCCCTTTAAGGACTACTGCTCCGCGCGCTGCGGCTGCGAGAAGCCCATGATTTGTACCCCACCCAGCCCTCCTCCGCTGAGTAAGTTCTGTACAACTGTTACGCGGTCGGTAGGTGGTCGGAACCCTTCGCAGCCTCGCTCCATGCAGAACTCGGTTTCGGTGCCACAATGCCACAATTCCTGTGTAGCGAGCTCGACATCATTATCTGCTACTGTACTGCTTTGCTCTGGCCGTTGATGTGGCACAGCACGATGCCTTCGGCAGCTGTTGGTGACAGCAATATTTTTGGACTCTGACTCGAACTCAACGTCAATCCATGTTTTATGAAGCATTGAAAAATTCGTTCATGTTGGCAACAGGAACGCAGGTTACTACGCGACTTTGTAATTGAGCGGTCCATGGACGACGTGCATCGCGCACCCCGCAGGCTGCTATGACAAGTGCATCTACGAGAAGCCCTCGTGGCAGTATGATGGCAAGAAGTATTGCGACGGCAACGGCAAGGAGTACAAGGACTGGTGCAGTGCCAAGTGCGAGTGCGGGGCAACCCCAGGAGTGCCCCTCCCCCCCGCCCCCTCCGCCCCCCCTGAGTGAGCATCGGGTGCCTAGGCCGCAGGGGTGTGCAACCTGTTCGTGGATTCTCAGTTTGTTGCTCTTCATTCGTGTTCTGGGTAGGACGGTCGCGGCGTCCGCGTGCTCCGAGCGTGTCCTCCGCTTGCTATGCCCACATCCTTACGTGCGGCCTTTGCTTTCCCTCACTCCCTAGGCTGCTACGACAAGTGCGTCTACGACAAGCCCTCTTGGCTGTACGACGGCAAGAAGTACTGCGATGGCAACGGCAAGCAGTACAAGGATTGGTGCAGTGCCAAGTGCGAGTGCGGAGAGCCCAAGGAGTGCCCTCCGCCCTCTCCGCCCCCCTTGAGTGAGTCCTGGAATGCTCAAGTACGACCAGCAGTAGGGACATGCAAGCCGCATGCGGTGCTTCTGTTTCATGATCTTTCTCGTGTTATTGGGCGCAGACTTCTTCACCTCCGGACGCTCCAAGCCTTTCCTCGGAGTGCGTGTGCCCGTGCCTTGACGTTCGCCTTGCGCCCGAACCACCTCAGGCTGCTACGACAAGTGCTTGTACGACAAGCCCCAATGCCAGTACGACGGCAAGAAGTACTGCGATGCTTACGGCAAGCCGTACAAGGACTGGTGCAGCGCCAAGTGCGAGTGCGGAAACCCCGTGGAGTGCCCCCCACCCCCTCCGCCCCCCCTGAGTGAGTGGTGACAGGGCGCTGCGATGGCGTTGCCGTTCAGGCACGTGGAACTTACACAGTACAAACATGTCCTTTGGGTTGTGTACGCTGTATTACAGTGACTGTTTGCCATGATTGCACATGTTTCTTGATGCAGGATGGGGGCTGTCGCTTACTGGCTTGGATACCAACCAGCGCTTGTGCGCTGCCAACCTCCGCAGGCTGCTACGACAAGTGCATGTACGACAACCCCTGGTGCAAGGGGGACACCAAGAAGTGGTGCGACGGAAAGGGCATCGCCTACAAGGACTACTGCACAGCCATGTAAGTGACAGGCTGGCAGCCAAGCCCACTCGCAGGGGTAATGAGTAGGTGGCAGAGCAGCACACCGCACCATTCCTGCTGTGCGGATGCGTCCGCCAGCATGCGCTTTTGCCATGACTGGGTAGACCTGCATTTATTTGCCGCTACCATTGCAACACACGTTGGCGCGACCGGTACGCAAATCGGAACCAAGTTGCCTCTGTTCCTGCCCCTGGCGCCTTCGCGCAGGTACGAGTGCGGCACGCCCATGGAATGCCCCAGCCCGCCGCCTCCGCCGTCGCCCTACCCCCCCTCGCATCCGCGCCGCCCCCCGCCGCCGTCACCCTACCCTCCCGCGCACCCCCGGGCGCCGCCGCCTAGCCCGCTGCCGCCTTCCCCCCGTCCGCCTTCCCCTTCGCCTCCTCCTCCCCCCTCCCCCTCCCCGCCTCCGTCGCCTCCTCCTCCATCCCCACCCTCTCCTCCGCCGCCGCCTCCCCCTTACCCTCCCAGCCCCCCGCCGCCCTCCCCCTCCCCTCCTCCCCCTCCCCCTCCCTCTCCGTCCCCCCCGCCTCCTCCGCCTCCACCCTCCCCTTATCCCCCGTCCCCGCCTCCTCCCACTCCACCCCCGCCCCCTCCCCCGCCTCCTCCGCCTCCGCCCTCACCTTATCCCCCATCCCCGCCTCCTCCCCCTCCACCCTCGCCTCTCCCCCGCCTCCTCCCCCTCCGCCCTCGCCTTATCCTCCTCCGCCGCCGTCGCCCCGTCCTCCCTCTCCCCCGCCTCCCTCTCCCCGTCCTCCCATCCCCCTCCTCCCCCTGAATGCTACGTCTGCATTGCCGTGGCCCTCACCGGCTACCGCTACCCGGAGACCAGCAACCCGTTCCGCTTTAACAACGACGTCTGCGCCAAGGTGCAGGACGCTGTTATCACGGACATCACCGCTGCCGCGCAGCAGTACGGCGCCGCCATCACCCGCCCCTTCGTTCGCGACAACTGCTCGTCCACCGAGATCAAGATCTGCGGCGCCTTCGCCTCCGCCGACGAGGGCCGCAAGCTGCAGGACTACGTGGAGGGACGCCTGTACGACTGGATCGAGGTGGCGTTCGGAAAGGAGTGCACCGAGTACACCCAGGGCTACACGGTTACGGCTGTCGTACAGGACGTGTCGCCGTACCCGCAGAACTGCCTGCACGCCCGGGCCTACAAATGCTGCGAGCTGCCCAAGAAGTACAACCCGTGAGTCGGGAAGGGCAACGTCCGCATCCTGGCTGGCCATCACCGTGCATGAACTGGTCTTACGGCTCCATAAACGGCAAAGCCTTGTAGCTCGGTCTCCAGCCTGGTTGTAGGAAGCATTATAACAGCACTGGACTCAACATTGACTCCAACTGTCCACTTTCCTTTAACCGGTGGGCCCCTTGCTTGCCCGCAGGCCTCCTCCTTCTCCCCCGCTGCCGCCCAAGTGCTACGACAAGTGCATTCAGGACAACCCCTGGTGCAAGGACGATGGCAAGAAGTGGTGCGACAAGTACGGCAACCAACACCCGGACTACTGCGCCGCAAAGGTGAGCACTGTGCGGCTGTGCGCCCGCGCATCGTGATTAAACCCTGCGTCTGTCTACCCTGCTATCTGCTGCAGCCAGTCTGTTGGCACTACAGCAGGTCCCTAATCGCTGTCCGATTCGCTGTGGAATCATTACTTCGGCCGCTGGTGGATCGCTGCAGCTGGCCACGCCACCACATCCCAACTGGCTACGCCAAAGCACCCTTCCCCACGTGCGCTTTCCGCCTGCCTCCTGCCCCGCAGTCCTCCTGCACAGAAGAGCCCCACGAGTGCCCCGCGCCGCCGCCGCCCTCGCCCCCGCCGCCAGCCTGTGAGTAGCAACCAAGGCAGTCTGTCGGCAGCCATGATCTGTCCCATCCCTCGGTTAAGAGGCCTGCATACCTGGCGCCCCGCGCCGCATTCTCACACCTGTGATCACCGTGAATCCCCTGCTGCCCACGCCTGTGACCCCTTCCCCTTTCCCCATCCCTCTCCCGCAGACGCCCCCCCTCCGCCCGCCCCCTGCGTGCCCAAGACCGTGTCGTACTACAACCCGGACGACTGCCGTAACTACACGCTGTACGACGTGGACCTGAAGTGCCCGCGGCAGTGGTGCGACGCGGAGAAGTACTGCAAGGAGGCGGGCCTGGAGCTGGCGCCGTGGGACGACAAGTACAGCTTCTGTGAGTGGGGCGATACAGACCGGGCAAAGAGTACTCCTCGCAGCAAGGCATACCTCTCAATGGTTTACGGTTCAGCACCCCCGTACGGTCAAGTGTGTCGCGTTGTCCTCCCTAGCTGCCGCCTGAAGTCCTCTTGTGTCCGGTCTCATCTACTTCTGCACATGGGCCGTGTAATTGTACATGGTTTCCTAAGTATCTGGCCCAATCTGTTTGCAACTGAACAGCCCATTTCTATCTTCTTGTCTGCAGACGCGCTCGACAAGCTGTGCGGCGCCAACAAGTTCTGCTGCTGGGTGGGAGGCGCCTCCGACCCCGGCAAGTGCCCGCTGATCGACTCGTACGGCAACAAGCAGCACATCCATTGCAACCAGCTGGACCGTTGGGTGTGTCGCACAAAGGGTGAGTTTCCTGACGAAACTGCGGGCCTAAGGGAAAAGGCGAATGGGACTGCCGCAGCAGCAGGCCAAACGTCAGCGCCTGTGTGTAACGGGCAAGAATATCTTGAGGGGCCATGGGTGCCTGTTGTGCTGCCACTTTCCGACAATCTGATGCGGTATCGTCTTGTATTTGTTGCTCACTCCGTTTCCACGTCTAACAAAACATTGTGCCGGTCCTCCCTGTTCCGCAGTGGACAACTGCCCCAAGAAGCCCCCGCCCCCTGCTTACGACGGTAGGTCGAGATGAAAGGGTGCACTGTTGGGACAGCAAGCAAACTGCAGCAAGACGCGTGAAATGAGCGTAAGCATATGCACATGCCAGACCTTGTTGGCCTACTGCATGTGCACCCGGCTGCTACTGTTATGGAGCCTGAGGTGTCTGAGGCATTTCCTTGTTGTATTGCATACCCTCTCCTCGGCAGGCTGCTACGACAAGTGCGTCAAGGAGAACGCCTGGTGCAAGGACGACAAGCGATCTTGGTGCGACAAGTGGGGCAAGGGCTTCAAGGACTATTGCTACGCCAAGTGCACGTGCGGGGAGCCCAAGCAGTGCCCCAAGCCGTACGGTGAGAGGGTGACCGGGTGTGCATCGAGGCAGTACATTGGACCCATGGGTCGGCTGGGGGCCGGGGCACAATCTTAGTGCTGCTACCGGTAATCACTTAATGCAGCACCCAAATGGCCTCAGCTAAGCACGCCCGTCGAGGGGCTTTGTTTATGCCGTCCACCTCCGTGCCCCAGCTAAGCACGCCCGTCGAGGGGCTTTGTTTATGCCGTCCACCTCCGTGCCCCTTCCTTACGCCTCACGATGCACCTGTCAATCTGTTGACCTTCACCCCAAACCTTCACCCCCAGGCGACAACATCATGACGCTCATCATCAACGGCTGGGAGTACCGCATGTACACTGCGGACGCCTCCATGCGCAAGAACTACGACGGCGCGCAGTCGTACTGCAAGGGCCTGGGCGACGGCTGGGACCTGGTGCCGTACAACGACGACAAAGGATACGGTGAGCCCCGTGCAGCATGCGCAGTGGCCTTGCTTGCCCTGACCCTCTGCGGCCAGCACCTATGGCTCTGGGCCTCTGGCTGGAGTAGAGCATGATCGCAGCCGTTGCCGACGTACGCTAGACAGCAGTGCTTGCATGAGGCATTGTGTTGCAGCGACTGGTCACAAGGTGGCTGGCGCACGCACCCTGTGATACTGCCCTCAAGTCTTAAATGCTTGCCGCCTGTCCCCGTTTGTCCCTGCAGACACTGTCAAGAAGCTGTGCTCTGCCAACCAGTACACGTGCTGGCTGGGCGGCAAGGACGGTGACAAGTGCCCCCTCATCGCGGCCGATGGCTACCTGCTCAAGCAGGGCTGCGAGCAGCCGGTGCGCTTCGTATGCCGCAGGAAGGTGTACTAATTGCGAGCAACGAATATGTAGTCAGGTATGCGTCGTTGTTTTCGGGCATGGCTCGCACGTTTTTCCAGTGATCCGCTAAAGCAAAGGCGTGGGTATTCTTGGGGGAACGGGGAAGCTGTGATGAAACTAAGGCTCCCTTTTTGCGCTCGTCTGTCAATGGCTGCACATGACATGATAAACTAGCAGGAGAGCAGTGAGCAAAGGACTTGAGTCAGGACAGAGGGACAAGCCGCAAGTTGTAGCTTTTGTTTGTACGTGAGTTTGCACCTACATAGCCGCATGCGTGCTGCGCTGCTATCCCATGCGTCCTTTGGCGTCCGCCTTTGGTGCCCCAGGCGTTACTTTCCAACATGCGTTTCGGGCTGCATTATAATCCAGCTATGCAACATTTCTTGCTGGACAAGGTGCAATGGCGGCTTAGGTTACGGTGCAGGCCGCCCCACCGCATGTGGGGCGGGCTTTCGAGTAGGGGCTATGCTGGGTGGACATCGTACTGCCTGGGGCTGTGGCCTCTAACTCTTGGCGGTGACTGTTGTCTTCCGCCAAACAGTCGGCTTACACCAGTGGAGGAGCCGGATGTGGCTTCTGCAGTTAGTGGATGTTTGCACGGGGCCAGTGAAGCGGCAGAGGGAGAACAGGCACGCGCTGCATGGCTTAATGAGCTTTTACCTGCTCCTTTTGGAAAATTGTTGCCGGTGGGTCGTTCATCCAGTTGTTTGTTTCCTTTTCGTTCCGCACTGACCGCTTGTATCATGTCTCTGCGCATGTAGGCACATGTCTGGGGCTCGGCCGGTCGGCTGATCACATGAACACGAAGTGCCGTATGTGTTGGCTACAGTTGTAGCCTGCCCACCCATAGGGCTGTGCCTTTGCATCCGTCAGTGTAACCAGAGCGCACTGTCACGTGTCACGCGCTTTCCGGTGTGTTTCCTGCCTTTATGCCGGCCAGGGACCAGGGGCCCGCGCCGGCAACATACCGTAATTTTGTATCAGCACCTGTCGGCAGCCCAGGATGCCATCCTGGAGCTTACGGTTCACCCCATTGGCATACCGTATTAGTGAGAGCATGTGGAGGTATGGCAAGCCCTGGATGTTTACCGTACTACCCAGCGAGTAGGCTTGCGCATCAGCAACGCAGGTGGGATGACGGGGCGTTCCCGGCCTGCTAGGCTGTGACGTGTATTGCGGGACAGCCTGTGCCCTGGTCTTGGACTAGTGCACGGTTTCGAGACGACACACATCCCAGACATCCCGAGATGACCACATCGTGATTATCGCTTCACCATGATACACTGCAGCACGCTGTCTGTGGCGGTGAGGAGGTGCCTCGACCGACTCGCAGCCATGCAAGGACGAGTTCGTAGACCTGTAGTTAGGGCGGGCAGGAACCTGTTACACTGGTACCGTCGCCGTTGGAGGAATAGTAACCGTTCGCGGCTAGGATGTCGCTGCTCTGGAGTGCTGCAGCTTGCAGTTATAGCTGGTTCCATGTTGGCATGTTATGCTTCGTGGGCTTAGCTCGCACGGGCCTGTGGACACGGCACAACGTGCGAGCAACGGCCGAGTGCGTGCAGGGGTGACCTGCAGAGTCTCCTGATTGCAGCACACATACTGCTAGGTATGCCCAACAGCAAAAGCCAATAGATCAAGAACGCTCACACAAGCGGTTGGGTTCGCGGAAGCGAACTCGTGGTCTGACTCGCACGCTCCTGTCCAGTGCTGCCTAGGGCGCGCCGCCGCCACGCGGCTTCCCGCCGAGTGCGCCCGCTTCGGCCGCCTTCCGAAAAAGCCAACATATAAGCCGATGCCTTCCTACCCTCACTACACCAACGTCACCGCAGGTGCGCGGTCTACACATTCCCATAGCATTCATTTGGCACCTGTTTACCGCGCTTGCACATCTGCACGCGTACGAGCACCATGGGGGGCCGGACCAGCAGCCCGCTCCTCCTGCTTGCAGCCGGGGCGCTGCTGCTTGCAGCCGCCCCGGGCGCTCAAGCCACCTTCAAGTGCGACCCATTCACCTATCAGTACAAGACATACCAATACAGCAACTCATACGATTGTCGCACCTACACGCTCTTTGATGTGGACCTCCAGTGCGGCTTGGACTCGCACTTCGCCGCGAAGGCGTGCGCGGCGCGGGGCCTTGAGCTGGCGCCATGGGACCACCGCGACAGCAAAGGTGAGGATACAATGAGGGACTGAAGCACCCGTAGTAGTATGCAGAGGGCGAAGCGGCTGACCCAACGTGCTGCTCGAATGCCAGCAGACACGCACACGCACCGTACACATCGTAACGGTCACAGCAGGCGTGCAATGCCACAAGGCCATGTCAACTGCATTAGCATCAACAGCCACAGCCTGTCAACAGGCTGTGGATTGTGTTAGCCTTTGTGAAGCGCGGCGCACCGCTGGCTGGAGAGCGGATCTCCCTTCTATGGTGCGCCATCCTTACACCTCCTCACCTTCGCACGGCGCCTGACGCCTTGCTCCTCTCACTCCTGCTGCAGACGCGCTGGTCAAGCTGTGCGCCAAGAGCGGCTACAAGTGCTGGGTCAGCGGCCCTTCTGTGCCCGGCTTGTGTCCGCTGATCAACGCGTACAGCAACATTGAGAAGGAGGACTGCTACCAGCAGCTGCGCTTCGTGTGCCGCACCAAGGGTAGGTCCCTCGGGACGGGTGCTGGTGGTAGGTGCAGCGCCATGGTAGGTGCAGCGCCATGGTAGGTCCTGAAGGATGGCCCCTGGGGCAGCACCATGCAGCACATGTTTGGGCAGATGGGTACATGGGTAGCTTTCACGTGGGTTGACGGGTTGTCCAGTGCTGTACCAGTATGGTCGTATTGCCTAGGGCCGTTCGGGCGTAGCTTCCAGCCTGCCCCCTGCGTTGGCCGACCGCATAGCCGATTTGGCATGGTTCGGCTGGCTTGGTGTACCGTTTGTCATCTGCGTCGCACAGCGAACCACATGTTGTACATGGCATGTGCAAGAACCTGTAGGACACGTGCCTTGTCACACACTTCTTGGCCAAAGCAAGGGCTTTAGCAGGGTGTACCGGTGCTCAGCCCTCAAGAGACCCGCGTGCCTTGCCCACCGGTGGGCCATGCAGACGCAAAGTGCGGCTACGGTGAGCACAAGAGCTGCTACGAGCAGTGCGTGTACGAGACCTCCTGGGCCCAGGATGACAAGAAGCAGTGGTGCGACAAGGACGGCAAGCCCTACACCGACTACTGCGCAGCAAAGTGCTCCTGCGACACGCCCGTCGAGTGCCCGCCTCCCCTCAGTAAGTGCCGGCATAACAAGGGTTGCAGCAGCAGGGTGCTAGACGGTGCCCAAGCTGGGCCGCTGGCCGCGGTAGCAAACATGTGCTCCAGGCTGATGGTTGTCCACCGGGCGTTGACCAGAGCGTTGACCAGAGCGCTTGACGCAGGGGCCTGCTGGCTGTCGCTTGACGCTGGCGTACGTACACAACCACGTTGCTGTCGCTGATGCTCCTGTAGGCTGCTACGACAGGTGCGTTGCGGAGAAGCCCGAGTGCCAGACCGATGGCAAGCAGTACTGCGACGACAGGGGCGTCCCCTTCAAGGACTACTGCTCCGCGCGCTGCGGCTGCGAGAGGCCCATGATCTGCGCTCCGCCCAGCCCTCCACCGCTGAGTAAGTCCTTCACTTTAGTGCGGTAGTAGATTGGAAAGGGCCCCTTTGGACTGTACAGAGCTCTCCGCCTCTCCCAGCCTCTCCCGCGTCCACTTGAATCGGTTTCGGGGCATTGTCTACCTTGTCTCCGAGCAAGCGACACTTAAGTACGTTTTGAGCTAAATTGCGGTAAGTTAGTTAGGACAGGTTAGGAGAAGCACCGCCTTCGTGTTGGACACAACGCCAAGAACACAAGCTCTTTCTCCAAACAGACGTTACAGCGGGAGCTCGCTACACAAGTACATACAACATACTACTGTTCTGCGGTAACTGGTGCTCCCCTCCTGTCCTCTCGCCCCAGGCTGCTACGACAAGTGCGTTTACGACAAGCCCCAGTGGCAGGGCGATGGCAAGAAGTACTGCGATGGCAACGGCAAGCAGTACAAGGACTGGTGCACGGCTATGTAAGTGCGGAGCTGTCAGCCGGCGGGCCCCTGGGGCGTGTCGTGGGGGCTGGGCTACCGCTCGGGGGGTGTCAGAAACGCTTACCTATGCGGCAGAGTCCCACGCACCTCCCCAGCACCCGGCGTGCTGCATCTACAGGGCTTTCAGCTTGGCGCCTGGCAGCTGACAGACGCTACCCAAAGCGTAGGCTGGCCGCAGGGCCCCACAGGCTTAGTCCCCCGCCCACTACCGGTGGGTGATGTGCTAGGTACGGCCACGCGCCCGGCAACCCCCGCATCCGGCACCCTCACCTTCAAACCTTTTGGGGCCCCTTTGGGCATACACACATCCACACTTGCGCCATCTCAAGCCCCGACCCTGTTCCCACGCAAGCAGGTGCGAGTGCGGCAAGCCCATGGAGTGCGCCCCGCCGCCGCCTCCCCCCAAGTCCTGCCTGGAGCTGTGCTACGAGGACGGCAACAACAAGTGGGTTAAGGACTACAAGCCGTACGAGAAGCCGTACTGCTGCAAGGACGGCAAGGTGTACGGGGACTACTGCAAGGCGTACTGCGGTGGGTGGCGGCGGGAGGGTCATTGGGGCAGGAGCAGGGGCAGGGGCGGAGGGGAGCTGACATTGCCAGTGGGCGCGGACGGACGTGTGCCGAGAAATGATGGGGCGAAGCTTCTGATGGCATGGGCAGCTACCCCACAGACGTATCCAGCCTGCTGTGGCGCTGTTAATGGCGGCGGTACCGGAGTGTGTGAACAGGGCTGGTACACTGCGTGCCTATGTCCCCTACCGCAATCGCCCATTGCCTCAGCCTTGCACACGAAACCGAGATGTGAATGCTGCTGCTACTCCTGGCTTGACCCTATCTCCCTCCTCCCCTCCCCTGCCTGCAGAGGACAAGGAGGCCCAGCCCTGCTCGCCCCCCCCCCCCCCCCCCCCCCCCCCCCCCCCCCCCCCCCCCCCCCCCCCC
>VFQN01007846.1_pt1 | contig 11219 bp, 5 predicted proteins | sample 3512371 | NCBI WGS metagenome assembly VFQN01 (sample SAMN10412370, study PRJNA504923) | tailings metagenome | isolation source: Replicate 2 from Balatoc abandoned mine | place: Philippines: Itogon, Benguet | collected 2017-08-28 | reverse complement strand
GCGAGAGGCTGGAGAAGATCCTCGACCAGGTCCGCGCCGCGATCACCGACTGGAAGCCTATGCTGGCGCGGCTCGACCAGGCCATCTCCGAATTCCGTTATGCACCGGTGCCGCTGGACAAGGACGACGTCGGCGAGGCGATCGCCTTCCTCGAATGGCTGCGCGACGACAATTTCACCTTCCTCGGCATGCGCGAATTCAAATATTCGGGCGGCGAAAAGAGCGGAACGCTGGAGCGCGCCGACAAGCCCGGCCTCGGCATCCTCGCCGACCCGGACGTCCTGGTGCTGCGCCGCGGCACCGAGGCGGTGACGACGACACCGGAGATCCGTGCCTTCCTGCACGGGCCCGATCCGCTGATCGTGACCAAGGCCAATGCCAAGTCCGTGGTCCACCGCCGGGCATATCTCGACTATATCGGCGTCAAGACCTACGACAAGAAAGGCAAACTTTCCGGCGAACTGCGCATCGTCGGCCTGTTCACCTCCACGGCCTACACGCGCTCGGTGATGAAAATCCCCTATCTGCGTTCGAAGGCGCAGGCGGTAATCGCCCGGTCCGGCTTCGACCCCAACGACCATTCCGGCAAGGCCCTGATCAACGTGCTGGAATCCTATCCGCGCGACGAGCTGTTCCAGGTCGCCGTGCAGAAGCTGCGCAAGCACGCCATGGCGATCCTGGCACTGGGCGAGCGGCCGCGCGTGCGCGCGCTCGTCCGTGTCGACCAGTTCGACCGCTTCGTTTCGGTGCTCGTCTTCGTCCCGCGCGACCGCTACGATTCGGTGGTTCGCGAACGCGTCGGAGCCTTCCTGAAGGACAGCTTCGACGGACGCCTTTCCGCCTACTATCCGGCCTTCCCCGAGGGCGGGCTGGCGCGCGTCCATTTCATCATCGGCCGCTCGGGCGGCAAGACGCCGAAGGTCGAGCAGTCGACGCTGGAAGCAGGCATCCGCGACATCGTGCGCACCTGGGAGGACGGGCTACGCGAAGCCGCGGCTGAATCAGGCGCCGATACCGGACTCGCCGAGATCGCCAAGCGGTTCCCAGAGAGCTACCGTGGCACCTTCACCCCTGCCGAAGCGCTGGTCGACGCCCGACGCATTGCCGAGGTCGGCCCCGAGAACCCGATCGCCATCGACTATTACCGCAATGCCGGGCAGAAGCCCGAAGAGGCTTCGCTTAAGATCTATCATTTCGGCGCGCCGGTGGCGCTGTCGCGGCGTGTTCCGGTGTTGGAGAACATCGGCTTCCGCGTGATCAGCGAGCGTACCTTCGAAGTGGGCGATGCCGACCACGACACCGTCTTCGTCCACGACATGGAGTTGGAGAATACCTTCGGTCGCCCGATCGACCTCTCCGACGGCGGCACGCTGTTCGAGGAAGTCTTCCTCTCGGTCTGGCGCGGCATCAACGACAATGACGGCTATAACGCGCTGGCCCAGACCGCCGGGTTGAGGGCGGCTGAGATCGCCGTGCTGCGCGCCTATGGCCGCTACCTTCAGCAGGCCGGCATCCCGCAGAGCCAGGATTTCATCGCTGCCGCACTCAATCGGTACCCCGAAGTGGCGCGCGGCCTCTATCAGCTCTTCGTCGCGAGCTTCGATCCTGCCGCGAAGGACGGCCAGGTGACGGCCAAGCACCTCAAGGCCAAGATTCGCGACGAGCTGGAAGGGGTGCCCAATATCGACGACGACACCATCATCCGCCGTTTCCTGAACCTCATCGAATCGTCGCTGCGGACCAACTATTTTGCTGCGTCGGCCGACGGCGTCTCGCTGGCGATCAAGCTCGACTCCAGGGCAATCAACGGCTTGCCGGAGCCGAGGCCGTGGCGGGAGATTTTCGTTTACGGGCCGGAGGTCGAAGGCGTGCATCTGCGCTTCGGATCGGTGGCGCGTGGCGGCTTGCGCTGGTCGGACAGGGCGCAGGACTACCGCACCGAAGTGCTCGGCCTGGTGAAGGCGCAGCAGGTCAAGAACGCCGTCATCGTTCCGGTCGGCGCCAAGGGCGGCTTCTTCCCCAAGCGCCTCCCGGCCGGCGGCAGCCGCGACGCGGTTTTCGAGGCCGGCAAGCAGGCCTATGTCAACTTCGTCTCGAGCCTCCTGTCGATCACCGACAATCTCGAAGGCGATAGGGTCGTGACGCCAGACCGGGTCGAGCGTCGCGACGGCGACGATCCGTATTTCGTGGTCGCTGCCGACAAGGGCACGGCGACCTTCTCGGACACCGCCAACGCCATCAGCGAACGGCACGGCTTCTGGCTCGACGACGCCTTCGCCAGCGGCGGCTCGGCCGGCTACGACCACAAGAAGATGGGCATCACCGCCCGCGGCGCCTGGGAAGCGGTCAAGCGGCATTTCCGCGAGATGGACCGCGACATCCAGACGACCCCCTTCACGGTCGTCGGCGTCGGCGACATGTCGGGCGACGTCTTCGGCAACGGCATGCTTCTCTCCGAACAGACCAAGCTGGTCGCGGCCTTCGACCACCGCGACATATTCATCGATCCGGCGCCGGACCCGGCCGTCTCCTTCGCCGAGCGCAAGCGCATGTTCGACCTGCCGCGGTCGAGCTGGCAGGACTACGACAAGACGAAATTGTCGCCAGGCGGCCTCATCGTGTCGCGCGCGCAGAAGTCGATCACCTTGTCGCCGGAGGCGGCTGCCTCTATCGGCCTGGACAAGACGACGGCGACGCCGGCGGAGATCATGAGCGCCATCCTGAAGGCGCCCGTCGACCTGCTCTGGTTCGGCGGCATCGGCACCTATGTCAGGGCGACCTCAGAAACCAATGCCGATGCCGGCGACCGCGCCAACGACGCCATCCGCGTCACGGCGGCCGCAGTGCGCGCCAAGGTCATCGGGGAAGGCGCCAATCTCGGCGTGACCCAACGCGCCCGCATCGAATTCGGCCTGAAGGGCGGAGCCTGCAATTCCGACGCTATCGACAATTCGGGCGGCGTCAATTCCTCCGACGTCGAGGTCAACATCAAGATCGCGCTGGCCGGTGCCATGCGCAAGGGCGCCCTCACCAGGCCGGCCCGCAACAAGCTGCTGGCCGAGATGACGAACGAGGTGGCGGGGCTCGTCCTGGCCAACAATTACCAGCAGACGCTCGCAATATCCCTGGTTTCCAAGCGAGGGCTGGCGGACCTTCCCCATCAGGCGCGCTTCATGACGGCGCTGGAGCAGCGTGGATTGCTCGACCGGGCCGTCGAGCAATTGCCGTCGCCGGCGGCCCTCGCAGAACGAGAGGCGCGCGGCGAACCGCTGACACGCGCCGAGATCGGCGTGCTTTTGGCCTACGCCAAGATCGTTCTGTTCTCCGACATCGTCAGCAGTACGCTTCCCGACGATCCGCATTTCGACCGCGATCTGCTCGACTATTTCCCCGAGCGCATGGCCAAGAAATATGCCGACGAAATCCGAAGCCACCGCCTCCGCCGCGAGATCATCACGCGCGTCGTTGCCAACGACCTCGTCAACCGTGGCGGCCCGACCTTCGTCAACCGGCTACAGGACCTGACCGGGCGCACCGTCGCCGATGTCGTGCGCGCCTTCACCATCGTACGCGACAGCTTCGGTCTCGCCGGGGTCTATCGCGACATCGACGCGCTGGACAACAAGGTCGATGGTCAGGCCCAGCTCGACTTCTATGGCACCGTCGGCGACCTGGTCATGGCCGCCACGGCATGGCTGCTGAAGAACGATCACGGCGATACGCCGATGGCGACCCGCATCGCGGAGCTGCGCGAGGCACGCAAGTCGCTGGAACCGAAGATCCCCAGCCTGCTGCCGGCCTTCATGCTCGAGCGGCTGGAGGAACGTCGGCACGGCTTCTTTAAAGCCGGTGCGCCGGAAACGCTTGCCGCACAGCTCGCCGCCCTGACCGTGGCCCAACTGCTTCCCGATATCGTCCTGGCATCGCGTAGCAGCGGCGCCGAGCTTGCGGTTTCGGCCAAGGCGTTCTTCGCGGCCAGCGACGTCTTCCGCATCGCCCGGATCGAGGATACCGCCCGTACGCTGCAGCCGGCGGACTATTATGACGGGCTCGCCCTTGCCCGCGCCAACGACATGATCGGCGCGGCCAGGCGCGGCATAGCGATCTCTGCCCTGTCCTCCTTCGGGCAGTCGGCCGATCCCATCGCCGCCTGGCTCGAAGCCGGCGGAGAAAGGGTGGCCCGTGCACGAGAGCGGCTGCAGGCGCTGACCGAGGGCGGCGACCTCACCGTGTCACGGCTTTCCGTCGCTGCCGGGCTGATGAGCGATCTGACGGGGCTGTGATGTTGTTACGGGCGCCGGACATCATGTCTGGCGCTCAAGCCTACGCAGGGGCAGGCCGGCGCACGCGCTGCCGGAGACAGGATCCGGAGAGGCGTCCGCGTTTCCCGAGAAAAGAACTTGCCGGACAAGGCTGAGCCCGGGCAGAGTTGCACGGGCACAGCCGCGCAAGTCCTGGAATGAGGAGGGGGCATGGCATCGGCACAGATATCGACGCCGCGACGCGGCGTCTGGGGTTGGATGCTGTTCGACTGGGCGGCGCAACCCTTCTTCACGGTCGTCACCACCTTCATCTTCGGCCCCTATTTCGTCTCTCGCATGGCGACCAATCCCGCCGATGGCCAGGCCGCCTGGGGCTACGGCATCGCCGCGGCCGGTTTCGTGATCGCCATTTTGTCGCCGGTTCTCGGCTCGATCGCCGATCAGACCGGACCGAGGAAACCCTGGATCGCCTTTTTCGCGGTCATCAAGATCGTCTCACTGGCCCTTCTTTGGACGGCGGCACCCGGTTCGCCCCTGGTTCCGATCGTGTTGCTCTTTTCGCTGGCGTCAGTCGCTGCGGAATTTTCTATCGTCTTCAACGATTCCATGATGCCGAGGCTGGTATCCAAGGAGGAGATCGGCCGGGTTTCCAACATTGCCTGGGGCCTCGGTTATGTCGGCGGCATGATCGTGCTGATCTTCGTCATTGGCTTCCTGGCTGCTTCGCCTGAAACAGGAAAGACGCTGATCGGCATGGATCCCCTGTTCGGGTTGGATCCGGTCAAGGGTGAGGATGCGCGCGCAACCGGGCCGATCGCCGCGGTCTGGTATCTGATCTTCATCCTGCCGATGTTTCTCTTCACGCCCGACAGCGGCAAGGGCCTGCCCATCGGCAAGGCCGTGAGCGCCGGCCTCGCCGAGCTCAAGGCGACCATCCTCGAAGCAAGGCGACGCGCCGGCATCTTCCGCTTCCTCGTCGCCCGCATGATCTACCAGGACGGCGTCAATGCGCTGCTGGCGCTCGGCGGCGCATTCGCGGCTGCGATGTTCGGCTGGTCTATCACCGAGATCGGCCTCTACGGAATCATCCTCAATGTCGTGGCGATCGCCGGATGCCTTGCCGCGAGCCGATTCGACACACGGCTCGGGTCCAAGGTCGTCGTGCTGATTTCCCTTGTTCTGCTGTCGCTGGCCACGCTGGGCATCGTTTCGACCGGCCCCGGCTACACGCTCTTCGGCTTCCTGCCGCTGCCGGGCCTCGATACGGGTGGCCTGTTCGGCACCCCTGCCGAGAAAGCGTACATCGCCTTTGGCCTGCTGGTCGGCGTGGCCTTCGGCCCGGTCCAGGCGTCGTCACGCTCCTACCTGGCGCGTAGCGTCACCGCCGACGAAGCCGGCCGTTATTTCGGCCTCTATGCGCTGGCCGGCCGCGCAACCAGCTTCCTGGCGCCGTTCCTGGTAGCAACCGTCACCTGGGTCAGCGGGTCGCCGCGGCTCGGCATGGCCGTCATCATCCTGTTCCTGGTCGGCGGCCTCGCCGTCCTCCTCGGCACGCCCTACCCGGCAGCCAAGCCGCAGGAGTGATGTCAGGATCGAGAGGCCATCTCAGAAGTCGCTGGTCAGCCCCTTGATCTCCCAGTCGCCGTAGCGGCCGGGTTCGTGACCGCCGCGGCCGCCGATCTCTTTCGGCATGGCGGCTTCGCGCTCATTGTATTCGGCGCGACGCGCCTGCGCCTCGGCAAGCGCCCTGGCGGCCGCGGGAGACAACACTCTCGATGCAGGCTCCGCTCCGTCTTCGGCCTTGCTGGAACCGTCCTTCGTCATGGTTTCCCTCGCAGGCTTTGCGATGCAAAGCATTGAAACGTATCTTTTCCCGTCCCATCATATAGACAGGCCGATACGACGGATCGACCCTTTCGAGGAACGAAAATGAACATCATGCGCACGGCCATGCTGCTGGCCCTGATGACCGCGCTCTTCATGGGCGTCGGCTACCTGATCGGCGGATCCAGCGGCATGACCATCGCCTTCTTCATCGCCGCGGCGATGAACCTGTTCAGCTATTGGAATGCCGACAAGATGGTGCTGCGCATGCACCATGCCGCCGAGGTCGACGAGCACAGCGCGCCGGAATATTACGGCATCGTGCGCGAGCTCGCCCAGCGCGCCGGCCTGCCTATGCCCAAGGTCTATATCATCGACAGCCCGCAGCCCAATGCTTTCGCCACGGGCCGCAACCCGCAGAATGCGGCCGTCGCGGCCACGACGGGCCTCCTCCAGCGTCTCTCCTACGAAGAGGTCGCCGGCGTGATGGCGCATGAGCTCGCCCATATCCAGCACCGCGACACGCTCACCATGACCATCACGGCGACGCTGGCCGGCGCGATCTCCATGCTCGGCAATTTCGCATTCTTCTTCGGCGGCAACCGCGGGAACAACAACAATCCGCTCGGCTTCGTCGGCGTGCTCGTGGCCATGATCGTTGCGCCGATGGCCGCCGCGATAGTCCAGATGGCGATCAGCCGCACACGGGAATACTCGGCCGACAGGCGCGGCGCGGAGATTTGCGATCATCCGTTGTGGCTTGCTTCGGCCCTCGACAAAATCGCCCGCAATGTCGAACGGATCCCGAGCCCCGACGCCGAGCGCAACCCTGCCACCGCGCCGTTGTTCATCATCAATCCCCTCTCCGGCGAGCGCATGGACAATCTGTTTTCCACCCACCCGGCGACCGAGAACCGCATCGCCGCCCTGGAGGACTTGGAACGCGAATGGTCGCGCAATGCGCCGGCTCAGCCGGAGCCGCGCCCGACGCCCCGTACCCAGCAGCGCCCGGCTGAAACACCGCGCGCCCAGCCGAGCCCGCAATCTGATTCCGGACCGTGGGGCAACGGTGCTTCAAAGCCGGCCGAGCCGCCTTCGTCCGGGCCATGGGGCCGCAATCCGAGCGGACCGAAATCCGGGCGAAAAGGCCCGTGGTCGTGAACGTCGCAATGGGCAAGCCCAGCCGTCCGAGGGAAAAGAACGACAGATCCGACGAGAACGTTCCTGGCCTGCCGGCGCGCAAGGCGGCAGCAAAGCTGCTCGCGGCCGTGGTCGACGCCGGAACCCCGCTCGACGGGCTCACCGACAATGAGCATGGCCATCCGCAATATCGCGCGCTCGATCAGCGCGACAGGTCCCTCGTGCGCGCCATATTGGCCACGGCGCTGCGCCATCGCGTCACCATCGGCCGGCTGATCGACCGGCGTCTGGAGCGGCCGCTGCCGGCCAATGCGCATGCGCTCAGCCATATATTGCATGTCGCGGCCGCCCAGATCCTGTTCCTCGATGTTCCCGACAGCGCCGCGGTCGACCTCGCGGTGACCCACGCCAAGTCCGACCCGCGCACCACGCGTTTTTCGGGCCTGGTCAACGGCGTCTTGCGCGCCCTGGTACGCGTCAAGGAGCGAGCATTGCCGGCCGAGCTCGCAAAGAACGACGACGCGCCCGACTGGTTCTCCAAGCGGCTCACTGAGGCCTATGGCCCGGACAAAGCCCGTGCGATCCTCGTCGCGCATCGGCTCGAGGCGCCGATCGATTTCACCGTGAAGTCGGACCCCGAGCAATGGGCCGAGCGCTTCGGCGGCATCGTCCTGCCGACCGGTTCGGTGCGCCTGGAACGGCTCCCCGCACAGGTCACGGAATTGCCGGGCTTCACCGAAGGCGATTGGTGGGTTCAGGACGCCGCCGCGGCCTTGCCGGCCCGGTTGCTGGGCGACATAGCCGGACTGGAGGTCGCCGACCTCTGTGCCGCCCCCGGCGGCAAGACGGCGCAACTCGCACTCGCCGGTGCGCGCGTGACCGCGGTCGACATGTCGAAGAGCCGGCTGCGGCGACTAGCGTCGAATCTCGAAAGGCTGCGCCTGTCGGCAGACATCGTCGAGGCCGATCTCACGACCTTCGTGCCGGAGAAGCTTTTCGACGCGATCCTGCTCGACGCGCCCTGCTCGTCTACCGGAACGGTCCGGCGCCATCCCGACGTCCCCTGGACGAAATCTCCCCAGGACATCGAGAAGCTCGCCGGTATCCAACGCCGGTTGCTCGAACGGGCGGTGCACTTCGTGAAGCCCGGCGGGCGCATCGTCTTCTCGAACTGCTCGCTCGACCCGGAGGAAGGCGAAGCGCTGCATACCGCCTTTCTGACCGCGGGCCATGAGATCACCGACGACCCGATCCGGGCGGGAGAGATTGCCGGTGCCGACGATTTCGTGACGGCGGCGGGTGCCTTGCGCACGACACCGGCCGATATGAACCTCGGTACGGCGGCGCTCTCCGGCATGGACGGGTTCTTCGCCGCGCGCATGCGTCGCGCAGGCTGAACCGCCTCGGTAACCAAATATTCACCGTCATGGTAAACCATTAATCAACTAAACTGGTCGCGTCCGATTCCGGGCCGCGCACCGGTCGCGGGCCGGGCTTCGGTCAGGCAATTTGTTGATTTTGTTTTGGATTTGAGTTCCCGAACGCCGATGTCGACGAAACAGATGGGAGCAGCAAATCCTGCAATTGCGGCAGCCGTTCGGTCGCCGCTCCGGAAAGCCTTGTCCGGGGTGGCAGAGACGGGAGCAGGAGGGGTCTTCTTGGCGAACGCGGCGGGCGGCTCACCGCGCCTGTGGGGGCTTGTGGCGCGCGAATTGTGGCGCCGCACGCGCCGCCGCTTGCGTGCTGGCCCGGTCTACCGGTGGCGGTTCACCGGTCGCACGCCCGAACGTGTGCTCATCGCTCCGCCGGATCTGCGGCTGGCGGACCCCCAAATCGCGATCGAGATCTATTACGGCCGCTTCCCGCTATCTGGGCATCTCGTCGAGACGGGCGGGCAGTCGCCCTTCCAGATCGAGGTGGCCAATCGCGGCTGGCAGAAGTCGCTGCACGGCTTCCGCTGGCTGCGCCACATGCGCGCCGCCGGCACGGAACTCGCTTCGGCAAATGCGCGGGCGCTGGTATCGGACTGGATCGCGATCCACGGCGGCCGCATTGCCGGCGTCGCCTGGGATCCCGCGGTCACCGCGCGCCGCATCATCGCCTGGCTGCAGCATTCCTCGGTCGTGCTGCAAGGCGCCGAGTTCCCGTTCTACAGGGCCTTCCTGAAGTCGCTCGCGATCCAGATCCGCTATCTCCGCTCCATGGCGCCGGAGATGCCCGAGGGCAGCGAAAGACTGCGTGCGAGGATCGCCCTGGCATTCGCCAATCTCTCGCTGCCCGCGCCCGCCTCTGCGTTGCGCAACGCCACGCGCAACCTGTCGGACGAGTTGGAGCAGCAGATCCTGCCCGACGGCGGCCATGTCTCGCGCAACCCTTCGGTGGTGATGGAACTGCTCGCCGATCTGCTTCCGCTGCGCCAGACCTATGCCAACCAGGCGGAGTCGCCGCCGCCCGCTTTACTCGGCGCGGTCGATCGCATGCTGCCGGCGCTGCGCTTCTTCCGCCACCAGGACGGCAGCCTCGCCCGCTTCAACGGCATGGGCGTGACCATTCACGATCGCATCGCCGCGATCCTGCGCCATGACGACACGATCGGCGCGCCGCTCCTGCACGCCCCGCATTCGGGCTACGAGCGGCTATCGGCGGGCGGCGTCACCGTGATCGCCGAAACCGGCGCGCCTCCGGCCCCCGAACTTTCGGAAGACGCCCATGCCGGGTGCCTCTCCTTCGAGATGTCCTCGGGCCGCCAGCTCTATATCGTCAACAGCGGCGTCGACACCTTCGGCGCAGACGATTTCCGGCCGTTGGCGAGGGCGACAGCGGCGCATTCGACGGCCACCCTCAACGACACATCGTCGGCGCGATTCACCCATTCGTCCAGCGTCAACGACCTCATCGGGCGGCCACTCGTCGGAGGTCCCAAGGCAGTGCCGTCCGAACGCACCGACCAGGACGGCAAGCAAGGCTTCGTTGCCAGCCATGACGGTTATGTCGGTCGTTTCGGCCTCTATCACGAGCGCGAGATGCTGCTGTCGCAGGACGGCAACCAGCTCGACGGCGCCGATCGTTTCTTCGGCGCCAAGGGAGTCCAGCCACGCGACAACGGCCGTGACGTGGTGGTGCTGCGCTTTCATTTGCATCCTGACGTCAGCCTCATGCGCGACGAGGCCGGCCGGCTGGTCCTCACCACTCCCGGCGCCGACAGCTGGCGTTTCGTGGCCAACGGCATCCAACCCACGATCGAGGAATCGATCTTCTTCGCCGGCCTTTCCGGACCGCGCCGCTCGCGTCAGATCGTGATCAGCTTCAAGGCCTCCGAAGTGCCGGAGATGCGCTGGCGCCTGACGCGTATCGGTACCGTCGCGCAGCCCCTCAGAAGCTGATCCCTTTCGCTGACTAGAGCAATTCCAGCAAAAGTGCGCAGCGGTTTTGCGTCCGGAATTGCGTAAAAACAAAGGGATAGAGCATTTTCGCGATTCGGAGATTCGGAGAAAAGCGGAATTGGTATAGCGCACACAAAAAACCCCGCCGAAGCGGGGTCGATTGTTGTGCTGAACGTTTAGGATGCTTTCGCTTATTCCTCGTCCTCGTCGTGCTTCGCCTTCAGCGAGGAGAGCTTGGCGAAGACGGCGTTGGCGTCGAGCTCCCGCTCCTCGTCCTCGTGCTTTTCGGCCTCCGGCACAAGGCGCTCGGTGAGGGCGGCCGGCAGCAGCGTGTCGCCGACCGGAGCTGCCGGCGGCTTGCCGTGCGAAGCGCGCTGAACCTCGATGTCGAGATCGACCTGGGAGCACAGACCCAGCGTCACCGGGTCCATCGGCGCGAGGTTCGTCGAGTTCCAGTGCCGGCGCTCGCGGATCTGCTCGATCGTCGACTTGGTCGTTCCGACCAGACGGGAGATCTGCGCGTCCTTCAGTTCCGGATGGTTGCGCACGAGCCAGAGGATGGCGTTCGGCCGGTCCTGGCGCTTCGACAGCGGGGTATAACGGGGGCCCT
>VFQN01007845.1_pt1 | contig 11225 bp, 10 predicted proteins | sample 3512371 | NCBI WGS metagenome assembly VFQN01 (sample SAMN10412370, study PRJNA504923) | tailings metagenome | isolation source: Replicate 2 from Balatoc abandoned mine | place: Philippines: Itogon, Benguet | collected 2017-08-28 | reverse complement strand
TGGGCGAGTGCGAGGGCAGGGTCTGAGTGTGGGGCAGGTGGGTTACGGGCTTTGCGCGGACGCAGTGTACTACAGGATTGGGGGAAAGCAGCACTGACCAGTACAGCATGCACCCCAGGGGTCGGGGTGCTGGAGGGCCTGACGTCGTGAGTGTGGAGGTGCACTGGATCGAGCGTGAGCTGGCCGCTTCCTGGGGTGTGAGCGTGAGCTGGGCGTTGGTTAAAGGCCGTTGGTGGTGCTTGTGGCAGCATAGGCTGAAAGCGGCGAAAATGGCGGCTTCCAATGCACATCCTAGCACGCTGAAAGGCGTGTGCCTGAGCTGTAGTAGGGTGAGTGTTCGGGGTCAGGAACACCACACACCCACTGTAAATCGGTGAGTGCTCTCCATCTTGCTTGGCAGCATTGACCTTGTTTGCATCTGGGTTACGTATCTCGATTTCCGCATGCCGCATCGCTACAGCCATCGTGTATCAATGATTTTGGCGGGTGGCTGTGGTTCTGTATACAGAACCACACGTAGTACCGGTAAACGACACGGTGTGTGTTGAGAGCGCTCCGGGGTGCTCAGAAGGGGGTGCTGGCTAATTTTGATCCGCTGGACGTTTGAAGGCTTGATTGCTTGTGAGCTACTTCCTTGGGCTCATTGCAGGCTGTTGCAGGCGACTGTGTTGTCTGTGGCGTATATTTGCTGTCGGTGGACGATACTGACTGGTCGCCCACAGCGCCCTCGCCATGCATGGAGGGCATCCCTGAGGAGGTACCCCAAGCCCCATTCCGGTATGCCCGAACGGTAAGCCACTGCAGGACTTCTGTGCTACCTGTGCGACTATCAACCATAACCTTGCTGAGGCACTGGGCCCATGGGTCGTCCTTGTCGGCGTTCCAGCTGGTGATGTAACCGTTCCTTTCTCGACCAGCTCATCTACCACAGTCATAGCCTCATACCGCTTCCCCACAGTACTATAGCTGAGCACCCGGTCTCAAATCTAGCGGAGATGCGTTGTGTCGGGACGGCGCTAACTAACCCAGCTCTCGCGCTTCCGCCTAGCCTCCGCCTTCTCACCAACCTGTTGCAGCACAATGTATAGCAACTTGACATCTACCAGCATACACGCTGCTCGCAGCTGCAGCTTCGCCGGCGCCCTTCCGGTGTTCCCCGCGACACCAACGCTTCCGGCCCGCGGCCTCGGTCGCAGCCACCGTCACAGGCCCCTTGCAACCGCCACGCCTCCCCACGCCAACCCAACCAGCATCACCGCCACACCCGTCCTGACAACCCACAACCGACACGCCGATCCCGACTCCCCCACCACGCTCGTCCCTCTACCCACTGACGCCCCCCTGCTTCCAGACAGCCTCACACGCGACTTGGGGTGCGCCTGCGCACACGGCAGTCAGTCATACAACAGCAGCAAGTATTGTAAGCCCCGAATACTAGCCCCGTATCCTTTCAAAGACAGGGACCACACCTGTATCCTACCGTACATCGATGCGACTTTTTTACAATTCTAATAGCCAGCTTTAAGGCGGCAAACGTTTGCACACAAGAACTCTATGCGGACATCGGCAGCAATCAGGGGGCAATCCCAAAATCATTTAACTTGTCGCCACAACAATAATATGCGTACCCCCAGACCGCACCCCCAGACCGTAAACGGCAGTATGCAGGGTTGTATGCGTTGCCATAGGGTCTAGAAGCCTGTATACAGGCGGGGTAAAAAAGGGGGAAAATGTACATTTTCCCCCTGACCCCCACACGTTTTTTACCGGAGCCCGTAAAATGCCAAGCGTGCAGGAGCGATAAACCCTGTATACCCAGGGCCACGCTTAGTGCATGCCCAGCGGTACCAATAAACGTCCCACGTGCAGGAGCCCATAAACGTCTGTGCGCACGCAAGGGGCCGGTAAACGTCTGTGCGCAAGGGGCCGGTAAACGTCTGTGCGCAAGGGGCCTGTCAGGTGGGGGTCAGGGGGGAAGCGCACGCTTCCCCCCATTGTTACAGTGCTGTTCTGCAGCAGCTTGTAGGCGAGTAGCGTGTACCGCGCAGGAACACACAATGCCGCCCCCCCCCTTGGTTTTCACCGGAGCCCGTAGAAGGGCACGCGGGCGATTTTTTAGTATATTAGCAGTAACATCATCTCTACAGGAGCAATGAACCCTGTGCCCATCGGTACCCGTAAACGTCTGTGCGCCAGGGCCCGTAACCGATGAATAAATAGCACAGAAGGCAGAATCCCACCCCACCAGTGACGGTCAAGCTCACCCCCCCCAAATAATAATAATAATAACAACAATAATAAATCCAGAGCCCCCGCGCACACTGTGCAATATGGTGGGATATGATCCTCCGGAAGGGGTTCCACAGGGGGGCTGTGCCCCCCTGGACCCCCCCTGTGGGACAGGGGGGCTGGGGCCCCCCTGCCTGTCGACCCCCCAAGTGATGATGCTGTTGTGACATATGTCCAGCCTGTAGCCAGTGACATCGGGTGGTGGCAGCAGCATATATGGCTACCGTATACATGCAGGGAGGCCAGGAGTACAGGTACCAGCAGTAGCTGTGCAAATGCATACACCTGAATATCTGGGCAGGGCTACACCTGACACCTAAAAGACACTGGACCCATTTAATCCCGGAAAAAAAGACAATAATCACGCTGAAGTACAATCCTAGAGCAACCAGCAGGTGCACGAAGAGGCCTGGGGGCTCCCCATTTGCACCTGTAGGTGATCCACACCGTCGCACGCTCACCAAGGTAATATAAGCACTCAGTGAGGTACTACCCGTATGGCAAGGCAGCAAGCCAAAGTGTCTGATATGAATGCACACCATCAACATGTTATGCCAGCCCTGACACCCAAGCAGTAGTGACGTGAGGTAACGTGGCAGCAGCAGCATGTATGGCTATATATGCAGGGAGGCCAGGAGTACAGGTACCAGCATTAGCTGTGCTAATGAATACATTTGAGTTTCTGGGCAGGGCTACACCTGACACCTAGAAGACACTGGACCCAATTGATCCCCCAAGAAAAGACAATAGCCACGCTGAAGTACAATCCTAGAGCAACCAGCAGGTGCACGAAGAGGCCTGGGGGCTCCCCATTTGCACCTGTAGGTGATCCACACCGTCGCACGCTCACCAAGGTAATATAAGCACTCAGTGAGGTACTACCCGTATGGCAAGGCAGCAAGCCAAAGTGTCTGATATGAATGCACACCATCAACATGTTATGCCAGCCCTGACACCCAAGCAGTAGTGACGTGAGGCAACGTGGGACAGGCAGCTACCAGTAGCAAGTATATATAGGGCAGCAGGGTGAGGAAGGTGGGGAAGGTGGTGGTGGCTGGCACACAATGCTGGGAATGAATGCTTGCTGGTGGGCTCAGACATCTCGGAAGCAATGCCGTGCTGTGACAGTTGCATAGACACGACAAATGCCCCTGTTAGTAGTTACCGAGCCCGCTCCTTCCATGGGACAGGTACAAACGTACGCCCCTGCTCCCCCATCATCCGGAGCTTGATGCCTGATTGCTGACCACACCACACGCGAACGGGTTGAACAGGGTGACAGCACAGCAGTTCACTCTTGTTGATGTTCACTGTCATGCCAAAAGCCTCACACCACTCCGTCAAAGCGCCCAGCACTCGCATCATCCGCAGGTGGGACTTGGCGAACAGGGTGAGATCATCTGCATACATCAGCATCGATACACGCCGATCCATGACTACAGGGGCAGCGTCCGCACACATATGCTCCGGGTATGCCTTAGGGTGTGTTTACATGTGACCTGGTTCGACCTGGTTCGGGCCCAACCGCTCCCGGGCCCCAGGGGGTTGGTTCGGGCTGAACCAGGTTCAACCAGGCTGGTTCGAGTACATGTATCCCCCTCTGGTTGTAAAGTTGCTTGTCAGGTTAGTTCCTTGCGACTTTTTCTTTCGCTCTGCAATATCGCAACTTCAAATCGCGCGAAACACGCGCGCCAGGACATGCAAATTGGAGTGCGCTGCTATGCGGCTGCATATAACATGATTGTTTGCTCGAAGAAAAGTTCTGCTGTGTTGACAGGTTCATGGGAGCCTCTGTTTGGGCACAGCCAGGCGACCAAACCTCGACCGGTGCACAAAAGCCCATGTAAACGCGGTTCGGCTAACTGCCGGCCAACCAGGTCCCCCCGGTTCGCACATGTAAACACGCCCTTATCTTTAGCCGCCAGATAGTCAGCGGTCGGGCCTCAGCGCGCACCACGCTTTTCTCTGGGTCACGCGAACTACAAACAGGGGACCCTTAAATTTACCTGTATTTATAGTTCTCAATTGTAGTTATGCAAGCCCTAGGGAGATCGTCGCGTGTCGCAGCCATACCATCGGGAAAGGCAGCTTGCTTCCCTTTGGCTTTCAAGGCTTGCCCAGCCAATGCTCTGCACCGCCTAAAGGGTTGCTGCAAGCGCAGCATCCTGCTTACACGGGCGTCAGAGACGGAGAGCACGGGAACGGAGGACAAGCCTCAGGTGCCCGCCGCGGCTCCAACGCAAAATGGTGCAAGCAATGGAACTGGCGCATCTGGTAGCGGCAGCAGCGGCGCTAAGGGTGCTTCAAGCAGCGGACAAAAGAAGTCGGTCTCATCGCTTGGCTTCGGCGAGGACGACAAGTTCAGCTGGCAGGAGTTCCTCGGCAGCGACCTGCCGGCCAAGCTCGGCGGGCTAGTTGCTCTGCTGCTGCTCAGTCGCGTGGGTGTCTACATCCGCCTGCCCGGCGTCGACGTGGACGCATTCGCGGAGAGCCTGACTGGCTCTGGCCTGCTAGGCTACATCGACACTCTCTCGGGTGGCTCCATCTCCAAGGTGCAGCACCAGGATTCGCAACGAGGGGCGCCAAGGGGCACAGGGATCAGCAGCTGGCGAGGACACGCCTGCGCGTGCGTCGCCCGTGCGTGCCTGTGGGGTGTTTGCAGTAGCCCACAAGCAGCCCTTCCGGGGGACACCTACGCGATGGCTCACATGCATGCAGACCATGGCTTAGTACATACTAGGAGCCATACGACATCTAGCTGACAGCATTGGCACTTGGGCTTGAAGTGGCGAAGCACGGGTACATGCCATCCCAGCCGGTGTACCCGCCTGCTGCCCGAACCCTGCTGTCTCCCGCCCACCCTTTCCATTGCTGCTGCCCGCAGGTGGGCCTATTCAGCCTGGGTATCATCCCCTACATCAACGCCTCCATCGTCCTGCAGCTCTTCTCCGCAGCCTTCCCCACGCTGAAGAAGCTGCAGCGCGAGGAGGGCGCACAGGGCCGCGCCAAATTCCAGTACTACCAGAAGCTCATGGCCTTCGTGTTCGCGATAGTGCAGGCCGTCGGCCAGCTGTTCTACATCCGTCCTTTCGTCGATGACTTCTCCGTGGAGTGGCTCGCGGGCAGCGCCTGCGCGCTCGTCGCGGGCGCGATGGCGCTCGTGTACATCGCGGACACCATCAGCGAGCTGAAGCTCGGCAACGGCACAAGCGTGCTGATTTTCGCAAACATTGCCTCCGCGCTGCCGGCTTCCGTTGGGCAGCTGGTCGCGCAGAGCAACGGCGACGACCCGACCAACGTCATTGTCTACCTTGTCGCTTTCGCGCTGACCACGCTGGGCATCATCTACGTGCAGGAGGCTGAGCGCCGCATCCCCGTCAACTACTCCAGCAGGTAAGGCTATGTCGCGACTGCCTTCAACAGACCCGCCTTGGGGCACTGCGATGACCGGGGAGCGGCGGAGCGGCATGGGCGCATTGCTGTACGGCAAGGGAACTACTGCCAGCAACCGCCCGAGCCTCGCCGCCCTCACAACCTTGCTTCTCCCGCCTTCCCCCACCATCCCTCCTTGTCCTTCGCCACCACCACCAGCCATTCACCACAGCGTCCCCCCTACATGCCAGCAACCGCGCTAGCCGCGCCGGCCAGCTAGTACTGCAGCGCTGCCCCTTACCCCCAAACTGTAGGCTGACAACTCACCATTTCCCGTGGCCCTGGCTCTTCCACCAACCGCGTCCCCCATCTCCACACACTTCCAACCACGCCCGCGCCCACGGACATCTCCTGAGGGTCACAACCACCAGGCTCCTTAACCCCTTGCATCTGCCTCCTAGCTCCTCACGCCGCACCCACATTCGCTCGACCATGCCCAACCCACTCGACCATGCCCAACCCCTGAACACATCCGCCCAACACCCTTGCACCCTCCTTCCCCATCTTCCCCCACCATCCCCACCTGTCCGGCGGCACCACCACCACCACCTATCATTCACCCCAGCCTCCCCCACACCACCCGATGCCAGACCACCCCGTCTGCCCCTGGTTTCCTGCTCCTCCCTCAATTTCGAATCACGTGTGCCTCATACCGTACGCCATTGCTGCTATTAGAATTGTAGTATATCAAACTTCCTAATGTCAGTACTCACTCCCCCATCCCCAACGCCAGGTACTCGTCCGGCAACCTGGCCCGCCAGTCCTACCTGCCCTTCAAGGTCAACGCCACCGGCGTCATGCCGCTCATCTTCGCCTCCTCCATCCTGGCGCTTCCCGCCGCCCTGGCGCGCTACACCGACAGCGCGGCGCTCGACGACTTCTCGCGCATGGTGGGCCCCGGCGGCTCGCTGTACGTGCCCTTCAACGTGGCGCTCATTGTATTTTTCAATTACTACTACACCTTCCTGCAGGTGCGCACTGCCGTGATAATCCATGCAAAGGGCCTGTGATGGCTCACTTTCTACACTGGCCCTAATTGTGGTGTCAATGTCGTAGTGACGGATGTGCTGGGTCATGAGCGTGTCGGTTGTTTCAGGGTGTGGGAGTGCTGTCAGCATTGTCGTACCGGTAAGGGATATTAGCATCCATTAACTTGTTGTTCGTGGTTGCAGCGGATTGCCTTCAACTGAGGTACGCCCGTGTGCCTGAGTTTGCAAAACATACATAGCCACCACCCCACCCTTGTACTGCCAGAGCCCGAGGGCCTGGCGGAGCAGCAACGCATCCGTGCCGCATGTATGGTCCAGCACATCCTCAATCACCTACCGTAGTGCACGGCACGCCTTTTGCTCCCGTCCCTGCTCCTGTCCGTACGTGCAACTGGAGCCCTAGGACCCAGCGGACCCACTCAGACGCATTCATGCACCGTAGATCATCGGTACACCTTCCGTTACGCTTATGCCATAACGGCCCACACCCGCTTGCACGCCTCACCCCCCCTCCCCTCTGCACCTGCCGTGCTACTGCAGCTGGAACCCAAGGACCTGGCTGAGCAGCTGAAGAAGACAGGCGCCGCCATCCCCGCCATCCGGCCCGGCAAGCAGACGGCCGAGTACGTGACGCGCACGCTGACGCGCATGTCGCTGCTGGGCAGCGTGTTCCTGGGCGCGCTGTCCGCCGCGCCCGCGCTGGTGGAGGGGCTGACGGGGCTCACCGCCTTCCGGGGCTTCGCCGGCACCTCGGTACTCATCATGGTGGGTTGGGGTGTGTGGTGGCGGTATGGGGGAGGAGGAGGAGGGGAAGGCGCGGGCGTGTCAAGGGATGTTTGCTGAGGAGGTCAGGGCGTTTCCTCACAGCCCTCCGGGGCTTCGTGTGGGCACGTTGATGCTCACTGTGGTGCGTTGCTGTTTGCAAGGTGCACAGTTGGAGGAGGGGCGGGAGGGTGGTGGCAGGTTTGCTAGGGGCCAGGCAGCAGAGGGGCACCATGGTACAGGCCGTGGTAGGGTTTGGGGCCGGTGGATCCGAAGGGTCGAATCGGCATGCGCGGGAGCGAGAGGACGCCTGGCATGGACGGGTGCCAACGTGTGATCGGCAGCAAGGGGGCGGGTGGGCGGATCCAACAGGCGCTGGGGGGTGCTGAATGCTGACTACTCGTCGGGGCACAGCACTGCCTGCACGTTGCGGGTCGTCCTTATCCTGCCGCCGTTTCATGCCGCTCCCCCTCCTGACCCCCTCCCTCTCCCTCCACCGCCCCTGCCCGCAGGTGGGTGTGGCCACCGACACGGCCCGCCGCATCCGCGCCGAGCAGGCCATGGCCAAGTACCAGGACGTGGACAAGCTGTACGACAACCTGAAGATGTGAGGGGTGCCCTGTTGTACTATCGTAGTGTCGTACAGGTGACATGCTGCCGTACAGCGCTGGATGGCGGCGCAGCGAGGTGCAACGCAGGGCAGCTGCGCGCCGTGCAGGGGGGCCGGGGCCGCTGCGCAGGGCCAGGGGAATCAGGCCGCTGCGGCGATTGCTCAGGGCGGGGGGTGTGGGGAAAGGGTTGGTGACGAATGGGGAAATGGCGTCGCAACGGTCGCACGGGGTCCGTGTTGGGGCCTTGAAGGTGTGGGGTGGGGTGCACACGGGGTTGGGTACGGCGTCTGTCTGTCTGTCTGTCGATTTTTGCAGAGCCGAGGCGGAAGGGCCCTGTGGTGGGGTGGAGGTGGGTTCCACAGCGCAGGCGTGAGTTTGGGCTTGCAAGGACAGCGATTGAGGGCGGGCGCCCACATTCTGCCGGTTTGCAAGCACGGGATTAAAGGCCCGCGCCGACTGGGAGCCGGCCATCGTACTGCACAGCTGTCGGCCTGTACTTGGGGCCTGGTGCATGTTGGGCGGTCTGGCCGTGGCATGATCAGCCACCTGTGCGATTTTGCTGATGCGTTGACGTGTGAACGGGCCAAACCTGGATTCAGGGTGGGAGTTTCGTGGGCAACCCTTGGTAACTTGCTTGTGCCCACTACTTACTGTGAGTAGTAGGATGCGGTGGTGCCCCACTGGTTGTGAGTGTAGTTAGTGACGGCGTGCGGGGAGACCTGTGACTGGAGCCGCGGACCGCACAAAAGCACTGAGTGCCCATCGGATATACTCGCGCTTTTGCTGGTGCAGGTTGTAGCTGTTGGACAAGGGACGGCTCATACTTTGTTTGGGGACCGCTGGAACGCAGTGGTGAAGCACGAGCCTAAAAGCAGGGTGCTTTTGCAAGGTCATTCCCTGTGCTGCATTGTTCGTTGCGTCTGTCCTGACCGATGCAACACCGTTGCTTCACGGTGCCAGTTGCTACCGGTATTGCGTGCGGTGCACATGAAGGAAACTCTTCAGCCAAGGAAAGTGCCATGGGCACGGCGTCCCTACGTACAAATGGTATCATAGCACGGTAGCTCACGACGGCAGCCATCCGGCATACCGCCAAGGTCACTACTCGCATACCGGTACGGCAGTGTTTGCGCGGAGTTGCGTCAGCATGCAGGGCGCCGACCTGTCCAGGGGTCCCCTGCCTGCACAGGTTTGGTTACCCTCCATGGCCAGGGCCCAGCTGCGGGACACCGACCCTGCATCTGCCAGAGCGTTCCAGGATTGCAGGAGCTGTAGGGGGCTAGGAGCTGGTCCCTGGTGCCCAAAAGGTTGGCCATCCGGGCATCCGGGCCATCCGCACATGCGCAGGTACCGGTATGCAATTTACGGGTACGCAGCTGTGGAGTTCCGTACCAGTATCTCCTGGAGCCCCACGCAGCGGGTCCACAGGGCTACGGCCCACTCCACCAGGTAGCAGGTACCTGCCACGGCTCGCATATGCGCACCGAAACTTCAAAGTGTCCCTAAATGACAGCGCATGCCAGGCGTGGGGCTGCAGTAGTTGGCCGGTTCCACGGGCCGCTTGAGTTGACGCTTCTGCGGGTACGGTACTACAGGTACTCTACTGCGGCAGGTCTGGGCAGATACGGTACACCCATCCTAGCTCGTCCTTATTGTTTGGCATGCACAGGCCTACTTCCGGCTTGGTCTGGCTCTGCCTTTAACTCCTTGGTCCTTGCCTCCTGCTACCAGCAGGTATCAAAAAGGGGAGTGCCGGGGAATTGCAGGGGAGTCCAGTCAGTACACGCCCCTGCTCTGGACCAACGTGCAAGGGGCCGTATTCAACGCTCAAGCGGCCTTGGATAGTAGCCTATTACTGCTGCAAGCCTACCCGGAGTGACCGTATACATGCGAGGTGTATAGCTAGTGAGAGTCCGAGGTGAGTGAGGTTGGCTACTAGCGACGTCCGTGTACCTGGCAGGGGACCCCTGTGTACCTGATGTGCCTGATGTACGATGCCCAAGGGTGTTGCATGCGCAGAGAACACGGTCGCCGCTGGCCCACTTAGAGATGTTGATATAAAGCTCATATTCTTGCCATCAAATTGCTCTGTCGTGTGCTGGCACCGCTTCGGGGCGGCATTCGAGGTGCTGTGGCCTTCCGACATCCGAGAGCAGATGCTGAACATACCATAGAGAAGCTTTACCTACGGTATCTTAACGAAAGGAGTACGTGAAAGGAGTAAGGAGCTTTCTGCCGCGCGGAACCAGAATGCAGGTCAGCGCAACCGCGAGCGGCCAACCTACAAGCACCACTCGCGCCGCACGGCATTTCACGCCGTCGCCTGAACTGACCGCTCCATAGGATCGCAGTTGAAACAGCCGGCCTGGTCGTGGACAACGAAGAGGTTTGGTGTACTATCATCCCTGGTGCCCGCTTGCACGCTACATGTGCCCGCGCGTCGTACGCCCAATCAGTGTGAAACATACTGTGGTTGTCGTATGCATAACATCGCTTTTGTATAACGAGTACATTCTTAGGCGGCAAACATTTGCAGTCGCGCCAAGCGCTGCTACCGGACGCCGCGATGGAGGTAGCCTGGAAGTGTCGGGCGCTGCATGTTACCGATTAATTATACGTACCAACTGATTCACCATCCCTAACTGCATAGCGCCTGATGCGCTGTCCCTGAATCACTCATCACCAACCCAGGTCTGCACCCACCATCGGCATTTAAAGGGGGTATATTTACGAGCCACATCCACAACAAGGTAACAGTACAGCTGCAGCATGAGACTGCAGCATGAGACTTCCATGACAGTACTGGTATGCGCACCTACAAGAAAGTGTAGTAGTAGTTGAAGAAGACGTTGAGCGCCACCTGGACCGAAGGCTGTAAATGGCTTTTCTTCAACGTTCAACGTGGCGCTCATCGTCTCTTCAACTACTACTACACCTTCCTGCAGGTGCGCATGCCGGTACTGCCGTGGTAGTCTCTGGCATGTTACGGCTTACCTTTTGCGGTGTGGGAATGCTGTCAGGGCTGTCGCACCGGTAAGGGATGATAGTACACCAAACCTCTTCGTTGTCCACGTCCAAAACCCCCACCCCTACCAACCGATGGCCCACCCAACAGGCTCTAACAGGCATGGCTGTTAGGCAT
>VFQN01007844.1_pt1 | contig 11225 bp, 19 predicted proteins | sample 3512371 | NCBI WGS metagenome assembly VFQN01 (sample SAMN10412370, study PRJNA504923) | tailings metagenome | isolation source: Replicate 2 from Balatoc abandoned mine | place: Philippines: Itogon, Benguet | collected 2017-08-28 | reverse complement strand
CGGCCGCCCGTCCGGCGGCAACCGCTCCGGGTACGCCCGCAGCTACTGACCGCCGCCGACCGACACGACCAAGCCCCGGCCCGCCCTCGTGGTGCGCCGGGGCTTTCTTCGTTTCCGGCAGCCAAGTCCAGAAGTGAAACCCGAATGAGGTCGCGGGTGCGGATGCAAGTCCGCCCGGGCCGCTCGTTACTCCGGTGTCAGGAACGAACGAGACGAAACACCCGAGAGAACCAAGCCATGTTCCGCAAGTTAATCCTGACGGCCGTGGTCGCCACCGGGACCGCCGTCGGGTTGACCAATACCCCCGCCACCGCGAACGCGCAGCCGCCGTTTCCCGGCCGGCATGAGCCGCACGGCCCTGGGTTCCCCGATCGGGACCGGGATCGCGACCGCCACGACTACGTGGTCCTAGTCCGGCACCACGGGCACTGGGACCGGTACCGGGTGTTCGACGACCGCGACGACGCCCAGCGGGCGGTGTGGCGACTGGAGCGGCGGGGTGAGGACGCCCGGATCGAGGTGATCCACCGGCACCGGTAGGGCACAAAAAGAGACCGGCCGCGCCCCCTGACTGTCGCCCATTCAGTCAGGAAGCTGCGGCCGGTCTGCGAGAACAATAGGCCGGGAACACCCCGCGAGTCAACCCAATCGCTGTCGAGAAAGCCGGCGCTGTCCGGTTTCCCGTCGGGATTTCCGACAGCTTAGCAAGCCGATCAATCTGTATTGATTATGACCGTTATCGCAAGTTGCATTATTGGTGGAGGTTGGAGGAAATCGGGAAGTCAGCTTCCTACTTGGCACTCGCCCTGCTTTGCACCCCGGCGTCGCCACCTGATCGCCCAACTCGCCCAACACCGCCCCGGATGGCGACCCCTCCCGGCCATCCGCCCAGTGGCCGGGAACTTCTCGAAACACCGGTTGCGAATCGCCTTCGCAGCCACGCTGGAGTTGGGTCGAGGCCGCCCTGGAAGCCCTACGCCTCCCCGACCCCGGTGTACCCCTCTCGGCCGCCCTTGCCGCCGTCCCGACTCAACAAGCGCGGGGGGTGGGTGTCGCACCCACGGCTCCGGGGATTAGCCCGGCGAGTTGACTGTCTACTCCACCCCGCCGCGGTCAGTGCCGGGCCCGGAACGTGATCCGCCCCTTGGTCAGGTCGTAGGGCGAGATCTCGACCTTCACCCGGTCCCGGGGATGATGCGGATGTAGTGCTTCCGCATCTTCCCCCCGATCCGGGCGGTCACCTCCCCGCCGATGTCCAGCTCCACGATGAACACCGTGTTCGGCAGGGCGGTCTTCACCCGCCCTCGACCTCGATCGCCTCTTCCTTAGCCTTCTGCATACCTGTCCCGCGTCGGAACCACCGGGCGTCCACGGAGGCCACTCCCCCGCGGGCACGTGCGAGCATTGTAGACCCTCCCACAGGCCCGCTCGATCCGAGAAGGGGAACTCGGCCGAAGTCAGAACCCCATCGGTCCCGAGTCGCGTCTAAACTGAACGTTCCTCTCGTCCCGTGCTTTCTCGGCGCGAGAAGCCCTTGGGCCGCGGGGTCACCCAGGAGCAGCGCGATGGCCACCCCGACCAAGCCCCCGCCCGGCGAGCCCGAGGCCGACCTGCCGGTCCCCTCGAGCCGGAAGCGGGAGGAGGCCATCCGGGCTGGGGTGCTCGCCGCCCTCGGCCGCCCGGCCCAGCTCTACCGGGTGGCGGTGGTGCCCCTGTGGGACAACAACTTCCGGGTCAACGTGGTGACCGGGGACGAGTCGTCCGGGGTGCTCATCGCGAACAGCTACTTCGTGAAGGCGGACGACGTGGGGACGATCCTCGGGTCCGAGCCGCCGATCCGCAGACAGTATTAACCCGTCCGACGTTCGAGCCGCCCCGATGGCCGTATCCCGGGGCGTCTACCGCTCCCGTCGCGTTTGCCGGCTGTAACTCTTTCACCTGCCTGCCGGTCTTTGTAGAGCCGTGGCACGGGCCAAGACCGTACACCGCGGTGCGTTCCTCCCGCCCGCGAGTTCCTTGATCTGTTCCGCCGCCCCGTCGAGCGACCCGGCCCCGTACCGGGACGGAGCGCTCGCAACAACGCGGACTTCAGCTATCGACGGCCCACCCCTGCCAATCTACCCGGACGTGATGAGCAAGAGGTGTAACGACGGGCAAGAACGCCTGTCGGCTTCCGCAGAGGACGGCTCACCGTTTGCACTGGCTCCCGCCGCGCGGCCGTGTACCCGGCCCTCACCCAACCGAGGACGAACCGTGTCGGACATCAAGGAACGGCTGTCGGACGCGGGCCACAAGGTCGCGGACACCGCCGCGGCCGCCGGCCACGCCGTGGCCGAGAAGGCCGGGCAGGCGGTCGACTGGGTCAAAGAGAAGGTCGGGATGGGGACCCAGCAGGCGCCGGACGCGGAGGTGGCGGGGATCAAGAAGGGGATGAACGTACTCGCCTCGTGCGGGACGAAGGTGGGGGCGGTGGACCACATCGACGGCAACGCGATCAAGCTGACGCTGGGCGACAGCCCGGACGGATTGCACCACTACATCCCGACGGGTTGGGTCAAGCGGGTCCACGAGGACCACGTCCACCTGAACAAGAACTCGGCCGAGACTAAGAGCGGGTGGAAGCCTAGCGCCGCCGGGTGTGCCAGCTGCGGGGCGTAGTCACCGAGCCGGGAGGTTGAGCCTGGCCCGGGTGGGGCGGGCTTCTTGTTGCGCCGGTCAGAACGGCCGTGGCTTCTTGACCAGCTTCCCCTGGGCCGCCTTGCGGATCGTGGTCCGCTTCTTCGCCGCCTTGCGGCTCCGCGCCTCGCACGGCTTCTCGTAGTACTCGTGCGCCCGGATCTCGCCCTTCATCCCGCTCCGCTCGATCAGCTTCTTGAACCGCCGCAGCGCCGCACCGATCGGTTCCCGGTCGTGAACGCGCATCCGCAATCCCATGCCACCCCCTGGAAAGACCGCCGCTGTGATCGCGACGGGAGGGCAGTATATGCGGGGACCGTGGGCGCGCTCGACCTCCGCCTGCCCCCGACCCCCTCCTTCTTGGCGGCGAACTCCGGGCTCCCGTCGGTCTGCACCACCCAGTCGCCGTCGCCGAAGTGCGCGCCGTGCTTGCCTGGCTTCGACCAGAGCGGTTTCTCCCCCCCCAGCTTCCAGCACCCCGTCTCCCCGACGGAGACGCAGGGGATGAAGTGCTTGCCGTCGGGCGCGACCCGGACCGGGTTGATCCACCAGCCGTCGCGGAGTGGCGTCCGGACCTCGGCCTTCTGACCGGTCAACGCCACGACGTGGAGGAGGTTCCGTCCCGCCGTGGTCGGCCGGCCGTTCTCGTCGAGCTTCGGCTTGCCGTCCGCCACCACCAGCACGTGGGAGTCGCCGGCCCACGCCAGCTCGCGGGCCAGGCCGTCCAGCTTCACGCGCTGGATGGCCTCCCAATCCTTACCGGAGCGGACCACCGCCCCGCTCCGCCACTCGGCGTCCTTCGCGCCGCCGGTCTTGATCGTCACGAGCCGCTGTGCGGTTGGGGAGTACGGCGACGGGGCGCCAGACACGTCGTGGCGGAACGGTCCCGCCACCGGCTCGCCGGTCTTCGCGGCCCAGACCCGCAGCGCCCCGCCGGCCTCGGAGAACAGCCATTTCCCATCCGCCGAGAAGGATAGCCGTCGGCGGCGTGTTTCCTGGTCATTTGCGGTTCGGCGTCTCCTGGGTCGTTCACCCCCGTAGTGTGGGGACGCCCCGATCGGGCGCGCGGGATTTTCGATTATGTTCCGGCGAACCGTCTCGTGGTGGGCGGCCGAGGTGAAGCGGACGGCTCGCGACCGACGAAACGGTCGACCCGGCTACACTGTCCGGGACGAAATCCCTCCGACGGGGCCGGCACGTGGGCGACTCGTACACCTTCGCGGTCGACGTGTTCCGCACCGTCTGCGACCGGCTCGCGCCGAAGTCGGCCGACCTGCGGCTGATGGTCGAGACCACGTCCTCGTTCGAGGAGTGGCTCAACTGGGAGGCGTTCCTGGCCTGCAAGTTCCGGCAGGAGACCTACCCGTTCTGCGAGGTCGCCGCCAAGCCCACCTACGCGAGCGAGGGCGTGGCGGACGACGGCGGCGACTCAGATCGCGGGCATGGCGGCCTGCGGGTCGGCGGCCCCGATGAGGGGGCCAATCACTGCTGGGTGTTCGCCGAGTTCGCGCTACTCCACGACGGCAACCGCGCGGGCGGGGAGTGGTTGCGGAAGATCGAGGCGGACGCGGACAAGTTGAAGCAGCTGGGGTGGAAGCGGTCGGCGGCCTTGCTGGTCGTGCTGGTGGCGAGCCGGGGCGACGTGCAGACCGAGTGGGCCGACTTCCTGTCGGGATGTGCGATCTGGAATCAGCCCGCCCTGACCGAACCGGTCGTCATCACTCTGCCCGGTGGTGGCTCCGTCGTGGCCAAGGCGTTCGACATCAAGCACGACCCGGCCGACACCCTGACTCGCGCGGTCCGGTAGCCACCCACCTCTCCGCGATCGCGTATCCCCGGACGTCCCCCACCGCCGGAGTCCCACCGATGCTCACCCGCCGCTTCGCCGCGCTGCTGCTGCTCGGTCTCGCACTGCTGCCGCCCGTCGTGACCGCACAGGAGAAGCCGAAGACCGTTCGGTTACTCACTGTCGGCAACAGCTTCTCCCAGAACGCCACCAAGTACCTCGACAAGATCGTCGAGGCCGACGGAAACGTGTTGGTTCACCACCGCTGTGTGATCGGCGGCAGCGGGCCGGACCAGCACCTGGCCAAGGTCGCCGCGCACGAGAAGGATCCGACGGACAAGGCCGGGCTGTACGGCACCGGGAAGAGCCTCAAGCAGGAACTCGTCGCCGAGAAGTGGGACGTGGTCACCATCCAGCAGGCGAGCACCCGCAGCCACGACGCCGCGACGTACCGGCCGGGCATGAAGGATCTGTACACCTACATCAAGACGCACGCCCCGGCCAGCGAGGTGGTGATCCACCAGACGTGGGCGTACCGCGTGGACGACCCGCGGTTCGGCGGGAAGGCCGAGCCGAGGACGCAGAAGGCGATGTACGACGGCCTGTCGGACGCCTACCGCACGATCGCCCGGGAGTTCGGCGTCCGCGTCATCCCGGTCGGGGACGCGTTCTACGCCGCGGACACCGACCCGAGCTGGGGGTACAGGCCGGACTCGAAGTTCGACATCAAGGCGGCGACGCACCCGGCCCTGCCCGACCAGAAGCACTCGCTGCACGTCGGCTGGCGGTGGGAGGCCGACAAGTCGGCGCTGAAGATGGACGGCCACCACGCCGCCCCCGCCGGCGAGTACCTCGGGGGGTTGGTCTTCTACGAGTTCCTGTACGGCCGGAGTGCGGTCGGCAACCCGTTCCGCCCGTCGGACATGGACGAGCAGTACGTCCGATTCTTACAGGACACCGCGCACAAGGCGGCTCGGCGGGTGAAGTGACGCCCGGCGTGCGGTACGAGCCGAGAAGGTCACTCTCGCTCGATCCGTATGCGGCGGAACATTCGTTCGGCTCACCGGGGGATGACCTTATGCTGAGGCTCGGACTCGCTGTCCTTCTGCCGGTCGTCCTCATCGGGTGCAGCGTGAAACCGCAACCGGACGCGACGCAACCGGACGCGCAATCGCCCCGGTTCAAGGCGGTGGCGTTCGATTACTTCGTGATCTTCAACGCCAACTCCGTCGCCCCGGTTGCGGAGAAGGCATTCCCAGGCAAGGGTGCCGAGTTCGCCAAGGCGTGGCGGAGTAAGCAGTTCGAGTACGGCTACCTGCGGTCGATCGTCAACCGCCACGCCGACTTCTTCAAGGTCACCGAAGACGCGCTGGTCTACACCGCCCGGGCCATGAAACTCGACCTCACCCCGGACAAGCGGGCGAGCCTGCTGGACGCCTACCTGAACCTGGAGCCGTGGCCGGACGCCGCCGGGTCCCTTCGAAAGCTCCGGGCGGCCGGGGTGAAGGTCATCACCGTCTCCAACTTCAGCCACAAGATGCTGAAGGCCAACGCCGACCGGGCGAAGATCACCGACCTCTTCGACCACCTCCTGAGCACCGAGGTGAACGGCACGTACAAGCCCGAACCCCGGGCCTACGCCCTCGGGATGGAGCGGCTGAAGCTCGAAAAGGACGAGATCCTCTTTGCGGCCTTCGGGGGGTGGGACGCTTACGGGGCGAAGAGCTTCGGGTTCACCACCTACTGGGTGAACCGCTTCGACCTTCCGATGGAGGAGACGGACGCGAAGCCCGACGCCACCTCGAACGACATGGAAGGGCTGGTGAAGTTCGCCCTCGGCAGCCCGTGAAAGCGCGCCCGATCGGCAGCTTAAGGTTCGGTCGAGGGGATGCGACGTCTCGATCACCCTCGCCGCCGCGTCGGCCGCGGCCGCAGGGGACTCACGTCGACGGTTACGGCGCCCTCGCGCGCTCAACCCGCGGCGGAAGAGGCGTCGCCGGAAGGTCGTCCGCCCCCTTTACCCCGATGTACTCCTCCATCAGGTTGAACCAGCAGGTCGCCCACACCTCCCGGACGAGCCAGGAGTGGGACACGACGACCACCAGCGTCCCCCAGTCGGGGAGCACCGCCGCCCAGGCGTAGGGCCGCAGCGAAGGAAGTAGTAAGGCGCCCGTGCCGAGGCAGAACCCGCCGACGAGCGGGATGATGCTGCAGCGGAGCACCTGGGTGCCGATCGCGCAACTTGACACGCGGACAACGCCGTCCCATCATCAGGGGGATGACGGAAGCCCAGCCGCCCTCGGGCACACGCGAGATCTGCTGGATCGCGATTTTCGGCGCGAACATGATTCCCCCGCTCGCGCTCGTCTGGCCGCGGACCGACCGGGGCGGGCAGGAGGGGCTGCTCATCGGCGTGGCCGTGCTGTTCGCCCTCTGGCAGTTCGCTGTCCCGCGCGTCGAACCACTCCGCGCCGTGCTCGTTCCCGGCGGCGTCGCCGTCGCCACGTCGCAGGTGCTCCCGGCGGCGCACGCGGCCGCCGCGGCAGTGGCGTGTACGCTCGTCGAACCCGACACCTTCTCCAACCCGGCCCGGCTCGATCAGGAGTCCGGGTTCTTCGTGGCCGTCGTGTACGCCGTGCTCCTGACCTTCGCGGCCGCCGTCGTCGGCGTCGTGCTCCAGGCCGTGGGGCGGCGGTTCCGACGGTGACAGCCGAGGTGACCCGGCTGCGGGGGATGGACCTGTCGTACCCCCGGGACCGGGAGGTCGAGGGGGAGCGGCGGCGCTTCCTCGCGATGCTGGAGTCGGCGGCCGGGCAGGGGCGGGCCGTCGTCGGCTTCTACTACTGAGCCGCGCCGTCGGCCGGTGCAGCGGCCATGGAGGACATGATTGACCCCGATGCAGGCGCGATTGGCAGCGGCCCTCCACAGGCTGACCGATCTCCCGCTCAAGGATTGCCAGGCGTTCCTGGTGGAGGACGAGTGGGACATGAAGCGGGCTGTCGCGCGGATGCAGGCCTACCGGTGGCTGAGTGGGCTGACGCCGGCGGCGTGGGCGCGGTTCCGGCAGGACCTCCGCGACTGCGGCATCAATGACATGGTCCTTCCGGAATGATGGGCCGAACACCTGGCCGCACCCGACGCATCGTGGCAGTGGCTCAAGAAATGCGATGCCGGGTCGAATACCTTGAGTGGCAACGGGTGGCCCGCCCTGGTCACACCGGGAGGAACGGAGATGAACGCGACCTACTGCGGCTCCATCGGGACCTCGGCCGGGTGACCATCCTGACCCTGTCTGTCGGGCTCGGGTTCCTGACCTTGGCCGTGGGCAGCGCCCTCGTTGGGCTTCCCGATGCTGTGGTCAGCTTCCGCGGGGCGGCGGCCGCCATGGGGCACGTGTTCGCGGGCCTGCTCGCCCTCCTCGTGGGGTCGTCGGCCGTGGCCCTGCTGGTCCGGTACGCCACCCGGCCGGCGGTCCCGCCCACTTGAACCGGTCGATCACCTGATCCTTGGGGGCATGCCGAAGGAGCCGCCGGGATGCCGATTCTCGTCGCCAAGAAGTGCACGTCCTGCGGATCTGGCTACGACCTCGCCCTGTCGGGCAACGACATCGAGGACGTGACGAAGGTCGACTGGGAGAAGTACTCGGCGTTCGCCGACGATCTCCTCTCCGATGTCTTCGGCCAGCGGACCACGTTCGAGAAGGACTCGAAGCCGGAATACACGCAAGGCGCCGTGCTGTTCTTGTGGATCGAGGACCTGGCCGAGGTCGCCCGGCGAGTGCCGGGCTCGAATAGTTGGCTCGTCCGCTACGCGATCACGCCCGTCGCGGCCAAGCTCGGGGGCCGTTTCGAGTTCCGGCTCGGGAAGCCCGCGATCGACGCACCTTGCTTCGTCGTCCGCGCCCCTTCAGACGTCCGATCGAGACACCGGCGGAGGTGATCGTGGTTGACACGACTCATGCCCTCGCCTCGGTTCGCCGCTTCGTCTGGTCGGGTCTCTACGACCCGGACGAGGTCGTCATCATCCTGTCGGAGTCGTGGGCTGGTCCGGGCACGCTCGAAGTCCCCTGGCTCCGAAAGGAGGTCAAGAACGAGGTGGCACGGAAGAAAGCTGAGGAGGCGACCTGGCCCGCGACGACCGACTGCGACCGTCTCGACCGGGCGTTCGCGGCGATGGAAGCAGCTGGGCTCATCGTCGAGCAGGACGCCGGGCTGACCAAGTCGGACGGCTTGGAAATCGTGACCGAGGCCTACGAGGACGCGGTCGAGGAGGGGGAAGCAGACGGCATCGTGGGGTATTGCTACTACCACGGTCAGGACCTCGACTGGGTTATGGAGAGTGGAGACCTGCGGCTCGCCTTCGGGGACTTCGGCGGGGACGAGAAGGGCAGTGTGGAGGTCGGCCGTGTTGTCCAGCGTGCCGTGGAGGACGCCGGGTTCGCTGTTCAGTGGAGCGGGTCGACTCACGAGCGGATCCTGGTGCGGGGCATACTCTGGCAACGGCGGAGCGGGTGATCGTGCTCGTTCGAGCCGACGACGCGATTCAGTTTGCAGGCCCGGTAGCACTGGCAGGCCACGATCTCCACTACGCCACGACTACGCCACATCATCCCCAACTACGCCGAAATGATGGGAGAACTTGCAACGGATGATGGCCTTTGCAGAACCGAGTCCACCGGATAAACTGCTAACATTCCCGATGTTTTCGGCGTTTCTGACAGGACTGAGTGGGTGCCTGAAAATCGCTAGGTCCCCAGTTCAACCCTGGGACTGCCCACTAGTCAGAATGTCCTAAGTCGCGTCAACCGAAGCAGTTCTGCTTACCTCCGGGTGGTCCGGAGTGCGGCCCGAATCCAGGGACCTGCGGAAGTCTTCCGCATAACCCGGAGCCGTACTCCATGGCCCGTCCGAAGAACGCCCTCCCGACCTACCGCCTCCACAAGCAGTCCGGCCAGGCGATCGTGACCGTCTCCACCGGCGGCGTCCGCAAGGACATCCTCCTGGGGAAATACGGCACCCCCGAGAGCAAGCAGGAGTACGAGCGGGTGCTCGCCCGGCTCCGGCTTGCCGGTCCGGCCCTCCCGGCCGAGGACCTCACCGTCGCCGAGCTCCTCCTCCGGTTCATGGCCCACGCCCAGACCCACTACCGCCACCCCGACGGCCGCCCGACGTACGAGGTCTACAACTTCAAGCTCAGCCTCCGGCCCGTGCGGGAACTGTACGCGGCCACCCCGGCCGCCGACTTCGGCCCCCTCGCTTTGAAGACCGTCCGGAGCCGGATGGTCGAGTTAGGCTGGTGCCGGTCCCAGATCAACATCCGGATCGGGCGGGTTCGTCGGGTGTGGAAGTGGGCCGCGTCCGAGGAACTCGTCCCGCCCGCCGCCTACACTTCGCTGACCACGGTCACCGGCCTCCAGAAGGGTCGGTCCGATGCCGCCGAGCGGGCGCCCGTCGGCCCGGCGCCGGTCGACCACGTCGTGCGGGCGATGGTCGAGATGAACCGGCAGGTCCGCGGGCTGGTCGAGTTCCAGCGGCTGACCGGGTGCCGCCCTGGCGAGGCGACCCGCCTCCGGCGGTGCGATGTCGACCAATCCGGTCCCGTCTGGGTGTACCGACCGTCCGGCTACAAAACAGCGTGGCGCGGGAAGGCCCGCGCGGTCCTGATCGGACCGCAGGCCCAGGCCCTCCTGGCAGGGTTTCCGACGGACGATCCGGCCGCCTTCGTCTTCTCCCCAGCGGCGGCGGCCCGCGAACACCACGCCGCTCGTGCGGCGGCCCGAAAGACGCCACTGTACCGGTCGCACGCCGCACGGAACGCGTCCGTTCGGGTGTCGGCCCCCAAGAGGGCGGCGGGCGAGCACTACACCCTCGACTCCTACGGCCAGGCGATCGACCGGGCGTGCGACCGGGCCGGGGTGGCGCACTGGCACCCGAACCAACTCCGGCACAGCTTCGCGACCGAGGTCCGGAAGGCGTACGGGCTGGAAGCCGCTCAGGTGCTACTCGGGCACGAGCGGGCGGATGTGACCCAGGTGTACGCCGAAAAGAACCTGGACCTCGCCCGGCGCGTCGCCGCCGCGATCGGCTGACCGGATCGGGCGGACGTCACACGACTCGGGCGGCACCCCGCCCGAGTCGCTTTGCTTACACCTCCTGCTTGCGACTCGCCGCCAGCGTCGAAAGTCGACCTTGCGCGCCAGGCGCGCGATGCCGTAAAAGCCAGAAACCCAAGACCGCAGGTGGGACCGACCCCACTGACGCGGCATGGGCCGGACTCACTACGCCCTGGTCGGGGCGGGACCGAGTTCGGCCCTTTGTTCGTTTCCGGGTTGAGGCGCACCATGACCGACACGCACGCGATGATCGAGAGGCTTTTGGGCGAGGACAAACTAGGGATGGCGGCGGCCGGCAAGCTGATCGGCGATGGCTCGGCCGGCCCGCCGGTCCACCCGAGCACCGTCGCACGCTGGTGCCTGAAGGGAGTCAGGCGACCCGGCGGCCTCCTGCGGCTGGAGTACTTCCGGGCGGCGCGAAGCTTTTCACCACCCGGCAGGCCGTGATCCGGTTCATCGAAGCGCAGACCGGGCCCACCGTCCCGGTGGCCGCCCCCCCGGTCCGGACTCCAGGCGCCCGGCAACGTGCGATTGACCGGGCGACCGCGGAACTCGCGCGACTCGGTATCTGATACATGAACCCACTGACGGTGTCCCATCATCCAACGTGAGGCAAGCTCTCCGTTGCAGGACACCGCCATGATCCGCGTC
>VFQN01007843.1_pt1 | contig 11226 bp, 6 predicted proteins | sample 3512371 | NCBI WGS metagenome assembly VFQN01 (sample SAMN10412370, study PRJNA504923) | tailings metagenome | isolation source: Replicate 2 from Balatoc abandoned mine | place: Philippines: Itogon, Benguet | collected 2017-08-28 | reverse complement strand
TTTTTTTTTTTTTTCAGGAGAAGGGTTATGGGATTATCGGAGACCTATTTTTCCTACCTATGATCCCGCATACCGGTAGCAGGCGGGGACACGAGAGGGTAAATACTGTCAAGGCTGTCTCCAAAAAGCTGTAAATGTTGCACGCAGGTGTAGGGTACACACAAAAAAAAAAAAAAAAAAAAACACCGTACCGGTGTTGGCGAGCCTGGGGTGCAAGAGTCACAGTCCGAGCCTCGAGGCAACAACGTTATTGCAAGTCTGCATCGAAGCCCTTGTGCCAGTACTGCATGTCCATTTGATGGCTTGCCGTGTTGTGCTTTGTCTCACCAGGTGCCTCCTATTAAGCGGCACCGGCACGTGCAGGTGACGGTGAGTGCAGCAGGGCGACGTCGGTCCGGCGGACATTCGGTCAGGGGTGTTGAGTGGAGTACAGGAGCTGAACGATAATTATAATGTAATGTATATTGCTGAGCACATACAACGGTGTGTGCGTCTGCTGTCGGTGAACTGACGGAAGCACAACGTTATGACGGTTAGTAATCAAGCATCATAGGCGCTTCGGCGCACCATAATCGTTAATCTGCACAGCAATAGCAACTGACAAGCGATGCGTTGCAACTTCTGGCCTCTAGGCAAGCCAAACGGAACGGGCTGTCCGACGAAACGCCTGGGGGAGATCGCCAGAGCATGCGAGGACTGCGAGCTTTCGTACCATGCAAAGGCCAGAATTCCCACCTAGCTATGCGGACGAAATTTATACAGGGGTCCGGGCATCGCTTTTGGGCCAAGAAGGGCTTCCCCATTCACCTTGCCACATCAATTTTGCGTCTGTTGCCAGACGCGAATTTCGCTGCTTGCGTTGAAGAAAAGCATCGTTCTGGGACCTGCCTTTGCCGGTTGTTGGCACAGACCACCGGTTGCGCGCGCCCTCGCGTCCACAGCGAGCAGCACGCCACGCCACGGCCGTCGGATGCCATCCTACGATGCCGAACTGGCGCGCGCCATTCCGCGCCTGTTGGCGGCGGCCTCCCTACTGCAGGGCGCATCAAACCCAGATTTGGACAGCCCAACAAAATCCGGTACCGAAGACCAGGAATTCTTGTGCCTCGCACAACTGCTTGACGAAGCCCTCGAGCGATGGCGGTCAAACAAGTCCCGACAACCGGTCAACGGCCTGCTGCTCCCCGCTGCCAGTCCCATGACCCACGCACCCTTCAAGACGGCGCTCTTGGCGCTCTTCCCTCCCTTTGACGACGGTCTACCACTCCCAACGCACCACCGCGGGCAGCATCACCACCTCCGTCGCCACCATTACCACCACCTCGCACGCCGCACCGCCGCCGCCTGCCTGCTGCGCGAGGCGGCCGTGCGTTGGCTGCTACAGCACCTGGCCGACGCAGACGACCTGGAGCAGACCGCGGCCGCCTACCAGGCCAAGCAGGCAATCATGGCATGCCTACGGCTCCTCCCGCCTGCTGTCAACGTGGATGGCCAAGGCGATGATGACAGGGTCAGCGGCGGACACAAGGCCCGCGCCGCTGCACTGCTGCGGTGGGACGGCCTCGCTGCCGAGGCGGCGTGCAGCAGCAGCATGGCGCGCGCTCGGCCGCAGACGGTGGCCAAGCTGGCCGCTGTGCTGGGGCTGGGGAAGGAGCTGGGGCAGGCGGCGGGGGGACCGCTGACGGAGGAGGGTGAGTGACTGGGGAACGGATGAACTGTCCTGTGCGCACGAGTGTACGATGGACTGCTGCCTCACGTATGTAGGGCCTGTATCTTGCTGCCGCAGCGAACCATAAAAGGGCATCCCTGGTCTGTTTCACTGCCTTGCTGCTGCCCGACACCTCGTGCACTGGGTGCCAAACTAAATGGAAGGCCCAACCGCCCCATGTGCACACATGTCCCCCTGCCAGACCGCGTGACGCTCGCCGCCCAGGGCAACGTGACACGTGCCACGGAGGTCCTTGTCAAGCGCCTGGCGGCAGCAGCAGCAGCCCCTGCACCAGCCTCCACCGCAACGGGCACCAGACTCTCCACCAACACAAGCCGCATCAGCACCAGCAGCAGCTGCGGCACAGGCCCCTGCTTCAGCCCTCCGCCGGACCGTACGACAGTCTTGGCCGCCGGCCGCATGCTGCTAGCCATGGCCCAGGCAGGTCCTCGTACGGATGTACCGGTCAATCGCCAACCGTCAGAGGGCGCCGCAACACCGGCCGAGTCGCCGTTCTCGCTGCTGCTGCCGGATGCGTTGCTGCTGGCGGGCAGCCCCAAGGCCGCCGCCTCGCTTGCGGCCGCTGTGGGCAAGCTGCTGCAGCGCTGGGAGCTGCAGCTGGCGGACAGGGAGCGTGGCTGCATTCCTGGCGGTGGTGTTGGGGGGCAGCAGGACGGTGTGGGCAGCGCACGGGAGAGCAAGGACAGCAGACGCAGCACCAGTGCACCTATGGCTCGAGAATCGTTCTGCAGCCGCAGCAGCTACGGCGGCGGTGGCGGTGGGGGCAGCAGCAGCAGCAGCAGCAGCGGGACGTGTGCCGAGGCCGCGTCGGCAGTGGCGGCGGCCGCGTGCCGCTTCCTCAAGCCCGGTGCAGGGATCATCAACGACCCGGCACTGCACTGCACTGCACTGGCAGGCGCCGATGCGGCACGGGAGGCACCCGCTGTCGTGGAGGCCCGGCGGCGGCTGTCCTGCCTGCGGGCGTTTGGCACGTGGAAATGGCTGCCAGCCCTGGCACGTGTCACACAGCACATGGCGGAGGCGGGAGGCGGTTGGGGCTGGAGCTGCTGTGGTGACGGGGCACATCATACCGGTATGCAGCAAGTTGAGGGCCGTGGCAGCACGGCCGGTGAGCAGCAGGAGGGCGCTCCACGGCTGGGGGACGAGTGCTGGCAGGTAGTACTGGCGTGGGTGGTGGTGCTGTGCTCGAGGCTGAGGCTGCAGTGGCGGTGCTGGGGTGTGGAGGATTTGGACTCGTCGTCTGGGGAGGAGGAGGAGGAGGGCCGGACGGCGGCAGCTAGCGAGGAGGAGTACGGGGAGGCAGATGAGGGCACAGCATCGCTGTGCTGCTGGCTGGGCGGGTGTGACGGGTTTGGGAGGTCTCACACATGTGGGCGCATGAGGTGTGTGAAGCATGGCAGCAGCGGCGGCGGCGGCGGCGGCGGCGGTGGGGCCGGAAGAACGTCACTGTGCCGCTGCTGGCGTGAGTTCCTGCTGCGTGAGGTGGGGGTGGTGGGGCTGGTGGGCAGCGCGCTGAGGGAGCTGGTGCCGCGGCTGGTGGGCAGGGCGGCGCAGCAGCAGGGACCGGGGGCGGGCGAGAGGCGGCAGGCGGCGGACGAGGTGCTGCGGCTGGTGGCTGGCGCTGCCATCCTGGTGGCGCGGGAGTTCTGGGACGAGCCCGAGATGCAGGCGGCGCTGCAGCCGGATGGTGGTAGCGCTGCCGCTGTGGCCAGCAGCAACGCCAACGGCGGACAAGGCGCCGGCAAGTTGCGACCCAACACTGGCAGTGACGGGCCCACGGGGAGCCCTGGCGCTGCCGCCTGCGCCGCAGCTGGCAGCACGGCGGATGGCACCAGCAGGGGAGCCCGCGGCCTGCGCAGCCAGGTCAGCACCAGCGACGCCAGCTGCTATGACAGCTGCTACGACAGCTGCGGCACAGGTGAAGCCCTGACGCCGGGCAGCAGCCTGCTCTGCTCCCTAAACCGCAGTCTCAGCCCAAGCGGCTCTCTGCCGCCGCAGCAGCCCGACGTCGAACCGCCGGAGACCAACACGTGCTCGGCCAGCGGTACCAATCTGGAGGCTGGTTCGCGCCACTCGTGCCCATGCCCGCGTCCGTGGCCTGCGGAGGGCCTCAAGGCGCTGGCCCAGCACTTCCGCGCAGGGCGGCAAGGGGGAGTCTGCGCGGTAACGGCCACGTGGGCAGAGCCGGGCTGCTCGGTCTTGGAGAAGATGTGCAAGCACAAGCACAAGCAAGGAGGTTCTGGTGGGGACAGGAGCGTGCGGCAGCGGCAGCGGCAGCAGGAGCAGCTGCTGGATTTTTCAGCTGGTGGGTGTGCGGCGTGGCTGGGCCAGGTGGGGGAGCAGGTGCCCAGGCTGTGCGAGCTGCGGGCGCTGCTGCGGCCGTGCAGCAACCCGGGGTGCGTGTCGCTGCCTCCGGGGGATGCCACGGAGGCGGAGGCGGAGCAGCAGCAGGTGGTGTGCGGGGTGTGTGGTGTGGCATGGTACTGCTGCCGCGAGTGCCGGGCGGCGCACTGGCGGGCGGGGCATAGGGAGGAGTGTGCAGCACCTAGCCCGGCGGAGACGCCGACAGCGGTGGAGGTGCTGGGAATGGGTTCCGGGGCGTGCGGGGGCTGCTTGTCGACGCCCTTGTGCCAGGAACAGCAAAAGGACGGCCCAGAGCACGTGACGGAGGGCATGGCGGCAGCGCGGCCGGCGGCCTTGGTGACGGCGACAGCAGCGGCGGCCGTAAAGCCAGCAGCCGACATTGACGGTGAGCTGGCACGTGCCGTACGGCGACTGGAGGCGGCGGCTGCGGCGTTTCGCGGAGCTGTGGCCAGCACGGAGGAGGTGCAGGGGCAGGAACTGTGCAGCCTGGCACAGACGCTGGATGAGGGCTTGGCGCGGTGGCAGTCGCGCGCAGCCAAGAATGCGCAGATGCAGCAGCAAGAGCAGCTGGACAGCAGACATGGCGGCGCTCAGCCGCCTGCGACGGTGGCGGCGGCGGCAGAGGTACTCACCAGCCCGCTGAGCCACGCGCCCTTCCGCTCCGCGCTGCTGGCCCTCTTCCCTTCCCTGTCGCCCGCGCAGCCAGCAGGACACACCAGGGGGGTTGCGGAACCGGGGCCCTCCCTGCCCCTGCCCCTGGGCCTGGCCCGCAGCGACGCCGCCTGCCTGCTGCGCGAGGCGGGCGTGCGTTGGCTGCTGCAGCACCTGGCCGACGCAGACGACCTGGAGCAGACCGCGGCGGCGTACCAGGCAAAGCAGGCGGTCATGGACACCCTGGCATTGCTGCCCTCTGCACCCACCACGCCACATGGGGAGGCATGTGGAGGGGGGCAGGAAGGGCGTGCCGCGGCGCTGCTGCGGTGGGGCGGCCTCGCTGCCGAGGCGGCGTGCAGCGGCAGCATGGCGCGCGCTCGGCCGCAGACGGTGGCCAAGCTGGCCGCTGTGCTGGGGCTGGGGAGGGAGCTGGAGGCGCTGACGCACGAGGGTGAGTAGAAATGCACTTGCATCTGCCATCTGCATGCTTGCAGTTTAGCTGGCGTGTACCTTTGACACCTGCATGCTGCACAACAACTTGAGGTGAACGAGTGCATTGATACCTCCATTTCCATGATCCTGCCTGCCGACCTGTCCGTCCATCTCCAACCAACACTCCGCCCCACACCCTCGCCTTGCCGCCAGACCGAGTCGCGCTGGCCGCCGACGGCCGCCTGTTCCGCACCACCCAGGAGCTCGTCCGCTGCCTATCCGCTGCAGCGGCAGCCTCCGCAAGCCCAAAAGCAACCCTGCCTGCAGCCACCACCACCACCTCCAGCTCCTTGTGCAGCTGGCCGCACGCCGCCGCGGCAGCGGCACGCATGCTACAGGCGTTGACAGAGCCTGAGACCGACACATCCGCAGTCCATGACTCCAGCCGCCATCACCACGGCCTGTCGTACTCCCTGCTTCTGCCGTACTCGCTGGTACTTGTGACCGACCCACGGGTCCCAGCGTCCATGGTTTCGGCGCTGCGCAAGCTGCTGCTGCGCTGGGAGCCGCACCTGCTGCCGCAGCTGCTGGGCCGACTGTACGGCAAAGGCTGCGGGCGTTACGGCAGCAGTAGCACGGCTATGACTTGCGGCGGTGGCGGCGCGGCTTGCGTGGAGGCGGCGTTGGCGGCGGCTGGCGCTATGGCCCGGTTCCTGGACAGCCAGGGCGGGGACTGGGGCAGCGCGGGCGGAGCAGGGCAGCAGCAGCAGCAGCAGCAGCAGCAGCAGCAGCAGCAGCAGCAGCGGCATCTCTCCAAGCGCACGGTGGTCCTGAAGGCCTATGGCGCGTGGAGGTGGCTACCGGCCCTGGCGAAGATTGTGCGGCAGGCCGTGGAGGCGGGCGCTGTGCTGCATGGGGAGGTATGGGAGGAACCGGGCCGTCGCGGCGGCAGCAGGGGCAGCGGCTGCTCCGATAATGGTGGACCTGGTAGTTGCGGCGACGCAGCGCGTCTGGTGGACCAGTGCTGGGGTGCGGTGCTGCAGTGGGTGGTGGTGCTGTGCGCACACATGGCAGTGGGTCGGCGGGCAGCGGGCGAGAACGGTGATGCGGGCCAAGGCGGCGGCTTACCGGGACTGGGTGTGTGTGTAACAGGGCGGCGGGGGCAGAAGGGGCTCGTAGAGCAGTGGCAGGAGGGGAGTGGGGGAGCACCGGGCTCAGGGAGCGAGGTGGTGTATGGGCTGTACGGCGCATGCGATGGCAGCAGCGGCAGCGGCGGCGGCGGCGGCGGTGGGGCCGGTGGCACGTCGCGTTGCCGCTGCTGGCGGGAGTTCCTGCTGCTTGAGGTGGGGGTGGTGGGGCTGGTGGGCAGCGCGCTGAGGGAGCTGGTGCCGCGGCTGGTGGGCAGGGCGGCGCAGGTGCCAGCGCCAGGCCCAGCGCCAGCTGCCACGGCTGATGCCGGGGCGTGTGGCCACGGACCTGGGCCCCAGGAGGCAGCAGAGGCGCTGCCCCTTCTGGACCTGGTCACCGCGGCCGCCATCCTGGTCGCCAACGAGTTCTGGGACGAGCAAGAGCTGCAGGCCGCAGTCCGGAACACATGCGCCGCAGCAGCACACAGCTCATGTGCCTGCTGGTACGACAACCCACTCCTGTCAACCGGTGGCGCGGAGATGGGTACAGGGCGTGCAGAGCCTTCCACGGGCGGCCAGCTGTGGCCGGCAGGGACCTTCAAGGCGCTGCTGCAGCACTACTATGGGCGCAAGAGGGAGGCCAGGGAGGACTGGGCTGCCCCGGGCTGCTGGGCGCTGCAGCGGTGGGCCAGCATGGGTGGGGCCAGCGGTGATGTATTAGCTACCGCTGCGGGGCAGGAGATAGAGCAGCAGCAGGAGCAGCAGCAGCACCAGCTGCTGGAGGGCGCTGCAGGAATCTGCGCGGACAGGATGTCCCAGGGGTGGAAGGGCCTGCCCGCGCTGTGCGAGCTGCGGGCGCTGCTGCGGCCGTGCAGCAACCCGGGGTGCGTGGTGCTGCCGGCGGAGGGGGAGGGCGAGGTGGAGGCGTGTGAGCGGCACGTGGCATGCAGCGTGTGCGGCACGGCGTGGTACTGCTGCAGGGGCTGTCAGGCGGCGCACTGGCGGGCGGGGCACAGCGAGGAGTGCTACCGGTATGCGGCAGCGGCGGCGGCGGCGGCGACGGCGACGGGACTGAGGGCGCCCGGGGCGGGTGGTGGTGAGCGCGCGGTGTCACAGTTGTGGTGAGGGTGCGCCCAGGTGTACCATATTGTGGGTGGGCAGGGCAGAGTGCGAATGAGAGTTGTGCACGCATGGTGCTGCAGTCCACTTGGTACTGGTAATGCATAGCGCCATCAATAGGAACATTTGCATGCACTATTGCTGGTGAAGCCAGTTGCCCCGGCTGACAGCACAGCAGCGCGGACAACATGTGTGCACGACACACTTGCGGCTCAGCGGTGCAACCGTCTTTCTATATGTCGTGCGTGATAGCATGGGTGGGGCGGATGGGAGCAGTGCGGGTCTGTACTGCGAGCAGCTGTGGAACGGAACGTCGATGCACGTGCAGTGGGCGGCGTGGGCTTGCAACCGTACGCTGCCTGGGGATGACACGTGCCTGACATGTGTGCTGCCGGAACGGTTGAAGAGTTGCAGGTTGCAGAATTTCAGATTGCTACGCAGACCCATAGCACCCATTGGCCAGCCATTGTGGCCGCAAGACCAGTCTCCAGCGCACGCCGCCCCTGCTGTGTGTTATACGGTAACTTGCCACATACCTTCATGACGTTTGCGTACGCTACAGCTTAACGCGGGGTGCAAGGTAGAGGCAATCCCTAATTGCCGTGAGCACCTTGCCTCGGCACTGGCAAAGCGCTCGTTGTGCACCCTTGCTCCTGCAGGTTGTGGGTATGTGATTTTACTGTCTGCAATCAAGGTAGTCTTACGGCGTCCCGGTGCTTTTCCGCGAACTGCCTCTTGTCATGGCCTTGTGTAATAACTTCATTGCATGTAATTGTTCACCTTTCATCTGCTCTGTGTATATTGTGTAGCACGTCGGTCGGGCTGCGTTCATACATGCTGTGGGTAGGCGGAGTCCCTAGTTGCAGGCTACGCTACCACGTGCCCTTTGCACGTTGGTGCAGTACCGTACGCCACACGCACACGCCAAGGCTCGCGTGTGCGTGTATTCCGTCGACGTACTGGGTGTGTGGATTTCATGAAGATTGCTTGCTCCTTCCGTTTTTTACTCAGCTGTGCAGTGGAAGTGATGGGTGGTAATGAAGTCGTGTGTGCACCCGACTTTGACTGGCTTGTGCGCAGCGCGGCGGTCGAGCGCACAGCGTTGGTGGTCCACGACAAGCAAGTACGAAAGGACGAGGCAAAGCCATAGACGTTGAGGCACTAGCATGAAGGATCGTACGGTGCATCGTGGCGCGTGGTTTTGTGCAACGCACCGTGTGTGTGGCAGTGCATGTCGTGCGGTGATATGGGTCTTGACTGACTCCGGTACCACTGGCTACGATCACCAATAGCTGTCAGCAGGACCTGAGTGGTGGGGTGCGGCACGTCATGTCATATTTTGTTTGGCTTGGACCAGCCCTGTCAGCCTTGCATGTGTCGGACTTGGGCTGGATGGAGGCGAACAGCAAGTGTGGGATCAATCTTATGGCATTGACTGCTTGCATGCAGGAGAGGTACGCCAACCGCATCTGTCACTATGTCTCTGTGCTTTGATTGTAATAAGGCCTAAGGAGTGACGGCCTCATTGTGGTTCTGCGCACAACACATGCAGCCATTGCAGCGCCTTGCGAATGCACCATGGCTTAAACACCAGCATGTCCACGGGGCCAAACGAGAGAGGCGCACCGTAATAAGGAGTTCCAGCCAATGATCAGATGATTGCGGTGCCGTACGCCGCCAGCCAACCGTAAACCCCCCTGTGCCAACCAGTTCATGCTATGCACCAATGCAGGGAATTTAAAGCGTGCATTACGCCCACGTGGCTGCCATCAGTAACAGCAGCTGCACCACACCGTCACCGTCAGCACAACGACCCAACCGCAGGACACCCGACACCCACAACCCCACCAGCACCACCATCCACCTGCGTTGCCTTGCACTCAATGCAAGGGCGCAATGCACGTGCATGACTGCAACATGCAATCCCTAGTACCGTACAAACACCGTAGCATGGCTTTAACGTATGGCGCCTTATTTGGACGCTGCCAGTTGATTGACATGCCGGCCCTGTCACCAGTCAGCCCTGGCGCACCAACCCCCACCCTATGAAGCCTTACCCCCCTTACCCACCTTCCCACTCAGCACCAGCCGCACGCACCTTGACACTCCGTAACGCCCACGCCACGTGGCAGGACTGCAGCCTCAACCCTAAACGACATACCGTGACGTTGCTGTGCGGACCACGAGCTAGTACGTGCGATCAAGGGCTGCCACGGCCGCCTCGCACCCGGCTGCTTTTTTCGCGCTCGCCGGCCAATGCCTCAACAGCAATCGCTCGCGCTTTACGATCCCGCCCGCGCCGTCCGCTACCCTGCCTCTCCTCTAAGCCTCCACGTCCTTTCCCACTGCGCCCTCCGCTGCCGATCCCTGCGTGCGCGCGCCCTTCCAAGTACCCGCCCCCTCGCTAGCCCCCTGTCATCCGTGCCGCCTCCCGCCTGCCTCCCGGGTAAACCCCAGTCCAGGCCAAACTGCATTCCACCTGCAGCTCCGACGGCAAGCCCCCTGCGCCATGCCCCCTTCACAACCCAGCCCGCCAGCCGCCTTTCCGCAGCAGTGTACCTGCAGGCCGGCAGACGCTCGGCCACGTGGCACCGCCGCTGCCGACGAGCTGTTACCCCCGGGACGCAACGGCTGCTGCCGCTTGCCCTCCACCCCCCCGGCACAGTCAGTGCCCTGGCCGCTCCCTGCTCCTGCTCCTGCTCCTGCTCCTGCTCCGGCCCCTCCGGTCTCTGTCCCTGCTGCTGCTGCGGGGGCGCCCGCGCCAGCCGGACGGGTCACGACCGCCGCCGTCATGGAAGCCGGGAGGATCCCGGTGGAAAGGGGGGCCGCGCGGGCTAACGCTGTCACGGGCATCTTCCCGCGGCGCACTGGCGATGAGGCGTATGGGCCCAGAGTTCTGGGGCGACAGATCCCACAGGTGCGGGAACTTGTAGAGGAAGGTTGAGGGGGCGATGCTGAACACGCCGGGCGGGTTGAGGAACCGGTCGGGGATGGCAAGCCCAGCCCTGTAAACACAGGGCGAGTGTCGACGATGTTGTAAGTCAGTGTACAAGGTGTTCACAAGCAAGGGTAACAGCAGGGCCGTTAGCACAGCTGGCGACAGGACAACATGTGTACCTGCAACCGTGCCGGCGCAACTTGCTCTCGGGCTGTTTAGCCGCCCTCAACAGCAACATATGCGCTTTGGACAACTCTAAAACAAAAGACACTATGCGATGCACCCAGGCGCTCCCCTGCCCACGCAGGCCGGCACCCACCTGCGCAGGTCCAGCAGAGGGCAGGTGCGGTCCCGGCACCGCATGAGATAAGCATGGACCCGCCGTGCCCACTGCTCGGGCGTCTCCGTCTCCTCCGTCAGACGCCGCGGTGCCGCCGGCAGCGGCGGCCGCGGCGGCGGCGGCAGCAGCTGCTCGCCGCCCCTGGCCTCCGTAGTGCTGCCCCTGACCTCCAGCGGCCCCTGCCTGTCCCGCCCAGCATCCCTATCCCGCGTCCCTGCGTCCCTGTCCCGCTCCGGTCCCCTGTCCCGCCCAGGCTCCCGCTCCCGCTTTGGCTCCCTGTCCAACCTCTCCCCCACAGACTCCCTGTCCCGCTTGTCCCGCTCCGACTGACTTCCGCGCACCGGCTCTGTCCGTCCCCGCTTCTCCCCCTGTCCCCGCGCCGCCTCCCTCCCCCGCTCGCCATTCGGTTCCCGCAGCGTCTCCCTCTCCTTGTCAGCCTCCCTCTCCCGCTTCTCTTTCCCAGCCTCGCTCTCCCGCTTCTCTTTCCCAGCCTCCCTCTCCCGCTTCTCTTTCCCAGCCTCCC
>VFQN01007842.1_pt1 | contig 11227 bp, 13 predicted proteins | sample 3512371 | NCBI WGS metagenome assembly VFQN01 (sample SAMN10412370, study PRJNA504923) | tailings metagenome | isolation source: Replicate 2 from Balatoc abandoned mine | place: Philippines: Itogon, Benguet | collected 2017-08-28 | reverse complement strand
TGGGTCGTTGCACTTGCGGAGGGGAGAACCCTCGCCGTGTAACACTGACTGACTGATCACCTGTTGTAGGCACACGGGGCCACACCAAACCAACGAAACCAAACGCAAACCGACAGCAGGTGCCGGCTGCAACACCCTCGATTGGCCCCTGAGGGCTCCTGGTCAACTTCAGCGGCAGACGGGGACTCTGCGCCACAACGTGCCACCCATGCAAGCTATGAATATGGATATATATGGCTGATGAAATGTTGCGACTGTGCGTCCAACCAACGCCATGCACGAGGCAAAGGGCTGCGACACCCTCAAAGGCACGCAGAAGGCTCGAAGGCCACATCCGACACGGCTGGGGTGGGTCCCATCAACCTGAGCGCCCGACATACGGTATTGTGAACTGTTGCAAACACTTCACGAGACAGCAGACTATCCAAAATCGCACCATTAGCAGGCGTCAGCCTCGCACACCGGTCAAAAGTCACACTTGGTTACCACATGGAGCTCTCACTCACGAAGGTACCCACTCGCTCCCCTACGTCACGCACATGGCACAACCCGGCTGGCCTGGGCGCTACGTAGCGTCTCTGTACAGACCTTAACTGCGCAACTCGCGTCGCGGTGTGCCGCCGCGGCGTAGCAAGTCACCCTCTATTCATGGGTAAGGCGGTTAATAACACACGGGAGCAACACGGGGGCTGCCAGGAAGCAACTGAAGCGGCAGACCAAGTATCATCGAGAAACACGGGCAGTCCGTTATGGTACTTGACGGCCAAAAGCCCACTCGTTCCCACTAGGTTTGGGTAGCATGGCAAATGAACAAGGCTCTATACACAGCACTCGCTCGGCAATAATGGCAAGACTCGCCACCACCGCGGTATGCACCACCCACCCACAGCACCCTCAAAGCCCACCCCCCGCCGCCCGTCCCCCACGCACCGTCTTCCACCCCATTGCGCGCCCCATACATTTCCAGCGCAGTTTGCGCCGAACAGAAGAAAGCACAAGTGCTAGACATAATCTGCGCAGTAGAATGTACGCCGCGTACTCTGCCCAGCGCGATGGAAGCCGCTTCAGACCACCGTCACCGTCAAGCAAAAAGACGCGTCCAAACACGGATGCGTCTCGGGCGGTATATGAACGCACGAAACGGGGAAAAGCGGGAAAGAACGCATAAGGCGCGCACGGCCTTGGGTTGCCCACAACATGGAAAACAGATCCGAGGCCGCCCTCGATCATCACAAACGTCACCAATGCTGCGCTTACTGCGCGTCCAACACAGCCATCAGGTCAGCGGGTAAGTCAGCACCAAAGGCGGTAGCGGAGATACGCAGCCACTGCTCGATTCAAAGCATGATAACCACTATGGCGAAACGCATGGCGCCATTGGTGGACACCATACCGCACGACACGACACCACACGGCATCGCATGTCGATTAAGTTCACGAAGGGCGCACAGCGGTAGTAGCAGGCAAGGCAAGTCACTGTCGCCCTCCCCCAACCCTCGCCCCCGGGTTTGCTACCGCAGCTACAGCTTCAGCGCGCCGCAAGCATGCATTGTGTTCCCAGCTTTTTGGCTACTGAGTAGAACTCCGGGCGGAAGGGTGCACAACAAGGCACCATGCTGATGAGCCTATCCGGCTCCAAATCACAAACAATTTCCAGTTCAGTACGTGCGCGTGCCTGTAAACATTACCCGCTTGTCCCAGCAGTACGACACGTCTGATATCACTCACACGCACGGCTCGCCGCGTGCGCTGCAAACACGTGCCCACATCGTCATCGTCCCTGTATGTCGAGGCCCATCATAACAAAGCAGCGTCCCAACAGTGAAGCGGAAGCCACAAATCCTTTACCAGTCAGAGCCCCCTCCCCCAACGGCAAGCATCCAACCCAATGATAAGCGCCCGCGTGACTTGAACAAACCATGATACAGTGCGACAATTAAGGCCACTCCCAACAGTACGTCCAGGTAACTCCCACACGTACTAACTGCGATTATTATGGCCGAATCAGCGAAGAGCTCCGCCGAGCGTCCTGGCGCAGCGAGTTCTCCCGCGCCGCGAGCTCCCCCTTGGCTCCCCTCGCGCCCGCAGCGGTGGACGCAGCGGAGCGCAGCACGTTCTTCCACGCCTTGGCCGCATCGGAGTGGCCCTGGTCCGCGGCGGCGGCCGTCACACCTGCGGGACACAAGGCCAAGGCCATGAGTGACACAGCGCCGCGCCAGCTCCCTCGCATGGAGCTGTAGGCGGTTGGCGGGTGGGCCCCCGCTGCCTCCCACGGCATCACATAAGGATGTAGCACTTTACCGTTCCGCTGCCGCCGCCGGTCCGAGAGCCGTTTCTCCTCCCCCAAGACCCCATGCCGCATCCCTAACACCGCTTCAGGCGCCGTGCGGACCCGCCCGCCCGCTACCCTTTAGGCATGCCCGTGCGCACGCACCACCCACCGTTTTGTACCAGCGCGTCCGATGTGTTGCCCGCCGCCCCCAGCGCGCGGCCCACCAGCTTCTCCACGTCCAGCTCCAGAGGCAGCTGGCTCATGAGCTCGGCGATGCGGCGCTTCTGCGAGGGCGCAAGCAGGATAGGGTAGTGGGGGTATGAAAGGGTCCAGAGGCCGGACGGGTGAATGCAGGTGCACACCCCGGCGCTGGTGTGGCTAGCTGTGGGGGGCCAGGTGGCGCAGCAGCTTGGCAATGCGCGCCGCTTGTGTGGAGCGGAGGGAGGTGGTCGGGAAAGGGAGAAAGCAGGACGTTGGGAGATGGGGCAGCGAGGTGCGGTGGCCTATCAGTACGGCAGCAGGGCGGTGACGTTGACGAACGAGGCAAAGAAGGTGCCAAAGAGTCAGACTCCGTCGGGAGGCATCATGGCTGCCGCTTGTGCGGGCACAGCCTCACGTGCGCCCAGCTGCAGCCTCACCTCCTTTTTGTATCGCTTGACCAGTGGGTTAAGCAGCAGGAGCAGGAAGCCCGCCAGGCAGACCCACAGCATCACGAACAGCAGCACGTGCAGCATCAGGATGCCTGGGGCGGGAAGGGAAACGGTGGCAGAGCGTGGGACGAGGCCAAGGGGCGGCCGTTAGGGCGTGCGGGCCGGGGGAGCTCCCACGGTGTGGCCGGCTTGTGAGAGCAGCACGGTGTTAGGAGCGTTGAGGCTACAGGTCCCTGTCCTGGGTGGAGTGCCTTGCTGCACCAAACTGCAAGCCGGGCTGTCTAAGCAGGTTGACGATGTATGTTGGTTTAAAGTTGTTGGTTCGGCTACGAACGTCGCTGCCGGGGCCAGGTACTCACTGCTGAAGGTTCGCTGGATGTGGTCGAAGTGCAGCAGGCCGACCTTGATGTTGGCGTCGGTAAGGTCCTGCATGTCGGTCGGGGCGACGCGTGGACGGCAGTTGGGCGTTGGTAGGTTGCGATGGCCACAGCCATGCGGTCGCCTGCTTCCGGCAATCCACACGCCCGGCCCCCGCGGGGCTCCCAATCTGCCACGAACACGACCTCGCATGTGCAGTGGCCGTCTGCCATGGGAAGGCTTCCGCAAGGCTGGAGCTCCAATACCCGCAGCGGCGCAGATTGGTGTATGTTGGCCCGCGTCGCCCGCCCCGTCCCGCCCCCACCTTGGTTCCCACACCCACCTTGGTTCCCACGTTGTACATGAAGTCGAAGCGCGAGTTGTTGAGGCCCACAGTGTTGTTGGACAGGTCGTTAGCCAGCGCGAAGGCGTTGCTCAGGTACACCTGCTGGATCGAGTCCAAACCGGCGTGGGTGGCCTGCGGGTGGAGGGAAGGGGCACAGTACCCGTAACGTGAGGGACCGGTAGTGGTGTGAAGCACAGTTCAGTACTGTCCTGAAGGCGAGAATTGCTCGGGGAGGGGCAGCGGGCGGGGGGCAGCGACAGCCGTTTTACAGAGATGGGCTTCCCTTGTCGTACCAGAGTCCCCAACTCTGCACGTCATGGGGTGGGGCGTGTGAATTCTGTGCGTGGGATGTTGGTGCGTAAAGCTAAAGATGCAGATCTATGCGGCGTGGGAGGATTGGGCTTCAGCCAGGTTTACGCGGCTCAGGAGGATTGGGCTTCAGCGGCGGAGGCGACTTGGGAGGAATGCGAACTGAATATCCGGTCAGGAAACGATGCTACCGTCCTCGGCCGTCGGCGACGGGGCCACATGGAGGGTGATGGAGGCGGAAGACTTGCGTACCTCGTAGAAGCGGTACTCGGGTCCCGGGCACGGCGGCGTTGGGGCCGCACGCAGGCACTCCTCGTTGGAGTAGAACAGGTGTGCCATCTCGGGGGACTCGTACGACAGGCCGGACGTGGCCCTCGGGAAGCGCTCGGTTGTTGGGCCTGGGTGCAGGGCGGGGGTTACGGCGGAAACGAGGGCTGTGTGTTGGAAGCGTGGAATGGGAGAGCATGTTGGGGGAAGGGCGGCTTGCACGCAAGGCTGGAGACAAGAGCACGCCGGCATGCGGGGAGCCCCATAAGGTTGCCGCAGGGACGGAGGCACCGGCAGGCAGCTGAAACGCCATGTGCGCGTTGCGACCACCCCTGTGCCTGCTGCTGCGTAGCTTACCCAGCGCCTTGTACGTGTCTTCGCCAAGCTGCTCGTCGGTGGTGTGTTGCGGCATGGGGGAGGAGCAGGGAGGAAGGCAGCACGTCACGTACAGGAACATAGGAAGGAGCTTGGCCGTTTGTGGGCGGCTGGCGGTGTTTTGGGGCACCTTGGCACCAGGAAGGACGAGCGGGGCAGTGCTCCCTCGCCCTCGCTGGCCGGCCGCCGCTGCCGCTGCTGCGCACACACGGCACTCAGGCTAGCACTGGTATGCCAAGCTCGCACAGCCCTCCCACCTGCAGGGTGTAGAAGGCCATCTTTGCAGAGTTGGCCAACCTATACAGGCCAGCACGCCTGGTTGGCAGCATGGCGGGGTCCTCCTCGGCGGCCAGCTCCTGCGGGGGCAGGCAGCGGACAGGCCGGGTGATGCAAGGGCAGAGGGTAGCGGCTAGCGGGGTAGGGGCCCGCGTTGCACGTGTATAAGCGATGCGCCCCAACATGCACCGTCACCTGCTGCTTAGATACCCCGAACTACGATTCAGTTACACTTACAGACCCAGATGGGGTACGTCCGGAGAGCCAGGGGGCCATAAGAAGGAAGAATGCGAGCGCGAAAGCTAGTGTGTGGGAGGGCGGGGCTTAGTCGCCGCTACCTCACACGCCCACGTGCCCAAGCCCCACCTGCGCATAGAAGCATGCGCGGTAGGTCCTCGCGGTGTTGAAGTTGCTGACGCTGGCCATGGCCACCAGTGGGTCCACGTTCTGCGGCATCAACGGCACGGCACGGACGATGGAGGGGACGTGGGCGCGATGGAGGGCACATTGGGCCGGACAGACCGGCAAGGGCTGCAGAGTTGAGGGTATGGAAAAAGCTGCCTGCCGTAACGGCAAGCCACACAAGAGCAACGGCGCACGCCATGGGCCCGACAACCCCGCCTCCCCAGCCGCACCTTGAGCTCCGCTACCGAGACGGCGTAGAAGATGAAGACCAGGGTGGACCACAGCATGAAGGGGGTGAGCAGCATGAGGGTGTCGTGGCTGTCGCGCTTGAGGGTGCGCTTGCTGGCCTTGGCGGCGGTAGCGTCAGCGCCCGCACCTGCACCTGCGCCCCCGTCGCCCCACGCGTCCGTCGTGCTGACTGAGCGGGGGATCACCTTGGGGTTCCTGCACGTCAACAAAGCACACGGACGCCCCACCAAAAGCCCGGAGGGCCAGCAGTCACTCACGGCCCGGGCGAAAGGTGCTGCAAGCGGCGCTGTACGTGTCGCTGCGCACACACTGCATGCAGCCCCCAATCCGCCCCACCTGAAGCATACACAGAACAGGCAGTTGGCCAGCCAGCCGCCACGCGAGGGTGTTTCCATCGTGGTGGTCTGGCGCCTCAGCAGCGCGCCGCCCCGGCCGGTGGGCGACAGTGGGTCGGCTGCGTCCTTGCCGCCCGCGTCGCCGGTTGCCGCCCCGCCAGCCCCGGCGGACATGTCCACCGTGGCACGTCGCTTCTGCTTGGGGTCGGCGGAAAGGGCCGCCTGCACGCAGTCACAGGGCAGCAGCCCAAGGGGCCCTGTGAGACACTTGTTCTGTGGGCGACAACGCCCAACCCATGCTCTCAAGGCACACGTGAGCAGTACAGTGGGCCGTACAGTGAGCCGCGCGGTGTACCTTCTGCGCCTCATCGTCATCGCCGTCCTCGTCTTCGTCGTCCTGAGAGGGCATAGAGGATCCAGGTACGGTGGTGCAGCCGTGTCACTGAGCAGGGGCGCACGGGCACGCGCGAGGCATCGTGTCTGGTAGCCACATCATGATCCAGATAGTGACCCGTGTGCTGCCCGCTCCGCCTGTCTCCCCTAAAGCAGCTAATGACCCACGGCACCGTGCTGGAGACTGCATTGCGTAGATCACGCGGCGCCTGCCCCACCCTCGCTGGTGACAGGCCTTACCTCGAGGTGCAGCGAATTGGTGATCTGCGACGTGAGCGCGCGCGTGAGGCCGACGGGGATGGCCAGGAAGGTGCCGTACAGCGTGTACCGCTGCACCGCCAGCCGCCGCAGCAGGTAGGTGAGCAGCGCCGCCGCCAGCAAGGATACGCCGCAGCCCTCGGCAATCAGGAAGGCCAGCTGCAGCGTGTTGACCTGCTGTGTGTCCTCCATTGCGATGGTCAGCAGGCTGTCCATGACCTGTGTATTAGCCGGGTGGTGCGCGCGAGCAAGAAAGCCAGCCACAGGCCCACGTCAGTAGAGGCTGGCAATGCGAGCACACCTAGCTATGGGCGGGTTGAAGGTGCATCTAGCCTTAACCGCTTCGCAGCAGGGTTGCTGTGCGCCTGCGAGGCAGTGGGAGCAACGACCCCATTATGTGGGGCGCGACAGGACAGCGCAAGCTGCGCCCCCGGACGTTTTGGCGCGGGCACACGAGCCTGGCCTTACCGCGCGGTGTCCCGAGAAGAAGCTTTCGCCACTCTTGAGCAAGAACTGGCCCGAGGGCGTGGAGGAGATGTTGACCCCCGCAGCCGCCCAGTCGTTGTGGTTCTGGTAGATGTCCTTGGCCGACATGAAAACCTTGGTGGCCATGTCCTGCAGAGGACAACAGTACTTTTCGTAGCCGCGACAAGTAACGGCTCAACGCCTTGAAAGTGTACGTAGTACCACGTGCCACGTGTGACAGGGCTCCGCAACAGCAAGCAGCTGCATGCCACGCCGCCCTGCCCCTCGTGCGGCTCCTGCCCAAAAGAAAGCCGAGCTGACCCAGGGGGACCTTACCCAGAGCGTGATGTTCTCGAAGACGTCCTCGCCGCTGGTCGTGTTGACGTCGGACCACACCTGCGTTGCACCACGTCACCCGAGCGACAAACCTCTGTAAGCCACCACGCCTTCGTGCCATCACAACCCGCGCAGTCCAGCAAGGCCTAGCCAATAGCAAGCGCCCGCCATTTCCGGTAGAACGCCACACGCCAATCCTTGCATCGTATGGGTTCCCGCAACGCATTACACGTTGCGCTCAAACCCCGGCCATGTCACCATCGTCCATTACACGCTTCACATTGAACACGCTGGCAAGCGACCCGGCACGCCTACCCTGTCCTAGATTGGATACCTTCACCCAGACGCACCCTGACGCTCGTAAAGTAGTAGTGGCTCTGGATGATGGGCTGAGCGCGATTCTCGCCCATCACTTGGTTGTTCAGTTCCTGCACGCAAGAGCCATAAGCCATGCCGAGCTGCGGTGAAGCGATGGCAGCGGCTTTGGAGGCAGGGCAGGCGCTGGGCAACGTGCGGGCTGCCGAGCTATGAGCGGCAGGTCGCGCCGCCAATGAGTAACGCCAGCAGCATGGCGTCTGCGTTCGCGGTGGCGACGCCTTCCGGCTTAGGGGACTTACCTTGACACCCTCCGCATACGTAATGATGTTCTCGGTGAAGCCCTGCGTGCGGAAGCGTGTGTGGAGGGAACAGGTGTGACGGATGAGGTGACGTGGAGGCCTGGCCACGTGCGTGTCGTACATGCCGTACATATGGCCAGCGCGACGGCTCGTACTGCCATGCTGCTGCTTCATTGGCTACTGCACGAGGGTGCTTGGCCTGAGCCTTGCAGCCGAGCAACTTCCTGAGCGGGCAAGCTTGGCCTGCAGGCCCGGTCGTGCTGCGTGGACGCCATTGCTGTGGCAGCACGGCACGCAGCGAGAGGCAGCAGACACGCTCCCTACAGTCGCATCCCACGCCCATCTGCCAGCCGCTGCGCAATGTCCACCGATGTGTGCAGCGCGCAGCTACTCCGCAGGGCCGAGGGTCAGTGCCCTTGGCAGTGCCTACCTTAGCATCATCCACGCTGTACAGATTTGATGGCGCCCTCCCCTTGTAGATCAGGTCCAGCGCACGCACCGTCACCAGCACCTGCGGGCGACCAGTGGCGTTCCCGTTTCATTTCGGTGGTGTGACTACCTTCCGCATTAAGGTTGTACATAAGCAGTCACCATCCCAAACGAACATAAGGCCGCTGCAGACCAGCCACAGTACGAGGACACACGGGGCCGTGGTGGCTGGTCCGGAGCTGTGGCACCACGAAGTCTGAAGGCCCGGAGGGGCGCTAATTCAACAGGTCCAACACTACTTCACAAGTACAGGCCGCCGGCCTGCTGCTCGTTCATGCATCGCGGCACCGCTGCGGCCGGCATTGTCCGCAGCCCTAGGGCAGCCAGCAGGCCGTACCCAAGCCCTGTGGATGCTGCACCCATGGCACCCACCCGGGCCAGGTAGAGCTGCGCGCGGCCCGCAACGACGAGCTGTGTCATGGCGTGCTGTTGGTCCTGCAAGGCAAAAGGCCGAGACGCAAGACGGCATGGGTTGGGCTGGCGACCTCGGTTCCTGCAATTGGCGGTCTTGCCTTCCTGGTGTGGGTGTGCTCGTGCCTTTTACCGCCGCTTTTGGGTTTATGCGCCCCGTGCCCCGATTTCCGCCCGTGCATAGCGTCAGGATGGCACGCCAGGTCGGTGCTTTGATCGGACGAAGGGGCAAATAGGCGCTGGGTTCCACTTCACACGCCCCCACGGAAATCATGACGAATGGCGGCCCGGTCCACCCACTCTCCTTACCTTGATGCTCGTGACCACCAGCACGAAGCAGATGATGTGGGATACTGCCAACACGGCCCCCGTGAGGAGTGCACCGTAGCGGAAGCGGCGCAGGATCTGCACACGAAACCAGAAACGAACACGGGGGGAAGGCGGGCAGTAAGGGGCCGACACGCAAGCCACGCAGGACAACGAACTCAGGTGAAGCAGCAACCGCCCACCTGCCGGTGTCCCCCCATGCCTGCTCCCTGACCCTGCCACGCACCTGCTCCGCCGCACCGCTGTCCATCAGCTTGACCAGGTTGCGGAAGCGCTTCCCGCGCTTGTACTCGGCACCGGTGCTGGCAGCTGTATCAGGAAAAACCACGAGCGCACACAAGCACACACTGTCAGTGTGTCTGAGTCCAGTGGACGGGCGGTGGGCAGTTTCGTGGCGCAGCTGCTCCCCCAAACCAGCGCACCTGACACCCCCGACATGGCGCTCTGACCGCCGTCACTCATGGCATCGTCTTCGCGGGCCTCCATGGGCACCGGAGCCGCCAGCGCGCCGCCAGCGCCCTTCCGCGGCTCTGCAGCCACCCACTTGCCGCTGCTGCCGCCTGCCGCCGCCACCTTTCCTGCGGCTGGCATGAAGCCCTTGCGCTCCGGAAGGGGGCCTTCGTCCGCGTCCACGTCGGCCAGGCCATCCGCGTTGCTGCCGGCGGCACCCCACGCGCCTGCGGGCGCCTGGTTCTGGTACACCTCCCCTTTGCTGACGACCCAGGTGGAGATGCGGTCCATGTTCTTGGGTGCCACGGCCTGCGCGGTGTGTGAACGTGTGGCAGCAAAGCACCAACACCACATTAGAGATTAGACTTGCGACTTAACAAGCGGTGTCAGCTTTGGAAAAGCTGGGAGGATGGGCAGATGGACATGGCTGCGGGTTATGAACTGTCTGCGCCTGGCCATTGGAGGAACAGAACGCCACACCTACCATGAAGAGCTAAGGATTTGCTGCAGCGTGTGCAAAGCACAACGTCTTTCGTCTGCCGACATGCTTGAATGTTGTCGCATATTTGCGACAGCTGGCAATGCAACCACAGACGTTGGCATGTAATGATAATTGTCGCATGTTGAATACGCTCCAGCCACTGCAGTGTGCCAAGGTGGCGAAACAAAGGGTAGTCAACGCGCCCAGTCAACGCGCCCAGTCGCGAAAGCGTTCTCCTCTTTCCGATTCCTGGCTTCCAGGTCTCTGCCATGGAATAGAAGATCGTTTTAAGTACTAGCTGGTTCGCCCCCCCGAATGCGCTTCGCGCCGGGGGCTCAGCCCAAAAAGGAGGCTTCTATGGGCTGCGGGCACGGGCAGGGCGGTGTGCGGACGGGTTCCGCACGCAGCCACGGTAGCAACCAGCATGGCGACTGGCGCCATTACCGCTGCAAGTATTAGGTGGCCGTTCAGGAGCGTTCCTACTGTGTACGGCAGTCCGCACAATCGCAGTCACAGCTTACCTTGACGCCATCATCAGATCCAGAATTGCTGCCGCCAGCCGCCGCATCGTCCGACTCATCGCCGCTCTCTGCTGCACTCTCGACGCCGCGGCCAGACGCCTTGGCACCGAGGACGCCGCCGTCGGCCGCTGCTGCCGTGGTCTTGGCGTTTGGCGACGGGGGCTCGGCCGGCTGCTGCTGCGGATCCTGCTCCTGGGTGGCGCCGTCTACAGAATCTGCGGGGCCAGAGATCAGCACACGGGCAGTCCTTCAGGTGAATGCATGTGAGCAGACCGACTTTTGAACCAGGAGAACGATAGCTGTGCGTGCTGGGAACGGGTGTACCCACGAATGAGAGCAATCAAATCCGCGCAAAGCGTGGGAACGCACTGCGGGCGACACCCACAGACCTGAGGCTGCGCACCGTGACGTCCCCCATGCGGTCTTCAGTGAGGTGATAGAGCACAGCCCCCTTAACCCTGGAGATAAATTGTACTATATTTACCGTAACAACGAACAACGAGACATGCGTTACTATGGTATCCTGGTCTGGTGGAGTGTGAGCGTGATCACATCGTCACTGATCGCCCCAGGATCACCTAACTGACACGGACCGCCCCACCTGCGTCAACCGCGGCGCCCAAGCCCATCTCCGTCAG
>VFQN01007841.1_pt1 | contig 11228 bp, 4 predicted proteins | sample 3512371 | NCBI WGS metagenome assembly VFQN01 (sample SAMN10412370, study PRJNA504923) | tailings metagenome | isolation source: Replicate 2 from Balatoc abandoned mine | place: Philippines: Itogon, Benguet | collected 2017-08-28 | reverse complement strand
ACGTTACCCCGCTCGACCTGATGTTTTCCCAAAAATGCTACGCCATTCTCAACCGACCGCGCAACAAAGGCCGCGATTTTTTTGACGTGGTGTTTTTATTGGGCCTCAACGTCAAGCCCAATTACGCGTATCTGGAGCAAAAAGTGGGCATCACCACGGCCGCACAACTGAAAGAAAGACTGCTGGCCCATTGCGAAAAACTCAATATGGAAGAACAGGGCCGCGATGTGGCCTCGTTTCTCTTCACTCCCAGCGATGTCCGAATGGTGACACTCTTTCCTCAAATCATTAAACAGGCAGTTATTTAGTATTTTATACCACCATGAACCTTAAAACCTTTGCCCAACAGGCGCGTACGATTCTGATGGGCGGCGTGGCCAAAAAAATCAGTTATTGGGGCTTTGATGCCCACGGACAGCTCACCGAAGAGCCGAAGTGGGTAGAAGGCGGCTATTTTTTCCGGGGCGAACCCTACGACAATGCCGGCGCCAAACCCCGCTACCAAAAACTGCGCGAGGCCATTAGGAAGCGTGGCGTGCGCGAAGTGACCGAAGAGGCCGCCTATACGTGGTTTAACCGCATGGTAGCGCTCAAAATCTTATCGGCCAACGGCTACGAACTGCCCACGCTCGACTACGCCGACGGCAACCAACACCTGCCCCAACTCCTCCAACGCGCCCGCCGGGGCGAATATACCACCTACCTCACCGCCAACGAACAGAGCCGCATTCAGCGGGTGCTGCACGACTACGCCATGGATACGGCCGCTTTCGGGATTTTGCTGACGGGCTATTGCCACGCGCACCCGCTCATTCAACGGGTGTTTGGGGGCATCGACGATTATACCGAATTGCTCCTGCCCGACGATATTCTGGACGCCAACGGCTTTTTGCACCTGCTCAATACCACCGACGCCCTCACTGAGGCCGACTACCAACGCGTGGAGCTGATTGGGTGGCTGTATCAGTTTTATATCTCCGAGCGCAAAGACGAGGTATTTGCGGCGTTTAAGAAAAACCAAAAAGCCGAAGCCAAAGACATCCCCGCCGCCACGCAGATCTTTACGCCCAACTGGATTGTAAAATACATGGTGCAAAACACCGTGGGCAAACTCTGGCTCGACCACCGCTCCGACAGCACCATTAAACCGCAATTAAAGTACTTGGTAGAAAGCAGCGATTCAGCTCAACCTCAGGCACTTGTTAATGACATAACACACCTCAAACTCCTCGACCCGGCGGCCGGCTCGGGGCATATTTTGGTGGAAGGCTTTGACCTGCTTTACGACATCTACGAGGAGGAATACTACAGCCCGCAGGAGGCCGTGGAGCATATTTTACGGCACAACCTCTTTGGCCTCGACATCGACAACCGCGCCGCGCAATTGGCCCGGTTTGCGGTGTTGCTCAAAGCCGCCAAACGCTACCCCGCCGTGCTCAAAAGCGGCCTCTTGCCGCAGATTTACGCCATGCCCGCACCCCGGCCTTTTAGCCGACAGGAAGTACTGGATTTTTTGGGTGACCAAGGCTATCCCTACGAAAACGAACTCAGTACGGCCCTCGACCTCATGCAGGACGCCCAAAACTTGGGCAGTGTGATGCAACTCAGCCTCAGCCCCGACACCCGCCAACACGTAGCCGCGCGATGGCAGCAACTCGAAAACCAAGCCTTTCGGAGTTTTACCGACGAAACCCTGCTCCAAAGCCTGCGCCCATATCTGGAAGTGTTGATGCTGCTCACCCAAACCTACGAGGCGATTGCGGCCAACCCGCCGTACATGGGGCAGAAAAACATGAACAACCGCCTCAAGGAATACGTAAATGCCCGCTACCCGCTCTCCAAAAGCGACCTTTTTGCGGTGTTTATGGAGGCGTGTTTGCGACTCAATACCCCCAACGGATTGACGGGAATGATCAATCAGCACAGTTGGATGTTTTTATCTTCTTACGAAGCCCTGCGGGTGGAGTTGCTCAAAAAACACCACATTTTGAGTATGCTGCACCTCGGCCCGCGCACCTTTGAAGAACTCAGCGGCGAGGTAGTGCAAAGCACCACCTTTGTGTTGCAAAAAGGCCATGAACCCCAAGCCACTCTTTTTCAGCCACTTGAGAAAAACGAAATAAAAGACGACCACCGAACGGGCACGTATTACCGCTTGGTAGATTACCGAAATAGCGACGAGAAAGAAAGACATTTTTTGTTGAACGATAATCTATATACAGATATTTACCAATCTAATTTTAGTAAAATTCCTGGTAGCCCTATTGCTTATTGGGTGAATAAGGGAATAATTAATTCATTTAAAGAAAAAGAAACTTTAGAAAAACATGGAATAGTAAAGCAAGGATTAGCTACAGGTGATAATGATAGATTTTTAAGATATTGGTTTGAAATAGATTTTACAAAATTTAGAGTTGAATTTAAATCATTAGAAAGTTCAATGACCGAACATATCATATGGGTTCCATACAGTAAAGGTGGGGGCTTCAGAAAGTGGTATGGCAATAATGATTATGCTGTTTATTGGAAGAATGGTGGGAATATTATAAGAGAACTTAAAGATGAAAAAGGGAATGAAAAATCAAGATTCCGAGGTGCAAGTATGTATTTCCAATCCGCTATTACTTGGAGTCTAACTTCTTCAAATATTTTTGGATGCCGATACAGGCCCAATGGTTTTGTTTTTGATATAAATGGAATGTCATTTTTTCCCAATAATAAGAAAGAAGAGCTATTTTTTTTAGGTCTCTTAAATTCAAAAATTTCAAATGAAATATTAAGATTTTTGAATCCAACTATGGCTTTTCAAGTTGGAGATATAGCAAAAATACCTGTTAAAAAAAACACTTTTGTCCCCTATAAAGATATTGAAGTAAGCAGTTCTTTGGAAATTAGTAAAAAAGACTGGGACAGTCGCGAAACGAGTTGGGATTTTAAAACCACGCCTTTGTGGGAGAAAGGGGCCAATCTGCCGGAAGCCTACCAACAATGGCAACGGGAAGTAAATCACGATTTTTTCCAACTCCACGCCAACGAAGAGGAACTCAACCGCATTTTCATTGAGCTGTACGGCCTACAGGAAGAACTCACGCCCGAGGTAGCCCTCAAAGACATCACTATCTTGCAGGAGGAACTCGATACCAACGCCTTGGTGGCGCTTGAGCCGGAATTTCGGGAGCGGGGCGCGGTCGAGCTGCCCATCAAACGCGAAGTCGTGATGCAGCAATTGATCTCTTACGCCATCGGCTGCATGATGGGCCGCTATCGGTTAGACAAACCGGGTCTGCACATCGCCCATCCCGACCCCACTGAAGCCGAATTGGCCCCGTATGAATACAACGGTCAGACGGTCGAAATCGACGCCGACGCCATTTTGCCGCTCATGGGCACCGCCGCCGATTTTCCCGACGATGTCCTGCACCGATTCAAAACCTTTCTGGATGTGCTGTGGGGCGAAGAAACGCGCATTGCCAACCTCAACTTTTTGCAGGAGTGCCTGAATCAGGATTTGGAGAAGTTTTTGGTCAACGGTTTCTGGAAAGTGCATGGGAGCATGTACAAAAAGAAGCCCATTTATTGGCTGTTTGCCTCGCCCAAGGGGGCGTTTCAGGTACTGGTGTATATGCACCGCATGAACAGTTTCACGGTCGAGAAGATCCGTTCCAACTACCTCATGGAACACCTGCGCAACCTGCGGTTTCAAATCGAACAACTCAGCAACCAGCCCGGCACTCTCGGCCGCGACGACGCCAAGCGCCTCGACAAGCTCCGCGCCGACCTGCTCGAATGCGAAACCTACGACCTGCACCTCAAAATCGCCGCCGACGCCCAAATCTCCTTTGACCTTGATGACGGCGTCAGCGTCAATTACGAAAAATTCAAATCCGTGGTAGCAGCGATAAAATAGGAGTGAGAATAACTCTGTGCAACTCCGTGCAAAACTCAGTGAAACTCTGTGGTTGAAAATTAATCAGATGATTAAAAAATGCTGAAAGAAAAAATTATAACCTATTTCCACCAATACCCCTCTTTGCGGGTGCTGTTCTTTTTCGACCCCGTAGGCGAGTTTACCGAAGAAGTAGCCAAGCTCACGGTCGACGACGTTCGCATCGTACCTTGGGACAACAATGATTTTCGGCTCAAAATCAAGCTGCACGGCGAGTGGAAAAACGAAAAGGTGTTTTTGTACCTCCCAAAAGCTGCCCCCCAAACCGCCGAACAGTACCGCGCTTTTCCGCTGTTGGACCTGCTCATGGCCAACAAAGAACTGCGGCTCGACGATGAGACCGAGTTTATGGAAGAATACGGCCTGCTGCCGTCACAACGGGCTTTGGTGAAACTATACATGCGGGAGCTCAAATACAAAACCACCAAAGAAGTGTGTCGTGAGCTGCTCAATCCGCACAATTTTGAAGAAAAAGCCTTGGTGCGGGGTCTATTTTCTGCTTTTCTGAAGTTTAAAAAAGTCGAAAGCTGGGCGTTGATCGTAGCCAAAACGCTGACCTACAGCCTACCGGGCCACGAAGAAGACCTCAAAAAACTGACCCAAAAAGTCAAGGAAAACGGCTTGCAGGCCGCCCTCAGTCACGCCGTACAGGAACTGCTGGGGCAGCCGCTCACGGGCTTAGATGCCGAAGCCTTGCGGGGCGTTTTGCAGCGCATTCGCTACAACCAGATCACCGAAGAAATCCCCGTGGCCAAAGACAACGACCCCTATCGAACCCTGAAAATCACCAAACGCGACACCCTCATTTACCTCAATCAACTGGTTCAGGAAGTACGTTTGCACGAAGCCCTGCACCACACATTTCAGCAAGCTCTGCGCGAGGCCGAAGATCAAATCAAAGGCACCAAACTGCTGGAGGTATACGGCTCCGACGCGCCTTTTTCGCTCTTTACGACCGATATGCTGTGGGCAATAGCCGCGCAGGAACAAACCAAAATCGAGTTTAATCCCAGGGCCGTACTGGAGCAATTGGAGCGTCTGATGCTCAAAGCCCATCAGGTCGCCGCGCTGCCCGAGTACCTGGGTATGATGAGCCAAACGGCGTGGATGATGTCTCACATCAACGCCATTCCGACCTACATTCTGGACCGTCCGGAGCAGTATTTGGAACGCTACACCGCCGCTTGGTACCAGATAGACCAAACCTACCGCAAAGCCACGCGGTATTATCAGCAACTCGACCAATCCGAACTCCCCGAGCAAATGGAGCCCGACGCACTTCATTTGCTGCTCAACAAGCACTACGAAGCCTTTACCGAAAAGCTTAACCGCGAATGGCTGGCGTGCCTGTCGCAGGTCAGTTTTGATTACCGTCAACTGAACACACCCAAACAATACGATTTTTACCGCAAAGAAGTCGCGCCTTTTGACCAAAAAACGGTGGTCGTCATTTCCGACGCCCTGCGGTACGAAGTAGCCCACGAACTGCTGGGCGAACTCCACGCCGACACCAAAAATACGGCCCACATACGCTACCAACTCGCCGCCATTCCCTCCCGTACGAGCGTGGGCATGGCGCAGTTATTGCCCGGCACCATCTGGCAGTTTAACGAAGGTGCTATTTTGTTGGACGGAATCTCTACCGAAGGCACCGAAAATCGGCAAAAGCTGCTGAGTCGTGCCAAATCGGACGCTGTGGCCATCACCTACACCGACTACGAGCGCAAAAACAAAGACGAGCGTCGGGAGTTGTTTAAGGCCTCCTTGGTGTATCTCTACCACGACGTCATTGACGCCACCGGCGACAAAAGCCCCTCGGAACGGCGCACGGTCGAAGCCGTGCAAACGGCCATTCAGGAACTGAAAACCCTTGTCAAGCTGCTGCACGGCACCTACGCCGTAGCACGGGTACTCATCACCGCCGACCACGGATTTTTGTACAACGACCGCGAAATAGCGGAAAAGGACAAAGAAAAAGCCTCTGGCCTGCCCGCTTTGAAAACCCATCAGCGCTACGAAATCGTCAAAACCGTTCAGGCCACGCCCATGGCGTATCAAATCCCGCTTTCGGCCACGTCGGTTTTCACCGAGGAATGGTACGTACTGACGCCCAAGTCCACCAATCGCTACAAAAAACAGGGAGCCAGTCATCAGTTTGTCCACGGCGGCGGAAGTTTGCAGGAGTTGGTCGTACCCATCATCGAAAGCGCCCGCAAAAAGCAGGAAGTGATTGGGAAAGTACGCCCGATGCTGGTTAGCAATCAATTGAGAATCGTGTCAAACATTTTGCGGGTCAATCTTTTGCAGGAGAAAAAAGTGGGACGTTTTGAAAAAGAAATTACCTTGGCGGTAGGAATCTACAAAGACCTCGAATTGGTCAGCAATGAACAAACCATCGTCATGAACTCCACCTCTGACTCACCCACCGACCGTCAGCACCGCTTTGAGCTCACCCTCAGCCGGGCCGCCGCGAGTGAAACTTTCTTAAAACTGAGAGTAGTTGACATAGACGACCGGCTCAACCCGCTCATCGAAGAACGCATCGAAAACAGTACGCTCATTCAACAGGATTTTTAACGTATGGACTTACAACAGAAAATCATCCGCTATTTTGAAGGTAAAGTGGTTCGTAAGGACCTGACGTCATTGGTCAAAGGCAACGCCGTTGTGCCTACCTACGTTTTGGAATACCTTTTGGGGCAGTACTGCGCCATCGATGACGAGAAGATTGTGCAGGAAGGCATCGAGAAAGTAAAGAATGTCATCAAAAACAATTACGTCCACCGCAGTGATGCCGAAGTTGTGAAGTCCAACATTCGTAATTCGGGAAATCACAAAATCATTGACAAAATCAACGTATCGCTCAACGACCGAGCCAATGTTTACGAAGCGGAATTTGCCAATTTGGGCATTAAGCAAATCCCGATTGCAGATCGAATGGTGATACAGCATCCCAAACTTTTGAGCGGAGGCGGGGTGTGGTGCATTCTGACCATGAGCTACTCGCACGCCGCAGATACAACCATTCGCTGGATTGTGGAAGACCTTAAGCCCATTCAGGTATCCAACGTCAATGTAGAGCAGTACATCGAGACCCGACCGTCATTTACAACCGAGGAGTGGCTGGATCTGTTGATGCACAGCATCGGATTAAACCCGGAGTATTTTAACCGAAGGGGAAAATTTATCCAATTATCAAGGCTCATTACCCACGTTGAAAACAATTACAACTACATAGAATTAGGGCCCAAGGGTACGGGCAAATCCCACATTTTTTCCGAATTGTCGCCGCACGGCGTTCTGGTATCGGGCGGGGATGTGTCCAAAGCGCGGCTTTTTGTCAACAATTCAGGCAACCGAATCGGATTGGTGGGATACTGGGATGTAGTGGCGCTGGATGAATTTGAACAGGAAAGTGGTTCCAAACGCGTGGACGGTGACTTAGTTAAAATCATGCAGAATTACATGGCCAATCAGTCGTTTAATCGTGGGAAAGAGACCTATCAGGCAACGGCCTCCATGGCTTTTGTGGGCAATACCAAGCACTCCGTGCCGTATATGCTCAAAAACTCTCACCTTTTTGAGTCCATTCCCGAAGGATACATCAAAGGGGCGTTTCTGGATCGGATGCACCTATACATACCGGGTTGGGAAGTACGTATTTTGAAGAATCAGGTTTTTTCCAAAGGTTACGGTTTTATCGTGGACTACATCGCCGAAATCCTGAAAGAATTGCGAAAAGCCGATTACAGCGGTCTTATGGATTCCTTTGTGGAACTCGACGCTTCCCTCTCCACCCGCGACAAAACGGCCATTCGAAAAACGTTCTCGGGCTTGGTCAAGCTGTTGTATCCGGACAAAAAAATAACGGAGACAGAAGCCTTGGAACTGTTGGATTTTGCCATTGAAGGCCGAAAACGCGTCAAAGACCAACTTTACCTCATTGACGAGACGTTCAGAGCGGAGCCCGTTACGTTCAGGTACACCATCAAATCCTCCGGCAAAGAAGTAGCCCCCGAAACCCTCGAAAACCTAAACTATCAATCGGCCATGGCCGACAAAGCACAGGAAGCCACCTCGGAGGCAGACCCTTCAGAAGTTTCAGAAAAACCGGTTCCGGACGCCGCCCCCTCCATTCATCTGCACCCGCATCAGATGAGTTTGAAAGACAATCAAACGGGGGTTTCGTACCAAAAGCTCTTTGGTGATTATTTAAAGGGAGCCACGAAAATTACTTTACAGGATCCGTACATACGGTTGCCATATCAATTCAAGAACCTACTCGAATTCTGCGGAATGTTGGACAGTATCAAAGAGCCGGATCAGGAAATTGAGTTGGAAGTTGTTACGTTCAATACTCCCGATCATTTGCAGGATTCTACCGACAATTTTGAGGAATTAAAGGAAAACTTACAGGATTTGGGCATTCATCTCTCCTACCGATTTGACGCTCAGCTTCACGACCGCAGTATTTACGCCAACAACGGCTGGAAAATTTCACTGGGCCGGGGCTTAGACATCTTCGACCGCATCGAAGGTCGCTTCAACATCGCCGACATCGATCAAACTCGCAGGAAATGTAAGGCGTGTGATATTACTTTTTTAAGATTTTGAGAAGGCAATCAGTATGAAAACAGTTTGCATGGAAGTTTTTAAGCAGTTGCACGGCAATCTTGATACCGGCTTGCTCACTCGGATGTCTTTTAAGGTTACCGCAACTGTTTTTTTGAAAGGTTGTTTATTCTCTTAAAGCACTGATAAACAGACTCATGTCTTATAAATCACCGCATTGACGATGATTCAGACTGTAACTCATGGTTTAAAAATACTTCCGTATTTGACAAAATAAAACCCCTTAGGTTCTCTTCTATGTTTTATAGCAATGGATGTAGTTTAGTTAATTTTATGGGTAGTAGTAAACTTTATCATTTCATTATCGGCATATTGGCATCTACTTTTTTGAGCCAATCGGTCAGTTTTCGATGCATTTCCAGAGCTTTGCCCGGATTGGTTTTGCTTAAATCTTCGGTTTCAGATTCATCATCCCGAAGATTGAAAAGGGCTATTTCGTTGGTTTCATAGCTTTTAGTCAACTTCCAATCTCCTTCCCTGATAGCACCTGATGGTCGACTCAACTGATTGCTAAAATGAGGGTAATGCCAAAAAATCTGTCCTCGGTCAAAATTTGCCTCGGGGTTTTTAAGTAAAGGCAAAAAACTTTTGGCGTCGGGCATCGCCTCCTGCTTTTGACCTAGCATGTCCAACAGAGTGGGTGTGTAATCGGTATTCATAAAGTACTGGTCACAGGTTTGATTGGCAGCAATGGTTCCTCGTTGGGAAATAAGGGTCGGTACCCGAATACCACCTTCGTAGGTAAATCCTTTCCATTTACGCAAGTTGCCAGCCGTAGTAGGTATAGGGCCAAGTTCGGGAATGCCCACACCGCCGTTGTCAGACGTAAATACAATGAGTGTGTTCTCCATCAGTCCCTTCTCTTCTAGCAGTTGGATGATTTGCCCCACGCCATCGTCCATACTTTCAATCATGGCAGCATAGTAAGGGTTGTATTTTCCATTAAATTTTTCGTATTTTTTCAGGTATTTACTCACTTTATCACCACGCGGAACCAGAAAAACGTGCGGTGCCGAATAGCACAGATACAAAAAGAAAGGCTGTTGTTTGTCCGAACTCTTCACAAAATCCAGCGCATAGTCGGTGAGTTTATCGGTGAGGTAGGTGGTACCTTTATCTTCAAATATTTTTTTATAGCTATCTTCGTAAATGCTATAATTGTAATAATCCAACCCGTTTTTACCAATCATGCGGGCATATGCAAACCCCTGCCCCCAGGGAGCCAGCGAGTCGGCACCGCCCAAATGCCATTTACCGACAAACCCCGTTCGGTACCCCAGCGGTTTGAGCCTTTCGGCCAGCGTAATCTCGGAAGAGCCGAGGTATTTTGTCCATTGGGCAGGCTTCACTGGTGATAGCGAATCGGTACGTTCTCCCACCAGAAAATTAGTCAGTTTGAGTCGGGCGGGGTGTTTGCCCGTCATGATAGCCGCTCTTGACGGCGAGCAAACGGGGCAGGCAGCATAGCTTTGGGTGAATTTAATTCCGCTTTTTGCCAGTTTATCAAGATTAGGGGTTTCGTTGAACGGATTGCCGTAACAACCCAAATCAGCCTGAGCCAAATCATCAGCCAAAATAAAGATGATGTTGGGTTTTGTGGTTTGAGTCTGTGCAAAGTTGCCATGCAACAGCAACGCAACGATTGTGAAAGTCGAGATGAGTTTAAACTTTATCATAAAAATAGACGTGTATCATTTTATGGTTTCTTTAAAAAGTGCGTAACAGATACCTTGGGCAACGGCCTTGCTTTTGGTATCTTTATCTACACTATTCGACAACTACCTTCGAAAATCTACTCTTACAAACTTATTATAAAGTGTTAAATCGTTTCTACTCTACAAGTTAATGTGTCATTACTAAATAAACTAATTAATCAATATTCTTCATACCATCCAAATCTATCTTGAATAATCTGGGCTTTGTATTGTTGGATATACGTCATAAAAGCTTTTGCTAGCGGAGAAAAACTCTTTCCCCTCACCCAAACTAGCTGCCATTCGGATATCAATGGAAAGTTTTGCATCGGAATAATCTGTAAATCACCATTTTGAAGTTCATTTTTGATTCCAATCAATGGCATTACTGAGTAGCCCAAACCCGCTATCACAGCTTGCTTAACGGCTTCATTGGAAGTCAATTCCATCTTTTTTTTGATTTGTAGATGAGATGCTTCAAAAAATTGCTCCATGACGTAGCGCGTACCAGAGCCTGCTTCTCTAAATATCAAGGGTATCGTTTCAAAAAAACCAACATCATAGGGGCGCTTGTTAAACTTCTTTTGCCCATTTGCTACCAAATAAAGCTTATTTTTCATCAAGCTAATTCCCTCAGTATGAAGGTTTGCGGGCAATACCGATACCAATGAAAAATCAACCTCGTTTTTTTCTAGACTTTCTATGACCCTGCTTTTGTTTGTTACATCCAACAAAAGCTCAATCCCCTCGTGCCGACTCATAAAATTTGTCAAAAAATACGGCATAACGTACTTACCAGTAGAAACGACGGATATTTTTAAACGTCCGCTAAGTTGACCTTTGTAGGCCATCGTTTTATAGTTTATGGCATATACTTCATTGAGGATGCGCTCCGCCGCAACCGCAATCTCTTTTCCAAAATCTGTGACATATAGCTTCCTCCCTACTACTTCTGT